>Ga0187892_10008110_pt1 | contig 14548 bp, 10 predicted proteins | sample MA1701073metaG_FD_139345 | JGI IMG/M metagenome (GOLD analysis project Ga0187892, IMG submission 139345) | Bio-ooze microbial communities from a basaltic lava cave in the Kipuka Kanohina Cave System on the Island of Hawaii, USA - MA170107-3 metaG ... | reverse complement strand
TGACCATTGAAGTAATTCTAGCATGCAATTCACCTGAAGCGGACCGGCCTCGATAGTATCAGCGAAGCTTGAGTTCGATGACCTGCGATGTAATCCATACGGCTGCCAGAAGGAATCCCGCCGATAGGAGGAACACGCCCAGCTTTTTCATGAACGTCACGTGAGGGGTTTTATGCTGCATACTGCCCGATATCTCCGGCATGCCGGGCATTCCCTCCATCGAAGGCTTGCCCGATACTGCCGACATCATCCCGTGCTTGAGCCCGCTCCCGACGAGCCATGAGTTTACCGGGTAAGCGGTTATCGCCCCCGCAATCGTCGCAATGGAGGTTATCCCCCAGAACATGAGACCCTTCGGGTCGTCCCCGCCCGGTATCTTCATCCTCATAATCGCCATCACGGGGATCATGCCGACCATCACGAAGTTCATCGATACGGTCTCGGAGAAGAACGTCTTTTTTACGGCTTCCAGGTAGTTCCCCCCGGCCATGGATTTCATAAACAGAGCCTGGAATATGAGGAGCCCCACGACGAAAGCGGCCGCGTATTCGATTATCAGGTCTATGCCGTTAGGGAGCGCGAGGTGGTATGTGACGATCGCTCCCAGTATGATCCCGGTAGCGTCCCCCGCGACGCAGTGCATGAGGGAGCCCACGGACTGCTTCCAGTGTGGCGCAATGAACGCGTCGTGCGTCCCCGGAAGGGGCTCACGGCAGGAGAGCATGTATATGAAAAGCCCGAGGGGGCCGGTGTAGAGGACTATCAATATCCAGGCGAGCTTCATAACCCACTGGGCGGGTGTATTCGTCTCGAGGTCGTATATGAGGAAGACGAGCGACGCCGCGGTGAGTATGTACCAGAGGACAAGCGCGCCTCCTGCCATTGTATGAGGTATTATCATGTTTTTCCACGAGTTATTGTGATATCGGCCTGCTAACGCTCGTATTGAAGCCATTATCCCATCAGTATCGAGGTTTTGTCAATAGTTTGACATGTTTTGGCGCCGCGTGTGATAATCTGAATCTGGATGACAATCGAAGAGCATATCAAATCCTACCGTGTGAGGCACTCTCTTAAGGTCGCCCTTGCGGGGTCTCTCTGTGTAATAATAAGCGCGTTCCTACACATACCCGCTCCTTATTTCGCCGTTATGACAGTTCATATCATGATGACCGTCCACAGGGACAATACCTTCGAGCAGGGGATCGAGAGGTGGCTCGGACGTACTCTGGGAGCCGTAATAGGCCTTATATCCGTGTTCATATTCCACAACATGCTGCCCCTGTATCTGTTTGCTATCTTTTTCTGGCTCTGTCTCGGCACGTACCTCTACGTCGAACAAAAGTTTTCATACGCGTCGCTGATGGTCTCGGTAGCTACCGCGGGCGTGATGTACACGGGACTCGTATCCATCGGCGCCGCTGAGACTCTGACCGTCGACTGGATAATACAGATAGCATTGGGCGTCCTCGTCGTCTGGCTGATAGATTATTTACTCTGGCCTCCGAGAACATTGACGTCCATAAAGGAGAGCATGTCCAGAGTCGCAGGCGGGTTCAGGGATACCGTGCATGCCCTCATTTCGAAAGCGAAGGAAGGCGAGAGCCCCGAGCCGGTCAAGAATAGGCTTACGCTCGATACTATTAACAGCATCTCTTCCCTGGTAACGCGTGCGGAAAAAGAAGAGAGAGAAGGGCTCTTTCCCGGCGGCCTGTACATTAAGCTAATTGCGCATTCGAAGAGTCTCTTGGTTAAGCTCGAATCGATCGACGTAATGCTGCATAAGGACGCGTCGTTTTTATCCGAAGGGGAGCTGTCGTCAGGAATCTACGGAGTTCTCGATGCCGCGGAGAGCACTTTTTCCGACCTCGAGGATTCGATCCTGAGAAAGAGCTCCTTCGAATACGGGGGAGATGAAATACATGAAAGGGTGCGCGCACTCGAAGATAAATATATCACCATGAGGAAGGAAGCGGCTTTCTCGGGGTGGGAATATGCGGAAGTCCTCGAACTCGGTTCTTTAATCAACCTCCTGAAAAATGCGGCTGAAGACCTTCAGGAGATCTCGGCGGCGTGGAAGGCGATTCAGTCTCATATCGCTTCCAGTGAATCCCCTCAGCAGCTATCAGCCCCGGCGAAAGACGGATCATATATTGCACAGCGGGAATTTAAACTCAATATCGAGAGTCTCAAGAAAGGGATAAAAACAGGTTTGGCGGTGATGGTAATAGTGTTCGGGTATCTATATTTGTCGCTTCCGTCCGGCGTGGGTCTTTCGGCGATCATTACGATCCTCGTTATCTCCTATCAGGCTAATCTGGGGATGTCTCACCTGAAAGCCAGGCTGAGGTTCATCGGGTGTCTCATCGGGGGGCTGTACGGACTCGCGGGTCTTTATATCTTAAGTCAGTCCCCCCACATGCCAATACTCGTCATGTTGCTCTTTCTCGGCCTTTTCCTCGCGACTTACGTTGCTCTCGGGAGCGAAAGAGTTTCTTATGCGGGGGTGCAGGCGGGTCTCGTCCTGCCCCTGTCGCTTCTTATAACGAACGGACCCCCCGTGTCATTGAACCTGGCTCTCGACAGGTTCCTCGGGATCATACTGGGCTGCCTGGTCGTTCTATTTATTCTTCATTTCGTTTGGCCTCAGGACCCTATAAAGTTATTGAAACAAAAATTGTCGGCTGCGATCTCCGACTCCGGACTTATACTTAATCTGATTCTGGGACACAGGGCCGGAGACATGGAGGAGCTCGGCCGGGAAATAGATTCCCTGGAGTCGAAGCTCCCCTCGAGCTCCGCACTTCTTAAAGATGCGGGATATATGCTGTTCGGCGATTATAAGCACGCAGATCAATACCTTACGATCATCGAGTCTCTCGAAAAGATATACGTCGAGTCGGAATCACTCAAGCGGGTTATATATGAGGGGCCGGACCAGAGCCTTATCGACAAGTATATGGAGTACATGGGCGGACATTACGAGAAAATGACGGATTGCTTTGCCGAGGCGGCCTCGAGGCTCCTTAGTCCGGGTAAAATTGCAGGCTCGCAGGACACGGCCGCGGTCGTCAAGGAAATTCGCAATGCCAGAGACGAGTTCAGGTCCATGAAGGCTACGTTTCCATACGGGAGCGAGGAGCTCGAAAGGTTTTCTCTCGTACTGACCGGGATAGACGGGATACTGGGATCTATCGCCACGATCTCGCACGCGGTGAAGGAAATCGATGATAGCGACAGATCGGCTAACGATTACAAATTCGCCGGAGCGCGCTGAAACGGATCTGGAATTGAATGACCGTTCTGTCGCCCTGTAAATAATCAATGGACCTTAAACATTATCTCTCCGTGTTCCGTGTCAAAGCCGCGCTCAAGATCACGCTCGGGGGCGTGATATGCATACTGATATGCAATTATTTCCATCTCCCTTCGAGCTACCTGTCCCCCGTAATCCTTTTCATGATAATGACAGGGTACCACGGCAAGACGTTCGAAGTCGGGGTCCAATCGCTCGTCGGCTCCGTATTGAGCGGGCTTTATTCCCTCCTGATCGTCTACTATTTCCTCGATTCGGTTCCGGTTTACCTCATTCTGGCGGCGGTATGGATATTCGGCTGCATAACTTTCATCGGTAAATATCCCATCGCCTCGGTGCTGAGCGCGATTCTAACGGCCATGAGCATGTTCGTCGCGGTTTTCGGCACGGTGGCCCAGACAACGGCCTCCGTAGAAAATTATATGGTTCAGCTATTCGTCGCTGCGGCTGTCTCGTGGCTCGTCGACGAGATAATATGGCCACACAGGAGTGACGGAGCCATGTATCTAACTCTGTCCACGGTATATAAAGATTATGCCGCGAGGTTCGAGTCCTATATCCGCACTGAAACGCAAGAAGCGGAGGACCGGAAATTCGAATCGGCGTCCGTGGATGTTTTCAATAATCTGGTTAATCTCGTAAGGCGTACCGAGCGCGAGGCGAGGGACGGCAGCTTCCATGCGGAGCCTGCGCTTATGCTCGTCGCCTATGCCAAGAGCATTTATATCAAGCTCGACGTTCTGGACGGGTTTATGAGAGCCGGGCACAAGTGCCTGGAGGATAAAAATGTTTCGGACGAGTTAAACGGTTTGTTCGCCTTATTGTCGGAGGGTTTTACGGACCTGGCTTCAGCTATTGTCGAAGGCCGTTCCGCCGGGTCGTATCAGGACAATCTCGGAACAAAAACCGGGGAGCTGAAGAATCTCTATGAGGTCATGCATTCGGCGGAAGGGAAAGACCAGGACTATTTCGAGGACCTGCTCGCACTCGGAGCCATACTTCCCTTGATCGAAGACACGGTCGAAATTCTCGGCAAAGCAGGCAGGACGTGGAATCTGATCAACAGCGGCGAATACGATAAGCTCGTGAGCGACAGGGTTACCAGGTCTCCCGCCGTAGAGAGCATAAAATCCGGATGGCTGCCTCAAATCACCAGGGAATCGGCCCGCCAGTCCGCAAAATCCGTGATAGTAATCATGCTTCTTCTCTTCGGCGAGCTCCTGCTCAAGCTGCCTGGCGGTTATCAGGCCTCTTTCTACGGCGTGCTCTTCGGCTCGATTCCGAATACGGGCCAGGCCCACCTCCGGGGTAAGCTCGCTATCGTAGGCGTGGGCGCGGGTCTCCTGTACGGCATCACCGGACTTTTTGTAATCTCGCTCATCCCTCATTTCTTATTGCTCGTACTTATTTTTGCGTTGGGAACTTTCGTCTCCGCCTATGTCGCCAGCGGCAGCCAGAGAATAGCTTTCTCAGGTCTCCAGGCGGGTTTAATGCTCCCCTACGTATTTCTCTCGAGCCCGGGGCCCGAGATAAGCCTCACGCTCGCATTGATGAGGATGTTCGCCCTGATCGTGGCGTCCGCTATAGGCCTTCTGGTGCTCCATAACATCTGGCCGGTAAGCCCTTACCGCGAGCTCAAAAAGAAGATATCGTCCGCGATAGCGATCAGCGGAACTATATTCGGCAAGCTTCTGATGTTGGACGAGAGCGAGAAGGACAGGATAGAATCCCTCGTGAACCCGCTCGCCGCAGCCATGCCGACGAGCAGCTCGCTGCTATTCGACGCCCAGTATATAATCTCAGACGAGAAGCTCCATGCCGAGGATTTCGTTCATATAATCGAGTCGCTCGAAGTCATATACGCCGAGCTCGAGACTCTCAAAAAAACCATGTACGCGGAGATAGACAACGAGCTCCTGAAGAATTACCTGGAGCACATGGCTCCCGACTACAGGACGCTCTGCGGTTTGTTCGACGGGGCTTCGCGCCAGTTCTTTACCGGGGACGATCCTGACACGGCGGCGCTTGAGCTTTCCCGTCAGATACAGGAACACCGTAAGGAGTTTCGCGAGACCGGTTTCTGGAAGCAATTCTCTCTCGAAGACGTGGAGAAAAACGTGCTTATTACGGCGAGCGTCGATACCGTGCTCGACGCCCTGCATAAGATAATGGTTTCGATCAGCAATATCAGGGAAGCGGAGGCTTCTTCCGGTACGCAGCTCGCGGCGTCAAAAGTTTAGGATAGACTGAAAAGCCGTTGTTCTGGACAACGCCCGTCCCGCTTTGTATAATGGCGGAATAAACTTCGGGCTGCGTATTTGGAAGAGGCGTCCGAGCTCCAAGACCCTTATATGAACCTGTTCGTAGTTTTCACGATACTTATTACCCTCACGGCTCTCTTCAGTTTCGTCAACGAGGCATTCGTCAAGCTCCCCACGACTATCGGGGTGATGCTCGCCTCCCTCGCGTCCTCCATACTGATAATCGCCTTCGGGTATCTGGGGTTCGGCAGTGTGGATTGGGCGGTCGAGCTGGTACAGGCGGCCGATTTCGACCACCTCTTCATGAACGGGATGCTGAGCTTCCTGCTGTTCGCCGGGGCTTCCAGCGTGAACATCGATGATCTGGGGGAATACAAGTGGACGATCTCGTACTTGGCGACGCTGGGTATGATCATCGCCACTTTCCTGACAGGCGTTGTGATATGGTGGGTGTTCGGCGCGATAGGGGTGGATCTGCCTTTTATATATGCGCTCATATTCGGCGCGATCATTTCCCCCATAGACGCAATAATCGTCTTGAAGCTCTTCAGGCGTATTCAGCCCGGCAAGACGCTGGAATCGATAATATCGGGCGAGTCCCTCTTCAACGACGCGGTCGCTGTGGTATTGTTCGTCCTCTTCATCGAGATAGCATCGGGGGAAAGACAGGTCTCGTTCCTCCATGTCGGCGGGTTCTTCGCGAAAGAGGCCCTGGGCGGCCTTTCCCTCGGCATCGCGCTCGGGTATATCAGCCACCGGATGATATCCGAGATAATCAAACGGAGCGAGGACGGCAGGATAGTCGTGGCACTGATAACCCTGTCACTCGTATCGGGCGGATACTTTCTGGCCGAGACGATCGATGTCTCGGCTCCCCTTACGTGCGTCGTGGCCGGGCTCTTCCTCGCGAGGAGGAGAAGGTTCATGCCGAGCTCCGCCGATCACATAAGGTCGTATTTGAAGGCCCTGTGGGAGGTGATAGACGACGTCCTCAACGCAATTCTGTTCGTCCTCATAGGGCTCGAGGTGCTTGTGCTCGACATCGAGAAGCCCTATATAATCTGCGGATTAATATCCATACCGCTTATCACGGCCGCCCGGTACGTGAGCGTCGAGCTGCCGCTCGTGTTTTTAAAATTCTTTAGAAATCTCCCCTCGCTCTCGGGCTTTATAATGACCTGGAGCGGGATCAGGGGAGGGGTATCTATTGCACTTGCACTTTCGTTGGGCGATTCCCCGCACAGGAACCTGATAGTGCTCATGACGTATGTCGTCGTGGTATTTTCCATCACCGTGCAGGGCCTCACGCTCGAGAACGCCCTCAGGTGGAACAGGTCCAGGACGAATTCTAAATAACGGCCGGCTATTTAATTATATAGATTTAGGTGTTAGTTTTACATTGTCCGCTGATTAGAGGCCGGGGGGGGCGGGCTCCCCCCGGCAGGCGAGATCGGAAAGGAGGAGCAATTTTATGCTGAAGGTCAGATTGGCTTTATCGTTATTGGCGGCGATTTTTATCCTGTGCGGCTGCGCAGCGATACAGGGCGAGCAGGCGAAGAGCACGGAGGAATTGCTGGCTGCCGCCGGTTTCCAGGTTGTCTCGGCCGACACGCCCGAGGAGCTGAAGATGCTGAGTTCGGTTACCCCTTACAAGATCCAGTTCAGCGTACGGGACAACAAGCCCCTTTACTGGTATACCGACCCGAATAACTGTCAATGTATATGGACCGGGGACCAGGCGGCTTATGACAGGTACGAGCAGATGGTGTACGAGTCCAACGTCGTCAACGAAGAGGAAGAGGCCGCGATGATGGCCGAGCAGGCCGAATTCGGGCCCGGGTTATGGGGATGGGCGGGCGGCCCCTGGGGCTGGTGACGCTGATAACAGATCGGCCTGTTTTTTGATACGGGTTTTAGCGCGGTATCCGGTGCCATTATTCAATGAACCTTAAAGACATCGCCTCCAGATTCAAGCCGGGCAAATTGACCTATACGGCGAAGTTCTGGGTGATTTTCATAATCTCCCTGATCGTGCTGCTGATCGTCTACTATATCCTGCTCGACAGGTACACGCCCTATACGAGCGACGCTTACGTTCAGGCCTACGTGCTCCAGGTGGCGCCTCAGGTGGACGGGCAGGTAGTTGAAGTTTACGTAAGAAACAACGAGTACGTCGACAAGGGACAGAAGCTGTTCAGCCTCGACCCGAGGCCCTACGAATACCAGGTGCAGCAGTTGAAAGCGAAGCTCGTCCAGACGAGACAGAACATCGACGAGCTCAAGAGCGATATAGCTGCTGCCGGACAGGCCGTGAAGAAGTCCCAGGCGGATCACGCCTATGCGGCACAGCGTTACCGGGACCTCGAGCCGCTCGTCGAGAAAAATTACATAGCCAAGCTCGAATTCGACCAGGCCACGGAGCAGTTGAACTCGACCCTGGCGCAATTGAATCAGTCGAGAGCCGATTATGAAAAAGCGAAGCAAGCCCTCGAATATAAGATCGACGGCGATTACGCGATAATCAAGGAGGTCGAAGCGGACCTCGCACTCGCCGAGTATAACCTCTCGCAGTCCACTTTCTATGCCCCGACCGACGGATATATCACCAACTTGCAGCTAACTGTCGGGTCCTATATAAAAACGGGCGAGCCCGTCCTCACGTTCGTGGACGACGAAAGCTGGTGGGTGGTCGCGAATTTCAGGGAGAACAGCGTGGGGCAGATCAAGGCGGGGCAGGAAGCCGAAGTAAGCCTGGCGCTATACCCCGGGACGATATTCAAAGCCGTTGTCGAAAGCACCGACTGGGGCGTGAGCACGGGGCAGGGGGTCCCCTCGGGGTTCCTTCCCGTCGTTCAGGACTCGGAGAACTGGGTGAAGCTCGCTCAGCGTTTCCCCGTGCGGCTCAGGATCTCGAACATCGACCACGATAAGTACAAGCTCAGGATAGGGGCGTCCGTGAGCGTCGCTGTGTTCACGGGTGAGAATGTAATACTAAACCCGCTAGCTAAATTGTGGCTCCGCATAGGAAGCCTCGTCGATTTTGTTTACTGATAGATTCCTCCAACCGTTATAATCAGTTGCGGATGTAAACTTCCGCCCGCCCGTTTCAGTCTCCAATGTTTTTGAAAATCGTCCACAGTATCCTGTAGCCGGCCCTGACCGTGCCCCCGAGGGTCCCTGTTACCTTCGAGACCCCTATGCGCTTCCTGTAACTCACGGGCACTTCCCCGCACCTGAGCCCTTGTTTGGCCGCCTTTATCTGCATTTCCACGGTCCATCCGTAGGTCATGTCCGACATCCCCAGCCCCTGCAGCTTATCGAACCTGATAGCGCGGAAGGGGCCCAAGTCTGTGAACCCGACACCGTAGAGCCATTTTATGAGCGTCGCCGCGAGCGCGTTCCCGAACAGGGCCTGAGGGAGGAGCGATCCTCTTTCGCGCTCGCCAGTGGCTCTCGATCCGATGATAATGTCGAAGCCGTCCTCGATTATCGGCTTTACGAGCAACGGCATCTCCTCCGGGTAGTCGGAGTAATCGCCGTCGAGGAATACGACGATCTCTGGTTTTTCGCTATCGGATTTGGAGAGCGCGTAAAGGATGCCCTTCATGCACGCGTAGCCGTACCCGCGCCTCTCTTCCCTGAGCACGGTCGCGCCAGCGTCAACGGCGACGTCCGCCGTCCTGTCAGTCGAGCCGTTATCCGTTACGACTACTTCGCTCACGAGATCATGCGGGATATCGGCGATCACCTTCCCGATCGACATCTCTTCATTAAGTGCGGGGATTATAACGAGGATTCTGGGGGTCATAGAGTTATCCGCGCCGGGATAAGTACATAGTACCTGTCCTTCCTCGTTGTGTGAAAGCAACCGGGGATTCTTCCGCCGCTTCGGGTGAAGCGCTCAGGATTTCTCTCCGGAATATTTTTGAAGGGAACCGCTCTATCGCGGAAGAGGGTCAGGGCTGTATATCCTTAACTCATCTCCCCTCTCTCATCAGAACAGGGGAGGCGGCGAGGGAATCAATCTGGATTACCCTTCCGCTCTTACGGTCTATCTGCCCGAATTTCAGCACGCCCGTGGGGCATGACTGTACGCATGCGCTGCACCTGACGCATTCGGGGTCGCTCATCGGGAGGCCCTTGTTCGCGAAGTTCATTATGTCTATCCCCTGGTGACAGACCGAGGTGCATACGTTGCACGATATGCACTTCTTCTTGTCGGCGACGATCCCGAACCGGCTGAACCTGGCATATATGTGCATAAGCGCCGCGAGCGGGCACATGAACCTGCACCATACCCTGCCGCTGTACCAGAAATAGAGCCCGTATCCGACGATACCGGCGAGCAGGAGGTCAACCACGTACTTGTAGTTAAGCTCGATCCCGAAGGGCTTCCAGCCGTAAAAAGCTCCCTCGTAGAATTTGTAGACCCATTGCCCGAACGCGGAGCCCGGAAACCCCCAGCTCAGTACCCGAGCTATTAATATTACGAATGCGATCGCTAGAATTGCCTGCCCCACCATGTTGAGCCTGTTCCACCTGGCCCCGTGGGGCATCTTGTGGCGCTGCGTATCTCCCAGCGTTTCCGCCATGGCACCGCATGAGCATATCCATCCGCAGTACGCCCCTTTACCCCAGAAGTAGATTATGAGAGGGATGAGGACGAAGGTCTGGATTAAACTGATTATCAGCCAGGTCCAGAGGGGCTCGCTGCTGAATACGTTCCAGACGAAGAGGGGCCACGCCAGTATGAACCCGAAAGCCCTCCAGTATTCCCGGCCGTGCCCGTAATTTACCGAGGGAAATAGTGCGTCGCCGACCGACTTCATGAACCCGGAGTCGAAGAATCCGTTGTGTCCGAGATAAGGGAGGAGTATGTAAGGCAGGAGAAATAATGGTATCAGCTGGAACGTCGCGAGAGAGATCGTCTGTACGGTAATGTAGGGCGTCTTCCTTCTCCTTATGCGGAGTATGCCGAAGATTATGATTATGGTCGTATAGAGGAGCGAATAATAGAATCCTGGCTCGCTCAGTGTTATCGACAGCGTCCCGATGAGCGTCGAGGGGTCGCCTACCATACGGGTGAATGATTCTCCGAAGCTGTTGAACAAGCCCGGGAGGTTGAAAGGGAACCACTTGTTCGTCTCGAATAGTTTCGTAAGCGCGCCCCCAGCCTTCCAGTTGTAGACAAAGGTCATAAATAGAAGAAACAGGATCATGGCCGTTATGGACTTGGCGCCCATTTCGCCCTTGATGCTCACCCCGCTTCTCCTGAAGAAATCGAGCGGTGCCTCGCGCCCTATCATCGTAAATACCGCGTCGTTGGGGATAGTGATCTCTTTACCCTCGCGGTCTGTGAGCGTGACGTCCGTGTCCCCGATGTCCTTAACGCGGCTCTTCATCATTAGGCCGAGCTTCCCGGGCTTGTGCTCTCCCGGCATGAATCCGCCCGTGCTCGTCGTTACGCGCTCTGACGTCGGGGTTTCGACGGAGACTTCCGCCATCGGGTCGGCCATGAGCATCTTTATATATTCCACGTTCTCGGGCTTGGGACGGGAGAACTCCTCGTTCCTGTAGGAATGGGTCACGTTCCCGCCCGACTTCGCTATAGCTATCGACGTCTCGAGAGCGCTGTCCCCCCCGCCCACGACCAGCACGTTCTTACCCTCGAAGTCCTTAGGGTCGTGGAGTCTGTTATATACCTTGTCTTTGTCTTCGCCGTGCACGCCCAGCATCCTGAAGTTGCCGGAGCGCCCGATGCCCACAATTACCCGGAGAGCCTTTAGGCTCTCGGCATCGGGGATTACTACTTCGATGAAACCGCCCCTGTTGACGACTTTCTCGACCCTCTGTATTTTCGGCTGTATGCCCCTCCCCAGCGTTTCTTCCTTCATCTCTTCGACGAGCGGCTCTTTCACGTCTTTAGTGAACTGGAGGTCTCCTGCGGGTACCATGTCGGTCGGGTACGTGTATATGGGCTTCCCTTTCGGGAAATTCACGATAGTCGAAAAGGGCTCGGTCGCTTCGAGTATCTCGAACCTGAGCCCGTTATTTTTGGCTTCGAGCGCGGCTGCCATTCCCGAAACGCCGGCCCCGACTATAACGAGGTCGAGTATGTCAGCGTCTTTCGAGGACTCGCGGCTTTTGAGGAAGCCCTCGTCTTCGAGAATATGCATCACCGCCCTCGCGCCAGAGTCGGATGAGAATTTAAGGAGCGGTATCCCCGTGAGGTCTCCGGCTATGTAGAGGCCGGGGACGTTGGTCGAGTAGTCGTCTTTTACCTCAGGCAGCTTCTCCACTATTCCAGCGGGCCACTGAGTGTGGAGCCACCTGGTGTATCTATTAATTAATCCGAACATCTCATTTCCTCCGGGGCGCTGAATGCGGTATTCTCATACAAGGTCTTAATTCCCATCCGACATCGATCGTCTATTTCACCTTAGTGGAAATATCGTTCAGCGACCAGTCGTAGTCTGTATATACAATAATATATCCTTGGAGCGGTTCATTTCCGTAATATTTTTTCAAAAACCCCGGGACTGAGCCTGCTTCGGACTTGAAATCTTCCGCGTACCATACGAATATCGGGGAGATGCGAAGAATTTTATTTTCCCTGTCGACCGAGTTTTTTTCCGGATCGGACAGGAATTTCTTTGTCCGAGCATCGAGCTGATTCTGGAGATTCACCCCTATGTACGGCACATCGAGAAGGGGAGGGCACCCCTTTGCCGCGCAGACGAGAGCGAAGTGTATCCTGGGGTCTTTGTAAATCCTGCGTATTATATCGTGCTCGAGCGAGTTAAGCGTAATCGTCTCGCCGAAGAGCTTGACGACGGGCTCGTCCCACGGCCCTTTACCGCCGCCTCCGGTATCCTTTATACTTTTTACGGGGTAATTATCGACTATGAGCTCGAGCGTCCGGGCGTTATAGATGTTGATGAGAAAGGCGAGCCGCACATTCTCGGGCCAGCTCTCGAAATCCTGTTTGGTTACTTTCGCTGTCGATTCCAGGTATGCCTCGAGACCGCCGGGATCGGATTTAAGCCCTCTGTAATCTACGAGACCGTCCCTGACGTAGAGGGACAGCACATTTCCATAAGTTCCGTGTGAATTATCGAACGCGGAGGAAGAGGCCGCGAAAGCCGTCGATACGACGAGTATTAAAACGAACCTGCAAAGAAAATCAGGAGCAAATATGCGCATGTATTGACGGATTATCATTTTAGGAGTGCTCCGGCACTAATAGGAGTATACGCTGTAACGCGCCACGCGGATTCGTTTTATTTGTATTGACTTTTTTATATCGGCGGGATATCAAGAACGCCGGATTATTCTTCTTTGTGGATTTTCCACCAGTCTCCGGCTCTTACGAGAAGCGCTCTTGCGTATTCGACGTGAGACCACATGAGAGGAGTGGCGAACTGGATGTATCCGCCGCCCGGCTTTTTATCTTTTCCGACCATGCTCCGCTTTCTGCACTCTTCGTATGAGCGGTGCATGTTATTAGCTTCTTCGAGGATTTTGTTAAAGTCCACGCCGTCGAGGAGTATGTCCTTGTAGAACTCTTTCCGGAAATCGATGCCGGTCTTCCACTCCCTCTCCATGAATTCCTCGAACCTCCTGAGCGTCGAGAGGTGCTCCGGGATCTCGCCCGTGTCGTTCCTGTACTTGTCGATTATGTCCAGCAGCTCGTCGCCCCGCATGGTGTTCCCGTTCCAGTAGTGGTATTGGGCGAGGACGGCTGTGTACTGGAGCCAGGGGCCGTTGCCCGCGTGGACGTGGGTCGAGAAATCCCTGTAATACGGGAGGTACCTCATTATCATGCCCAGCTCCGGGTCCCAGAGCTGTTTTTCGATGAACCTTACGCTGTTCTCCATCTGCGTTTTATAATGGAGGAACCCGTAGTAAAAAGGGCTCAAGAGCGTAAAGTCCGGCCGCATGTCCATATTGCCTGAAGGGTCCGTCCTCCTGACGTACCTGTTGCCCGCCATAAATAGCTCGCTCACCGAGTATAAAAATCGCTCACGGAAGCTCAGGTGCTCGGGCGAGATGATTTTCTTCCCGTCGATTTTTTCGGACACCTCGTTTGCCAGGGAAAAGGCGTAAAGGAATGAAAAATTCACCCAGCACGTATACCCCTGCTCCATCGCCGATTCGTGGATCGACGTCGTCGAGTAGAACAGGTTCAGCTCCTCCTCGTATAAGACCCTCCGGCTGTAACCGAGAGCCCTGTCTACACAACCGAGAAAGGCGTCGAGGTCCTCTATGTCTCTTTTTAAATACTCCGCGGTCAAGAGGTAATTGCATATTATGGATATCCCGTGGGCTACGTTGTCTTCCTGCCTGTAGATGCTCTTGTTCTCACCCTGGACGCTGTAACGCTGCCCCCACGAGCCTTCGGGGGAAATCGTGTCTTTCATGAAATGGGCCATCGATTTCATTATAGCGTAGGCGTTATCGGCCGCGTCGTATCCGTGCCCGGAGCCCGCCAGGCGTCTGAATAGCTGCACGGCAGAGCTCGAGTCTCTAGTGTACACATACGGGTAACGGGACGTGGGCGGGGAAGCGAGAAGCAGTCTGCCGTGTTTCTTGTTCACGGACGTGCATCTCATAATAATGTCCATATGCTGAGACAGGCTGTCGTTGAGCCCCGATAGCTCTTTGCTCTTTATCGGCATGGTATCCCTCCTCGAATTTTTTGCAAGTTGGACGAGGTTCCGCTGATTATGTGATTCTAATTGATTCAGGGGATTATTTAAAGCGAGCCGTAGAGGTACATGGCGCCCGTCGGCTGGGGCATGCCGCCTGCGGGCTCTAGTGTGACGGCAAACTGCATGGACTCCCCGGGCTCGGGCATCAATTCGATTTCCATCATGCTGTTCCCCTCTTTATCCACGTCGAATACACCCATGCTGACAGGTTTTCCGCCCTCGATCGCCCAGAGCTGATACGTCATCCCCTTCTCGGGCAG
>Ga0187892_10008109_pt1 | contig 14549 bp, 11 predicted proteins | sample MA1701073metaG_FD_139345 | JGI IMG/M metagenome (GOLD analysis project Ga0187892, IMG submission 139345) | Bio-ooze microbial communities from a basaltic lava cave in the Kipuka Kanohina Cave System on the Island of Hawaii, USA - MA170107-3 metaG ... | reverse complement strand
TGTCAACGCTTCGCCGCCGCCCTTGCGGGCGTCAACGCATGACTCGGGGCCGCTGTAGTCGGCTAAACCTTCAACGTATGACTCTTTCATTCACAACATCTCGCCGGTTTTGACCGGCGCACGAAGACACCATGCCCGAACCGGATTTCTCGGCCCTGCGCCAGTCCATGCTCGCGGAAATCGCCGCCAAGACGATTTATTCCAGCGCGCAGCTGGGCAAGGCGGCGCTGGACCCGCGAGTCATGAACGTCATGGCCAAGGTGCCGCGCCACGAATTCGTGCTGCTCGAACTGCGACCCTACGCCTACGCCGACACGCCCCTGCCCATCGGCTTCGACAAGACGATCTCGCAACCCTTCATCGTCGCGTTGATGACCGACCTTCTGGACCTGCATCCGACCGACACGGTTTTGGAGATCGGCACCGGGCTGGGCTACCAGACGGCGATCCTGGCCGAGCTCTCGCAGCATGTCTACACCATCGAAATCATTGAAGAGCTGGCGGTGCAGGCCCGGCAAAGGCTGGCCCGACAGGGCTATACCAACATCGACATCAGAATAGGCAACGGCTGCGGCGGCTGGCCAGCACACGCGCCGTTCGACAAGATGATCGTCACGGCGGCCCCCGAGCTGATCCCGCCCGCGCTGATCTATCAGCTCAAGGCCGGAGGCAGGATGGTGATACCCGCCGGCCTGGCCGATGGGCAGCAGCTGATGCTGGTCGAGAAGGATGCGAACGGCACGGTATCGACCCGGGAGGTCCTGCCGGTGCGGTTCTCGCAGCTCGAGGACACCGAGCCCGGCTAATGCCCGGGCCCACCGGCCCGCCGCCGTTGCGCAGCGGGCCGGCGCGGCGCAACCAACCTGAGGTCAGGACATGCCCAACCACCTCGCTCACGAGACCAGCCCCTACCTGCAGCAGCATGCCGGCAACCCGGTGGACTGGTACCCCTGGGGCGAGGAGGCCCTGGCCTTGGCACGCGACACCAACCGGCCCATTCTGCTGTCGGTCGGCTACTCGGCCTGCCATTGGTGCCATGTGATGGCCCATGAGTGCTTCGAAGACGCCGAGACCGCCGCCTTGATGAACCGGCATTTCGTCAACATCAAGGTCGATCGCGAGGAGCGACCCGACATCGACCAGATCTATCAGACAGCACACCAGTTGATCGCGCGCGGCTCGGGTGGCTGGCCGCTGACCATGTTTCTGACGCCGCAGGGCAGGCCCTTCCTCGGCGGCACCTATTTTCCGAAACACTCGCGTTACAACCGGCCGGGCTTCGACGATGTGCTGAAGGGGGTGGCCCAGCTCTGGGCAGCGCAGCGCGAGCAGGTCATGGCGCAGGGCGACGAGCTCGTTCGCGCCCTGGCCGCCACGCTTCCCGCGCGGCACGAGGACGATGCCAGCGATCGCGGCGATGCATTGCTGCAAACGGCGCGGCAGGCCGCGGCGGGCCTGCGCGATGCCCTGATGCCATCGTTCGACCCCGTCCACGGCGGCTTCGGCGGCCCGCCGAAGTTCCCGAACCCGACCAGCCTCGAAGCGCTGCTGCGGCACGCCGTGGCACGGCATGACGACGCGGCGCGCGACGCGGTGCTGCTGACCTTGCGGCGCATGGCCGAAGGCGGGCTGTACGACCAGCTGGGCGGGGGGTTTTGCCGCTACAGCACCGACGCGCAGTGGATGATCCCGCACTTCGAGAAGATGCTGTACGACAACGGGCCGCTGCTGCGCCTCTATGCGCAGGCCTGGCAGCTCAGCGGCGAGCCGCTGTGGCGTCAGGTGTGCGAGGAAACGGCCGCCTGGCTGATGCGCGAAATGCAGGCGAGCGAGGGCGGCTATTTCTGCAGCATCGACGCCGATTCGGAAGGCGAGGAAGGACGCTTCTATGTCTGGCAGCGCGAGCAGCTGGCGCAGCAGCTTGGCGAGGCCGAATATGCTGCGTTTACCCTGCGCTACGGGCTTGACGGGCCACCGAACTTCGAAGGCCGGGCCTGGCACCCCCATGTCAGCCGGACGCTGGCCGAGGTGGCCGCCCAGCTGGGGCGCGCCGAGCCCGACTGTGCGGCGCTGATCGCCAGTGCGCGGGCACGCCTCATTACGCTGCGCGAGACCCGCGTGCGACCGGGGCGCGACGACAAGGTTCTGACCAGCTGGAACGCGCTGGCCATCGACGGCATGGCCTTCGCCGCACGGGTGTTCGGTGAGCCGCGCTGGGCCGCTTCGGCGCGCCGCGCCTTGGACTTTATTTTCCGCGCGTTGTGGCGCGACGCTCGCCTGCTGGCCACGCACAAGGACGGTCGCTCGCACCTCAATGCCTATCTGGACGACCATGCCTATCTGCTCGGCGCCCTGATCGAGCTGATGCAGGGCGAGGTGCTGCGGGCCGACGACCTGCAATGGGCCTGCGCGCTGGCCGATCTGCTGCTCGAGCAGTTCGAGGATCCGTCCGAGGGTGGCTTTTTCTTCACCAGCCACGACCACGAAGCGCTGGTGCTGCGCCCGAAGTCGGGTTACGACAATGCCATGGCATCGGGCAACGGCATGGCTGCGCTACAGCTGCAGCGCCTGGGCCATCTGATCGGCGAACCACGCTATCTGCGGGCGGCGCAACGCACGATGGCGTTGTTCTCTGCTGAGCTGAAGCGCGCTCCCCACGGCTTCGCCACGCTCGTGTCCGCGATGGGCGAATACCTCTGGCCACCGACCGTGGTGGTGCTCACCGGGCCGTCCCCGGCGCTCGCGCCATGGCGTGCAGCGCTGGCCGGGCACTACCTGCCGGGCGTTTTGCTGCTGCAGCTGCCCGATGACACCAGCGGCCTGCCCGACGCGCTGGTCAAACCGGTGGGCGCCCATCCCCAAGCCTGGGTCTGCCGTGGCCCGCAGTGCTTGCCACCCATCACCGACATCGATGGGCTTGCTGACGCACTGGCTGAACAGGAACCGGGGCGCTGAGGATCGGGCACGGATCCGGGCTCGCGCGTCCTTCAGTAGGTTTCGAGATGCAGCCGGCCCTCGCGCTTGAGCGCGGCGCCGACCGTCTCCCAGCTCAGGCCGGCATGCTCGGCCACGTCGCGCAGCGCCAGCACTACGCCGTCTTCCATGCTCTTCAAGCCGCAGACGTAGATGTAGGTGTTCGGGTCCTTCAGCAGCGCGACCAGGTCGGCCGCGCGTTCGCGCATCAGGTCCTGCACGTAGCGCTTGGGTTGGCCGGGCGTGCGCGAGAACGCGAGGTTGATGTCGATGAAGTCCTTGGGCAGGTTCATCAGCGGGCCGAAATAGGGCAGCTCCTCCTTGGTGCGGGCGCCGAAGAACAGCATCAGCTTGCCGCCTTCGAACTTGCCCGAGGCGCGCAGCCGGCGCCGCCATTCGGTCATCGCGCGCATGGGCGCGCTGCCGGTGCCGGTGCAGATCATCACGATGTTGCTGCGCGGGTGGTTGGGCATCAGGAACGAGTTGCCGAAGGGCCCGATCACCTGCACCGGGTCGCCGACCCTGAGGTCGCACATGTAGTTCGAGCCGACGCCGCGCACCGGCTTGCCCTGGTGGTCCTCGAGCACGCGCTTGATCGTCAGCGAGACATTGTTGTAGCCCGGGCGCTCGCCGTTGCGCGGGCTGGCCACCGAGTATTGGCGCGCGTAGTGCGGCTTGCCGCTAGCGTCGGTGCCGGGCGGCAGGATGCCGATCGACTGGCCTTCGAGCACCGGGAAGGGCATGGCGCCGAAGTCGAGCACGATGTGGTGGGTGTCGTACTCCTTGCCGACCTCGGTGACGCGGAAGTTGCCGACCACGGTCGCGGTCGTGGGGCCGGTCTTCGGACCGTACAGGTTGGTGTAGGCATGCGCGGCCGACCAGGGCGGCAGCGTCGCGCCCCAGACCGAGGAGACGAACGGCGTCTCACCCGACTCGAGCTGCGTCGGCGGCACGGCTTGCGGCGCCGGCGCCAAGGCGCCCTCGTCGAGCTCGATGCCCTCGGGCAGCGGCACTTCGGCCGGCAACTCGTCCCATCCGAACTGCTCGGCGATGCTGTAGGCCTTGACCTTGAGCACCGTGCGCCAGTTGTCGATCGATCCGGTCGGACAGGGCGAGATGCAGTCCATGCAGAGGTTGCACTTCTCGGCGTCGACCACGTAGTTGCGCGCGTCGTGCGTGATCGCATTGACCGGGCAGATCGACTCGCAGGTGTTGCAGCGGATGCAGATTTCGGGATCGATCAGGTGCTGCTTGATCACCTTCACCTCAACGGCCGTGTCCATGATGCTCTCTCAGTTGAACCGAACGTACTCGAAATCCACCGGCTGGCGGTTGATGCCCATGACCGGCGGCGCGATCCAGTTGGCGAACTTGCCGGGCTCGACCACGCGGCCCATCAGCGAGGCGACGTAGGCGCGGTCTTCGTCGGTGGGCAGCCACTGTTCGACCTTCTGGTTCCACTCGTGATCGTGCACCACGCGGCCGTCCGGCGAGACCTTGACGCCGGCCAGCGCACCGATGTTGCGGTGGAAGGCCTTGTGCGGCACGGTGAGCTTGAACGGGATGCCGGCCTTCTCGATGATGCGGTTCCAGCGATCCACGCCGCCGACCGAGTCCTTGATGTAGTCGTCGCGCAGCACTTCGTTGAGCGCGTTGAGCATCGGCACTTCCTTCTCGACCAGCTTGCCGTCCACCACGTTGAGCACCTTGTAGGTCTGGCCCTTGAGCACGTGGTCGTCGCTGCGCTTGCCTTCTTCGTAGCGGCCCTTCAGGCCCGAGCTGTAGAAAGTGGCCGCGTTGGAGGATTCGTCGGCGCCGAACAGGTCCACGGTGACGCTGAAGTGGAAGTTCAGGTAGCGCTGGATGGTCGGCAGGTCGATCACGCCGGCAGCGCGCAGCTTGGCGACGTCGTCGGTCTTGAACTGATTCATCGCGTCCACGGTGCGCTGGATCACGCGGCCGACGCCGGACTCGCCCACAAACATGTGGTGCGCCTCCTCGGTCAACATGAACTTGGTGGTGCGGGCCAGCGGGTCGAAGCTGCTTTCAGCCAGCGCGCAGAGCTGGAACTTGCCGTCTCGGTCGGTGAAGTAGGTGAACATGAAGAAGCTCAGCCAGTCGGGCGTCTTCTCGTTGAAGGCCTGCAGGATGCGCGGGTTGTCGGCGTTGCCGCTGCGGCGCTCGAGCAGGGCTTCGGCTTCCTCGCGGCCGTCGCGGCCGAAGTAGCGGTGCAGCAGGTAGACCATGGCCCACAGGTGGCGGCCTTCCTCGACGTTGACCTGGAACAGGTTGCGCAGGTCGTACTGGCTGGGGCAGGTCAGGCCCAGGTGGCGCTGCTGCTCGACCGAGGCCGGCTCGGTGTCGCCCTGCGTGACGATGATGCGCCGCAGGTTGGCGCGGTGTTCGCCGGGCACGTCCTGCCACACGTTCTCGCCAATGTGGTCGCCGAAGTGAATCTTGCGTTCGGCATCACCGGGGTTCAGGAAGATGCCCCAGCGGTAGTCGGGCATCTTGACGTGGCCGAACTGGGCCCAGCCCTGGGGGTCCACGCTGATCGCGGTGCGCAGGTAGACGTCGAAGTTGGTCGAGCCCTCGGGGCCCATGTCGTCCCACCAGGACAGGAAGTTGGGCTGCCACTGCTCGAGCGCGCGCTGCAGCGTGCGGTCTTCAGCCAGGTTGACGTTGTTGGGAATCTTTTCGCTGTAGTTGATGCTGGACATGGTGTCTCTCCAAGGATCGAATCGAGGGTGGAATCAGGGGCGCGCCGCAGGCCCCGCCGGGCAACCTGCGGCAGGCCGGTTCAGGTCAGACGCGGTTCAGGTCGAAGGCAGCCTTCTCGCCCTTGCCGTAGACCTTGAGCGCGCCTTTCTCGCCCACGGCGTTCGGCCGGTTGAAGATCCAGTTCTGCCAGGCCGACAGGCGCCCGAAGATGCGGGTCGCCATGTTTTCCTTGCCGGCAAAGCGCAGGTTGGCCTCCAGCCCGGTCAGCGAGTCGGGCGACATCGCGGCGCGCTCCTCGATCGCGATGCGGATCTCGTCGGTCCAGTCGATGTCGTCGGGTGCAGCAGTGACCAGGCCCAGCGCCAAGGCTTGGTCCGCATCGAGCGCCTTGCCGGCTGCGCCTCGGGCCGCCTCCAGCGGCGCCGACTCCTCATAGAAGCGGCGCTGCAGGCGCGTCTGGTCGTTGACCAGCGGGTAAAAGCCGAAGTTGGTCTCGTTGAGCGTGAGCCTGGGTGCGCGTTGCGCGTCATCGGGCAGCGCGAGCATGTAGGCGCGGTCGGCGCAGAAGGCCAGCTCGGCCAGCGTGCCGGCGAAGCACGAGCCCGGCTCGATCAGTGCGAACAGGCTGCGCGAGGAGACATCGAGTCGCGCCAGGGTGCGGCGCAGCAGGCCGATGGTCTCGCGCACGAACCAGTGATTCTGGTGCTGCAGCAGCTGCGCATCGGCGGCCAGCACCGCGGCGGCGTCGCCCTCGGTCTTCAGGATCCAGGTGCCGATGTCGAGCTCGTTGGTGCGCATCGACAGGATGGCGTCGTCGAGCTGGCGCGCCATGGCGAGCGGCCACCAGCCAGCGCCCGCAGCCTCGATGCCGGCGATGTCTTGCGGCTGGGCACCGGCCGGCGCCTTGACCGTGAAGGTGGCGGTGCGCTTGGCACGGTCGATCTGCACGCTGACATGCTCGTAGCGCAGCGCCTCGGCGCTTTCCTCGCGCTCGATGCGCGGCAGGCTGACGCCCTTGGCTCCGGCGGGGCGGTCGCTGGCGGCGGCCAGTTGCCTGGCGCGCTCCTGCACGTAGCCGGCGAACTGCGCCGGCTTCACGGCAGCGTCCACCAGGCGCCAGTCGACGGCGCGCTGGCCGCGCACGCCCTCGACGCTGGTGCAGAAGATGTCGGCCAGGTCGTGCCGCACATGGCGCTTGTCGGTCACGCGGGTCAGGCCGCCCGTGCCGGGCAGCACGCCGAGCAGCGGCACTTCGGGCAGCGACACCGAAGACGAACGGTCGTCGACCAGCACGATCTCGTCGCAGGCCAGGGCGAGCTCGTAGCCGCCGCCGGCGCAGGCGCCGTTGACGGCCGCGACAAACTTGAGGCCGGAATGGCGGGAGGAGTCTTCGAGGCCGTTGCGTGTTTCGTTGGTGAACTTGCAGAAGTTCACCTTCCATGCGTGGCTGGAGAGGCCGAGCATGAAGATGTTCGCGCCGGAACAGAAGATGCGGTCTTTGAGGCTGGTGACGACGACCGTGCGGACCTCCGGGTGCTCGAAGCGGATGCGGTTGACCGCGTCGTGCAGTTCGATGTCGACCCCCAGGTCGTAGCTGTTGAGCTTGAGCTTGTAGCCGGGGCGGATGCCGCCGTCTTCGGCGATGTCGATGGCCAGCTTGGCCGTATCGCCTTCGAAGCCGAGCTTCCAGTGGCGGTAGTTCGAAGGCTCGGTGCGATAGTCAACGCGGGGGCTGGTGGCGGTATTCATCAGGTCTCCTGGTCGGGGTAGGAAAAATAGTGCATCAACGAAATCCGATGATGTGCATCATAGTGCATTAAATTTCCCGTGTCAAGAAAAGATGCATAAAAATGCATCTTGATGAATTTCGCGGCATCTCAGTGGTCCATTGCGCCGCGCGCGACCCGCGACGCATGAAAGCAGACGGCACAGGCGGGGGCCACCGCAGGACCGGCTTTGCCGGGCCGCTGGTGGCGCCCCCTTGAGGGGGAGGCGCCGAAGGCGCTTCGGGGGTGGTCTTTCACTTCAGGCCCCGAGCGCGAGCGCACCGCGCACCGTCGAGCGCAGCGCCTGGAAGGTCTGCTCCAGGGGCTGCTTGCTGGTGTCGAGCGTCAAATCGGCTTTGGAGTAGAAGGCCGAGCGACCGGCCAGGATGCGGCGCAGGTCGTCCATGGCTTCCTTGCTGGCCGCCATGGGCCGCAGGTCGCCCTGGCCGGCGACCCGGTTCATATGGTCCTGCGCATCGGCCTGCAGCCACACCGTGGTGCAATGCGCCAGCAGCAGATTGAAGGTCGCGGCGTCCGACACCAGGCCGCCCGGCGTCGCAATCACCACCTCCGGATAGATCTGGATCACCTCCTCCAAGGCCCGGCGCTCGTAGCGGCGATAGGCATTGGTGCCGTACAGGTCGTGGATTTCGCGGATGCTGTAGCCCGCGACCTTCTCGATTTCCCGGCTGAGCTCGATGAACGGCACCTCGAGGTCGTCGGCCAGCATCTGGCCCAGGGTGGTCTTGCCGGCGCCGCGCAGGCCGATCAGCGCAACCCGGCGGCTGCGCGCACGCTGGTCGCCGCCGGTGCCGAACAGCTCGCCCAGGGCCACGCGCGCGCGGCGCAGGTCAGCCTCGCTGCGGCCGTCGAGCAGCTCCCGGATCAGCAGCCATTCGGGCGACTGGGTGGTGATGTCGCCGACGAGCTCGGCCAGCGAACATTGCAGTGCACCGGCCACCTGCTGCAGTACCAGGATCGATGGATTGCCGATGCCGTACTCGAGGTTCGCGAGATGGCGTTCGGACACGTCAGCCGCGAGCGCCGCCGCCTTGCGCGTGAGGCCGCGACGCGCGCGCAACGTGCGCACCCGTTCGCCCAGCGCCTCCAGGAGGGCGCTTTTCTCCTCTTGATCCGTCTCGGCAACCGTCAGCGTCACATCTCGATCATTCACCTGCATCCTCCAATGGCCCAAAGACTGGGGTTAACACCAATAATGCACTATAGTGCTTGACACGCCAGCAGAGTGGATTTATTGTACAGACACAAGCACGATAGTGCACAAATCGCAAGCTTGCAAGAAGCAAGCTTGAGCCACATCAAGGAAGAGAGCATGTCCCAGGATGATTTTCGCCGACTCGTTTCGGCTCTGGCCGATCAGATCGCAGGCCGGTCGCTCGACGCAGCGCTTGACCCATGGTTGAACCAGCAGCACGGTCCTGGCAGCCCGAGCTACGAAGCCCTCAGGCAGGCCTGCGTGAGCGGCGTTGCCGAGGGTTGGCTGTGCGAGCGCGAGGGCGGCGGCATCCGCTATGGCCGCGTGTTCAAGCCGGCTGATGACCTGCAGCGATTCTCGGTCGACGTCGTCGACATGAAGGACATTGCCGGTCCACACCATGTCCATCCGCAGGGCGAGATCGACCTGATCATGCCGATGGACGAGGGCGCCCGCTTCGATGGCCGAAGCGCCGGCTGGTGCGTCTATCCGCCCGGCAGCGCCCACCGCCCAACCGTCAGCGGTGGCCGCGCCCTGGTGCTGTACCTGCTGCCCGAGGGGCAGATCGAATTCACCCGGAACTGAACCATGACTGAACTTCTTCCCAATTTCTTCGCGGGCCGCTGGCAAACCGGCTCGGGCGCCGGCACGCCACTGTTGGACCCGGTGCTCGGCAAAGAGCTGGTGCGCGTGGACGCCGGCGGCCTCGATCTGGCGGCCGGGTTCGCCTACGCGCGCCATCAAGGTGGTACGGCGCTGCGTGCCCTCACCTATCGGCAACGCGGCGAGCTGCTCGGGGCGGCCGTCAAGGTGCTGCAAGCCCACCGCGACGCCTACTACGAGATCGCCACGGCCAACAGCGGAACGGTCAAGAACGACTCCGCGGTCGACATCGACGGCGCGATTTTCACGCTCGGCCACTATGCCAAGCTCGGAGAAACACTGGGCGACCAGCGCTGGATGAGCGACGGCGAGCCGGCGCGTCTGGGCAAGGATCCGCTGTTCCAGTCGCAGCATGTGCTGGTGCCCACGCGCGGCCTGGCGCTGTTCATCAACGCCTTCAATTTCCCGGCCTGGGGACTGTGGGAGAAGGCCGCGCCAGCGCTGCTGTCGGGCGTGCCTGTGATCGTCAAGCCGGCCACTGCGACGGCCTGGCTGACGCAGCGCATGGTGCGCGACGTGGTCGACGCCGGCGTGTTTCCGCCCGGGGCGATCTCGGTGGTCTGCGGCAGCTCGGCCGGCCTGATGGATGCGCTGGAGCCGTTTGATGTCGTCTCGTTCACGGGCTCCGCCGACACTGCCGCGGTGATCCGCTCGCACCCGGCCGTGGCGCAGCGCTCGGTGCGGGCGAACATCGAGGCCGACAGCCTCAACTCGGCCCTGCTGCTGCCCGAAGCGGCGGTGGCAGACGAGGCCTTTGGCCTGCTCGTGCGCGAGGTGGTGCGCGAGATGACGGTCAAGTCGGGCCAGAAGTGCACGGCGATCCGCCGGGTGTTCGTCCCCGAAGGCCTGTACGACGCCGCCGCCGAGGCGATTTCGGCCCAGCTGGCAGCCGTCACGGTCGGCAACCCGCGCAGCGAGAAGGTTCGCATGGGCTCGCTGGTCAGCCGCGCCCAGCTGGACTCGGTGCGCGAAGGATTGGCGCTGCTGCAACAGCAGGCCAGCGTGCTGCATGACGGCGCGACGCACAGCCTGGTCGATGCCGACCCCGCGGTGGCGGCCTGCGCCGGCCCCACGCTGCTGGGCGCGCGCGACGCCGACGGAGCCTCTCGTGTGCACGACACCGAGGTGTTCGGCCCGGTCGCGACGCTGGTGCCGTATCGATCGACGGAGCATGCCTTGGCACTGGTTCGCCGCGGCCAGGGTTCGCTGGTCACCTCGCTGTATGGCGCCGACCCGCTCGCGCTCGCCCGCGCGGCCCTCGACCTGGCCGACAGCCATGGCCGCGTTCACCTGATCTCGCCCGATGTGGGCGCGCTGCACACGGGCCACGGCAATGTGATGCCGATGTCCCTGCACGGCGGCCCCGGCCGTGCCGGCGGAGGCGAAGAGCTCGGCGGCCTGCGCGCACTGGGCTTCTACCACCGCCGCGCCGCGGTTCAGGCCAGCCAAAGCGTGCTCGCCGCATTGCCCGCCGCCTGAACACCCAGCCAATTCCTGACCAGAGGCCTCTATGACCCATGCCGATCTGGCACCCCTGGGTGCCCGCTTCAACTTCGCCCAGCACCTGATAGCGCTCAATAGCGCACGCGCCTCCAAGACCGCCTACACCGACGACCATGGCACGCTGAGCTACGACGAGCTCGCCGACCGCATCCGGCGCATGGCCTCGGCCCTGCTCCAGGCAGGGCTGCGGCGCGAGGAACGGGTGCTGCTGCTGATGCACGACTGCAACGACTGGCCCGTGAGTTTTCTGGGCGCGATGTACGCAGGCATCGTGCCGGTGGCGGTCAACACGCTGCTGACCGCCGACGACTACGCCTACATGCTGCAGAACAGCCGGGCCCAGGCCGCGCTGGTTTCCGGCGCCTTGCTGCCTGTCCTGACGACGGCGATGAACCAGGGCGGGCACAAGCTGCGCCAAGTGCTGGTATCGCAGCCCGAGGGGACGCTGCCCGCAGGCACCCGGGCGATCGCCGATGTGCTGGCGGCCCAAGAGCCGCTGATGAATGCCGCCCCCACGTCGCCCGACGACCCGGGCTTCTGGCTCTACTCGTCGGGCTCGACCGGCCGACCCAAAGGCACGGTGCATACCCACGGCAACCCCTACTGGACGGCCGAGCTCTACGGCAAACGGGTGCTGAAGCTGAGCGAGCAGGATGTGTGCTTCTCCGCCGCCAAGCTGTACTTCGCCTATGGACTCGGCAACGGCCTGACCTTCCCGCTGTCGGTTGGCGCGAGCGTCGTGCTGATGGCCGAGCGGCCGACCCCCGACGCGGTGTTCAAGCGCTGGACCTCGCTCAAGCCGACGGTCTTCTTCGGCGCGCCGACGGGTTATGCCGGCATGCTGGCCTCGCCCCAGCTGCCGCCAAAAAGCGCTGTCGCGCTGCGCCTGTGCTCCTCGGCCGGCGAGGCGCTGCCGCGCGAGATCGGCCAGAAGTTCACGGCGCAGTATGGCTGCGAGATCATCGACGGCATAGGCTCGACCGAGATGCTGCATGTGTTCCTGTCCAACCGCCCCGGCGACGTGCGCTATGGCACGACCGGCAAGCCGGTCGACGGCTACGAGGTCGAACTGCGCGGCGAGGATGGCCGCCCGGTCGCCGACGGCGAGGTCGGCGACCTCTACATCAAGGGGCCGAGTTCGGCCCTGATGTACTGGGGCAATCGCGAGAAGTCGCGCGAAACCTTTCAGGGGGCATGGACCAAGAGCGGTGACAAATACAGCCGCGACGCTGATGGCTACTACACCTATGCCGGCCGCAGCGATGACATGCTCAAGGTCAGCGGCATCTACGTGTCCCCGTTCGAGGTGGAGGCTACCTTGATGCAACACCCGGCGGTGCTCGAGTGCGCCGTGATCGGCAAGCAAGACGACGAGGGCCTGGTCAAGACCAAGGCCTATGTGGTCCTGAAGCCGGGCCAGCAGGTCGACCAGACCGCGCTCAAGGCCTTTGTCAAGCAGCGCCTCGCGCCCTACAAATACCCGCGCTTCATCGAGTTCATAGCCGAACTCCCCAAGACCGCAACCGGCAAGATCCAGCGCTTTCGCCTGCGCGAGCTGGAGCGAAAGGCATGAGCGAATTCGTTGACATCGACTGGGCGGGCCGCCAGGTGAGCATCGAGCACCAGTGGATCAATGCCGCGAAGCGGGATCGGCCTCTCGTCGTGTTTCTGCACGAGGGGCTCGGTTCGGTGGCGATGTGGAAAGACTTTCCGCGCGAGCTGTGCGCGGCGGCGAATGTCCGTGGCCTCGTGTACTCGCGCCCCGGCTATGGCCGCTCGACGCCACGCGCAGCGGCCGAGCGCTGGAGCGTCGACTTCATGCATGCCCAGGCGCACGAGGTGCTGCCCCTGCTGCTGCAGGCGCTGAACGTCGATGACAAGCCATGGCTGCTGGGCCACAGCGACGGCGGCTCGATCGCGCTGCTTCATGCATCGCGCTTTCCCGATGCGGTGGCAGGCCTGGTCGTGCTCGCGCCCCACATCCTGGTCGAGGACTACGGTCTGGCCAGCATCCGCCAGGCCCGCGAAGCCTATGCGACGACCGACCTGAAATCCAGACTGGCTCGTTACCACGACGACGTCGATTCGGCCTTCCAGGGCTGGAACGAGATCTGGCTCGACCCTGCGTTTCGCGCCTGGACCATCGAGGCCGAACTGCCTGCCATCACCTGCCCGGTGCTCGCCGTGCAGGGGCTGGACGACGAATACGGAACGCTGGAGCAGATTCGCGGCATTGCGCGCCGTCTGCCGCAGACGCAGCTGCTCGAGCTCCCCGCTTGCGGCCATTCGCCTCATCGCGATCAGCCCGCTGCGCTGATCGATGCCGTCAAAGCATTCATCGATCGCCATGGACAAGCTGGCGCCTCGACAACAAAACGCTGAATTCCACCCACACCCTACAAGGAGACATTTGCATGAAAAATTCTGCCCCGCTGCGCCTGCTGGCCGCTTCCATGTCCTTGCTCGCCGCCACCGCCGTCCAGGCCCAGGGCAGCGACAGGATCAAGGTCGGGCTGATGCTGCCCTACACCGGCACCTTCGCCCAGCTCGGCGTTGCGATCGAAAACGGCTTCAAGCTGTTCGTGCAGGAGCAAGGAGGCTCGCTCGCAGGCAAGAAGATCGAGTTCTTCAAGGTCGACGACGAATCCGAGCCGTCCAAGGGCATCGAGAACGCCAACAAGCTGGTGCAGCGCGACAAGGTCGATGTGCTGATCGGCACCGTGCACTCCGGTGTCGCCATGGGCATGGCCAAGGTCGCCAAGGACAACAACACCCTGCTGATCATTCCCAATGCGGGCGCGGATGCGATCACCGGCCCCCTGTGTGCTCCGAATATCTTCCGCACCTCGTTCACCAACTGGCAGCCGGCCTATGCGATGGGTCTGGTCGCGGCCGAGCGCAAGCACAAGAACGCCGTGACCATCACCTGGAAGTACGCGGCCGGCGAGGAGTCGATCAAGGGCTTCAAGGAAGGTTTCGAGGCCAAGGGTGGCAAGGTCGTCAAGGAGCTGAGCCTGCCGTTCCCGACCGTGGAGTTTCAGGCCCTGCTGGCCGAGATCGCCGCGGCCAAGCCCGACGCGGTCTACACCTTTTTTGCCGGCGCGGGCGCCGTCAAGTTCGTCAAGGACTATGCGGCCGCCGGTCTGAAGGACAAGATACCTCTGTACGGCGCCGGCTTCCTGACCGACGGCACCCTCGAAGCCCAGGGCGACGCGGCCTCGGGCCTGTTCACCACGCTGCACTATGCCGACAGCCTCGACACGCCGAAGGATCGCGCGTTTCGTCTGAGCTATGCCAAGACCTACAAGCTGCAACCCGACGTCTATGCGGTTCAGGGTTACGACGCTGCCCAGATGCTCGCTGCGGGGCTGAAAGCCGCCGGCGGCGACATCGGCAAGCGAGAGGTCGTGATCAAGGGGATGGAACAGGCGAGGATCGACAGCCCGCGCGGCAGCTTCACGCTGTCGAAAGCGCACAACCCGGTGCAGGACATCTATCTGCGCAAGGTGGAGAACAAGGAAAACAAGATGGTCGCCATCGCCGCCAAGGGCTTGAGCGATCCCGCCCGCGGCTGCCGGATGTGACATGGACCTCGCCAACTTCCTCATCCAGCTGCTCAACAGCGTGCAATACGGCCTGCTGCTGTTCATGCTGGCCGCGGGCCTGACGCTGATCTTCGGCATCATGGGCGTGGTCAACCTCGCGCA
>Ga0187892_10008107_pt1 | contig 14552 bp, 18 predicted proteins | sample MA1701073metaG_FD_139345 | JGI IMG/M metagenome (GOLD analysis project Ga0187892, IMG submission 139345) | Bio-ooze microbial communities from a basaltic lava cave in the Kipuka Kanohina Cave System on the Island of Hawaii, USA - MA170107-3 metaG ... | reverse complement strand
GGCCTCAACTGTGTGTACCTCGCGTGGAAGGTTGAAGCGATCAGCGATGCGATCAAGGGTCTTCGCGCGCTTGGGAACTTTTGCGGCGCCAGCGTCACCATCCCGCATAAAGTGTCGGCGATGCCGTTCCTCGACCACGTGGAATCGACGGCGCGGCAGATCGGTGCGATCAATACCATCGTCGCAGAGAAGGGCCAGCTGACCGGGTACAACACCGACGCCACCGGCGCCCTGCGAGCGCTGAGAGAGGGTGAGGTGGAGCTCGCAGGGCGACACATTGTCATGCTGGGCTCTGGTGGCGCAGCTCGTGCCATTGCCTTTGCGTTGGCGTCGGAATCCGGTGCGGACAAGTTGGTGCTGCTCGGAGTTGACGACAAAGAACGAGCCGCATTGGCAGCTGATATCCGATCCAAGACCGCGTTGGTAGTTGAGGATTTCCATCTCGACGAGGCCACTCTCGGCCGGACGCTTCCAGGGGCGCAGGTTCTGATCCATTGCACCCCTATTGGCATGTCTCCCAAGATCGATGTCACCTGTGTTCCACCCTCGTTGCTCCACGCCGGTCTTGCCGTGATGGATATCGTCTATAACCCACGGGAGACCCGACTGCTGAAAGACGCGACGCGCGCCGGGTGCAAGACGATTCCGGGCCTTGAAATGTTTCTCAATCAGGCCGTTACTCAGTTCGAGCTCTGGACCAATCGGTCCGCTCCGGTCGATGTGATGCGTACGGTGTTGGAATCTCGCTTCCGATGAATGTTGTGCTCATCGGGTACCGAGGTACCGGGAAGAGCGCCGTTGGTAAGATGCTCGCTGAGCGCCTTGGTCGCAGCATGGTGTCAACCGACGCGGAGATAATGAAACGGACGGGACAGAGCATTCCGGAGATTGTTGCGGAGCACGGATGGGACTACTTTCGCGATCTTGAGTCCCAGGTTTGTCAAGAATTGGCAGGGAGAGACGGACTCGTCATCGACACGGGTGGGGGGGCGATCCTTCGATCCCAAAACGTCGAGCTACTGAAGAAAACCGGCACCCTCTTTTGGCTTACGGCAACGGTTGACACGATTATTCAACGCATCGGGCGGGACACACAACGTCCCTCGCTCACGGGAACCAAGTCCTTCGTGGACGAGGTCCGAGAGGTCTTGCGTGAGCGGACGCCAAAGTATGAGGCTGCAGCCGACCACCAAATCGCGACCGATGGACGTTCGATCGTGGAGATTGCGGATACCATTCTCGCCCGGTTATAGGCAGGGCGAGCGGCACTTCATGCGCCAGCTTGTATAGTTGACAATTCTTTTCTCAACATGATTCCTGTACCCGAGTGCGCCCGTAGCTCAGTTGGATAGAGCGCCGGGCTTCGAACCCGTAGGTCGCAGGTTCAAGTCCTGCCGGGCGCACCAGTTTTCAATAGGTTACGTCGTCTCTCCCCTCGCCGACCCCACTAACTGTGCTCGATTTATGCTCGCTTCGAGCCGCCATTGGTCGAGAACCTCCGCGCCCGCGCGCAAACTGTCTGGATGTCGGTGCGCATAGCGCATCACCATTTGAGATCGTTTTCCAACGGCCTCCCAAGAAAGCAGCTCGGCGCTTCACGGCGCGGGCGGCAATCAATTCGTTGGCCTCATGGGTAAATCCCAGACCTGATGTAGTCCGTTGCGGGTGATGCGGTAGGATTGAAAACCTTTTCATTCGTGCACCACGGGGGACTATCTTTCTCCCGCGCCTTATCAGTGTCACGACTAATCGTTTCAACACAGCGAGTTCTCGTGGCGCGACGAAAAGTCGATGGGCTGGAACTAGAGGACAAAGGATCCAAGTCTCAGGAATTCAGGAACTTACTTGAGAACAGAATGTAGCACAGAGATTGGATTGGATGGCTGACACTTGATTTGACCTAATGGGTGAAATAGGGACAGCAGGGTTAGAAGGAGGGAGGAAGTCATGGAATGTTCTCGTTGTCACGGTCTGATGGTGCGGTATTTCATCGTGGACTTGCTCATGTCCGAGAATGGGGGAAGGGGCTTGCGCTGTGTCTCGTGCGGAGACGTTGTCGATCCGATCATTCTATCTAACGGAGGGAGACGCATGCCAGTAGCTCCAGTTGGGGAGAATGTTGAAACATCTCGCACCCTCATAGCCGCTTGAATGCGAGAGAGGAATTGCACCCTCGGGAAGTCTGTTGAGTCTCCCGACGCGTGCCGCCGCCTTGTATAGCGGTCTCACTGGGCTAGCTGGGTTTTTCTAGCTCCAGTTTCTTCATTCGCGATAGGAGGGTGGTAGGTTTGATGCCCAAGCGCTCCGCTGCACCTCCGGAACCGTACACCCTCCAGTTGCTTGCTCGCAGAGCAGCGGTGATGTTTTCCCTTTCCCGCTGTCGCAACTCCACTTCAGGCACCACCGACTGTTTGGCAGGAACCCCGGACGGGGATGCCGTTTGCGCTCCAAGCTGTTTTTTAGGATCATCGCCAGGAAGATCAAATTGCAGAGGCTTACCTTGTGACAGAATGACGGCTCGTTCGATGATATTCTGCAGTTCCCGCACATTACCCGGCCAGTCGTAGTCACGGAGAAGCATCACTTGGGCTTGCGGCAATGGTGGCCTGGGACGATTCAACTTCTTGGCTGCCTGCTCGACGAAATGCGCTGCCAGCAGCGGAATATCTTCCTTACGCTGACGCAGCGGTACGATCACGATAGGGTAGACGTTCAAGCGATAATACAAGTCCTGCCGGAATCGTCCCGCTTCGACTTCCTTCATCAAGTCGCGATTGGTTGCGGCAATGACTCGCACATCGACCGATCGAGTGGTTTCTTCTCCTACCCGTTCGTACTCCCCCTCTTGTAAGACGCGGAGTAGTTTACCTTGCAGTTCAAGAGGAATCTCTCCGACTTCATCCAGGAACAGTGTCTTGCCGTCGGCAGTTTCAAATCGACCAGCCCGATCCCTGGCGGCACCTGTGAACGCGCCTTTCACGTGGCCGAAGAATTCGCTTTCGTAGAGCTCTCTCGGGATCGACGCACAGTTAACGCTAACAAGCGGCAGATGCCCCCGGCCGCTTCGCTTGTGAAGCATACGAGCCACGAGTTCTTTTCCTGTTCCGGATTCGCCTTGGATGAGAACAGTGGCGTCCGTGGGAGCGACGACGGCAATCTGATGCAACATCTTGCGCAGAGTTGGGCTCTGTCCAACAATATCTCCAAACAGTTGTTCGACCTGATTCGGATCTTTTCGCCGCGAATAGCCACGGTTGAGTGAATTCTTCAGAGGAGCTGCCATGTCGTAGACCGATGGACGAGGGGTGATGTCCTGCCTCTCCCTTGCTGCAACGGGGGTTTCAGTTATAACCGCCGACATGTCACAGTCCTCTCATTACCCAACAATGTGGTGCTTGGCCTTGCGAAAATCCTCCTCGCTGCGGGGTGATACGTAGCGTCGATCGAACGGTTAAAGCTACGAAGTTCCACTTCTGAGACATCACCAGTCATCGAAGTCGCTCTTTCCTACAACATTCACGTTCTTCCGGATCTTGGTAGCAGGAGACCGTCAGAAGTCGGCGTGTTCCTGATTTAACCGAACAAGTCTGCCCCCACCCAGAATACCTTACCGTGGATCATCATCGATCACTCGAACGTTCGTCACGATTCCTCGCTGTAAAGTGAAGTCCCGTTGCGAGGCGAATCCTTACACCAGACATAACAGCCCGTAATGTCACGTGTTCCTCGAAATCACGGGTGTGGCACGCAAAATGGAAAGGATGTGGAGCACGAAGGCCGCTGAATGATTCGCAAGGAGCAGCATCGATCGCAAGTTCATCTTAGCGGAGGCTGCTTGGGGAGAGGAAGCGAACATCAGTCAGGCGACGGTACACCATATAACCATTAACCAAATAACCAGAAGGAGAGTGTTATGAGTGCCAAGAGCGTGTTGAGGATGGGATTTCTGTCCATGATTGTCGCGACGGGGTTGTTCGGAGCGGCCGAGGGCTTTGCGGCCGATAGCAGGAGGGCGGACGTCATCGGGACCATCGAGGAGACGGTGGTCCAATTAGACAGCCAGTTCAAGCCGGTCAAAGGAGAGTTCATGAGAGTGGACTTCATCGACCGCATAGGGTCAGAAGGACCTGTGTATGGCTACGCCAAGCCGATGAGCCACTGAGATGTCACGGACATCTACCTGAGGAGGACCACGCCAAGTCCCTCCTCAGGCCACCGCGAGCGGTAGCAAGTATGAGCAGCGTAGTGGTCACTTAACTTTCAATCTCTTATTCAATAAAGGAGGTCTCACATGAAGTCGATGAAGCTGTTTTTCCTGGGAATCGTGGCTCTTATCGCCACTGCCGTCACAGCGCCGGCGTTCGCGCTGGACTACACGCATAGCACGCCGGGTGCCGGCGGGTATGACGTGGTCGCTTATTTCACCGACGGGAAACCGATGAGGGGCAACGGATATCACGTGGCCGACTATCAGGGCGTGACCTATGCCTTCACCAATGACGAACACAAGAAGCTGTTCGAAACCAACCCGAGCAAGTATGTCCCAGCTTATGGTGGGTGGTGTGCCTACGGTGTGGCGGTCGGGAAGAAGTTCGTGGCCGATCCCGAGGTGTGGAAGATCGTCGACGGGAAGCTGTACTTGAACCTGGACCGAAACATTCAAAGCAAGTGGAACAAGGATATCCCTGGATACATCAAGAAGGCTGACACCAACTGGTCTCAAATCAAGGACAAAGCTCCTGGCGATCTGTGAGCGTTGCTGGGCACAGGCCCGCCGCTCATCATGCGGCGGGCCTCCTGTCCAGGACCATGTGAAGAAGGAAGGAACAGAGACATGAAGAAAGGAATATTGATAGTCGCCCTGTTGGCAGTGACCGCAATTCCTCTGGTGTGGGCGATGACAAGTGAAGGGGACAAGCCCTTCGCTCCAAATGTCGACAAGAAAACAGGCGCGATTCACGTCGCCGAGAACTATACCGAGTGGCCCACACTCGGAACCTGGACGCATGCCCACACGGACGAGAAGTTGGAAAAGATGGGACCCGGAGTGCACGAGTACCACGTTGTCTATACGCAACCGGACACGATTACGTTCTATCGCGAGCACGGTCGGTTTCCTGACGGAGCGGTGCTGGTCAAAGAACTGCTCAATGCCAAGACGATGGCCATGACAACCGGGCCCGCCGTCGGTCATGGAACGACCATCAAGGGCTGGTTTGTGTTGGTCCGAGACACCGAGGGTCGTTACAAGGAATCCAGTCTCTGGGGAGATGGTTGGGCGTGGTCGCTCTTCAATGCCGATGACCCCAACCACACTGTCTCGAAGGACTACAAGACCGAGTGCATTCCCTGTCATCTACCGGCGAGAGAACTTGCACCACGCCAGGCAGTTGACGCGGACAAGTGGATTTACTCGTTCGGCTACCCGGTGCTTCAGAAGAAGTGATCGAACCATCAAGAGTGAAGGAAGGAAGGGGGTGAACTTCATGCTAAGAAGCAAAAACATCTGTCTGGCGTTTGGTTCTGTGTTTGTCCTCGTCGGCTTCCTCGGGTTTATTCCGAACCCGATCGTCTCATCGGAAGGCATCTTTGAGACGAACGGCATGCACAACCTCGTACATCTTCTGACCGGTTCCGCATTCTTGTTCGGGGGATTGGCCCTCGAAGGAAGGGAAGGGTTGGTGTTGAACATCATCACGGCTGCCTATTTCGGCGTAGCACTGCTCGGCTTCGTGACGAGCGGCAACAGCCTCTTGGGCCTGGTCCACATCAATGAAGCCGATCGATGGTTACACCTTGGCCTGGCGATTGCCATGTTAACTGCGGCAGTCGTGAGTTCCCGGCAGAGAGCTGTCCCTCAATTGGCCTAGTCCACCACGGAGGAGGCATGCTCGGCGAGCGTAAAGGCTCGTTTAGTTGAACGTGCAAACAGAGAATCAGGACTCTCTCAATCGTTAATGGTGACGGCTGAGGGCGATTCACTCACTTCAATACATAAAGGAGATCAGCCATGAAGAGAATCACAATGACCTTGAGCTACTTGACCCTGGCGAGCGCCGTTCTGGTGGGGTGCATGACAGCAAGCAACCCTGCGACGGCCGAGCAAGAGAGGGCCCCGAACGATCTGGAGATTGCACACATTGCCTACACGGCCGGGAATATCGATATCCGCTATGCCCATCTGGCCTTGGCGATATCTGACAACCCTGAGGTCCGGCAATTCGCCGAACTGATGGTCCGTGACCATACGGCAGTGAACAACAAGGCGTTGGCCCTCGTCGATAAGCTTCAGATCACGCCGCAGGACAACCCGACCAGCCGGCAATTGTCGCAGCGGGCGAACGAGATCCGCAACGAACTGTCGCAGCTTCGTGGAGAAGCCTTCGATAAGCGGTACGCGGGCAACGAGCTCGAATACCACAAGTTTGTAAACAATGCGGTGGAGAATGCCTTCATTCCCAATGCAAAGAATGCAGAGCTCAAGTCTCTCCTCACCGCGGCGTTGCAGACGTTCAAGGTTCATGAAAGCCACGCGGCATCGATGAATCAGCAGGTCATGTGACGACGGAGAGGATGCGACCATGTTTAACATCATCCTCAGTCTGATCCTGAGTCTGGTTGCAACGGGGGAGGCCGTATCTGCTCCAGCGCAGAGGATGGCCTCCTCTGCCAGACTCCACCTGATAGAGATCCGAGAACTCGGCTTCATGCCTCAACGCGCGCTCGTCTCTCCGGGAGACACAATTGTGTGGATTAATCGAGACATTGTCCCCCATACCGTCACCTCGTTGGAGGGAATTTGGTCACCGCAAGAGTTGGATGAAGGACAATCCTGGGAGATGGTGGTCGCAGGAGACGGAACGTACCATTACTTTTGTGAATTTCATCCCGAGATGGAAGGACTGTTGGCGGCTCACTAGATTCTCGGACTGCAACGCCGTGAAACGGAGGAACCTGTCATGCCGGTCATCACGATTCGACTCACGGGTAGCCCCGTGACTCAAGAACAAAAAGAGGAGCTGGTCTCAAGGTCAACCGACATGATGAGGGACATTCTTCATCAGGATCCCAAGATTACAGGGGTGTTGATTGAGGAAGTGGGCGATGAATCCTGGAGCGCTCGCCGGAACTCCGTGACACATCGCTTTCGAAGCCAGGAAGAGTACGAACGATGTCTGATGACGAGATGGCAAAGTGCCGGAAGACCATCTGCATCGATACCCCAAACCGATGAACCACGAAAGACTCGCATGTGAGGGTTGAACCGTAGCAGGAAAGACAGATACGAGATCAGACTGAACGCCTGCCGGCGCAACGGGAAGGAGGGGTCCCATGTGGTGCTTACTTATTATTTTCCTGAATCTGAACGGTGCGCCGGGGGTCAACATTACCACAGTGCTGCAGACCTACGCCACGTCTCAGGAATGCCAGAGCGAACGCGATCGTATCGACTATGAGATGACGGTCGCGTATCCAGATGACCGTGATTTCGAACTTTCCTGTCTATTGAGTCAAAAGCACGGCGCATAAAATCGGATCGAATCAAACACTGATGGGGGTGCCAATCGACCAGAAGCATCGTGCGGACTAGACAGCCTGCCCGTTTGATCTCTTAATCCCCATTTTCTTCATGCGCGAGACGAGCGTGGTGGGTTTGATGCCAAGCCGCTCGGCCGCTCCGCCAGAGCCATAGATTTTCCAGCCTGACTGTTCGAGCGCATTCACCAGATTCTCCCTCTCAATCCTTCGCATTTCCGCTTGAGGGAGCACCTCATGCTCTGTATCGGCTGACATCCTGATTAGAGAGCTGCCAGAGGTGTTCCCTACATTTTGGGGTACAGGGATGTCGAACTTGATTTTTCCACAGCGGGAGCTAATAACTGCCCGCTCGATGACGTTCTGTAACTCTCGTATATTCCCCGGCCAATCGTATTCTTGCAGTCTCGAGACCTCAGGTTGCGTCAACCCCGTCACTTCGCAGTTCAATTGTTTCCGAATATGCTCAAAAAACCTGGCTGTAATGAGGGGAATGTCCTCTTTTCGATGACGAAGGGGTGGCACCTCAATTGGGAACACATTCAACCGAAAATAGAGATCTTGCCGGAACCGCCCCGCCTCGACTTCTCGGGACAAGTTCCGGTTGGTCGCCGCGATCACGCGGACATCGACTTTTCGAGTTTTTTCGTCGCCGACCCGTTCGTATTCGCCTTCTTGGAGGATCCGAAGCAGTTTGCTTTGCAGCTCCACCGGGATTTCTCCAATCTCGTCGAGGAAGAGGGTGCCCCCGTTCGCCGCTTCGAATCGGCCTGCTCGATCTCGGAGGGCCCCTGTGAAGGCTCCTTTGACATGGCCAAAGAATTCACTCTCGTAGAGTTCCTTGGGGATTGAAGCACAATTCACGCGAACGATCGGTCGGTCCTTTCGCCGACTACGTCGATGAATTTGCCTCGCAACCAGTTCCTTCCCGGTTCCCGATTCGCCGCTAATGAGCACAGTAGCATTGGTCGGCGCCACGACCTCAATCAGGTTCACCACCTTCGCAAGCGCGGCACTTTGCCCCACCATGTCACCGAATGCGTGCGCCTCTGAGAGGTCTACCCGGAGATAGGTATTCTCCACTTCCAATTGAGCACGCAGCCGCTCGATTTCTTCGAACGCGCGGGCGTTGGAAATCGCGGCGCCCACATGGTCAGCGATCAAGCGCAGCCAGACCGGTTCCTCCCGTGGTATCTGCGCACGAGAGAAGACCCCTAGGACTCCCAACACCTGGCCTTTATGCATGATCGGCTGGCCTTCGAAACCTCGGATCCCCTCGTGTTGCGCCCAGTCAGGCCGCGCGATCCAGCGACGATCTTCTTCGATGTCTCGGATCACAATCGATTCACCCTGTGACGCAATCTGCCCGACTTTGCGCACGCCGAGCGGAAATCGACGAAAATGGCCGCCGAGGTAGGACCAATCCTCATCTGGCTTCACAACCGATCTGCCGGCGCTAGCCACTAGATGTAAACAGTTTGTTTGGTCTGGACATTCCGCACGCATGGGACAGGAAGCACAGATATCCCCCGGGCCAAGCAGCCACATGCGAGCAAGCGCAATGGGCGGTCGCATAGCCAACTGTTGAACGATGAGTGCCAGGAGCTTGTCAAGCGACCGCTCCTGAGCCATCTCAAGCAAGAGAGTCCTGAGGGAATCGAATTCGACTTGATAGGTTGCCCCTGACTCCATGCTTGACGATAGAATATTTCCTCGTTGTCCTGCAACGACGGTTCGTGGTGAACGAAGAATCGTTGCCGCCTCTCCTGAGCAGGTATCTGCAGAATCCCTTACATTACAAGAGGTTCGGTCTTCAGCATCGTTGGCACACAACTTGACGATTACCGGACAAGAGGGTCGTACCACGATGGTACGAGGAGGCAACGCGGATCTCGGCAACAGACGGGAACCGACGGGAAAACCGAAGCGATTTTATTCAAATTACACGAGGGAGACATCATGAGCACTTTAGCCGCCATTACTATCTACGACAGGCTCCACGAACTCTTCGCGTACATCAAAGCAGGGCGCATCCTCGATGCGATCAACGAGTTTTACGCAGAGGACGTGGTAATGCAAGAGAACAGCGCGCCGCCGACGGTTGGACGGCAGGCCAACCTGGAACGAGAACGACAATTCTTGAATACCGTGAAGGAATGGCGAGGTTTCGAAGTTACGGCCCATGGAGGAGACGACAATGTGACCTTCTATGAAACCGTAATGGACTGGATTGCCACGGACGGGACACCGGTCCATGTTGAGCAAGCAGTCATCGCGAAATGGCGGGACGGCAAGATCGTACATGAGCGGTTTTATCATAACCCTTGATTGAAAGGGTGCTGTACGAACGGACCATCTCGGTTTGGCAGTCTTTGAAAGGAGAAGAAGCATGACCGTTACAACTGTTGAACACACCCCTTCTGAACCGGCCGCTCGAGTTCGCCCGGCCAAAACCATGAAGGCTTCGGTTCTTCGCAAGTTCGGTGGCCCGGAGGTCTTGAGCTATGAAGAGATTCCAACACCCGAGCCCAAGCCGGGTCACATACTTATCAAAGTCTTGGCAGCTGGATTAAATCGACTGGATCACTACCTGCGCGAGGGATCCGTCATGCCCAATCTACCGCTGCCGCATGTCCTGGGCGTGGATGCCGTCGGCGAAATCGTTCAATTTGGCGAAGGTGTGCCAAGTTTCCAAATTAGGGAACGGGTAATTCCCTATGCCGGGTTTACGTTGCGCGAGGAGGATGATCTCAACCGGCCTTTGGCCATTTCGCCCAGCTTCGTCGTCCCTGGCGTACATCTTTGGGGATCATATGCCCAGTATATGGAGGTGCCGGCACGGTGGACGGTGAAAGACGAGACGGGTCTCTCTCCCGCTGAAGTCGCAACCCTGCCGGTTGTCCTTGGAACATCCGTGCGCGCAGTCAAACGAGTGGGTGAAGTGAAAGCAGGAAACACTGTGCTCGTCACGGCTGGGGCATCAGGGTCCGGAAATATGCACATTCAGGTCGCCAAGGCTTTGGGAGCCAGAGTGGCCGCGACGGTTCGGAGTGATGATAAGGGCGAATTCGTGAAATCACAGGGAGCCGACCTCGTGATCAACACCAAAAGAGAGAGCGTCGTCGAACGAGTGAAAGCCTGGACTTCGGGACAAGGCGTCGACGTAGCCATCGACAATGTGGGAGGAAGCGAACTGATCAAGACCATCGACGCTATCCGACCTTTCGGAATCGTTGTTCTCTACGGCTTCATGGGTGGCGAGCTAGCCCAGATCAATGTGCGAGAGCTCTTCTTCACACAGAAGCAACTGCGCGGCACGATCTTCGCCGACCCTGAGGATCTGCAGTGGGGCTTGGAACAGGTTCGCCTCGGACGGATCAAGCCGGCCCTGGATCGGACGTTTCCGTTGAATCAGGCTGCGGAGGCCCACCGGCTGATCACCACGAATGACGTGAAAGGTAATTTCGTGCTGCTGCCGTGGGCCACATCGGAACAGGCGTGCCAACAAAATGAGTCTTCACAACCTCAAGCGATGGAGGACCGAACAGTGAACAACTTCATTCACAGATGCAAGCCGGAGAGAACTGTGCGTGTGGCAGCGGTCGAAAAAAGTCGTTCCGGACCCATAGCGTAAGGAGTTTCCAGCACGGCCCTCCTACTCCAACAGAAAGAGTGGGCACATGAGTACAACCATCCACCCCCCGTTCACCTGCGAGACCGCCCTAGCCAAAGTCCAGGCTGCCGAGGATGCCTGGAACAGTCGCGACCCCGAGCTGGTCTCACTCGCTTATACCGAGGATTCCGAGTGGAGAAATCGCTCGGAATTCTTCCGAGGGCGTGAGGCTATTCGGGCCTTCCTCACCCGCAAATGGGAGCAGGAACAAGAGTATCGATTAAAGAAGGAGTTGTGGACCTTCGGAGGAAACCGAATCGCAGTCCAATTCGAGTACGAATGGCACGATGACGCGTGCCAGTGGTATCGGTCCTATGGAAATGAGATGTGGGAGTTCGACGAGCAGGGTCTCATGACACGTCGATATGCCAGCATCAATGACGTCCCCATCCGTGAGACGGAGCGACGGTTATTTCTCCCTGAGCGACCAGCTAGGAGATCTGAGGTTGCGCTATGACGCTTCGAGTTGCAGGGTTGTGGCGCTATCCGGTGAAAACCCTGGCAGGGGAAGCGCTCAAGACCGCTGAACTGACAGCGGAAGGCATCCCTGGCGATCGGGTTGTGCATGTGCGTGGTCCTGAAGGGGTGCGCACCTCGCGTCGACACTATCGCCTGCTAGGGGTGCAGGGTTCACTCGATCCCAACGGCCAAGCCCTGATCAACGGCTATCCTTGGAACAGCGAAGATGCATTAGCAGCCGTGCAGGCCGCAGCAGGGAAGGACAGCTGGCTGGAAGCGTACCAAGGGCTCGACCGCTTCGACGTCCTCCCGCTACTGGTCGCAACCGATGGAGCCGTGGCGGCCTTCGGGCGCGATATCCGTCGGCTACGTCCCAACATCCTGATTGGCGGTGTGCAGGAGATGGATGAGATCGCCTGGCCAGGGAGCGAGCTGCACATCGGGCGTGTTGTGGTGCGGCTGGATTCGCGTCGCGGCCGCTGCCCGATGACGACGGTAGATCCGGACACGCTTGAACGCGATCCCGAAGTCCTGCGTGACATCGCTCGGCGGTTTAACGGTCAGCTGGCGCTCAATGCCGAAGTGCTGCGCCCTGGCATCGTCCGCGTAGGGGATGCAGTGACGCACAAGCCTGCCTCGGCACCACGTAGGATTGCTGCCGGACAGGCCTGAACGACGGAGGTATAGGGCCTGAGCGAGGTTACGCAAAGCAGGGTCCTCTGATGAAGAGATCAAGGAGGCCATGGGTTGTGTGCTTTCAGTGCGCAACCGTGCCGCGCAGGCCATGGAGGAACAGAGGTTTAAGCCAAGATCCAAGCTGAGAAGCTATCGTCGATTGATGTAGAGGAACCAAAGCAGAAATAGGACTGGAACGAACACTGGCCGATACTCTTCTAATCTCAACAGGTGTCACATGAAATTCACAATACATACCTCTGCTACTGCGCCCGAAGATTCACGACCAATCCTCCAGGAGATTGAGAAGAAATACGGATTTCTGCCGAACTATTTTGCCATATTGGCCGAGTCGCCGGCCGCTCTGCAGGCCTACACAGCAGCGAGCAGCTCGCTTCAGCAAAGCATACTCACGCCAGTCGAGCAGCAAGTGGTTGCATTAACGATCAGCGTCACCACCGACTGTTGCTATTGCGTAGCCGATCATTCAGCACTGGCGAAAACGGCTGGTATGCCGGAGCACATTCTCAAGGAGTTGAGAGAACAGAAGCCTTTATCAGACAGGAAGCTGAACACGTTACGGACTCTTGTCTTATCGATCTTGTACCATCGTGGATGGGTGCCGAGAGAAGAGCTTCACCACTATGCCAAGGCCGGTTACAGCGAGCGTCACATCTTCGAGCTTATTACAATCCTCGCCCTCAAGATTATGAGCAACTACGTCAATCAAGTGGCGGAGACGCCGCTCGATTCTCAATTCGTACCTCATACATGGAGTTCACAAACCAGTGGCGCCTAACTGGCGACCGAGTGGTATCAGTAAATGATCAGTGAGAGGAGATATTAGGCAGGTTCACATCGTGATTCTGTGGGCCACTTCGCTGCCCGTCTAGTCGATTCGTCCGGAAAGGTGAGAAAAACTGACATAGTCTTGCGACGACCACTTTTCCAACAACGCAAGAACCAGGGCAGGCTATCTCACCAAACCATTTTCTGGCGCAAAGCGCTGTGGCATGTGAGTCGCTTGAAAGTTTACCTGAAAGTGGAGTTCCTGACCTATGAGGTCAGTCGCAACATTGCTCGCTGAAGTTCGGGCTTGTACGATCTGTGCCGCACAGTTGCCGCATGGTCCTCGTCCTGTGCTTCAATGGCATCCGAAAGCGAGGATCCTGATTGCCGGTCGAGCGCCGGGAAGAAGGGTTCACGAATCAGGCGTACCCTTCGATGATGTCAGCGGCGATCGATTGCGTGAATGGATGGGAGTCACACGCGAAGTCTTTTATGACCCGCAACAAATCGCAATTCTGCCCATGGGGTTCTGTTTCCCTGGTACTGGGAAAGCAGGTGATCTTCCACCACGGGCTGAGTGTGCGCCTGCATGGCGGGAACAACTGCTCAGCCGTCTTCGTCACTTGAGACTTACATTGGTCGTCGGGCAGTACGCGCAGGCGTACCACCTAAACCGCTCAGAGTCGTCACTCACCGTGACGGTTCAATCATGGCGTACTTATTGGCCCGGTTCCGTTCCACTGCCGCATCCCAGCCCGAGAAACAACATTTGGCTTCGACGAAACCCTTGGTTTGAAGCCGAGCTTCTGCCTGCGCTTCGGCAACGAGTCTTAAAGGCACTGGAATAACGACGACTAGCGGATTGTACGAATAAAGGGCTGACGGCTCGCAGGGCCATACGAACCTGACCAGAGGGGTTCACCCCACGCGCTGTGCTAAATTTGTGCTAGACGTGCTCAAAAAGAACATAAACTAATAGAAGAAACTCGAAGACGTGGAATGCTCATAACGCTCGGCCATTACAGTAAAAACGGTTGACCAGACGCAAGATCAGGGAGTTAGAAAAACTACTTTATGGGGCCTTCGAACCTGTAGGTCGCAGGTTCAAGTCCTGCCGGGCGCACCATGCAGAATTAAGCACTTCTACATCGCCCTCCCCTCCTCCAACTCCCACAGGATGCGCGGGGGTTGCGGATTCGTCCTCAGAACCCGCCTTTTCCACAGGCCCATCAAGTCGATCGACAGCAGCTTTGTTCCCCCCAGGGATTAGGTGCCCGTAGATATCCACAGTTTTTCTGGCAAGGCGAAGTCTTGTGGCAGGGAGTGGTAGGGATCCGTTTTCGAAAGAGATCAGCAGGGGGTGTTAGTATCGAGTACAATGGCAGAAGGATAGGCCCCTGAACAGGGAGGTGTCCCATGG
>Ga0187892_10008106_pt1 | contig 14553 bp, 19 predicted proteins | sample MA1701073metaG_FD_139345 | JGI IMG/M metagenome (GOLD analysis project Ga0187892, IMG submission 139345) | Bio-ooze microbial communities from a basaltic lava cave in the Kipuka Kanohina Cave System on the Island of Hawaii, USA - MA170107-3 metaG ... | reverse complement strand
TGTCGCCGATGTCGATACCGAGCTCGAGCGAGGAGGTGGCGATGAGGGCCTTGAGCTGGCCGGCCTTCAGCCGCTGCTCTGCATTGAGCCGGTGTTCCTTCGAGAGGCTGCCGTGGTGCGTCGCGACATGCTCTGCGCCGACGCGCTCGGCGAGGAAACGCGTCGCCCGCTCGGCGAGGCGGCGGTTGTTGACAAAGATGAGCGTGGTCCGGTGCGACTGGATCAATTCCGCCAGTCGGTCGTAGAGTTCGTCCCACACTTCGTTCGCCATCACCGCCTCGAGCGGCGAGCGCGGCAACTCGAGCGCGAGATCGCGCTCGCGTACGTGGCCGGTGTCCACGATCTCGACGTCGTCCCGGCCGGCTCCGACCAGGAAGCGCGCCATCGCTTCGAGCGGCTTGACCGTGGCGGAGAGGCCGACGCGCACCGGCGGCCGGCTGCAGAGCGCATCCAGACGCTCCAGCGACAGCATCAGGTGTGAACCACGCTTGCTGCCGGCGACCGAATGCAGCTCGTCCACGATCACGCTCTTGACGCTCTTCAGCATCGCGCGGCCGGCCTCCGAGGTCAGCAGGATGAAGAGTGACTCCGGCGTCGTGACCAGGATGTGTGGCGGGTTGCGGCGCATGCGGTTGCGCTCGAAGGCCGAGGTATCGCCCGTGCGCACCGCATCGCGGATTGGCACATCGTCGATGCCCCGCTCGAGCAGCTGATCGCGGATGCCGGCCAGCGGCTCCTGGAGATTCTTCTGGATGTCGTTCGAGAGCGCCTTTAGCGGCGACACATATAATACGTGTACCTCGTCCGAGAGGCCCTGCTTCAGACCCTCGACTACTAAATCGTTGATCGCCGAGAGGAAGGCGGCGAGCGTTTTGCCTGAGCCGGTTGGCGCGGCGATCAGGCCATTACGGTGCTGAGAAGTGACCGCCCAGGCGCGAACCTGCGCCTCGGTGGGTGCGGAAAAGCGGTTCTTGAACCACCCGGCGACGGCCGGGTGGAAGGTGGCGAGAACGTCCTTGCTCATGACCTCATTCTGGCGGTCATCGCCCGGAGGTCAAGGCTCGCGGTAGTACTCCGGATAGAGGCGCTTGAGGCCGCGAATCTTCGGCAGGTCGTTGATCACGACGTAGGGATTGCGAGGGTTCTTCGCAATGAAGTCCTGGTGATAGCCTTCCGCCGGATAGAACCCCTCGAGCGGGTCGACGCGCGTCACGATTGCGCGCGGGAATTTGCCGGATCTGTTGAGCTCCGCAATGTACGACTTGGCGAGATCGCGCTGCGCGTCGCTCGTGTAGAAAATGGCCGAGCGATACTGTGTGCCGGTATCGGGACCCTGGCGGTTCAGTTGAGTCGGGTCGTGCGCCACCGAGAAGAAGACTCTCAGGATGTCGCCGTACGACACTTCCTTCGGGTCGAACGTAATCTGCACCGATTCGGCATGACCGGTACCCCCGGTCCCGACCTTCTCGTAGGTCGCGGTGCTCGAGTCGCCGCCCGCATAGCCCGACACGACGCTGCGCACGCCACGCATGTGCTCGAAAACACGCTCGACGCCCCAAAAGCAGCCGCCGGCCAGGACGGCCGTCTGCGTGGTGGCGGGTTTGGCCGGCGTGGCGAGAGCCGCTCCCGCGAAAAGAAGCTGCAATGTCAGGATCAGGAAGGTGAGCGATCGCATCTCAGGTTCCTCGTGGAATGAAGCGGAGCGCCACCGAATTCATGCAGTAGCGCAAGCCGGTCGGTTGCGGACCGTCGTCGAATACATGTCCGAGATGCGCGGCGCAGCGGGCACAACTGATTTCCAACCCGCGCAGTCCGGAACGCGAGCCCTCGCCTTCGACCACGTTGTGGCTCGAGATGACTTTCCAGAAGCTTGGCCAGCCGGTGCCGGAGTCGTACTTGGTCCGCGAGTCATACAGTGCGGTATCGCAGCAGATGCAGCGATAGAGCCCCGACCGCGACTCGTGATCGTACTCGCCTGAAAACGGCCGTTCGGTGCCTGATTGGCGCGTCACCGCATACGATGCCGGCGACAGCTGGCGGCGCCATTCGGCGTCGGTCTTCATCACCGGTTCGACGGTCACAAGGCCCTCGCTCACGCCGGCGGCGGAGAAATTCTCGAGGGTGACCGGGCCCGACGGGACGTGCCCGGGCGTCACGGCGCCCTGCGCAGGGCGCTCGCCGCAGGCTACGCACGCGCAGGCCGCCAGCGCATTCAGGAGGAAACTCCTGCGGGAGCGGAGTGGATCGTCGGCGTTCAAAGGCATGAATTCTCACCGCGGCGGTTTGAGTGCCGCCTCACGCAGTAGACATGGCCACGGGCCACTTTATTTCAACCCCGAGGGGCCCCATTTTCCGGTCCGGGCCCTACAGGGACGCTGAGTGGCGAACTACGTGTTCGATCACGTCCCGTCGTGCGATTATCGAAGGCCTATCGCGGCAGGAGGCAAAACGGATGCAAAAGTTCGCCAAGGATCCCGCAGCAATTGCGAAGCTCTCCCCTGAGCAACACAGCGTGACGCAGCTCTGCGGCACCGAAATGCCGGGAACGGGCGCCTATCTCCATAATAAGGAGCCGGGCATCTACGTCGACATCGTCTCTGGCGAGCCGCTGTTCGCCTCGTCCGACAAGTACGACTCCGGTTCCGGATGGCCGAGCTTCACCAAGCCGATCGAGCCCGCCAACGTCAAAGAGCTGCCGGACGAGAGCCAGACGGAAGTGCGTTCGGCCCATGGCGACAGCCACCTGGGCCACGTCTTCACGGACGGGCCGCGCGACCGCGGGGGCCTGCGCTATTGCATCAACTCGGCCTCCCTGCGATTCGTTCACCGGGACGACATGGAGAAAGAAGGTTACGGGGCCTACTTGAACCAGGTGGGAGACAAGTCATGACCGAGGAACGTGCGGTGCTTGCCGGCGGATGTTTTTGGGGAGTGCAGGATCTCTTTCGCAAGTACCCGGGCGTGATATCGACCCGCGTCGGGTACTCGGGCGGCGATACGCCCAATGCGACGTACCGAAACCACGGATATCACGCGGAGGCGGTCGAGATCCTCTTCGATCCGGTGAAGATCAGCTATCGGCAGATCCTCGAGTTCTTCTTCCAGATTCACGACCCCACGACACGCAATCGCCAGGGCAACGACATCGGCACCAGCTATCGCTCGGCTGTTTACTACACGACCGACGAGCAGCGTCGCATCGCCGAAGACACGATCGCGGATGTCGACGCGTCCGGACTATGGCCCGGCAAGGTCGTGACCGAGGTTGCGCCCGCGGGTGATTTCTGGGAGGCCGAGCCGGAGCACCAGGACTATCTGCTGCAGAACCCAGGCGGTTACACTTGCCATTTCGTGCGCCCCGACTGGACGCTGCCGAGGCGCATGAGCAGGCAGGCGGGTTAATCCCAACGACGTTCAGTAATATCCGCACCCATCGGTGATCGTCCACCGGAGGGAGTGCGTGCAATGTCGCTGAACCGCCGTGACTTCGTAGCAACCTTGGGTTTCTCGCTGGCCGGGGCCGTGATATCGCGCACTGCCGCGGCGAACGAGCCCGTCGCCATTCCCGCGATCGACAGCAACTCAGACTGGGCCGCCGTGCGCGCCCAGTTCGATCTCGCGCCCGACTGGATGCACTTTTCGCAGTTCTACATCGTCTCCCATCCGAAACCGGTGCGGGACGCGATCGAGCGCTTTCGCGGCATGCTCGACGCGCAACCCTTTACGACAGTCGAGCACGGCATGGGCTTTGACGTGTTCCTCGGGGGAGAATCACGAGAGGATCCGTTTCCCGTCCGGGTGCAGCGCGCAGCCGCGAGCTACATCGGTGGCCGTGCCGAAGACGTGGCGCTCACGGACAGCACGACCCAGGGGCTCGCCCTCGTCTACCAGGGGCTGACCCTCAAGCCGGGTGACGAAGTGCTCTGCACGACGCACGACCATTACGTGCATCACGAGGCGATTCGCCTCGCGGTCGAGAAAGCCGGCGCCAGCTGGCGGCGCGTACCGCTCTACGAGGATCCGGCCAACGCATCGGCCGCCAGCGCATCGCGGACCGTATTACCTCGCTTAACACGCAGTGCAAGGAAGGGCTGGCGAATATCCCGAAGGTGAAGGTGCTGACACCGAAGGATCCGGCCTTGTCCGCTGGCCTCATCGCTTTCGAGGTGGAAGGGCAGAGCGCCAGCGAGACAGTGCACAAGCTTCACGCGCGCAAAGTCGTGGCATCGACCTCGCCGTACAAGATCTCGAAAGCGCGGCTCGCACCGAGTCTCGTCAACGACGAGCGCGAGGTCGAAGCCGCGTTGCGTGCGGTGCGGGAAATTACTTAGATGGCGCCATGATTTGCCACATCACGACGCGTGCCGCCTGGGAGGCGGCGCAGGCGAGCGGCCAGTTCCTCTCGCCGGAGTTCGATGACCACAAGTTCATTCACTGTTCGACGCCCGAGCAGGTCCTGCTGATCGCGAACGCCTTCTTTTCAGGGCGATCCGGGCTAGTGCTCCTCGTCATCGACCCCGCCCGGCTCAAGTCTCCCGTGCGCTGGGAGCCGCCGCATTCGACCGGCCGAATACCGGATTTCATTCGGAACGCCGTGTTTCCGCACGTCTACGGTCCCATCAACATCGACGCCGTCGCGCGGATGGTCGACCTGGTGCCGAACGCAACCGGTAATTTTGTCCTGCCGCGACCGGCGTAGATTCCGGCGTACTCCTTACGCGCCACTCGCTGTCTTAAGCAGCTGCAGCTCCCAGGCCAATGCAATGCCGGAACCGCCCCCATGCATCGACAGGACTTCCGCCGCGCGTAGCGCGCTCGCTTCGCGTGCCCAATCGCGTTGCCATTCGCCCGTCACCGCCATCCATGTGATCGGGATCGCGCCGGCCTGCACCATCCGGCGCACAGCCATGTCGTGAGCCTCCGCCGTCACGCCGCCCGAGGCGTCGGTGACGATGTAGACATCCCAGCCTTCACCCAATGCCTGGATCGCGGGCATCGCCAGACAGATCTCGGTCCATAGCGCAGCAAGAATCAGCTTATTGCGACCGGTCGCCTTGACCGCGTCGACGACGCGGCGATCTTCCCAGGTATTGATGAACGTGCGGTTGATCGGCTTCTGCTCGGGGAAAACATCCTGCAGGCTTTTGATCAGATAGCCGCCGCGTTCCTCCAGCACCGTGGTGAGAATGGTCGGGACGCCGAAAGCCTTGGCCGCCTTGGCCAGTCCGACAACATTGTTGACCACCATAGAGGGTTCGTGGCTGTGCAGGTTCGCGAACTGAAACGGCTGGTGGTCGATCAGCACGACTACGCTATTTTCAGGTGTGAGCAGGGCATCAAGACCGGTCTTGGCGGCGCGGGTCATGTCGGTTCTCCAGTGAGTTGGTTCAATCAAAACTTGACGAGGTTGTGCACAGGCAGCGGTCCACCCGGGAACTGCGCGAGCTTTCCACCCACGGCGAGCGGACCCAGGTCGACGCCGAAGAAGCCGAGGCGCTCGATCAGTTCGGCGACGTCCGCTTTCGCGTTCGCGTCGTCACCGGAATAGAACAGCACGCGCTGGCCGCCCTCGGCGCGCGGATCTGCCTCGAGCAGTGGAGACGGCAGGTGGTTGAATGCCTTGACCACCCTCGCGCCTGGCACGAGATCGGCAAAGACTTCACTCGAGACGTGACCGTGGAGCTCGGCCGGCTGGAACAGCGGCTGCTCGATCGGATTGTTGGCATCGATCACGATGCGCCCGTTCCATGCCGGCAGGCCTTCGAGCGCGGCGGGAAGCTTCGACCAGTTCACGGCGACCAGCACGATGTCTGCGCTGGCTGCCTGTTCTCGCGTTCCAGCCGTGATCATCGGGGCGAGTTCGCTGACCAGGGAACGCAATGATTCGGGGCCGCGGCGATTGGCGATGACCGCCTGGATCCGGGCGCGGGCGAGGGCACGCGCAAACGCGGATCCGATGTTGCCTGCGCCGATGATGCCGATGGTCATGTTGGTTTCTCTCCTTGGGCGGCATCAATCTGGAATCCGGACTCGACTGTCGGTAGCTGGTAATGGTTTAATTCAGTTTCAAGCATTGATTGAAGGTCCAATCGTGGAAAGCCTGGCGAATCTCGAGTCATTCGTTCGAAGCGCGGAGTGCCGCGGGTTCTCTGCAGCGGCACGTCAGCTTGGCCTGACTCCCGCCGCGGTGAGCCGCAATGTGGCCATGCTCGAGCGCAATCTGGGCGTGCGCTTGTTCCATCGCAGCACCCGTCGGCTCACGCTCACCGAATCTGGCGAGAATTTCCTGGAGACCGTGCGCGCGCATCTCGAAGGCGTGCAGGCTGCGATCGCCGCTGTCGCAACCGACCGCGATGAACCCGGTGGTTTGCTGAAGATCAGCATGCCGCTGAATTTCGGAATGGACTATGTGTTGCCGCTGGTGCCGGGATTCCTGGCGCGCTATCCGCGCATCCGCCTTGACTGGCGATTCGAGAATCGTCAGGTCGATCTGATCGCGGAGGGCTATGACGCGGCGATTGGCGGCGGTTTCGAGCTCACGCCCGGCCTGGTGTCGCGGCCGCTTGCGCCGGCCCATATCGTCGCCGTCGCTTCGCCCGCTTACCTCAAAGGCAAGCGGAAACCGGTGGATCCTGGCGGTCTGCGCGATTTCGATAGCATTCAGATGCGCTCATCGCGCACGGGGCGCATTCGTCAGTGGGTGATGCGCGACGTCGCCGGCCGGCAGATGGCAGTGGAGATGCGCGAGCACCTCGTGTTCAACGACCCGGCGGCGATTTCACGCGCGGCCTTGCTGGGACTGGGTGTGGCGATGCTCTCCGTGCCCGATGCATTGCTGCACCTGGAGGCTGGCACACTGGTCCGACTGGTTCCGAAGTGGTACGCCGACATCGGATCGATTCAGCTTTACTATGCCGGCCGCAAGCTGCTGGCGGCAAAGACGCGAGTGTTCGTCGACTATGTCGTGGACGCTTTCGAGCGCGAACAGATTGCGAAGCGGTTCGCGGGCAGCATCAGTTAGCGACCTCAGGGGAGCAAGCGTCCAACCGCGATCAGGTGGCGCTGATAATAAGGTGCGTCGATGCTCGCGACGCTCACGGTACCGCCGCTCGACGGCGCATGGACGAACCGGCCGTCGCCCAGGTAGATGCCAACGTGCGAGAGCTTTTCCTGATCCTGAAAGAAGACGAGGTCGCCTTCTGCGGCCTCCGCGAGCGGGATCTTTTGCGCCGCGTCGAACTGCTCCCGCGACGTGCGTGGCACGTCATGGCCGTTCGACGTAAACGTGTAGTAAACGAGGCCGCTGCAGTCGAAGCCTTCGCTCGGATCAGCGCCACCGTAACGGTACTGCACGCCGACCATCGAAAGCGCAAGTTGTGCGATGGGGCCGCGCACGTCGCTGGTCGCCGGGACCGGCTCGGATGCCACAGGCGCCGCCACGGGCGTCCCCGCGCAACCTGCCGCGAGTGGCGCGATTGCCATAATGCCGAGAAGCCATGCCGCTCCATTGCTGTGCATGGCCCGCATGATCTGCGTCCCGGACTGAATCTGCACTGAACGATATCCCGATTGCGGATGCCTGGAAACGCCGCGGGAAATTGCCTGGCCTAGTCGAGAAACCGCACCATCAGGATTTCATCGACATCAGCGTTTTCGCCAGCGCGCCGATAGGCTCGCCGCTGCACGCCTTCCTGTTCAAATCCTATCTTGCGGTAAAAGGCGAGGCCGCGCGCGTTGTCGGCCTCCGTCTGCAACTCGGCGCGTCTGACGCCCAGCGTCTTCATCTGCTCGATCGCGTTCGCAACCATGTCTCGGGCAAGGCCCGAACCCTGAAACTTCGGATCGACCGCCAGCGTGCCGAGCTGCGCGACATGCCGCGCCCGTCCCTCGAACAGCGTGATGCGATAGAAGCCGGCGACCTTCCCCTCGCGTTCGACAACGTAAAACCTGCCCGCCGCCAGTTGGCCGTCGAAGACGGTGCGGAAAGCCTCGAGGTCCATAGGATCATGGCCGAGATAGGGAATCACCCGCTCATCCATGTAAATCCGATAGACCTGCCCGATGTCTTCAGGGCGGGCAAGGCGCGGCATCAGCCTAGCATCCATGAGGTAAAGTAGCCTCGCGTGAAAATCGCTCTCATTCAACAGCGCGCGACCAGAGATAAACAGATCAACATCGCGCGTGGGCTCGCGAACCTCGAGGCAGCAGCTCGAAACGGCGCCTCGCTTGCCTGCTACGCGGAACTCGCTTTTGAGTGGTTTCATCCGCAGCATCCTGCGACCGGCGATGTGCGCAGCCTTGCGGAGCCGTTGGATGGCCCGATGGTCCGCGCGTTCTCCGAGAAAGCGCGGGAGCACGGCATCGTCGTAGTGCTAAACCTGTTCGAGCGTCAGGACACCGCAACCTTCGATTCGTCGCCGGTAATTGATGCTGATGGAGCGATGTTGGGTGTCACGCGCATGGTGCACATCACCGACTACGCCTGCTTCCACGAGCAGGGTTACTACACACCGGGTGACAAAGGGGCGCCGGTGTTTCGCACGCGCGCCGGCAATGTGGGCGTGGCCATTTGCTATGACCGCCACTTTCCCGAGTACATGCGCGCCCTCGCGCTCGCCGGCGCCGATCTCGTGCTCGTTCCGCAGGCTGGTTCCGTCGGCGAGTGGCCCGAGGGCTTGTATGAAGGCGAAATGCAGGTAGCCGCGTTCCAGAACGGCTATTACGTGGCTCTCTGCAATCGCGTCGGTCGGGAGGACCGCCTCGAGTTCGCAGGCGAGTCTTTTGTGTGCGCGCCTGACGGCGCTGTCATCGCCCGAGCTGGGCGGGGAACCGAGGAAATCCTGTACGCCGAGGTCGATCTCGAATCGACGACGACTTCACTTGCGCGTCAATTGTTCCTGAAGCATCGTCGACCAGAGCTCTATGCGCAGTGGTTGACGATGCGCGCGCACTCCTGACAGCACGCGGTTTCATGGCCCTAGACTCGCCGCGCCGGCGGGCGCAAAATTCTCCCGCATAGCGGGAGGGATGCCATGGACCGCAGGAGATTCATTGCGTCGGCTGGCGGATTGGTGCTCGGCGGAGCGTTCGGTGGTGCGGCGCTCGCGAAAACCGAGTCCAGCCTCAGGATGCCCTCGAAAGCCTGCAAGGCGACACTGCGCACAACCCCAGGACCGTTTCGCACGCTGAGCCCCCTGCGCGCCGACATCCGCGAAGACAGGATCGGCGTTCCGCTGAAGCTTTCGGTCAAGGTCGTCAACGACTTTTCCTGCGAGGCGATGGCGGGCATTCCCGTCGAAATCTGGCAATGCGACGCGGCCGGAATTTATTCGAACGTCGTGAATATGGTTTTCGACCACGCTACATTGCGGCCGGTTGGCGACGGCCCTGACACACGCAGACAGATGTTCCTGCGCGGCTATCAGCTGACGGATGAAAGGGGTATGGTCGATTTCACGACCATTTTCCCCGGATGGTATACGGCCCGCGTTCCCCATATTCATCTGCGCGCCGTCGCCGGCGGCGCGGAATGGACCGCGCATGACACGCAGTTGTTCTTCGACGAGAAGATCGAGCGCGCCGTCTTCGCGAGCGGCGCCTACGCCGCTCGCGGTCCGAATCCGCTCTCGGCCGAGCGCGACCTCGTGCTTCACGGCGACAGGAGCATGCTGAAGGCGCTGACCGTGCCTCTGGCAAAGGACGGCGACGGCTACCGCGGAAACTTCGAGCTCGCGATGCAAAGCCTCTGACGGGAAGCCCGGCCGCTCGGTTGCTTCGCATGTTCCGCATGATCTGCGCCACCTGCTGAATCGACAGTGAATATCAGGCTGCCGAGCTCGCCGCGGTCCGGGAGAGCGGCTTGATGTGGGCGAAGGCACTGCGGGCGTTCCAGGTGGGGAAGGCTCGTACGATCCACGAGAGACCGTGGAGCTGGATTCGGCGGTTGCGGGTGGCGTCGGCCCAGCTGAGCTGCCCGGCGTGCCATTTGACGAAGGCTTCGGCTTCCGCGGTGATGTAGAGGTCCTCGTCGAAGCCGGGGTTCGTCTTGCAGATCTCGGTGTCTCCGTGTTCGATCAGCAGCCAGTACCGCTCGATGCGGGGGCGGCCGGTGAAATCGAAGCGGATGACGACGCGTCGATGCGGGAGCCGGTCTCGTCGGAGCGCGTTGCACATCGACCATAGAGTCACAAAAGGATCGAGGTGCTCGGGGGCGATCTCGAGCCAGCGCGCACCCCACTCACCGAGTGTCCCGCAGACCTTGAAGAGATCGCGACCCGCGGACGTGAGCTCATAGTGACACCCGCGCCCGCCGGGCTTGGGTGTCGACTCGACGATCGCGAGCCGTTCGAGCTGCTTGAGACGCTGTGAGAGCAGGGTGCGGGAGAGCCCGGGCGCGCCTTCCAGGATCTCACTGAAGTTTCCGCAGCCCAGGTACAGGTTGCGGATGATCAGTGGCGTCCAGCGCTCGGCGAAGATCTCGGCGCCACGAGCGATAGGGCAGTACTGGCCATACGTCCGCACGATGCCAGTGTCGCGCGCCTGCCTTCGGGTGTGAAGTCCAGATTTTAGACTTCACAGACGCGGTGCACGGTGGTGCGATGGGCCTCAAAGAGGAGGAAATCGCGATGGAGATCGACGGGTTCCGTGGTCGGCTGATCACCGCTGACGACGCCGACTACAACAACGCCCGAGCTGTGTGGAACGGCGCCGTCAACCGGCGCCCCAAGCTGATCGCCCAATGCAGCGGGACCGCCGACGTGGCCGCGGCCGTGCGCTTCGCGCGTGAGCACGACCTCGAGATCGCCGTACGGGGCGGAGGCCACAACGTGGCCGGCACCGCGGTGTGCGACGACGGGATCGTCATCGACCTGTCGGCGATGCGGACCGTGTGGCTCGACGCCGCAGGCCGTACGGCCCGGGTGCAGGGTGGTGCTCTGTGGAACGACGTCGATCGCGAGACGCAGATCCATGGTCTCGCCACGACCGGCGGCATCGTGGGCCACACCGGCGTCGCCGGGCTCACCCTCGGCGGTGGCCTCGGCTTTCTCATGCGCAAACACGGGCTCACCGTCGACAACCTTCTCGCCGCCGAGGTGGTCACCGCCGAGGGCAGCGTCGTCCAGGCGTCCGCCAACGAACACCCCGATCTGTTTTGGGCGCTTCGAGGCGGCGGCGGCAACTTCGGCGTGGTCAGCTCGTTCCGGTTCGCTCTGCACCCCGTCGGCCCGACCGTGATGGCCGGACCCGTCTTCTGGGCGGCCGACGACACCACCGATGTGCTGCGCTTTTACCGGGACTTCGCCGCCGAAGCACCCGACGAGCTCGGCAGCGTCGTCAGGCTCGGCACCGTCCCTCCACTACCGGTCATCCCTGAGGAATTGCACTGGCGGCCGGCCATCGCCGTCGCCTGCTGCTACGCCGGCGCTGTCGAAGTCGGCGAGCGTGCGGTGCGGGCTCTCCGCCGGTTCGGGACGCCGCTCGTGGACCTGCTCTCACCTTCGCCGTATGCCGCCTTCCAGGGCGGCCTCGACGACACCGTCCTTCACGGGTGGCACTACTACTGGAAGGCGACGAACCTCGCCGGTCTCTCCGACGACGCCATCGCCGTCATCGCCGATCACGCCTACACCGCGAGCTCGCCACGGTCGTACGCGGCGATGTTCCACATGGGTGGCGCCGTCGCCCGCGTGCCCCACGACGCCACCGCCTACGCCGGTCGCGACGTGGCCCACAACATCATCATCGACGGCGTGTGGCTCCCTGATGAGTCCGGCGAGCACGCCGCGGCTGAGACCGCTTGGGCGCGGCGGTTCCTCCAAGCCCTCCAACCGCACCGCGCAGCCGGCGTCTACGTCAACTTCCTTGATTCCGACGACGACGCCAGCCGCGTTCGAGAGGCCTACGGCGATCACATTTACCGGCGACTCGCAGAGGTCAAGGCGAAGTACGACCCCGACAACGCCTTCCACAACAACAAGAACATCGCCCCAGTCGAGCGGGGACTGGCGATCGACGCGGTGCATCGTGGACCCGGACGCCCGGGATGAGGGCGACGACCACGACGGGGTGAACTTCAAGAACGTCAATGGCGGCACTCGACCGAGTGCTGTCGTGGGCCAGCTCGGGCTGTAACAGACGCCAGGCCGGCATCTAGAATCTCCTGCGAAAGTGCCCGATCATCGACCGCACGTGCGATGACCATGGCGCCCACCAATGTTGCGTAGGTGCTGATCGCCTTCTGTCGTTTTGCGGCTCCCGATTTGCCCGGAACCAGCTTCGTCAGAAAATTGACAGCGGAACGCACGTAGCCGGTGACAGCGCGCCGCACTGGCGGACCCTGTCGCGACACGTCCGGTCCGAGCGCCGCCAGAAGACAACCCGCGCCCGGATTATCGCGATGTCTGTTGGTCAAATAGGCGCCGGCGACCGCGGACAGCGGATCACCTGACGCACGATCCCCGAGCGTGCTCCAGTCCGCAAGCGAGCGCGTCAGCGCGCGGGCAGACGCCTCCGCGATCAGATCCTCCTTCGAGGAGAAGTGACCGTAAAAACCGCCATGCGTGAGGCCCGCCTCTTTCATCAGATCCGCGACGCCGATCCCGTCGAAGCCCCGCTCGCGGAATAGCTGGGCTGCCGCCTCGACGATCCGTTCCCGGTTCTGGGCCGCCTGTTCCCTGCTCACTTTCATCCTGATCTCCTAACGTTCTTTCCGCTTGACAGTATACATGATGATCGTCATATAATACCACAATGATGATGGTCATCATGTATAAGGCGGTCGTCCCGCGTCTTCAGGAGGAACACATGGCTAAGCTCGAAAAAAAGATCGCGCTCGTGACAGGCGCCTCGTCAGGCATCGGCCAAGCAGCGGCGGAGCGGCTCGCTCGCGGTGGCTACAGGGTCTACGGCACCAGCAGACGGCGAGCCCAGGCGGGCCAGCGATCGTTCGAGATGCTGACCCTCGATGTGACCAGCGATGCGTCAGTCGAAGCCGTCGTCAACGAAGTTATTCAGCTGGAGGGCCGCATCGACCTGCTCGTGAACAACGCTGGTTTCAGCACCGCCCCGGCGGGAGCGGAGGAGAGCTCGATCGAGCAGGCCCGATCGATCTTTGAAACAAACTTCTTCGGCATCGTCCGGATGACACGCGCCGTCGTCCCCCACATGCGACGTCAGGGGAGCGGTCGCATCATCAACATCAGCTCCATATTCGGGTTCCTGCCGATGCCGTATATGGCGCTCTATGTCGCAACCAAGCACGCGGTCGAGGGTTATTCGGAATCGCTCGACCATGAGCTGCGCACCAGGGGCATTCGGGTCTCGGTCATCGAACCCGCGAACACAAGGACGCAGTTCGACGCGAACCTGCTGCAACCCGACTCCAAGCTCGATGAGTATCGCGACGTTCGCGCGGCCGTCGGCAAGAGGATGACGGAGCTGATCGAGGAGGCAGACGAGCCGGGCGTCGTAGCCCAGACGGTGCTAACGGCCGCCACGGCGGCTCACCCGAAACTCCGATACGCCGCCGGTGGCCGCGCGAGCCGCCTGCGATTGCTTCGCAGGTTTGCGCCCGCTGGCCTGGTGGACGCAGGCATTCGAAAAAAGTTGCGACTCACGCAGCAAGTCTTTGGCGAACGTCAAGAGAGCCAACATCAATGAAGGCATTTATCGCCGATGGTTATGGAGGCGCCAATCGTGTGCGGGCGGGCGACATGCCAGACCCGAAGGTGGGGGAGGATGACGTATTGGTCCAGATCCACGCCGCTGGTGTAAACCCTCTGGATTCCAAAATCAGAAACGGCGAGTTCAAGCGAATTCTGCCCTATCGCTTGCCGCTCATTCTAGGCAATGAGGCCGCTGGGGTTGTGGTCCGAGTCGGATCTCGAGTGCGGCAATTCAAGCCCGGCGACGAGGTCTATGCGAGGCCAAATCAAGGTCGAATCGGTGCTTTCGCGGAATTCTTGTCGATCACAGAAGATGACGTGGCACTTAAGCCGAAAGAACTCACCATGGAAGAAGCGGCTTCCATCCCCCTAGTCGGCCTGACCGCCTGGCAAGCGCTGATTGAAAGAGCGAATCTAAAGAAAGGGCAACAAGTTCTCATTCACGCGGGCTCCGGTGGTGTAGGAACGCTTGCCATTCAACTGGCGAAACATGTTGGCGCGGTCGTAGCGACGACGACGAGCACAGCGAATCTCGCCTTGGTGAAACGCCTTGGTGCAGATATCGCTATCGATTACAGGAAGGAGGATTTCGAAACAATCCTGCATGATTACGATGTGGTCGTGAACAGTCTCGGCAGAGAGACGCTCGAAAAATCCCTTCAAGTGCTAAAACCTGGTGGAAAACTCATTTCGATTTCCGGTCCACCTGATCCCGATTTTGCAAAAGACATTGGCTCGTCCTGGATCGTGAGTCTGGTAATTCGTCTTCTAAGGAAACTCTGAAGAACTGGTCATGACGACGGGTGCGGGCAACGGATTTTCGTCGAGATCGCGATGCGCGCGACCGGTCGCCGTTGAGTCGCCGTTGTGGGCTTTGCGATCCGGCATT
>Ga0187892_10008104_pt1 | contig 14560 bp, 9 predicted proteins | sample MA1701073metaG_FD_139345 | JGI IMG/M metagenome (GOLD analysis project Ga0187892, IMG submission 139345) | Bio-ooze microbial communities from a basaltic lava cave in the Kipuka Kanohina Cave System on the Island of Hawaii, USA - MA170107-3 metaG ... | reverse complement strand
GATGATACGAACTGCATTGGGTTCCCCTGTTTCGGACTGTGCCCGGCGCCGAGAGTAGCAGCCGGATGCTTCGGAGCGTGCCGGTGCGCGAAAGCGCGCGTCATCCCCCAAATGGGTTAGAACTGAGCCGCGACGAGTGCTCGGCGCGATCTTCCTGCGGCCAATGACTCCGAGGAGAAGTCGCCACCCCGCGCTCCCAGCGAGCACTCGAACGGACGGAGTCGCGGTCAGCCCGCGAGGTTCGCGGAGGTCGGCCCGGCCTCGAGGTCGCCACGCACCTGGATCGCGTGCCCGCCGAACATATCGTCGTCGAGGAACCAGAACTCGAAGCGGCCGTCGGGGTAGACCGCGATCGTCTCGAGCCTCAGCCGATTGGCGAACGTCACGGCATCGAGCTCGGTCTCGTCGTCCGAAAGCCAGGCTTCGTTCTTGAGCGGCAGCATCTGCGCGACGACGTAGTCGCGGATGCGGCGACGCCAACCGGATTCGTCGCGCCAGAGCGCCCGCGCCGTCGCCAGCGCCGGCGCGGCTTCCCGCTCCGTGCCGCCTTCGACGTGTACGGCAGCGGGCATCCCGCCCCACCGCGCCGTTCCCTCGAAGACGTCGATCTGCTTGAGCAGCGTCAGTCGACCGAGCAGCGGATCGTCGAACGTCACCGGCAGACCCGCGGCTTCAGCGGCGCGCGCGAGCTCCGCGTCGGCCGTCTCGAAGCCGACGATTTCCTCGAGCCAGGCTTGCGGATTGGGGAACGCCGACTTCGTCAGCACGCGCGCACGGATGCGCAACACCGAGTACGGCGGAAGCTCCGCGCGCAGCGCGTGGATCCGCTCCTGCGGGCCGAGGTGGCGCACGTTGAGATGGCTGGTTTCGAGCTCGCCGCCGACGACGCGCCATGGCTCGAGCCCGAACATGATCGTGTATTGCGTCTCGCCTTTCGACATCACGCCCGCGACGCCACGCGCCGAGATCACGCCGGTCACCTCGACCAGCGGTGCCGCGCGAAGCTCGCGCTGGAACGCTACCGCGTCGAATGGCGGTCGGACGGCTTCGGCTGACCTCGCCGCAAGGCTCGTGCCGAGCAGCGCGGCCAGGGTGACGACGCGTACGACCACGGCGAATGGGCTCGAGGGGTATGCCATGACAGCGCGCGATGGTACGCGATCGCCGGGCACCCCCGTTCGGGCGATAATGCGCGCCTCGCCGCCCCGGTCGAGCCATCCCGGGTCAGCCCTCACCTCGCAAGGAACTGCGCAGCCGCGCACGGAGACCCGCCATGCTCGATTCGCTGAAGGTCAAATCCACGTTCGAAGTCGACGGGAAGCGCTACACCTACTTCAGCCTCAAGGCGCTCGAATCGCGCGGGATCGACATCCAGCGGCTGCCGCACTCGATGCGGGTGCTGCTCGAGAACCTGCTGCGCTGGGAAGACGGCGTCACCGTCACGCGGCGCGAGATCGAGGCGGTCTGCCAGTGGGACGCGAAGAAGGAGCCCGACGCCGAGATCGCGTTCATGCCGGCGCGCGTGGTGCTGCAGGACTTCACCGGCGTGCCCTGTGTCGTGGACCTCGCGGCGATGCGCGATGCGATGGCGCGGCTCGGCGGCGATCCGAAACGGATCAACCCGCTCGCCCCGGCCGAGCTCGTCATCGACCACTCGGTACAGGTCGACGAGTTCGGCAAGGCCGACGCCGTCGATCTCAACGTCGTGATCGAGTTCCAGCGCAACCAGGAGCGCTACTCGTTCCTGCGCTGGGGCCAGAAGGCGTTCAACAACTTCAAGGTCGTGCCGCCGCGCACCGGCATCGTGCACCAGGTCAATCTCGAGCACCTGGCGCGCGTCGTCATGACCGAGCAGCGCGGCGGCGAGCACTACGCGTTTCCCGACACGGTGTTCGGCACGGATTCGCACACCACGATGGTCAACGGCATCGGCGTGCTCGGCTGGGGCGTCGGCGGCATCGAGGCCGAGGCCGCGATGCTCGGCCAGCCCTCGTCGATGCTGATCCCACAAGTCGTCGGCTTCAAGCTCACCGGCGTGATGCCGGAGGGCGCGACCGCAACCGACCTCGTGCTGACGATCACGCAGATGTTGCGCAAGCACGGCGTGGTCGGAAAATTCGTCGAGTTCTTCGGCCCCGGCCTCAACTCGCTGTCGGTCGCCGACCGCGCGACGATCGCGAACATGGCGCCGGAGTACGGCGCGACCTGCGGCTTCTTCCCGATCGACGTCGAGACGCTGAACTTCCTGCGCTTCTCGGGCCGTGCCGAGGCCGACATCCGCGTGGTCGAGGCGTACGCGCGCGCGCAGGGCCTGTTCGTCGTCGGCGGCGAGCCCGAGCCCGACTTCAGCTCGGTGCTGACGCTCGAGCTCGGCACGGTGCGGCCGAGCCTGGCAGGCCCGAAGCGCCCGCAGGACCGCGTGCTGCTCGAAGACATGCGCGCGAACTACCTCGCGAACCTCGAGCCGCTGATCTCGAAGCGCGAGCGGCACACGACCAGCACCGACCGCTTCGCCGACGAAGGCGGGGGAACCGCGGTCGGCTCGAACAATCATCCGGGCAGCGCAGTCCTCAACATCGGCGGTGCGACGATGCCGCTGACCGACGGCGCGGTCGTGATCGCCGCGATCACCTCGTGCACGAACACCTCGAATCCCGCGGTGATGCTCGGCGCGGGCCTGCTGGCGCGCAACGCCACGGCGAAGGGGCTGCGCGTCAAGCCGTGGGTCAAGACCTCGCTCGCGCCCGGCTCGCTGGTCGTGACCGACTATCTCAAGCGCGCCAACGTGCTCGGTGCGCTCGAAGCGCTCAACTTCCACGTCGTCGGCTACGGCTGCACGACCTGCATCGGCAACTCGGGGCCGCTGCCGCCGGAGGTGTCGACCGCGGTCGCCGAGGGCGACCTCGTCGTCGCGTCGGTGCTCTCGGGCAACCGCAACTTCGAAGGTCGCGTGCACCCCGAGGTCAAGATGAACTACCTCGCGTCGCCGCCGCTGGTGGTCGCGTACGCGCTGGCAGGAACGGTCAACATCGATCTCACCAAGGATGCGCTCGGCATCGGCAACGACGGAAAGCCGGTGTTCCTGCGGGATATCTGGCCGTCGAACCGCGAGATCGGCGAAGTCATCGCGAAGACGATCGGGCCGGACCTGTTCAAGGCGAGCTACGCGAACGTGTTCGCGGGCGACTCGCGCTGGAACCAGATCGCCTCGCCGGACGGCGAGAACTACCGCTGGGACGCGGCGTCGACCTACATCAAGAACCCGCCGTACTTCGAGGGCATGACGCTCGCGGTCGGCAAGATTCACGACGTCCACGGCGCGCGCTGTCTCGGCGTGTTCGGCGACTCGATCACGACCGACCACATCTCGCCCGCCGGCAACATCAAGTCCGATTCGCCGGCCGGCAGATTCCTGCTCGGCCGTGGCGTGCAGAAGGCCGACTTCAACTCGTACGGCGCGCGGCGCGGCAACGACGACGTCATGGTGCGCGGCACGTTCGCGAACATCCGGCTCAAGAACCTCATGGTGCCGGGCGTCGAGGGCGGCGTGACGGCGTATCAGCCGAGCGGCGAGACGATGTCGATCTACGACGCCGCGATGAGATACAAGGCCGACAACGTCCCGCTCGTGATCCTCGCGGGCAAGGAGTACGGCACCGGCTCGTCGCGCGACTGGGCGGCCAAGGGCACGATGCTGCTCGGCGTCAAAGCCGTCATCGCCGAGAGCTTCGAGCGCATCCATCGCTCGAACCTCGTCGGCATGGGCGTGCTGCCGCTGTCGTTCGTGCCGGGCCACAACGCGCAGACGCTCGGGCTCACGGGCACGGAAATCTTCGAGCTTGGCGGGCTCAACGACGGCGCCGCGCGCACGATCGAGGTGATCGCGCGCGGCGCGAACGGCGAGAAGCGCTTCCCGGTGCAGGTGTTGCTGCTGACCCCGAAGGAAGTGGAGTACTACCGCCACGGCGGCATCCTCCACTATGTGCTGCGTCAGCTCGCGTCGTCGGGTGGGCCGGCGGCGGTGAAGGCGGCGCCGGCGGCGGCTGCGGCGTAACGTCGCCGCATCGGGGCAGCCGGCCATCGCTACGCGATGTCCGGCCTACTCCGGAACGTCGCGGGCGGGCAAGGCGGTGCGCGGGCGCGAAGAGTAGGCCGGACTTCCCGAAGGGAAGGCCGGCAAGGGCGCGGACCGCTCACGTCCCACTCCGCCCTACTTCCACTCCGCCGCGTACACCTTCCACTCGCCGTCGTCGAGCCGCCAGCCGCTCTCGATCGAGAGGTGCTCGCCGCGCTCGGGCAGCCGTGCGCCGCCGATCACGAGCGCCGAGACCTCGACGGTCGCGCGGTCGGCGCCGTGCAGCGTGACCGTCGCCGGCGCGAGCGTGACCTCGATCATCTCGTTGCCGACGAGCAGGCCCGCGAGATAGCCGCGCAGGGTCGAGCGGTCGAGGTTGCCGTGCTGGCCGCTGAAGTCGTCCGTCACGTGCTCGAGGAACCCGCCCGGCTCGCGTGACTCCACCGCGGTTTCCATCGCGGCGATTGCGGCGCGGATGCGCGCCTCCGGTGTTTCGCCGTCCCCGCAGCCGGCCAGCGGCGCCAGCGCCCCGACCGCGAGCAGGCACCGCAACCAAGGCCGCAGGGCGGCCCGGCCGGGGCGTCGAACCACTCCCCGTGGCTGCGTGAACATACGTTCAGCGTATCCGATTTCGCATGTGTCTACGAAGTCGCAAAAACAAGGTCTACGGCACTCGAATCGCGGCACGCAGGAGAGTATGAGAATCGGGTGCACAGACTCTCCATCGGAGAGAAGCTCCGCCATTCCGGCCGGCTCTCGCCGTCGTCTGACCAACCGGAGGTTTATGTAATGAACATGTTCACTTCACCCGCGACACTGCTTCCCTCGCTCTCCCACATCGGCGTCGAGTTCGACGCGCACGACCGCACGTTCTGGGGCTTGATGCACGCCTCGAAGGAACAGCAGCTGCGCCCGTGCTGCTCGCTGCCGATCATCGAGGACGGCATCACGCTGCAGGAGTTCGTCGCGAACTACACCGCGCACACGCGCCAGGGCCGCACCTATCTCGTGCTCGGCTCGCAGGCCAAAGTGTTCAACCTCGGCGGCGATCTCAAGCTCTTCGTCCGCTGCATCCGCGAGCAGGATCGCGAGACGCTGCTCGCGTATGCGTTGCGCTGCGTCGACGCCGTCTACGGCTTCCAGGACGTCGGCGAAGGCGTGCACACGATCGCGATGATCGAAGGCGACGCGCTCGGCGGCGGGCTCGAAGTCGCGCTGTCGTGCAACACGGTCGTGGCCGAACGCGGTACCACGCTCGGCTTCCCGGAGGTGCTGTTCAACCTGTTCCCGGGGATGGGCGCGTACTCGCTGCTATGCCGCCGGATGCCCGCGCACCAGGCGCGCCGGCTCGTGCTCGACGGCAACCTGCGCTCGGCCGAGGAGATGTACGAGCTCGGCATCGTCGACGTGCTGGTCGACAAGGGCCAGGCGCCGAACGCCGTGCGCGACCTGATTCGCCGCGAGCACAAGTACGGCCGTGCTGCCGACGTCGTCGACGGGATCCACGCGCGTGCGAGCAAGGTGCCGCTCGAGGAGCTGCGCGACGTCACGACGCGCTGGGTCGATGCCGCGATGCGTCTCGAGGACCGTGCGCTCAAGGTGATCGAGCGCGTGATCCGCGCGCAGTCGCGCAACTTCGGCGGCGACGAGCAGGTCCTGCTCGGGGCCGCGGGCTGATCGCGCGCGCAGCGTACGAGATCGAACGCCTGCAAAGGCGTGCAAGGCCGGCGCAGCGGAACGCGCCGGGCGGATGCGACGCAAGGAAAAAACCAGGGGCGGCGGGAGGGCGTGTAGTCGGGGATTCCCGGCTCCGCCCGCGCCCCCTCAGAAATGCGCCGGCAAGGATTCGAGCCCCCGCAAGGTCAGGACGGGACGCCACCGACGCTTCTCGTCCGCGAGATGGAGCCCCGGGAACTCCCTGAGGAGCGTCCCGATCGCGATCTGCGCTTCGGTGCGCGCGAGCTGCGCGCCGAGACAAAAGTGAATCCCGGTGCTGAACGACAGGTGCCGATTCGGCGCCCGCGTGATGTCGAAGCGGTCCGGCTCCGCGAACACCTCCGGATCCCGGTTCGCAGCCGCCAGCACGGCGAGCACGCGCTGGCCCGCGCCGACGAGCTGTCCGCCCACGACGATGTCCTCCTTCGCGGCTCGGCCCGTCATCTGCACGGGTGCGTCCCAGCGCAAGCATTCCTCGATCGCGGATCCGATCAGCGACGGATCGCCCTTGAGGCGCGCGAGCTCGTGCGGATGCTCGAGCAGCGCGAGCGTGCCGTTGCCGATCAGGTTGACGGTGGTCTCGTGGCCCGCGGTGAACAGGAACAGGCAGTTCGAGATCAGCTCGTCGGTGCTGAGCCGATCGCCCTGTTGCTCGGCCGCGATCAGCGCGGAGACGAGGTCGGGCTGCGGATCGCCGCGCCGGCGCGCGATGAGGCGCTCGAAGTACTCGGCCATCTCCGCGACGACCGCGTTGGTGTGCTCGATGGTCCCGGGCGTCGCGACCGGATCGAGCGTGCGCGCGATATCGTGCGACCACGCGCGGAACCGCTCCATGTCCTCGGCCGGCACGCCGAGGATCTCGCAGATCACGAGCACCGGCAGCGGCCACGCGAGGTCCTCGATGACGTCGATCTTCGCCCGCGGGCGCACGGCGGCGAGCAGCGAGTCGACGGCGGCCTGGATGCGCGGGCGGATTGCCTCGAGCACGCGCGGCGTGAACGCCTTGTTCATCAGCGTGTGCAGGCGGGTGTGCGTCGGCGGATCGACGAACAGCAGCCAGCGCGTGTAGTGCGCGACGAGCGGCCCCTCGCCGTACTGGCGCCGGAAGAACTCGCGCATGTAGTGGCGGCCGAAGCGCGGGTCTTTCAGCACCGAGACGACGTCGGCATAGCGCGTCAAGAGCCAGCTGTCGGGAATCACGGTGGTGCGGTGCACGGGCTCGTGCGCGCGCAGCCGCGCATAGAGCGCGTACGGATCCTGTTGGAACGCCGGCCCGAGCGGATTGGCCGGTGTCGCGGGCGTGGCCCGCGGGTGGTTTCCCTGTTCCATTGGCAGCTCCTTGGCCTGGGGCTGTTACGCTGTCGTGGGCCTCGACCGCAGTTGAAACCGTGGGTACGCCGCCGATTATTGCGCCGTCGCTGCGGGCAAGGGTACTGGCCCGCTTCAAGGATCGCCCGGATTCGGAGCATCAGCAGGCGCTGCTGAGGCTCTTCATCTCGCCGGTCAACGCCGCGTACCTGCTCGGCCTCGCCTGGGCGGGCAACCTGCCGCGCGAGACGCTCGCGCCGGTCGCGCTCGCCATCGCGGCGCACATGATCGCGTGCTTCGCACTGATCGCCGCGATCGCGATCCAGCCCGGCGTCTCGCCGAAGCGGCGCGTCGCGGGCATGTTCACCGACTACGGCACCACCGGCATCGTGATGGCGCTGACCGGCGAGTGGGGCGTACCGCTCTACGTCGTGTTCCTCTGGGTCACGGTCGGAAACGGCCATCGCTACGGCCCGAAGTACCTGGCGATCGCGATCGCGATCTCGTGCTCGACGTGGCTCGCGGTGCTGCTGGTCTCGGACTTCTGGGCCGAGCACCGCATCATCGGCTACACCCTGCTCGCGGCGCTGGTGCTGATTCCGTCGTACCAGCGCAGCCTGATCGAAGCGCTGATGCGCGCGCGCGACGAGGCCACGCGGGCGAACCAGGCGAAGAGCTGGTTCGTCGCGAGCATGAGCCACGAGTTCCGCACCCCGCTCAACGGGGTGGTCGGCATGATGGACCTGCTCGCCACGACCAGGCTCACCGCGGAGCAGCGCGAGTACGCGACCGTCGCGCAGACCTCGGCGCGTGCGCTGCTGGCGCTGGTCGAAGGCGTGCTCGACATCTCGGCGATCGAAGCGGGCAAAGTCGTGCTGCAGAAGCGCAACTTCGCGCTGCGCGAGCTGGTCGAGTCGGTGCGCGCGATGCTCGAGCCCGCCGCGACCGCGAAGGGCCTGCGCTTCGCCGTCGAGATCGATCCGGCGGTGCCCGAGTTCGTGAACGGCGACGCCGACCACCTGCGCGAGGTCATCGTGAACCTCACGCACAACGCAACCAAGTTCACCGAGCGCGGCGAGATCGTCACCAGCGTGACGCTAGAGCCCGGCGAGCGCAGCGACGACGAGGGCGTGCGCCGTGTTCGCTTCGCCGTGCGGGACACCGGTGTCGGCATCCCGGCCGCGGCGCAGCCGCGCATCTTCCAGGCATTCGAACAGGCCGACGCCGGACGCGACCGCAGCTTCGGCGGCACCGGCCTCGGCACGACGATCGCGCGCAACCTCGTCGAGCGTATGGGCGGTCGCATCGGCTTCGAGAGCACGCTCGGCGTGGGCACGACGTTCTGGTTCGTCCTGCCGCTCGTCGAAGCGCAGGGCAGCGACGCCGTCGCGCCCGGCGAGCGCGAGGGCGGCGGCGCGATCTCGCTGATCGACCGCTTCGCGTCGCACCGCGAGCGCACCACGTCGCTGCGCATGCTGGTCGTCGACGACCAGCCGGCGAACCGCCTGGTGCTCTCGCGCCTGCTCTCGAAGGCGGGACACTCGGTCGTCGAAGCGGCGAGCGCCGACGCAGCGCTCGACCTGCTCGAGCGCGAGCGCTTCGACATGGCGCTGGTCGACCTGCACATGCCCACCATGACCGGCACCGATCTGATCCGCGAGGCCCGGCTCCTGAGCGCCGGCGGACAACGGCTGCCGATCGTGATGCTGACGGCCGATGCGACGAGCGAGGCTGCGACCGAAGCCCGCGCCGCCGGCGCCGCGGCGTTCCTTACGAAGCCGCTCAGCACGACCCGCCTGCTCGACACGATCGAGACCCTGTTCGCAACGAGCGACGGCGCCGAGCGGCCGCCGCCCGCGATGCTGTCGGCGCCACCCGCGAGCGTCGATCGCGAGGCGACGTTCGACAGCGAGCTGCTGGAAGAGCTCGCCCATCTCGACCTCGGTGCCGACTTCGTGCACCGCTTCGTCGCCGAAGGCATCCGCGACGCGCACCAGGCGCTCGACGCGCTGCGCCGCGCGGCGGGCGCCGCCGAGTGGTCCGAGGTGCGCGACCAGGCGCACGCGCTGAAGGGCGTCGCGAGCCACCTCGGTGCGATGCGGCTCGCCGCGATGGCGTCCGAGGTCATGACGCTCACCAGCTCGCGCCTCGAGCTCGAATGGAGCACGCGAGCCGAGGCCCTACGCGCCGAGCTCGAGGCCGCGCAGGCCCTGATCCCCGCCTTCTTGGCACCGCTGCGCAGCGATTCCCCACCCCGCCGCGAGGCGCCCTGACGGGGCGTGTCGAGAGCCCGCATCGTTTGCTTGTCACGCTCTGGGGCGTGTGCTCCAATCGGGGCGAAATCGCGCGAAAAGCGCACGAAATCAATCGAATCGGTCTGCGGGGGAGTGGGCGAGATGGCTGTCGACAAGGTCTGGCTCAAGAGCTATCCGGCCGGCGTTCCCGCCGAGATCGACCTGACGCAGCACCGGTCGGTCGTCACGATCCTCGAAAGCGCGTGCAAGCGCTTCAGCGATCGGCCCGCGTTCGCGAACATGGGGCGCACGCTGGCGTACGCCGACGTCGACCGCATCTCGCGCGACTTCGCGGCGTTCCTGCTCAACGATCTCAAGCTCAAGAAGGGCGACCGCGTCGCGCTGATGCTGCCGAACGTGCTGCAGTATCCGATCGCGATCTTCGGGGTGCTGCGCGCCGGGCTCACGGTCGTCAACACGAATCCGATGTACACGGCGCGCGAGCTCAAGCACCAGCTCGCCGACTCGGGCGCCGCGGCGATCGTCGTGCTCGACAACTTCGCGCACACGCTGTCCGAGATCGTCGGCGACACCAAGGTGCGCCACATCGTCACGACGGGCCTGGGCGACATGCTTGGTTTCCCGAAGGCGGCGATCGTCAACTTCGTCGCGAAGTACGTGAAGAAGATCGTGCCGGACTACGACCTGCCGGGCGCGATCCGCTTCAACGATGCGCTCGCGGCGGGTGCCCGAGCGCCGCTCCCCGAGGTCGACGTCGGCTTCGACGACATCGCGTTTCTGCAGTACACGGGCGGCACGACCGGCGTCGCGAAAGGCGCGATGCTCACGCACAAGAACATGGTCGCGAACATGCTGCAGGCGACCGCGTGGATCAGCGCCGGCAAGCTCGACCCCGGCGGCGAGCTGATCGTGACGGCGCTGCCGCTGTACCACATCTTCGCGCTGACGGCGAACTGTCTCGTCTTCATGGAGTTCGGCGGCAAGAACGTGCTGATCACGAATCCGCGCGACATGCCGGGCTTCGTGAAGGAGCTCGGCAAGCACAAGATCACCGCGATCACGGGCGTCAACACGCTGTTCAACGGGCTCCTCAACACGCCGGGCTTCGCGGAGCTCGATTTCTCGCAGCTGCATCTCGCGCTCGGCGGCGGCATGGCCGTGCAGCGCGCGGTCGCCGAGCGCTGGAAGAAGGTCACCGGCGTCACGCTGGTCGAGGCCTACGGTCTCACCGAGACCTCGCCGGCCGCGTGCATGAACCCGATGAGCCTCGCCGAGTACAACGGCGCGATCGGGCTGCCGATCTCGTCGACCGAGGTCTCGGTCCAGGACGACAACGGCAATCATCTCGGGATCGGCGAAGTCGGCGAGCTCTGCGTGCGCGGCCCGCAGGTCATGAAGGGCTACTGGCAGCGCCCGGACGAGACCGCGAAGGTGCTGTCGCCCGACGGCTGGCTGCACACCGGCGACATGGCGCGGATGGACGAGAACGGCTACTGCTTCATCGTGGACCGCAAGAAGGACATGATCCTCGTGTCGGGCTTCAACGTGTATCCGAACGAGATCGAGGACGTCATCGCGGGGCATCCCGGCGTGCTCGAGGTCGCGGCGGTCGGCGTGCCGGACGAGAAGTCCGGCGAAGCGGTGAAGGTCGTGATCGTCAAGAAGGATCCGAACCTCACGGCCGAGGAGATCCGCGCCTACTGCCGCCAGAATCTCACGGGCTACAAGCAGCCGAAGTTCCTCGAGTTCCGCGACGCGCTGCCGAAGACCAACGTCGGCAAGATCCTGCGGCGCGAGCTGCGCGAGTCGGCGAGCGCGGTGAAGACGGCGGCTTGAGCTGGGGGTTGAGGAGCGGCGCCATCCCGTCGGGGCTTCCGCCCCCCCACAGTGATTCCCGCCGCGAGCGCAAAGAAACGGCGGCGTCGCAATCCGATGCTGACGGACGGAGTCACTGTCGGAGGGGCGGAAACCCCGACGCCTTTCGCGCAGGCGTCTCACGACTTGCTTTCGCGCAACGCCGTGCGCGGCCCGGCAACACCATCCGGCTCCGCCTCCGCCCCGAGCCCAGTCGCCCGCCGAATCGCGCCACATCCGAAGCGTTCGTTGATCCGATCGAGCGTCACATCGTTCGCCGGCCGCGGCTCGGACGGCAGCAGCGACGGCGCGCGCGACGCGGTGGGCTCGAGCGCAGAGACCGTGACGCCGAGCAGTCGAAGGTGCGGCGACTCGCGCCCGTTCCACCAGCGCTCGAGCAGCGCACGCGCGGTCGCGTAGATCGCATCGGTCGCGTCGGTCGCTTCGGCGAACGTCTCGCGCCGCGTCATGGTCTCGAACGGCGGAACCCGCAGCTTCACGGTGACGGTGCGGCCCGCGAGCGCGGCCGCACGGACGCGCTCGCCGACCTTCTCGGTGAGCCGCATCAGCCAGGCTTCGGATTCCGCGAGCGTCGCGAGGTCGTGCTCGAAGGTGTGCTCGGCACCGATCGACTTCTCTTCGCGACCCGCCACCACCGGGCGATCGTCCTCGCCGCGCGCGAGCGCCGCGAGCGCCGCGCCGTGCGTTCCGAACAGACGCGTCAGCAGCGCGACCGGCGCCTGCGCGAGGTCGCCGATCGTCGCGATGTCGTAGCGTTCGAGCTTCGCGGCGGTGACCCGGCCGACGGTCCAGAGCCGCTCGACCGGCAGCGAATCGAGCACCGCGCGCGCGTCCTCGGGCCGGATGCGGAACAGCCCGTCGGGCTTGCCGAGCTCGGTCGCGAGCTTCGCGAGCAGCTTGTTGTGCGCCATGCCGACCGAGCACGCGAGCCCGGTGCGCTCGCGCACGGCGCGCTTGATGCGACGGCCGATCGATTCGATGTCGCCGAGCAGCCGCGTGCTCGCGGTGACGTCGAGGAAGGCTTCGTCGAGCGAGAGGCCCTCGACGTCGGGCGTCACCTCTGCGAATACGCCGAACACCGTGCGCGAAACCTCGGCGTAGCGCGACATCCGCGGCGTGACGTAGACCCCGTCGGGGCACAGCCGGCGCGCCTGCGCCGTCGGCATCGCCGAGCGCACGCCGAACGGGCGCGCCTCGTAGCTCGCCGTGGTCACGACGCCGCGGCGGCCGAGACCCGCGACGATGACCGGGCGGCCGCGCAGCTCCGGTCGGTCGAGCTGCTCGACCGACGCGTAGAACGCGTCCATGTCGACGTGAACGATCGCGCGCACGGATGGAGCCAGGCGTTTCGGCAACGGTGACGCGCAGAGCGTAGCGTCAGCGGGAGTCGCCCGGCGAGGGCGTCTGTTCGCGCTCGGGGCCGCGGCGCCGCTCGAGGTTCGCGAGCACGTGGCGCAGCCGCGCTTCGGCCTGCTCGAGCTCGCGACCGAGCGTCGTGCTGCGCGCGCCCCACTCGCGCTGCACGCGCCAGGTCGGCAGCGAGAGGATCTCCGATGCCGCCGACGCGAGCCGCCTTGCGCCGACGTTGCTCGCGACGCCTTTCAGCGCGTGGCATTCCTCGCGCACTTCGGTCCAGAGCCCCTCGGCAGCCGCGTCGCGCGCGCGCTCGAGGCAGACGCCGGCGTCACGCAGGCATTGCTCCGCGAAGACGCGGACGAAATCGCTGCCGAGGCCGAGCTCGCTGAGCTCGGCGATGACCGTCGCATCGAACAACTGCGCGGCATCGGCATCGGTTACTTCGGAGGCGGTCGCGTCGGCCACGGCCTTCGTTGCGATGCCGCGCTCGCCCGATTGCGCCACCGCGATCGCATCGAGGAGCCGCGCGACGTCGAGAGGCTTGGTCAGATAGGCGACCGCACCGGCACCGCGCGCGGACGCCATGCTCGCCTCGCTCGTGTCCGACGAGAGCACGATGAACACCGTGCGCCGCCCGCCGGTCTGAAGCACCCGTGCCTGGCGGATCGTGTCGAGGCCCGAGACCACGGGCATGTGCAGATCGACGATCGCGATGTCGATGCCGCCGCGCTCGATTGCCGCGAGCGCCGCCTCGCCGCTGTCCGCGAGGACGACGACATGCCCGGCCTTCTCGAGCACGCGACGCACGACGGACTGGTCGGCGGGCTGGTCGGCTGCAACGAGGATCCGCATCGACTTGACCCGCAGCCGATGGCGCACGAGCGGGTCGTTCAGCGCCACGACTTTCGGATCGCCGGAACCGACGTCCACCGGTACCGGCACGAGCTTCGGACGCGCGGGCTCGACCGGGCGCGCCTGCGGTGCGCTCGCCTCGACGGGGCGCTCGCGTGCTTCCGGAGCAGCAGACTCGGCTGCGGGCGTGTCGACGCGCGTCGTCGCGGCTGCCTCCGCGACACTCGCTTGCGAGCGCCCGTCGAGCAGCCAGCGCAGGTAGAGCGGAATCGCGAGCAGCGCAAGCAGCTGGCTCCACGCGAGCGCGAGGTGTTCGCGCCAGTACGCCGAAGTCAGCACGACCACCAGCAGCGAGGCCGACGACACCACGACGCCGGCGCCGAGGTAGCGCGCGCCGAAGCAGAAACCGTTGCCGATCGCCGCCCACAGCAGGATGAAATAGAGCGGTGCCGCCATCGCCCCGCCCGAAACCATCGCCGCGCCCGCGAGCGCGCAGTCGGCGACGAGCGCGAGCGTGCGGCGTGCGTGCGAGACGCCGGGGTTCACCGCGATTGCGACCAGCACCGCGAGTGCGACGAGCGCTTCGGCCGCGACCCAGACGAGCACCGGCTCGAGCGCGCGATCGACGCCGCGGACCGCGACCTGCCCGAACACGTAGGCGAGGAACAGCGCGACCAGCGCGAGCCGCGCGAACGCCAGCTCGTGCTCGAGGTCGGGCCGCCCACGGAAGCGCAACACCAGCCGCTCTTGGAGCGGCGGTCGACCGCTCGTTGGAAAACCGAAGTTCATCCCGTGCCCAGCCCCCGAGGCGTGCTCGAAGTCCCGCGTGAAAGCATACGCCCCTATGCTGTAGCCCGGACCCCAGAGGTCGCACGGGCCGCCTCGACAAGCGGCCATGGCGCGACGAGCGGCAAGCTGTGGCGCGACCGCCGGTCCTCCCCTCGGCGACGCCGAGTTAACGGGCTGTTGCCCGCCCCCGCGGGCTTCAGGACCGCCGCGGGCTCGGCTCGATCCCGGAGGACGGCATCGGACCGACCCCGGGGCGCGCGAACGCGTCGAGGATCTCGATGAAGCGCGGCAGCTGCGCGACCAGCGCATCGACGCAGGCCGGATCGAAACGCGT
>Ga0187892_10008103_pt1 | contig 14563 bp, 10 predicted proteins | sample MA1701073metaG_FD_139345 | JGI IMG/M metagenome (GOLD analysis project Ga0187892, IMG submission 139345) | Bio-ooze microbial communities from a basaltic lava cave in the Kipuka Kanohina Cave System on the Island of Hawaii, USA - MA170107-3 metaG ... | reverse complement strand
GCGAAGCCCTGACACCACCGGGTTCCCGAAGAACACCACGGAGGACACGGGGGACACGGAGTGTGAGCAACTCCTCTCCGTGCCCTCCGTGTTCTCCGTGGTGGCTGTTCTCCGTGGGCCCCGGGGTGCATTTTCTGAGGAAGCACGGAATGCACGGAAGGACACGGAAAGGGACCTGATGAGGAATTGCGATCCAGCTTCCTCCGCGATCTCTGCGGGCTCTGCGCGAGACGTTCCGAAAAACATGCTCAGGAGACTCTCCGGGGTCATCCTCCGCGATCTCCGCCCCGCCTACTTCCCGAGCGCCTCCAGGCGCGACGCCGCCTCCGCCCGCAGGCGCTTGAGCCGGTCGGCCAGCGCCCCGGCCGCCTTCTGCCCGTCGCAGACCGCGATCGCGTCCCTCAGCGCGCGCTTCGCGGCGTCGCGGTGCGAGCCGGCCCCCGGCGTCGACGCGAGGTGCCACGTCGCCTTCGCGATGAGCGTCTCGACCTTGCGCAGGTCGAGGAACGCGCGCGCCCGCGCTCCGGTCACGCGGTCCTCCGCACGCAGATACTCGACGAGCGCCCGGTCCGGATTGTCGTGGTGCGCCGCCTTGAGCAGCGCGATCCCCGCGATGTCGCCCGGGTACCGCTGGTCGGCGTCGAGCGACCCGAACACGGCCTTGTGCGCGAGGATCGTCTCCTCCGCGGCGGCGACGGCGTCGGTCTCGATGCACGCGCGGATGCGGATGCTCGCCAGCGTGAGCCGCTGGTCGGGGGTCAGCTCGCACTCGCGCAGCGCGGTTGCCGCGTCCTCGGCGCAGTTCTCGAACGACTTCGCCGCCCAGTCGGCGTGCCGCTCGCGCGCGTCCATCGCCCGCTGGTAGGCGGAGACGGCGGAGCGCATCTCCGGGCAGGCGCAGCCGGCCAGCATCAGGAGCGCCGCAGCGCGCCTCATTCGTCCTCCTCGCGCCGCCCCGCGAGCGGCGGACACCGTTCCGACTCGCGCCGGACCTCCCCGTCGAGCGTCCCGTCGCGGATGGCGGCCCTCAGCCGGCGCATCAGACCCGCATAATAGTGGATGTTGTGCAGCGAGAGCATCTCCAGCCCGAGAATCTCGTCGACGTTGAAGCAGTGCCGGAGGTACGCGCGCGAGAACGTCGAGCAGCACGGGCAGGAGCAGGCGGGGTCGACCGGCCGCGGGTCCTCCTTCCACTCGGCGTTGCGGATCTTGATCATCCCCTCGCTCGTGAACGCCCACCCGTTGCGCCCGAGCCGCGTCGGGAGGATGCAGTCGAACATGTCGACGCCGGCCGCGACCGCGCGCGCGATGTCGCCGGGCGTGCCGACGCCCATGAGGTAGCGCGGGCGGTCGTCCGGCAGGAGGCCCGCGGTCAACTCGAGGATCCCGTAGAGCACCTCCGCGGGCTCGCCGAGCGAGAGGCCGCCGATCGCGTACCCCGCGAGGCCGTGCGCGCAGACCGCCTCGACCGACGCTCGCCGGAGACGCTCGGAGACGCCGCCCTGCACGATGCCGAAGAGGCGCTGTCCATCGAGGGGGCCTACGCTCCTCGCCAGCCACGCGTGCGTGCGCCGCATCGCCAGCTCGACGCGCGCCTCGTCGCAGGGCCACGGCGCGGGCTCGTCGAGCGGCATGACGACGTCCGAGCCGAGCCGGCGCTGGATCTCGATCGCGCGCTCGGGGGTGAGCACGACCGCGCTGCCGTCGAGGTGCGACTGGAACTCGACTCCGTCGTCGCCGACCTTGCGGAGCTTCGCGAGGCTGAAGACCTGGTAGCCGCCGCTGTCCGTGAGGATGGGGCGCTTCCACGCCATGAACCGGTGGAGGCCGCCCATCTTGGCGACGAGCTCCTCGCCGGGCCGCAGCGCGAGGTGGTAGGTGTTGGCGAGCACGATCTCGACGCCGGCCGCCTCGAGCTCGGCGGGCAGGATCGACTTCACGGCGGCCTTCGTCCCGACCGGCATGAAGACGGGCGTCTCGACCGCCCCGTGCGCCAGCTCGAGCCGCCCGACGCGCGCGCGGCCGGAGCGGTGGAGCACCCGGAAGCTCATTGCTCGTTCTGCCTTCTACGGCACTCCTGGATCAGCGCCTCGATCCTCCCGCGGTCGGCCTCCGAGATCGACAGCGCCGCCTGGAAGTCCTCGATCGCCTTCCCGTAGTCCTTCTCGTGGAAGTGCGCCTGGCCCCGGTAGAACCGGGCGGGGTAGTTGCGCGGGTACTTCGCGACCATCGCGTCGAGGTCCTCGAGGCCCGCCTTCCACTCCTTCGCGATCACCCGGCAGATCCCGCGCGTCAGCTTCGCGATCAGGTCGCCCGGCCGGAGCTGGAGCGCCCTCTCCGCGTCCTCCCGCGCCTTGTCGAACTCCCGCCGGTCCAGGTAGACCTGCGAGCGCGCGGCGAACGCCGGAGCGTAGTTGTCCCGCGCGTCGATCGCCTGCGTGAAATCCTGCAGCGCCCCGTCGATGTTGTTCCAGTCCTGCTTCACCTTCCCGCGCCAGAACCATGCCTCCACGTTCTTCCGGTCGAGCGAGATCGCCTGGTTGAAGTCGGTGGTCGCCGCGTCGGGGTTGCCGAGTTTCACGTGCAGCTGCCCGCGGTTGGAGAAGTTGACGGAGCGTTCCGCGTTGAGGTTGACCGCCTCGTCGAGGTCCTTCATCGCCTCCTGCGGGCGGCCGAGCTCCATCAGGATCTGCGCGCGCTTGGCGCGGTAGTCGTCGTAGTCGGGGCACTTCCTGATCGCGGTGTTCATTTCGCGCAGCGCGCTCTCCCATTCGCGGCCGTCGATGTACACCTGCGCGCGGTTGGTGTGCACCTGGTGGACGCGCGGGTTGAGCTTCTCCAGCCGGTCGTAGAACTCCAGCGCCTTCTCGCGGCGGTCCGCCTGGAGATGGATGTTGCCGGCGACGAAGTACGCGTCGTACCAGTTCGGGTCGAGCTCGATGGCGCGCAGCGCGTCCGCGATCCCCAGGTCGCGGCGGCCGGCCATGCCGTGAACGTGGCCGCGCAGCGCCCAGAAGGCGGGATGGAACGGCAGCAGCCGGATCGCCTCGTTGAGGTCGCGCAGCGCCTCCTCCTGCCGGCCGCTCTCGGTGGCCAGCGAGGCCCGCACGTAGAGCGCGCGCGGGAAGCACGGGCGGCCGGCCAGCGCCTTGTCGATGAACTCGGCCGCCTCCTTCGTGACGCGGGTGCGCCAGTAGAGGGCCCCGAGCCACATGTACATCTCGGCGTCGTTGCGCTTCTCGACGCGCTCGCGCAGCGCCTTGGTGGACTGGAACACGTTCCCGCCGTCGCCGAAGAGGTCCTGGAGCGCAAGGACGACGGCCAGGTCGCGGTTCTGCCTCGGGGACAGGGTGCTCCGGTCGACGCCACTGAGCCGGTCGAGGTCGACTCTGGCCACGGCGAGCATGGCGTGCACGGCCGTCGCGCGTTCGCGCGACACCGGCGCGCGGTCGATGAACATGTCGATGACGGACTCGGCGATGACCCGCGCGCGCTCGATGCGGGCGGGGATGTTGCCGGGCTCAAGCTCGATGGCGCGATCGATGTCCTCCCGCGCCTTCACGTGCTCCACGTGCAGGCGCCGCGCCCGCGCGCGGTGGTAGCGCGCGGTGGGCATGTCGGGGACCTCCCCGAGGATCCTGTCGAGCCGCGCGGCCGCATGGTCGATCAGCTTCCAGACGGCGGCGGGATCGTACTCGGGCTCGTTGAGGTAGCCGGAGGCGGAGTCGACCAGCTCCGCCGCCTGCCGCACGTCGGCATCGAGCGCGACGATCCGCCGCTGCAGCTCGATCTTGCCCCGGCACGCGTCCCGTTTCGCCTCCGCGTCGGGGTCGGACTTGCGCCAGGCGAGGTATCCCTCGAAATGCGCGAGCGCGTCGGGCCAGCGGCCGGCGGCGTGGTGCTCGTTCGCCTGCCGGAGGTGGTCGAGCGCCTCCGACTCGCGCGCGAGGCGCTGCCCGAAGAACGCGGCGATGGTCGCCAGCGCGAGGAGGCAGGCGACGCCGGCGGCGAAGCGGGCCGGGTGGCGCCGCAGGCGGAGCGTGAGCGTGTAGACGATGCTCGCGGGCCTCGCGTGGATCGGCTCGCTGTCGAGGAAGCACTGGAGGTCGTCCGCGAGGTCGGCGGCGGTCCTGTAGCGCCGCTCGCGCTCGCGCGCCATCGCCATGACGATGATCGTCTCGATGTCGCGGTGCAGCTCGCGCCGGAGCCGCCGCGGGGGGGCGATGTCGCCGTCGGCCGCCTTGAGGACGATCTCGAGCGGCGTGTTGCCGCTGTAGGGCGGCCGTCCGGTGACGAGCGTGTAGAGGGTGGCGCCGAGGCCGTACACGTCGGTGCGGGCGTCGAGGTCGGTGTCCCCCTTCGCCTGCTCCGGGCTCATGTAGCTCGGCGTGCCGAGGAGCATGCCGGTGACGGAGATGGAGCTCTGGACGTCGGTGCGGCGCGCGAGGCCGAAGTCCATGACGAAGATGAGGGCGCCTTCGGGCCCCTTGATGGAGCCGGTCTGAACCATGATGTTGTGCGGCTTGAGGTCGCGGTGGATGACGCCGCGCTGGTGCGCGTAGTGGACGGCGCGGGCGGCGTCGCGGATCATGGCGACGGCCTCGCGGACGCCGGGCTTGCGCTGATGCATGAGCTCGTCGAGGCTCTGCCCGTCGACGTATTGCATGGCGATGTACGGGCGGTTCTCGTGGCGGCCGACCTCGAAGATCGGCGCGATGTTGGGGTGCTGGAGGGAGGCGGCGGTCTGCGCCTCACGGTCGAATCGGGCGATGTCGTCCTGGCTGGCGCCGGAGAGGATCTTGATGGCGACCTGGCGGCCGAGCTGCGGGTCGCGCGCGAGCCAGACGACGCCCGAGCCGCCGGCGCCGAGCTCCTTCTCGAGGACGTAGCGGCCGAGCTTGTCGCCGAACGGCTTCTCGTGGAACTTCGTGCCGCCGGAGAGCGGGGTGACGGCGAACTTGGCGACGCACTTGGGGCAGAGCTCGCCCGTGTACGCGGTGGCGCAGGTCGAGCAGACGCGCGAGTCGCCGCTGCTGCTCTGGACGGTGCGGTCAACGCTTTCAGCCATGAAGCCGTTTCACCGTTCTATCGTTCCACCGTTCCACCGTTCTACTCCCCCATGATCTGCACGACGATCTCCCGGTCGCGCGGGCGCGTGTCGAAGTCCACGAACACGATCTGCTGCCACGTGCCGAGCGACAGCTTGCCGCGCACGAACGGCACCACGACCGACGGCCCGAGCAGCGACGCCCGCACGTGCGCGTGCCCGTTGTCGTCGTGCCAGCGCTCGTGGTGCTTGTAGTCGCGGGCGGCCGGCGCGATCTCCTCGAAGAGCCGCTGGAGGTCGTGGACGAGGCCGGGCTCGTACTCGACCGTCGTGATGCCGGCGGTCGAGCCGACCGCGAAGACGGTCACCGCCCCGGCCTTGAGGCCGGACCGGGCGATCGCCGCCTGCACCGGCCCCGTGATGTCCTGGATGTCGGTGTTGCCCGCCGTCGACATCTTGATCGTGTCGGTGTGGACGGCCATTGCGGCGCATTGTAGCCGAATCACGAATTGCGAATCACGAATCACGGACGGACGGACACCCACGGTGTCTGAGAAGCGTTCACTAAGACAGAGTTACGGAGCTTCCATGAAACGCCTCGCCGTCCTCGCCCTTCTGCTTGCCGCCGCCGCCTCGCTGCGCGCGGACGACCTCGACAAGGCGCTCAAGTCGATCCGCGCGATGGACCTGCAGAAGCACCAGATGTACCTCGCCTCCGACGAGCTCGAGGGGCGCGAGGCCGGCACCGACGGCGGCCACAAGGCGGCGCTGTACATCACGGAGCACCTCCAGAAGTGGGGCTTCGAGCCCGGCGGCGAGGAGGGGGGCTGGTTCCAGCCGTTCGGCGGCAGCATCACGTACGGCGACCTCGCGGAGGCGAACTCGCTGCGGATCTACAAGGACCGCACGATGAAGTCGAACGAGATCTACAAGCTGAACGACACGCTCATGCCGCTGCGGACGTGCAAGGCGGGCAGCGCGGTCGGCGACATCGTGTTCGCCGGCTACGGCATCACGGCGCCCGAGCACGACTACGACGACTACAAGGGGCTGAAGGTCAAGGACGCGATCGTGATGGTGCTCGACCACGAGCCGCAGGAGAAGGACGCCGCCAGCAAGTGGAACGGCGACAAGCCGACGAAGTACTCGGAGTGGGACCACAAGATCACGAACGCGCAGAAGAACGGCGCGGCGGCCGTCATGATCGCGATGGACCCGGTCAACCACGCGGAGCGCGGGCTCCCGAAGTTCGAGGACCTGCAGTGGCCGGCGGACCGCAAGCTCGCCAAGTACGACCTCCCGGTCGTCTACCTCTCGATGGACGCGGCCGACGCGGTCGCGAAGGCGGCGTCGAAGAGCCTCAAGCAGCTCCAGCAGGAGATCGACAAGGACCTCAAGCCGAAGAGCTTCCGCGTGACGCGGCCGTCGAAGCTGTCGGTCGCCTACAAGGGAGCGCCGGGCAAGGGGCAGAAGAACATCATCGGCGTGTGGCGCGGGACCGACGAGAAGCTGCGCGACGAGTACGTCGTGATCGGCGCCCACTACGACCACGTAGGGTACGGCCGGTTCGGCAGCAACGGCGGCAAGGCGGGGCAGATCCACAACGGCGCCGACGACAACGCGTCGGGCACGTGCACGCTCCTCGAGGTCGCGGAGGCGGTGTCGCAAATCAAGGCGAAGCGGTCGATCATCGTGATGTGGTTCGACGCGGAGGAGAAGGGGCTGGTCGGCTCGAAGGCGTGGTGCGACCGGCCGACCGTCGGGATCGACAAGGTCGTCGGCATGCTGAACCTCGACATGGTGGGGCGCAACGACGCGAAGGACATCAAGGTGGGGGTGGAGGGCGGGGACAGCCCGAAGTTCGCGAAGCTCGTGCAGCTGATGCGCGACGCGGAGAAGACGTTCCAGATGCGGTTCGACTGGGACTACGTGCACGACCAGCAGCTGATGCAGCGGAGCGACCACTGGAGCTTCATGGAGAAGGGCGTGCCCGCGACGTTCTTCACGGGCGGGCTGCACGCGGATTACCACACGGAGCGCGACGATCCGGAGAAGATCAACTATCCGAAGGAGGAGCTGATCGGGAAGATCGCGTTCTGGATGGCGCACCGGATGGCGACGATGGATGGTACACTCAAATAGCAGCCATAAGCCGTCAGCCATTAGCCCTTAGTCAGAAGGACGGACCGCCACTAACGGCTAATGGCTAATGGCTAACGGCTCGCGGAAGTTCGAAGTCTCCATCGTCGCGGTCGGGCTGCTCGGCGCGGCCGCGGCGATCGCGCTCTGCGTTCTGCCGGACCGCGAGCCGGAGAAGCGCAGGCAGAAGCCTAAACCGCCTGCGGAGGAGATGCCGGCCCCGGCCGCGGGCCCGTCGCGCGATCCGGAAGGCGCGCAGCGGCTGCTCCTCGCCGCGTCGAGGGCTTCGACGCGCGAGGAGAAGATCGACTGCTGCGACCGCGCGATCGCGAGCGACCCGACGTGCGCGCAGGCGTTCGCGAGGCGCGCCGGGCTGCACGCGGAGGCGGGGTCGCACGAGCAGGCGTGGCTCGACTACGGGGAGGCGGTGCGGCTGTCGGGCGGGAACGCGGAGTGGCGGCTCGCGCGCGCCGAGGCGGCGGCGAAGTCGGGGCGCGCGGCCGAGGGCATCGAAGAGCTGACGAAGGCGATGGAGGGACGCGAGCCGGACCGCCGCATGCTGACGACGCGCGCCATCCTGCGCCTGCACGCGGGGGACGGGGCGGCGGCGATCAAGGACTTCGACACGGCGCGCGCGCTCGACGCGGGCGTGCGTGCGGAGGACGCCTACGGCGCGCTGGCGCACGCGATGTACGGGTCGCCGGATCGGGCGCTCAAGGAGGTCGACCGGGTGGCCGCGGCGCTGATGCCTCCGCCTGAGGCGGCGTGGCTGGCGCGGATCGTGGCCCACGCCCGGCGGGCGCGCGGGCCGTCGGATGTCCGGGCGTCGGCGCGCGAGCTGTCGTTCGCGCTGGTCGGCGACGTGATGCTCAAGAAGCGCGATGCGTTCCCGCCGGCGCTGAAGGTGCTGGCGGAGACGCGCGAGGCGGCGCTCGACAGGCAGGGGATGACGCCCGCCCTCGTGCTGGAGCTCTGCGCGCGGGCGTCGGAGCTTGCGGTGCGGCAGCCGCCGGGATGCGGGCCGGACGAGGTGGCCGAGGCGGCGGCGGAGCGGCTGGTGCAGCCGGCGCATCTCCACCGCGTGTTCGAGGCCGCTATGGCGTGCGATCCGTCGGACCCGACGCCGTTCGTGAAGCGCGGGCTGCTGTTCCTCGAGCTGAAGAGCGCGGCCGATCCGCAGGTCGAGCGGGACCTGCGGGCGGCGGAGAAGCTGGCGCGGGAGCGGCCGGAGGTGCGCGGGCTGCGCGGCGCGTGGCTGCTGCGGAGCGCGTCGGGGAACCCCGACCGGATCGCGGAGGCGCTCGCGGACCTGCAGTGCTGCGCCGACCACGCGGTCGTGCGCGAGGACGCGGGTCGCGCGCGCAAGCGGCTGGACGACGACGTGGCGAAGCCGCTGCGGGCGGCGGTGGCGGAGTCGCTGGGGGCGGTCGCGGCGCGCGAGAAGTGCGGCGACTGCGCGTCGGCGCTGGCGAAGCGGGCGGCGACTCTCAGGGGAAGGTGATGCCCGAGCGGAAGTTCGGCAAGGTCGTCGTGCTGGCCGGGCTCGGCGGGGCGGTCATCGCGGTCGGGCTGGCGTTCGTGCTGCCGGAGGGCCGGACGGAGGGGCAGCGCAAGCGCAAGGCGGAGGCGGGCCCCGCCACGACGCCGCGGCCGCCGGTGCGCGTGCGGGGGACGCCCGCGGACATCCAGGAGGCGCAGCTGCTCGCGTTCCGGGCGCGGAAGGCGGAGACTCCGGAGGAGCAGCTGGAGCTGACGGGGAAGGCGATCGAGCGCGCGGACATCGAGGAGGCGTACGTCGTGCGGGCGGACGCGCTGGCGAAGCTCGGGCGGCCGGAGGAGGCGCTGCAGGCGTACGCGGAGGCGGCGAAGTGCTCGTCGTACCCGGTCGGCGTGCGGCTGATGCGGGCGGAGCTGGCGGCGAAGATGGGGCGTCACGCGGAGGCGGCGGCGGACTTCGCGGAGGTGCTGAAGCTGCAGCCCTCGACGGAGTATCGGGTGAAGCGCGGGGTGCAGCTGGTGCTGGCGAAGGACTTCGGGGCGGCGCTGGCGGAGCTGGACGACGCGTGCCGGCAGGAGCCGTCGGCGCACGACGCGGCCGGGTGCCGGGGGGCGGCGCTGGCGCTGTCGGGGCGGTGGCAGGAGGGGCTGGCGGCGGTCGAGGAGGGGATGAAGGCGGAGACGGTGCAGGCGCCCGTGCTGCTGGGGCAGGCGTGCGCGCACGCGAAGCGCGGGCTGCAGCTGGCGGAGGAGATCGGGTCGTCGACGGAAGAGCCGCGGGCGGAGGCGGTGCGGGAGCTGGCGATGCGGGCGTCGTACGGGTCGGCGCTGAAGTTCCTGGGGCCGAAGCACGAGCTGGTGCCGGCGGTGCGGAAGCTCGTCGAGGAGCTGGAGGCGCGTGCGGCGGATGTGGCGAAGCGGAAGCCGGCGCTCGGGCTGGCGACGCAGATGGGGACGGAGCTGGCGGCGCGGGCGTCGTCGGGCGGCCCGTACGCGGCGGTGTCCGACAAGATGTTCCAGGCGGCGATGGCGTACGACGGGCAGAACGCGATGCCGCATGTGCTGCGGGGGCTGCTGCTGTTCCGGACGACGTGCGATCCTCAGCGGGTGCGGGAGGAGCTGCGGACGGCGGAGAAGCTGGCGCCGGATCGGCCGGAGGTGCGGGGGCTGCGGGGGCTGGTGCGGCTGATGCTGACGCTGCGGGCTGTGGCAAGCGAGACCACGGCGGCGGGAGCGCCGCCGCTGTCGGACGGCGATGAGGACGCGCCGTGGGTGAAGGGGCTGATGTCGGCGTGCCGGGATCTGCAGGAGTATGTGAGCCACGGGTCCGGGGAGGACGTGGGGCTGATCGACAAGATGGTGGGAGACTTCCGGTTCACGCTGGAGCAGGCGAAGGGGCACGAGGCGGTGCGGGCGGGCTTGTCGGAGCGGCTGGCGGCGATGAGCGCGGGGGAGCAGGCGAAGTGCCTGGACTGCTCGATCGGGCTGGCGTCGCGGGCGCTGCAGTGGGGGGAGCACGCGGGGGCGTACCGGCAGCGGGGGCGGGCGAATTTCGCGGCGTCGCGGTTCGCGGAGGCGGCGAAGGACTGGGAGAAGGCGGCGGGGCTGGACGCGGGGCTGAAGGGGGAGCTGGAGCCGCTGATCGCGGAGGCGCGCAAGCGGGGGCAGTAGCGGGCGAATCTCGAATCACGAATCTCGAATCGCCCGGCGCTTCGGTGTAATATTCCGATCCGCTCTCGGCCCGGGGTAGCTCAATGGTTAGAGCGGCGGTTTCATAAGCCGTAGGCTGCCGGTTCGAATCCGGCCCCCGGGACCACAAGCGGTCGCAGGCGCTCAAGAAGGAGTCGCTCGACGCGATGCTCGCGCCGACGAAGCTCGCGGACGGCAAGAGGTCCCGTACGGGCTCGGAATCGGCATGCGCACCGTCGTCGGGCACGGCGGAGGCATCAACGGCTTCGTCTCGCACCTCGGACGCCATCCGGGCGGCGTGACCGTCGCCGTGCTCGTCAACTGCGACGGCTACGACGCCGGCGCGCTGGCGGCCAGGATCGCGAAGCTGGTCGCACGTTTCACGTATCACGCTTCATGTCGTCGCCCGCTCTCCGTCGTCTGTCGTGGCCCCGTCTCACGTGCGCTTCGCGTTCCTGCGCAAGAAATCCCTCCTCCGGCAGAAGCACCTCGCCATCTCGGAGAAGTACTACGTCCGGGACGAGCAGGGCAAGGTGCTCCTGTTCGTCCAGCGCCCGGCGCACCTGATGCGCAGCTGCCTGGCGGTGCTGTCGGCCATCGGCGCGGCCGCGGTCGTGGGGACCGGACTGGGCGTCCTCTCGTCCCTGCTCCCCAAGGACGCCGTGCCGTTCGGCGTCGTGTTCGCGTTCCTCGCCGCGCTGGCCGCGCTCATCGTCGTGGCGATCGTCATGTCGCCGAAGCGGCACGTCTACTTCTACCGCGACGACTCGAAGCAGGAGCTGCTCCTGCAGGTCGAGCAGGACCAGAAGTTCGCGCCCATCGTGGCGACCTACACGGTGAAGGACCCCGCCGGCGGCGTGCTCGCGAAGCTGCGGAAGTACTGCCTCTACAACATCATCCGCATGAGCCCCGACAACCCGCGCGTCGCGCTCGCGATGGGCGTGATGCTCGACACGGGCGAGCGCCGCTGAGACCCCCGTGCCACGGAAGCGACGCAAGCCACTGGCCTCCGCAGCCCGCGAGCGGGCCCGGCCTCAGGGCCGTCGGCGGAGGAGGCTCGACGCCGCGAAGGTCCTGCCGGACCTCGTGCGCAAGCTCCTCGAAATCGGCGATCCCGACGTCCTGCTCTTCCGCGTCCTCGCGCTCTGCCGCGAGTTCGTGGGCGCGGACGAGGTGTCGCTCGCGGTCGTCGAAGGGGACCAGCTCGTCGAGCAGGTCATCCAGGGGAGGCGCCGCCGCGACACCGTCCGACTGCGCATCGGCGCCGAGGGGCTCGGCGGCTGGTGCGCCGCCCGCAAGAAGACCGTCATCTGCCCCGACGTCCGCAAGGACAGCCGCTACGTGGAGGCCTCGTCCTGGACGCGCTCCGAGGCCGACGTGCCGATCCTCGTCGGCGACCGCCTCGTCGGCGTCCTCGGCTTCGAGAGCTCGAAGCCCGGCTTCTTCAGCCCCTCCGACCGCGAACTGCTGGAGTTCCTCGCCTCGCAGCTGGCGATCGGCCTGCGGCTCGAGGAGGTCAGCCGCCGCGGGGACCGGCTCGCGACCCAGCTCGGCATGCTCAACCACCTCGGGCGCGCCGGCACGACGATGGAGCCGCCCGCGTTCCTCCAGCGCGTCGCCGACGCCGTGCGCCGCACGTTCGACTGCTCGTACGCCGCCGTCTGCCTCGGCGACTACCCGCGCGAGCGCGTGCTCATCCTGGCGCAGTCCGCCTCGCAGCCCCACCGCCTCGTCGTGAAGGGCGTCGCCCTCCCGTTCGGCAAGGGCATGATCGGCTCCGCGTTCCGGATCGGCGAGACCGTCAACGCGCGCGACGTGCGCAAGGACCCCAACTACGTCGCGCACATCGCCGAGACCCGCAGCGAGATCGACGTCCCGATCCGCGCGGGCGACCGCTGCCTCGGGATCGTCGACGCGCAGTCGGACCGCCTCGGCGCGTTCGGGGACGACGAGACGCAGACGCTCGAGACGCTGGCACGCTCGCTCGTGCCGGTGCTGGAGCGGCTGAACGGGCAGGCGTGAACGGCCGCCCGATCCCGCCCGTCCCATGTGATAGAGTGGACTGCTGATGGCAAGCCGCCCCCCGGCGACCGGGCTCAACCTGGGCCTGCGGCTCTACCTGCTGCTGGTCGCGATCATGCTTCCGACGCTGCTCGGCTACTACGTCTACAACCTTCGCACCCTGGAGGCGCTCCACACGCAGGAGATCAGCGACGTCATCCGCCTGGTCTCGCTGCGTCTCGACTCGACGGTCACCGCGTACGGCTCCATGCGCGACCTGCGAGACCGCGACCGCGAGACGCTCACGCGCGTCTTCGAGCTCATCGCGACCGACCCGGACGGCGTCGAGAGCCTCGCCGCCTTCGTCGTCGCGCGCGGCGGCGGCCTGCAGCACGTCGCCGGCTTCGGCCGGTACGCCCCGACGACGCACACCGCGGAGGACATGCGCGCGGTCGCCGAGCGCCGCGCCCAGCAGTCCGACATCTCGCGCAGCGACAGGCCGTACATCGCCGTGTCGGTCCCCGTCGTCGAGCACGACGTGGTGCGCGCCGTCATCCACTTCGAGATGGCGCGCGGCCCGATCGTCGCCTCCCGCACCCGCATGGTCACCGACAGCGTCGACGAGTGGCTCCGCGAGCTGCGCGACAAGGACCGCGAGTCGCTCACGCGCGAGCTCAAGCGCATCGTGGGGGAGGGGAGCGTCGAGAGCGTCGGCGTCTTCCTCGCGGCGGCGGGCGGCCACCTGGAGCTCGCGGCGGCGCACGGCCCGTTCGCGCCGACGTCGCCCACCGGGCAGGACCTGAACGCCGCGATGAAGCACGCGGCGCAGGAGATCGACCTGACCCGCAGCGAGCGCCACTACCGGGCCGTCTCCGTGCCGATCGTCGAGGACGGCGCCCTGCGCGGCGTCGTGCATATCGAGATCCTCCCGGAGACGATCGGCCTCGCGGGGCGCCTTCCCGCGCTGCGCTTCGGCCTCATCGTCGGGGCGGCCGGGATGATCATCATCGTCGGCCTCGGCATCGGGTTGTTCTTCCACTTCGCGGTCCGCCGGCCGATCGACGAGCTGACGCACGCGATGGGGCAGGCGGCCGAGGGGAACCTCACGGCGCTCGTGGACGCGCGCGCGGGCGAGCTGGGGTGGCTGGCGACCTCCTACAACCGCATGATCCGGCAGCTCAAGTCGGGCGTCGACGAGAACCGCCGGCTCCTCGAGCAGATCCGCGGGTTCAACGAGGACCTGCAGCGGAAGATCTCGGCGGCGACGCAGGAGCTGGAGGCGAAGAACACGCAGCTCGAGGCGGTGAACGAGAAGCTCTTCGCGCTCCAGCGGCAGATGACGACGCAGGAGAAGCTCGCGACGCTCGGGGAGGTCGCCGCGATCATCGCGCACGAGCTCGGCACGCCGCTCAACGCCATCTCGGGGCACCTGCAGATGCTCCAGGCGGAGGGGCTGCCCGACCCGAAGGCGCAGGAGCGCCTGAGGGTGATCGACGGGCAGGTCGACCGGCTGACCGGCATCGTGCACGGCGTGCTCTCGGCGATGCGCGTGCCGCCGCCCCGGCTCGCGCGCGTCGATGTCGGGCAGGTCGTGCGCGACGTGGCGGAGCTGGTCGGGCCGATGGCGCAGAAGCGCGGCATCGCGCTGAAGATCGACGCGAACGGGAGCGTGCCGCCCATCCAGGCGGACGGCGACCAGATGCAGCAGGTGCTGATGAACCTCTTCACCAACGCGATGGACGCGATGGGGAAGGGCGGGACGCTGACGGTCGACACGGCGTTCGTGACGCGCGACGAGATGAAGCGGCAGGTGGGCGAGACGGCGATCCTGCTGGAGTCGGACGGCTACGTGCGGGTGGACGTGAGCGACACGGGGCGCGGGATGGAGGAGTCGCTGGCGAAGCGCGTGTTCGAGCCGTTCTACTCGACGAAGCGGCCGGACGGCGGGATCGGGATGGGGCTGGGGCTCGGGCTGGCGATCTGCCGGCAGATCGTGCGGAACCACCACGGCGAGATCACGGTGCGGACGGAGCAGGGGGCGGGGACGAGCTTCCTCATATATATGCCGGCGTGGTGAGCACCATTCGCTCACTCATTGAGCCACGAGGAAAGAACGCGATCGAGGTGTTTCTGCGGAGCGCGTTGGACGGAGCGGTAGCGGCGAGCGGGCTCGCGAAGATCCGCGAGCTT
>Ga0187892_10008102_pt1 | contig 14563 bp, 16 predicted proteins | sample MA1701073metaG_FD_139345 | JGI IMG/M metagenome (GOLD analysis project Ga0187892, IMG submission 139345) | Bio-ooze microbial communities from a basaltic lava cave in the Kipuka Kanohina Cave System on the Island of Hawaii, USA - MA170107-3 metaG ... | reverse complement strand
GGGCGTCATCCACCATTCGGATCACGGCTGTCAGTACACCGCCATCGCCTTCGGGCAGCGGTGCGTGGAGTTCGACGTCCGGCCGTCGATGGGCTCGGTCGGCGATGCCTACGACAACGCCCTGTGCGAGAGCTTCTTCGCCACCCTGGAGTGCGAGCTGCTCGACCGCGAGCGGTTCCGGACCCCGGCCGGGGCCCGCGCGGCGATCTTTGACTACATCGAAGGCTGGTACAACCCGCGGCGCCGCCATTCGGCCCTCGGGTACGAGTCGCCCCTGCACTACGAGCGCCTTACACGCGGCCGAGGCCTTCAGGACACTTTCCCCGGAGACATCGGGCGCCGCATTGGCTCCAGGCGCAACGATCAGGCAGGGGGGTGCTATCTCCCTATCCCCCCGCAGCCGCCTCACGACCGCTCAACCCTCGCGGGGAAGACCATGACCCAGAGACCAGACCTCAGCAGTTCACCCTCCACCAAACCGGGGCAACTCCAGTACCGGAATCTCTGAGGTGCCGAGGCATCGGCATCCCGGTTGTGCAGGCGGAGGCGGCGGCTGGCTGAGGGGTTGGATCGCCACGATGCGGTCCACGCGATTCGCTCGATCCTCATCAAGCCCAAGCGACTCATCAGGGTTGGCTCGGGACGCGAGCGGGCGGCGCCGCGCCGGGGACGGCCCCGGCGCTTGACCTTCCCCGGGGGGCCGGGCTACTCTCCGCTCACGCCCGCCGCCCGTCCGCGACGGGACCGCTTGCGCGATGACCACCACGTCCACGCACTGGCCGCGTCCACGCCCCCGATGAGCGACGCCCGCGTGGTCGGCGCCGTGCTCCTGGCCCTCGGCGGCGTGGTGCTGTGGGAGGGGGTGCGGCTCGTCGACCTCCGGAGCGAGATGCTGGCGGGGGCCGTCGTCGGCGACGACACGTTTCCCCTCCTGGTGGGCGGCGCCCTCGTGCTGCTGGGCGCCTACCTGGCCCTGGCCCCGCGGGTGCCGGTGGTCCGGCCCCGCTTCCCCGACCCGCCCACCCGTCGCCGCATGCTCTGGAGCGCCGCGACCCTGGCCGGCTACGCGGTGGCGGTGCCCTACCTCGGCTACACGCCCAGCACCGCGCTGGTCGCCGTCGCGCTGTTCCGCGGCATGGGCGCCTACGCCTGGCCGGTGGCCGCGCTGCTCGGCGGCGGCCTCACCCTCGCCCTCTACCTGCTCTTCCGGGTGTGGCTCCGGCAACCACTGCCCACCGGGCTCCTCGGCATCTGATCCCGTGCCGACGGTCCCCGCGCCCCGTCCCCGCGCCCGCGGAGAGCGGCCCCGGTGGAGGTGATCCCCCACCTCCTGGCCGGCTTCGCCGCCGCCCTCACGCCCCTCAACCTGGGCATGGCGGCGCTGGGGGCGCTGCTCGGGACGGTGGTCGGCGTGCTGCCGGGGCTCGGCCCCACGGCGGCCATCGCGCTCCTGTTCCCGCTCACCGCGGTGCTGGCGCCGCTGCCCGCCATCATCATGCTGGCCGGCATCTACTACGGCGCCATGTACGGCGGTTCCACCACGGCCATCCTGCTCAACATCCCGGGCGAGGTGGCCTCGGTCCCCACCTGCCTGGACGGCTATCCGCTCGCCCAGCAGGGGCGGGGGGGCCCGGCTCTCGGGATCGCCGCCATCGGCTCCTTCGTGGCCGGCACGCTCGGCGTGGTGGCGCTCACCTTCGTGGCCCCCGTCCTGGCCGACCAGGCCATCCGCGTGGGGCCGCCCGAGTACTGCGCGCTCATGGTGCTGGCCTTCACGGTGGTCGCCTCGCTGTCGGGCGCCTCCCTCGCCCGGGGGCTGGCCATGGCCGTCCTCGGCTACGCCGTCTCGCTGGCCGGGCTCGGGCCGGCCACCGCCCAGCCGCGGCTGACGTTCGGCTACACGCCCCTGATGGCCGGCATCGACTTCGTCGCGCTCGTGGTGGGCCTGTTCGCCATCTCCGAGGTCTTCCTGGGGCTCGAGGAGGAGCGGCAGACCATCGCCGCCCGCATCCACAACGTGTTCCCCCGCCTCGCCGACCTGCGCGAGTGCGTGGGGGCCATGCTGCGGGGCGGCGTCATCGGTTTCTTCCTCGGCCTCCTGCCCGGGTGCGCGCCCGGCATCACGACCTTCCTCGCCTACGACGTCGAGAAGCGCCTGTCGCGCCGGCCCGAGCGCTTCGGCCGGGGCGCCCTCGAGGGCGTGGCCGCGCCCGAGGCCGCCAACAACGCCACCAGCTCGGCCGGCTTCATCCCGCTCCTGTCCCTCGGCATCCCGGCCTCGCCGCCGCTCGCGATCCTGCTGGGGGGCCTCATGGTCTACGGGCTCCAGCCCGGCCCCTTGCTGTTCGAGAAGAACCCCGAGTTCGTGTGGGCGGTGATCGCGAGCCTGTACATCGGCAACGTGATCCTGCTCGTCCTCAACCTGCCGCTGGTGGGCGTGTGGGTGTGGCTCACGCGCGTGCCCTACGGCATCCTCGCCCCCGTCATCCTGCTGCTGGCGTTCCTGGGGACGTACACCGTGCGCAACAGCCTCTTCGACGTGGCGGTGAGCCTCGTGTTCGGCGCCGTCGGCTACGTCCTCCGCAAGTACCAGTGGCCGCTGGCCCCGCTCCTGCTGTCGTTCCTCCTCGGCTCGCTCCTGGAGAAGTACCTCATCGAGGCGCTGTCCATGAGCGGGGGCAACCCGCTGATCTTCGTCGAGCGCCCCATCGCGCTCCTGCTGCTGACGCTGGCCGCGACGCTTCTCGCCACCTCGCTCGCCCTCATGCGCCGCACGGTGCGGCGCGTGCAGGAGGCGGGGGTGACCGAGCTGGAGCTGTGACCGGCCCTCACGTACCACGACAAGGAGGACGGAGGATGACCATGCGACGCGTCGCACTCGCCCTCGGGCTGGTGGCGGCGGTGCTGGGCCTCGGCCCGGGGCCCGTCGCCGCCCAGGAGTACCCCACGCGCGCCATCGAGCTGATCGTGCCCTTCGTGCCCGGCGGGGGCACCGACCTCATCGGCCGGCTGGCCGCCGACCACCTCACCAAGAAGTGGGGCCAGCCGGTGCTGGTGGTGAACAAGGCGGGCGGGGGCGGCGTGCCCGGCGCCCGCGCCGCGCTCAAGGACGCCAAGCCCGACGGGTACACGGTGCTGGTGGACATCCACACCACCAGCTCGATGCTGATCGGCGCCTGGAAGACGCCGCCCTTGACCCTGGCCGACCGCAAGTACGCCGGGCGCATCGTGCTGGACCCCATGGTGTTCGTGGTCAAGACCGACGCGCCCTGGAAGGACTTCAAGGAGTTCACGGCGTGGGTGAAGGAGGACCCGACCCGTCTCGTCTGGGGGTCGGTGGGGCCCGCCGGGCCGTCCCGCTACGCCGCCCACGACTGGTTCGGCCAGGTGGGGGTGGATGCCGTCAAGACCAAGATGGTCATCACCCAGGGCGCGGCGGACTCGCTGACCAAGCTGGCCGGCGGCCACATCACGCTCGCCATCCACTCGGTGGCCGAGGCCCACGCCCTGACGCAGGCGGGCAAGGTCCGCGCCCTCGCCGTGCTGGCCCCCAAGCGGGTGCGGTTCCTGCCCGAGGTGCCCACGGCGGAGGAGCAGGGGGTGATGAAGGGCGTCAACGTGCACTGGTGGGCCAGCATCGCCTTCGCCAGCGCGGTGCCCGACGCCATCGTGGCCAAGTGGGAGGGGGCGCTCGGCGAGATGGTGCGCGACCCCGAGTTCCTGGCCAAGGCCGAGCGCATCAGCATGAACATCGACCACCTGGGCGCCGCCCCGCACCGCGCCTTCGTCGAGAAGGAGGCGGTCTTCTACACCGACCTGGCCGGCAAGATCGGCATCCGGAAGTAGCGGGAGCGCCATGGAGGTCGAGGCGAAGCTCGAGGCGCGGGGGCTCACGGTGCCGGACCTGGCCGCGCTCTACCGGAGCAACCCGAGCGGGGCGCGCTACATCTCCCACTACCCGGTGCAGAACCTCCTGTACCTGTCCGGCACCACCCCGGTGAAGGACGGGCGGCCGTACCTGACGGGCCGGCTGGGCCGGGAGCTCGGCGTCGAGCAGGGCTACGAGGCGGCGCGCTACGCCGCCCTCACCACGCTCGGCGTCCTCAAGTACGCGCTCGGGGACCTGGACCGCGTGCAGCAGGTCGTCCAGCTCGTGGGCTTCGTCAGCTCGGCCCCCGGGTTCACCGAGCAGCCGCGCGTCGTCAACGGGGCCACCGACCTCCTCGTGGAGCTCTACGGCGACCGCGGCAAGCCGACGCGAGCGGCCATCGGCTGCCACGGCCTGGCCCTGGACCACTCGGTGGAGATCATCGTGACCGTGCTGTTCACGGGGTCGGAGGTGCGGCCGCCGCTCCCCCGCGACGGGGCGGCCGGCTGAGGCGGCGCGGTTGTCAAGCGCGGGCCGAATCCGTAAGATGGGCCCGCCCGCCGCGCGGGGTGGGCTCCCGGAGGGGCCTTCGGGACGCGTCGATCCCACTCGTGAACCCGTGGCTGTCGCGTGCCGGGACCAGGTCGTGACGCGCTGAGGCGCCCATGCACCAGTACGCGGCGCGCCGCCTGCTCCTGTTCGTGCCGTCGCTCCTCGGGGCCTCGCTCCTGATCTTCGTGCTGCTGCGGCTGGTCCCGGGCGACATCGCGGAGATCATCGTCTACCAGGCGGGGGCCGAGTCGGCGTCGGTCCAGAAGCGCCAGGTGCAGGAGATCCGGGCCGAGCTGGGGCTGGACCGCCCCATCGCCGTCCAGTATCTCGTGTGGCTCGGCAACGCGCTCCAGGGGGACTTCGGCCATTCCTACATCCAGCAGCGCCCGGTCACCGAGATCGTCCGCGAGCGCTTCCCGCGCTCGCTGGAGCTGGCCTCCCTCACCCTGGTGGTGGCCGTGGTGTGGGCGGTGCCGCTGGGCGTGATCTCCGCCGTCCGCCAGAACACGTGGGCCGACTACGCGGTGCGGGTGGTGTCCATCAGCGGCTTGAGCCTGCCCATCTTCTTCACCGGGGTGCTCATCCTGTGGGCGCTGGTGCGCTTCTTCCGCTGGCTGCCGCCGCTGGAGTTCGTGTCCTTCCTGGACGACCCGGTGGAGAACCTCAAGCAGCTGGCGTTCCCGACGCTCGCCCAGGCCTACTACATCTCGGCCCCGATCATGCGGCTCACGCGCTCGCAGATGCTCGAGGTGGTCCGCCAGGACTACGTGCGGACCGCCCGCGCCAAGGGGCTCGCCGAGCGGGCGGTGGTCTACCGCCACGCGCTGTCCAACTCGCTCCTGCCGGTGGTGACGTTCGTGGGCTGGTGGGGCGGGCGGCTCCTGGGCGGCATCGTGATCATGGAGATCATCTTCGCCGTGCCGGGCATGGGCACCGCCCTCGTCCAGGCCGTCAGCAACCGCGACTATCCCACCGTGCAGGCCATCGTGTTCGTGATGGCGCTCGTGTTCCTGACGCTGAACCTCGTGGTCGACCTCGTCTACGGCTGGCTCGACCCCCGGATCCGCTATGCCTGACGCCACCGGCCACGTGGGGGCGGGGGTGGAGGCGGCCCTGGCCGGCGCCGGCCAGGCCCGGGGCGCGCGGCCGGGCCTCGGCGAGCAGCTCCGCTGGTTCGTCGTGCGGCAGCCCCTCGGCGCGGCGGGGGCCGTGGTGGTGCTGGCGCTGGTCCTCACGGCCATCTTCGCGCCGGCCCTGGCCCCGCACGGGCCCAAGGACACCGCGTTCGCGCCCTACGTGCCGCCGGGCGCCGAGTTCCTCATGGGGACCGACCACCTGGGCCGCGACATGCTGAGCCGCGTGGTGTGGGGGGCGCGGCTGTCGCTCTACGTGGGGATCACCTCGGTGCTCTTCGGCGTCACGGTGGGCGCGCTGTGGGGCATCGTCACCGCCTACTTCGGCGGCGTCAGCGACAGCGCGAGCCAGCGGGTGGTGGACAGCCTCATGGCGCTGCCGCCCATCATCCTGGCGCTCGCCCTCATGGCCGCCCTCGGCCAGTCCATCACCAACGTCATCATCGCGCTGGCCGTCCTGCTGCTCCCCACCGCCGCGCGCACGATGCGCTCGGTGGTGCTCTCCATCAAGGAGATCCCCTACGTGGAGGCCGCCCGGGCCGCCGGGGCCTCGGAGTGGCGGGTGATCTTCCGGCACGTCACGCCCAACACGCTGGCCACCTACATCGTGATGTTCACCGTCAACATCGCCTACGCCATCGTGGTGGAGGCGGCCCTGTCCTTCCTCGGCCTCGGCGCCCCGCCCGACGAGCCCTCGTGGGGCGGCATGCTGACGGCCGGGACCCAGGCGCTGGAGACGGCGCCGTGGATGATCTTCTTCCCGGGCCTGGCCATCAGCCTGACCGTGTTCGGGCTGAACCTGCTGGGCGATTCGATCCGCGACCTCACCGACCCGCGGCTCCGGGGTGGCCTCGGATGACCGCGAGAGAGGAGCCCTCACCATGCGGCGACCCGTGACCCTGATCGCGACGCTCATCGTCCTCGCCCTGGCCGCCGGCGCCTCCGCCCAGGAGACGCCCCGTGCCGGCGGCATCCTGAACTGGTACGTCTACGGCGACCCGGGGCGGCTGGACATCCACCTGGAGTCTCCGCTCTCGGTGCAGCAGGCGGTGGCCGGGATCTACTCCGGCCTCCTGCATCGGGACCCCGACGACCCGGCGAAGATCACCGGCGACCTCGCCGAGCGGTGGACGGTGTCCCCCGACGGCAAGATCTACACCTTCCACCTCCGCCGCGGCGTGAAGTGGCACGACGGCCAGCCCTTCACCTCCGCCGACGTCAAGGCCACGCTGGACCGGGTGCTCAACCCGGCCACCAAGAGCCCGCGCTGCGGGTCCATGCTCAAGCCCATCGTGGCCAGCGTGGAGGCGGTGGACCCCCACACGGTGCAGGTCGCCCTCAAGTTCCCCGCCGCCCCGTTCCTCGAGTACACGGCCTCCGCGTGGTGCCGCATCGCCGCCAAGCACGTGCTCGAGAAGTTCGGGGACCTCTCCAAGCCCGAGGCCCAGATCGGCACCGGCCCCTTCAAGTTCAAGCGCTACGAGCGGGGCAGCGTCATCGAGTGGGAGAGGAACAAGGACTACTTCCGCCCCGGGCTGCCGTATCTCGACGGGGTGAAGCAGTTCGTGCTGGTGGGCTTCCCGACCCAGCTCGCCGCCGCCAAGGCCGGGCGCGTCATGCTGTGGGACACCTGGCCCCCCATGAAGAAGACCGACGCCGACGAGTTGCGGCGCGCCCGGGGCGAGGAGGTGCACATCGCCCAGAACACCATCAACACCGTCTTCCTGGCCTTCCTGCACACCCAGAAGCCCCCCTTCGACAACCCCGACCTGCGGCGGGCGGTGCACCTGGCGCTGGACCGCCAGGAGATCGTGGCCAAGGCGCTGGAGGGGGCCGGCGTGCCCTGCGCCGTGCTCGACCCGAAGCTGGCCGGCGACTTCGCGCTGCCGCTGGAGGAGGTGAACAAGCTCCCCGGCTGCCGCCAGCCCAAGGACCAGGACGTGGCCGAGGCCAAGGCGCTCGTGGCCAAGCACTACCCGAACGGCGTCGACGTGGAGGCGGCCGTCCGCTCGGTCGGCAACTACGTGGACCGGGCCCAGCTCATCCTGTCCCAGCTCCGCAAGGTGGGCATCCGCGGCACCATCAAGACCTACGAGAGCGCGGCCGGCTTCGCCGTGTTCGGCAAGGGGGACTTCGTCTTCCTGCCCACCCAGGACCGGGCCATGGTGACGGTGGACCCGGGGGACCTGTTCAGCCTCGTCTACACCACCGACTCCGGCAGCAACTGGGGGAAGTGGTCGGACAAGAAGGCCGACGACCTGACCGAGCAAGGGCTCCGCGAGACGAACCGGGACAAGCGCAAGCAGGTCTACTGGGAGCTGCAGCGGCACCTCCTGAGCGGGACGCCCTCGGCCATCCCCATCGCCTGGGTGGAGGGCTTCCACTTCGTGGACAAGCGGGTGCGGGGCTACAAGTTCGCCCCCACCGTGTACGACAACAACACCTTCATGAAGGTCTGGCTGGCCCAGTAGCCATGGCGCGCGTCCACATCCTGGGCGCCGGCACGCCGACCCCCACCCCCGAGCGGTGGGGGTCGGCGTACGCGGTGGAGATCGGCGGCGAGTACCTCATGTTCGACTGCGGGCCGGCCGCCACCTGGAAGCTCGTCAAGGCCGGCATCTTCCCGACCAAGGTGGACTACCTCTTCTTCACCCACCACCACTTCGACCACGACGTGGACTACCCGGCCTTCCTCCTCTGCCGGTGGGACCAGTCGGTGGGCAAGGAGAACCAGCTCCAGGTCTACGGGCCCACCCTCACCGAGGCCCTCACCGAGAAGATCCTCGGCGACAACGGCGCCTTCGCCCACGACTGGAAGGCCCGCGTCGGCCACCCGCTGAGCCAGCGCGTGTTCGTGAACCGGGGGGGCACGCTGCCCCGCCGGCCGCCCTCGGTGCGGGCCCGGGACATCGGGCCGGGGCCGGTGCACGCCGGGCGCGAGTGGCGGGTCACCGCTGCCCCCGCCGAGCACGTCCAGCCGTTCCTCGACTCCCTCGCCTACCGGCTCGACGGCGCCGAGGGGTCCATCGTCTTCACCGGCGACACCCAGCCCTGCCAGTCCGTCGTGGACCTGGCCCGGGGTGCGGACATGATGCTGTGCATGTGCTGGGACGACACCGAGCGCATGGAGGCCATGGGGGAGAACTTCGGCCAGTGCGGCACCCTCGGCGCCGCCCGGATGGCGCAGGAGGCGGGGGTCAAGCGGCTGGTCCTCGTGCACATCGGGCCCCACCTGGCGCGCCACGGGCCCATGGAGAAGGGGATCGGCGACGTGCGGCGGCTCTACGAGGGCGAGGTGATCTTCGCCGACGAGCTGATGGCGATCCCCGTGCGGTGAGCCGCTCGCGCCCGGGCCGGGCCGCTGGCCCCGGGGGGCGGGTCAGCGCTTGCGGGCGAAGACGTACAGCTTGCGTCCGCCCATCCCGCTCGCGTCCGGCCCAGATCGTCCGGGTCCGGGAAGACCAGGTCGTAGAGCCAGGGCTCGGCGTGCAGGAGGCTCCGGAACCCGGGCTCCATGGGGAACGCGAGCCCGCCCGGTCGCAGCACGTCGAAGTGGGCGCGGTTGATGGTCTCGCGCGCCGCGCCGGTGAAGTGCTCGGTCAGGCCGAAGGACATGGCGACGTCGAACCGCCCGTGCAAGGCGTCGGGCAGGGCGAGGGCGTCCTGGTGCACGACCTCGGCCGAGAGGCCGTTGTGGCCGAGGAAGGCCCGCGCCCGGCCAGCGCCCGCGGGGAGTAGTCCAGGAGCGTCGCGCGGGCGCCCCGGCGGGCCATGAGCGCCGCGTGGGTGCCGAGGCCGGCGCCGATCTCGATGACGCGGAGCCCCTGGAAGCTGCCGAGCGCCTGGAGCACGATGCGCTCGATCCGGCGCCAGCGGACGCTCTGCTCCTCCTTGGCGAGGGCGTAGACGTCCTCGGCGGCCCACGGGGCGTCGGCCCAGACCCGGTCCCACAGCTCCGGGGTGTTCGGCTGGCCGTGGCTCATGCGCAGGCCAGCGCGTACACGTCAGTGGCCCCCTCCGGCAGCCGCCACTCCCGCCAGCGCGCCCCGCCGTCCGCGGTCCCGAACACCTGCCCGTCACGGGTGGCCGCGTAGAGCTGGGCCGGATCCTCCGGGTGCACGGCCAGCTTCATCAGGGTGCTGCGGGCGGTGACGCCGTGGTCGATGCGGCGCCAGCTTCCGCCCAGGTCGTCGCTCCGGTAGACGGTGCCGGCCTCGCTGCGGGCGGCCGGGCTCAGGGCGGCGAAGAGCCTCGTGGGGTCGTGGGGCGAGACCACCACGTCCCGGGCGTAGGTGAGGGGGGAGAAGCGCCCGACCTCCATGTCGGCCCAGGAGCCGCCGCGGTCGTCGCTCCGGAACAGGCCCATGCGGACGGCGAGGAACACCGTGCCCGGGCAGGCGGAGGACAGGCAGAGGGCGTGGGTGTCCATCATGCCCTCGATCTCGGTGTCGCTGGCGATGCGGCTCTTGAGATGGGGCCGCTCGGCCAGCTTGACGAGGCCGTGGCTCACGTCGTCCCAGCTCATGCCGCCGTCCAGGCTGCGCACGACGCCGTCCACCTCGAGCCCGGCGTAGAGCTCGTCGGGAGCGCTCGGGTCGGCGGCCAGGCGCAGGAGCCGGCAGGGGAAGTTCATGCTTACCCGCTGCGGGGCCCGGAAGGCGGTGAGCGCGGTCCACGTCTCGCCCCCGTCCGCGCTCCGGTACACGGCCGGCGGGGCGGTGCCCGCGTACATCACGGCCGGGTCGGTCGGATGGAACAGGAGGGACCACACGGCGCCGCCATCGGGCAGGCCGAGCCGGGTCCACGTGTCGCCGGCGTCCCGGCTCCGGTAGAGCCCTCGCTCCGTCCCCGCGTAGACGACGCGCCGGTCGCGCGGGTCGACGGCCAGGCAGCGGCCGGGGGCGTCGGCCGGCAGGCCGCCGTCGCAGCGCTGCCAGCGGTCCTCGCCGACGGTCAGGCGGTAGACGCCGCCCGGCTGCGCGCCGTGGGGCTTGGAGGGACCGACAACGGCGCCGGCGTACAGGCGAGTGGTCATGGGAGCCTCCTCGTGGGCCGGCGCGCGCGGGGGTGGGGCCGCGGGCTCGCCCGGCAGCCGGGCGCAGTATACCGCTTCCCGACCGCCCGGGTCAGAGGCCCAGAAGCCAGAGGAAGAAGGCCGTCCGCGGGCCGAGCCCGAGCCCCTCGGCCCTCAGGTTCCAGAGGTGGATGACGGCGTAGAACGTCCACACCCCGGCGATGGCGCGCCAGCGCCGGAGCCCGCCCGGGGCCCCGCCGGGGCGTCCCCGGCGGGCCTGCTGGCGCAGCAGGGAGACGTAGATGCCGGCGGCCAGGAGGGCGCTGTACACGACCCGCGGCGCCAGGTCCGCCGCGATCCCGCCGAGGTCCGGCGCCACCAGCGCCTCGCCGGCGAGGATGAGCTGGTAGTACAGGTTGCCGGCGAAGGCGGCGGCGAAGGTGGCGGCGAGCATCCGCACCCGCGGCCGGGCGCGCGACCAGCGGACGTAGGTGGGCAGGAAGAAGAAGTCGACGAGGAGCTCCTTGAAGTAGTAGTAGAAGCGGCTCCAGACCAGGGCGACGGCGGCCCACAGGGCGGCGTGGAGCCAGAGCTGGGGACGCCGCCGGGTCACGCCGGGCAGGCTCGCGAAGCGCACGGCGCCCGCGTAGACCCCGTAGAGCGCGGCCAGGAGCAGGAGGCTCACGGCGGCGGCGACGAGCCAGGGCGCCGGCAGCGCCCCGGCCGCGCGCGCCTCGCCGCCCAGGGCCGCCACCAGGCCGACCACGGCGGCGGCGGAGAGGACCAGCCGGCGCTGTCCGGGCCGCCACATGACCAGGGCCACCACGGGCAGGACGAGCCAGGCCACCGGGAAGGGGCGGAGCAGGAGCGCGGCCAGGAGCCAGATCCCCAGACGCCCCCCGGGCGTCTCCGCCCACGCCAGGAGCTCCTCGTGCTCGTGGAGCTGGCCGACGGTCCGGTAGGCGCGGCCGACCGGGGTCATGGCGAGACTCGACGAGGTCGAGGATCGCGCCGACGGTGGCCAGGTCCTCGGCGTCGACCCCCCGCTCGCGGAAGTCGATGCCGTAGGTCGTCTCGAGGTAGAGCACGATCTCGAGGAGGGCGAGGGAGTCGTAGAGCCGCGCCTCCACCAGGTCCTCGTGCTCGCCGATGTCGCCGGGCGGGCTGTCGGGGCGCTGGATGCCGGCGAGGAAGGCGATCAGGTGGGCCCGGCGCCGCTCGCGGTCCCCGAGCGACGCGCCGCCGCTCACCGGGCCTCGGGTCCCGACGCCGAGAGGATCCGCCGCATGTCCAGGGCGGGCGCGGCCTCGCACGCGCGGCGCACGAGGTCGCGCTGGAGCTTGCCGCGGTCCGTGCGGGGCAGCGCGGGCAGGCGGTGCCAGCGCACGGGCATCCGGGGCTCGCTCAGGCGCGCTGCCGGAGCCAGCGGTAGAGGGCGGCCAGCGCGGCGTCGCCCTCGTCCTCCAGGACCACCGCGATGGCCACCTCCTGGCCGTGGAGCCGGTCCTCGACGCCGAAGGTGCAGACATCGGCCACGCCGGGGAAGCCCGCCACCAGGAGGTCGATGTCGGCCGGATGGACCTTGAGCCCGCTCTTGTTGATCTCGTCGCGCTCGCGCCCGGACAGGTGGAGCCACCCGCGCTCGTCCAGGCAGCCCACGTCGCCGGTGGCGAACCAGCCGTCGCGGACGACGGCCGCCGTGAGGTCGGGGCGGTCGAGGTACCCGCGCATCAGGCCGGCCGTGCGGAGCCACACGGGCCCGGCGGCGCCGGGCGCCGCCGCCTGATCCGGGGCGAGGGGCGGCGCGGGTCCCGCCGCGCGGGCGATGCGGATCTCCGCGCCCCACGGCGGCCCGATCAGGCCGTCGGCGGGCGCGAAGGCGCCGCCGCTGGTGCCGGCCACCCAGCTCCCCGTCTCGGTGATCCCGTAGGCGTTCCACACCTCGCGGATGCCCGCCCATTGCTGGACGTCGCGCCAGAGGGCGGCGCCGAGGGGAGCCGAGCCCACGTGCACGCGCTCGAGCGTCCGGCCGCCGGGGGCCGGGGACAGCTTGAGGGCCAGGTGCCACAGGGCGGGCACCGAGGACAGGAACGTGATGCCGTGGGCGTCGATGAGGGAGCCGAGACGCAGGATCATGTCGGGGCGGAACGGCGGGGTCACGAAGAGGTCGAGCCCGGCGAGCCGGGGGTAGAGCGCGTTACGGATGAGGCCGTGGCCGAAGTGCGTCGGCAGCACGCAGAGCGTGCGCCGGTGCGGCCGGTCGCCGAGGCTCCGGGCCAGCGCGCCCACCGCGCGCCGAGCGAGCGATGGGTGTGGACCACGCCCTTGGGCTGGCCGGTGGTGCCCGAGGTGAAGAGGATCAGGGCGTCGGCGTCGAGGCCGGGGCCGGGGGCCGGCGCGGCCGCCCCGTGGTCGGCCACGTCGCGCGTGTCGACGACGGGGACGCCGCGGACGCCGAGGCCGGCGGAGACGGCGGCGTCGGTGTCCTCGTCGACGAGGGCGAGCCGGGGCCGGGCCGCCGCCAGCCGGTCCACCTCCCAGGCAGTGAGGCGCGGGTCGAGGGGGACGGCGGCGGCGCCCAGGCGCCAGACGGCCAGGGGGTCCGCGAAGAACTCCAGCCGGTTGCCGCAGTGGAGGAAGACGCGGTCGCCGGGACCGACGCCCGCGTCCCGATACCGCTGCCAGCGGGCGGCGACTCGCGGGCCCACCGCCGTCGCGTCCCAGCGCCGGCCCGTGAGGGGCTCGGCGAGGGCGCCCACCGCGGGGTCAGCCGCCATGCGCTCCGGCGCGCCCCCCGCCCGGCGCCGTCAGCACAGGCCGTCCAGGTCGATGACGCAGTAGAGGTCCAGGAGGGAGATGGCCACGACGGCCAGGACGACGGCGACGACGATGATCTTCAGGAGCCGCGGGCGGCTCTTCTTCTCGGCGACGGTCACGACGCTCACGGGCGGGTTCCCTCTCCATCGGACGGGGCTCGAGACTCGAGCTCCCAGTCGCGGGTGCGGACCTGCTGCGGGAAGTGGCGGGCGTGGGCGGCGATCTGGGTGTCGTGCACGGCGAACAGCGAGGCCGGCCGCCCCTCGTCCGGGTGGCGCCGGCCCCAGTCCCCATGGTGTCACAGCACGCCCAGGCCCTGCACCAGGACCGAGACGGCGATGAGCGCGGGGGCGAGCGGGCGCCAGCGGCTCTGCCGCAGCCGGTGGGCGCCGAGCGCCACGAGCAGCACGAGGGCGGGCAGCGCCTCGATGAGGTGCCGGGGGCCGAAGGCCGCGCCGGCCCACCAGTCCGCCCGCGCCGAGACCACGACGAGCATGGCCGCCGCCGCGGCCGCCCAGGCCAGCAGCATGGGCCGGGCCGCCCGCACGGGCGCGGGCAGGGCCTGGCGGCCGAGGAGGAGGGCGAGGCCGAGGGGCGCCAGCACGAGAGCCGGCGAGTACACGAGGAGCCCGCGCGAGGGCGCCACGAGCAGGCCGATCACGCCGAGCCCCACGAGGGAGGCGTCGCCGGCGGCGGGCCCCGACGGGCCGAGCGCGTGGCCGAAGTGGTGCAGGTTGTACCAGACGGCCCCCGCGGCGGGCCCGGCGACGCCGGCGGCGGTCCACGCGGCGGGCGCGGCCCCGCGCGTCAGCGCCTGGCCGACGATCGTGGCCTGGGCGAAGAGCGCCGTGACGGGCTGGGTCAGCACGGCGAGCCCGAGCGCGAGCCCCGCCAGCGCCGCCGCCCGGCTCCCGGGGGCGGGCCACGGGCGCCACACGAGGAAGAGCGCCAGGCACAGCCAGAGCACGGCCGGCGCGTGGGGGAGGAGGCCCTGACTGGCCACGCTCCAGAGGCTCGTGCCGAGCCCGAGGAGCACGGCGGCGCCCGCCGCCACGGGCGGCGCCAGCGCCTGGCACGCGAGGGAGAAGACGGCGACCGCCAGCGCCGCGTAGAAGGGGGCGAGGAAGGTGCCCACGCGCCACATGGGGCCCGGGCGGAGCGGCCGCTCGCGCGCGAGCG
>Ga0187892_10008101_pt1 | contig 14564 bp, 14 predicted proteins | sample MA1701073metaG_FD_139345 | JGI IMG/M metagenome (GOLD analysis project Ga0187892, IMG submission 139345) | Bio-ooze microbial communities from a basaltic lava cave in the Kipuka Kanohina Cave System on the Island of Hawaii, USA - MA170107-3 metaG ... | reverse complement strand
GCCATCAGCCATTAGCCGTCAGCCATAAGCCGTGAGCCATCAGCCGGATGAACCTCTGCGCGCGAGCCCTCGTTGATCAGCATGTGAGGGTACTCGTCGGCGCCCTGGTGGCCGCGTCGGTGGCGGCGGTATGCGCGAACGGGCCCGTACAGGTGCTGCTCGCGGCCGCGGAGAGGCCCGGGGCGTACGACCGGTGCGGGAATCTTGCGCTCCAGATCGACGCGCATCTGGCGATGGCCGACGCGGCGGGCGCGCTGCAGGTCCTCGAAGTGATGCATGCGCGGTTCCCCCGCCACGAACGCATCGACGGGGCGGCCGAGGCCGTGGAGCGGGCGATCGACGACACGGCGGCAAACGCCGGCAGGATCTACCGGATCGCCCGACTGGTGAACGCGCTTTCGCCCGACGCGTCGTTCGTCGATCTCGGCGGGTGGCGCGTCGAACGCACGCTGACCTTCCGGCGTGCGGCCCGCCTGTTTGCGGCGCGACGCCGCGCGGGGGACCTGTCGCCGGACGAGCACGTGGGCATCACATTGCATCTTGCGCGGTGCTGTGGCTTCGTCGCGGACTGGGAGAAGGCCCGCGAGTGGTATGAGGCTGCCGCCTCCGAGCGCAGGGGCGGTGCGGGCGTGCGCGATCCGGCGATCGTGGATCTGGAGCACGCGTTTGTGTACTTCGAGCTGGCGCGTGCCGGATCGCGGCCGCCGCTGAACGATGCGCTCACGCTCCTGCGCCGGATAGAGGAGGCCCTGCCGCCGGGCACGCCGCGGGCGTGGCTGTGCCGGTATCTGACCGCCGCGATCGCCCTGGAGCGGGGCGAACCGGGCGATCGAGAGGCAGCGAGCATCGCGGTGGAGCGCCTCGAGCGCGAGACGCCGGACCTCGACATGCGCATCGTCGCGTTGAGGAGGCGGATCGCGAATGGGGAGTGAAGCATGAGGGTGCTGCTCCTGGCGCTTGTCGTGTCGGCGGCAGTCGCTGCGGGCGGACGCGCGCTCGAGGCGCCGGCGCCGGCGCCCCAGGCGCCCAGCGACCCGTCGAAGGAGCCGTTGCTGTCGCTGGCGGATCCGGATGCCGAGCGGCAGGGAGCGCAGCTGTTCGCGATGGGGGAGGAACAGGAGAAGCAGGGCAATTTCCTCCATGCCATCAGCGCCTACGAATCCCTCCCCGAGTCGGCGGCGGAGTACGAGATGGCGCTCCTTCAGGCGGTCCGCTGCCATCGCATGGCCGCCGAGGCACGATGGGCGGGCAGTTCCAGGGGCGAGGCCGCACGCGCGGCCGCCTCGGCACACCTGAAGGCCGCGGAACGGACGTCCGCGCGCTTCTGCTCGCGCATGTCGGATCCTCGCTTCGCGCCGCGGCATCCCGGGCAGGCGAGGGCGCGGGATAGGATGGTGTCCTCGATCCAGGCTGAGCTGGCGCGATTCCTCATGCACGAAGCCGTCGGCCGGACGGCCGAAGCGATCACCCTGCTCGGGTGCTGGTCCAGCGCCATGCCGGCGGACGACGCGAGGCTGGCGCTCAACTGGAGCGTGCAGATCGAGGGGCACCTGGGGCTGGGGGGCGTCGAGGCGGCGTGCGGCCTCATCGACGCGATGCTGAAGCGCTTTCCGGACGCTTCCGAGACCCCGGAGTCGGCGAAGCGGGCGGCGGCGGCGCTCTACACGGAGACGCTCGCGAGCGCACGCGCGGGACGCGATCGTGCGTCGATCGACGCGAGTCTGCGGAGGGTGCGGCGGTACACCATGGCGTGGTTCGACCGGCTCGTGAGCATCCAGGCCGCGGAGGTGCTGCCGGCCGCCGATCGGCTGCAGGCGATCGCGCGTCGGCTGAACGGCCTGGACCGTCGCGTCGAGAGCTTCCTCGACCTGAACGGAAGGCCCATCCGGGAGCCGGACGCGTTCATGGACGCGGCGGCGGCCTACCTGAGCGCGGCGATGGCGAGCGGCGGAGAGCGGCGCGACGCGGCCGCGCTGGGGCTGGCGCGCTGCTCCGGCTTCGCGGGGGAGTGGGACGAGGCCGTGGAGGCGTACGAGATGCGGACGGGCGGCCGCTCGCCCGACCACGATGTCGAGCTCGGCTTCGCCGCGAGCGCGTGCGGGGATCCGGAGAAGGCGGCGCAGGTCTTCGCCCGGACCGTACGCTGGGCCGAACCGCAGTCGAGGGCGTGGTGGATCAGCCGCTACATGCTCGTCGCGCTCCGGTACAGCAGCGGCCAGACGTGGATGGCGGAGCAGGACTTGGCCGAGCTCGAAGGCGGCGCGCCGGAGTGGATGCGCGGACGGATCGTCGAGCTGAAGCGACGGATCACATCGCCGAGCGAGCCCTGAGCCGCCGCAGCAGCAGCGTGCCTTCGAGGACGGTGCCGGCCCGGCGGCCGTCGATCGCGATCGACTCGACGTCCGCCACGGCCCGCTCGCGGTTCACGACGAAGACGATCTCGGTCCGCTCGCCGACATGCGCGGTCGCCCACACGATCCCGTCGTGCTCCTCCGCGCTCCACCAGAGGCGGCCCGGCGGCGCGTAGTCCGTGACCCACTGCGCGATCGTGCGACTGCCGTCGACGACGGCCTGCGTGTAGTCCATCCGCAGGGATTATCGACGCGCCGGAAGCTCCGTCTTCAGCGCATCCGCGAGCCGCCGGTACTGCTCGATCGAGTTGTAGAGCTGCGCGGAGACCCGCAGCACGCGGCGCGGCCACGAGGGCCAGCCCATGACCGGCACCTCGATGCCGTATCGCGCGTAGAGGCGCGCCTGGAACGCCTCCGTGCCGTACGGGGATGTCGGCGGCGGGCCGTCCGCATCGGGGATCGGCACGGCGGCCATCGAGCCGATCATGGAGTCGGGCGCGGGCGGCTTCTCGCACAGCAGCGCGCGCGCGTCGAGCGCCAGGCGCCGGTTGCGCTGCATGAGCTCGGTCCAGCCGCCGGGGAGCAGCGAGCCGAGGAAGCGGATCGCGGCCGGCACGCAGAGAGGGGGCGTCGGGTCGTCGGTGCCGGTCCAGTCGAACTCGACGCGGAAGCGCGTGCGCCCCTGGAGGTCGGCGTTCGCGCCGTGGCTGATCGTAGACGGGCGGACGCGCTCCTGCCGGTCGGGGCGGACGTGGAGGAAGGCGGCGCCCTTCGGCGCGCAGAGCCACTTGTGGCAGTTGCCGGTGTAGTACGCGGCGCCGAGCGCGCGCAGGTCGATCGGCAGCATGCCGGGCGCGTGGGCGCCGTCGACGAGCGTGTCGACGCCGCGCTCCGCGAGCGCGCGGACGATGCGCTCGACGGGGAAGACAAGCGCGGTGGGGCTGGTGACGTGGTCGATGAGCGCGAGGCGGGTGCGCGGGTTCGCCCGGCGGACGATCGCGTCGACGACCTGGTCGGGCGACGCGACGGGGAAGGGGATCTCCGCGACGACGACGCGGGCGGCGCGGGCTTCGATCGCGTTGCGGCACGCGTTGTAGGCGTGGTCGGTCGTGAGCACCTCGTCGCCTTCGCGCAGGTTGAGCGAGCGGAGGACGGCGTTGACGGCGCCCGTCGCGTTGCGGACCCAGGCGAGGTCCTGCGGATCGGCGCCGATGAAGGCGCCGAGCTCCGCGCGTGCCTCCGCGAGGAGCGGCTCGACCTCGTCCATGAAGAAGCGCACGGGGCGGGCCTCGAGGCGGGCGCGGAGGCGCTGCTGCTCGTCGAGCACGGCGCGCGGGCAGGCGCCGAACGAGCCGTGGTTGAGGAAGACGACGTCGGGGTCGAGGGTCCAGTGGTGGACGAAGGTCATGGGGCGGCAGTGTAGCAAAGGAGCGGCGGGCGAATCACGAACGGCACTTCCGGTGTACCACTGGTAGATGAAACGGGCTGTCATCGCGGTAGTTGTGCTCGTGGTCCCGGGCCTGGCGCACGTCCAGAGCCGGAACCCCGCCGGGATCCCCGAGGACCGCCGCATGGACTGGAAGCCGGGCGTGCCGGGCGGGATTCCCGCGGTTCCCGTCTTCGCGAGCGTCAAGGCCGCGCCCTACAACGCGAGGGGCGACGGGCAGGCCGACGACACGGCGGCGATCCAGAAGGCCCTCGACGAGTGCCCCGAAGGCAAGGCGGTCCACGTCCCCGCCGGAACCTACCGCCTGACGGCGCAGCTGAACATCCTCAAGGGCATCGTGCTGCGCGGCGACGGCCCGGAGAAGACGCGGCTGATCAACGAGGCCACGTCCGGGAACGCGATCTCCATCTGCAACTACGACAACGAGACCAGCAGCAAGGTGGTCAAGGGGTCCGTCAAGGGCTCGACCTCCATCACGGTCGAGGACGCTTCCCGGCTGAGGCCCGGCGACCTGCTCATGCTGGATCAGCTGAACGATCCCGACATCGTAGACATTCAAGGCGAGGGCGGCGTCTGCGGCTGGGCCGGGCGGGAGGACGGCAAGCGCGCCATGGGACAGCTGTTCCAGCTGGCGGGCAGGAGCGGCAACACCCTGACCTTGAGCCGTCCGGTGGCCATGACGTTCAAGGACGCCTTCGCGCCCGAGATCGTGCGGACCAGCGACAGGATCATCACGAGGGCCGGCGTGGAGGACTTGTACCTGGAGACGACGCGGCGCCGGACGGACGAGAGTTCATCGATCAAGTTCTGGAACGCGATCCACTGCTGGGTGCGGAACATCGAGTCGAGCCGGGGCTGGTCCTTCGGACACGTCACGCTCAAGCGCTCCCTCGGTTGCGAAGTGCGCGACAGTTACTTCCACCACGCGCACGCCTACGGCTCGGGCCACGGCTACGCCGTCCTGGTCACCGCACAGAGCACGGACACGCTGGTGGAGAACAACGTCAGCTACCACCTCAACACCGGGCCGCAGGCGTCGAGCAGCGGGCCCGGAAACGTGATCGCCTACAATTTCTCCTCCCGCATGTTCGGCCGGGACTACCCCAAGACGAACTGGTCGCATCCGGACCTCTCCCAGCACGCCGCGCATCCCTTCCTGAACCTCTTCGAAGGGAACCAGGTCGGCACCGTCGGCTTCGATTTCTACTGGGGCTCGTCGAGCCACAATACGCTGTTTCGCAACGCGGTGGACATGCGGAACCTGCGCGTGGACGGACAGCCGATGACCCAGAACGTCGTCGGGTTCCGGCTGGACAAGCGCAGCCGCTTCAACAATGCCGTGGGCAACGTGGTGGGACACGACGGCATGCAGGGCGAGGTGGAGAAGGCGGGGCCGGCCGACTTCAGCTCGCCGCTGATCTGGTGTTTGGGCCACCCCGGCGATCCGCTCGTCGCGCAGACGCTGCTGCGCCACGGCAACTTCGATTACGTGAGCAGGAAGGCGCAGTGGGATCCGAAGATCCCCGACCGCAAGCTGCCCGATTCGCTGTATCTCGCCGCGAAGCCGGCCTTCTTCAAGAAACTGCCGTGGCCGCCGATCGGTCCCGACCGGCAGCCCCTGGTGAGTTCCATTCCCGCGCGCGAGCGGTTCCTGAAGATCCCCGCGCCCGAGCGCGAGGCGCAGGACCTGCTGTACCTGGGCGAGTTCCAGCTGGCGGCGGGGCAGAGGGAGGAAGCGCGCGCGGCCTTTAAGGAGGTCGTGGAGAAGTACCGCACGTCATCGTCCGCGCCCGCGGCGCGGGCGCAGCTGGAGAAGCTGAAGTAGGGCGTCTACTTGGGCAGCTTGCCCCACGCGAGGATGCCGGCGGCATCACGCACGAGCAGTTTCACGCCGCTGCCGTCCGCCTTCATCACGTAGACGCCTCCCGCGGGGGCGCGGCCGCCCTCACCTGTGCCCCGGCAAGGGCCCGTCTACATCGAAGAGACGAGCGCCCGCGGCCTCCGCCTGGCTTCGGAGGTGCCGCTGAATCGGGGGTAGATCCTCATCCTGCAGATTGCGGGCCACGATCTTCCGCTGCGTACGAGCGTCGTGTGGGTGCGGGAGCTTGAGCCGGCCCATCAGTTGCGCCACATGCCGTGGGTCGCCGGCTGCCGGATCGGGCCGGAATCGGCCGGGCTGACGATCTTCCCCCCGGCCGCGCTGCTGTGGCGTCCAGGATCCTTCCCGTGGGAAGGCGTCTTCGGCGCCGCCGGAGTGATCTCGTTCCTCGGCCTGGTTCTCCATCTCTATCTGAGCCTCGTCTACATGATCGGCGGGTTCGTGCAGATCCCACGCTGGTGATTCCGCCGGGTTCCGTCACCCAGGGTAACGTTCGTCCTTGCGCGACAGCGACCGCACCGAGAAGCGCACGAGCACCGTCGACAGCAGCGCCCCGATCACGATGCCGCTCCAGAACGGCCGGCCGAGCAGCACATGCGACAGCCACTCCCCGTTGTGTACCATGACGAGCCACTCCTTCGCCGCCTCGGAGTAGAGCCCAGGGCGCGCCCCGCCCGGCCGGAAGTAGAGCGCAAGCCCCGTGAGCGCCGTCACGACGAAGTGGACGGCCGTAAAGCGATAGAACCATTCATGGAAGCCTCCGGAGTCGGAGCGAGTTGAGCACGACCGTCAGGGACGACATCGCCATCGCGGCGGCCGCGATCATCGGGTCGAGCACGCCGAGCGCCGCGGCGGGAAGCAGCAGCGCGTTGTAGCCGAACGCCCACGCGAAGTTCTGGTGCATGATCCGACGCGCGGCACGCGAGAGGGCGACGAGCGTCGGGAGCTTGCGCAGGCCGCCCTTCACGAGCACCACGCCGGCCGACTCCATCGCGACGTCCGTGCCGCCGGCGACCGCGATGCCGACGTCCGCCTGCGCCAGCGCCGGCGCGTCGTTGATCCCGTCGCCGACCATCGCGACGCGCGCGCCCGCCTCCTGCAGCTTCTTGATCTCCGCCGCCTTGTCCTGCGGCATGACCTCCGGCAGAATCCGCGTGATGCCGACCTCGCGGCCCACGGCCGCCGCGGTGCTGCCGTCGTCGCCCGTCAGCATCGCAACGGACACCCCGTGCCCGGCCAGCTCGCGGACGGCGGGCGCTGCGTCTTCGCGAGGGGTGTCCGCGACTGAGATGAGGCCGACGAGTTGCGGGCCCTTGGCGACCATCACGACGGTCTCGGCCATCATGACGGCCGCCGTGACGTCGCCTCCCAGCGGCGCGTAGTTCACGTCGAGGATCGCCATGAATTGCCGGCTGCCGACGGCCAGGTCGCCGGCGATCGCGCCGAGGCCGGGGCGCGCCTCGAAGCCGGGCGCCGCCGGCACGTCCGGCGCCGCGGCCACGATCGCGCGCGCGATCGGGTGCTCGCTCGACCTCTCGACGGACGCTGCCAGCCGCAGGACGTCCTCGCGTGAGAAGCCCGGCGCGGGCAGGACGGTGCGCACGACCGGCCGCCCCGCCGTCAGCGTCCCGGTCTTGTCGAAGACGAAGGTCGTGACCAGCGCGGGGGCCTCGAGCATGCGCGCGTCCTTGAGCAGGATGCCGAGGCGCGCGGCGCGGCCGCTGGCGACCATCACGGCGGTCGGCGTCGCGAGGCCGAACGCGCAGGGGCATGCGACAAGCAGGACCGACAAAGTCGCGCGGAGCGTCCGCGAAGCGTCGACGAAGAGCCACGTGGCGAGCGTGGCGGCTGCGATCGCCAGCACGATCGGCACGAAGACCGCGGCCCAGCGGTCGGCGATCCGCTGCGCGGGCGCCTTCGACCCCTGCGCCTCGCGGACCGATCGGACGATCTGCGCCAGGAGCGTCGCTTCCCCCGTTGCCGTCACCCGCACGCGGAGGGCGGCGACGGAGTTGATCGTGCCGCCGATCACGGGATCGCCGGGGCCGCGGCGGACCGGCATGCTCTCGCCCGTGAGCATCGACTCGTCGATCTCCCCCGCGCCCTCCTCGACGGTGCCGTCGGCCGGCAGGCGCTCGCCCGGGCGGACGAGCACGAGGTCCCCGGGACGCAGCCGGTCGAGCGGCACGACCTCCTCGCGTCCGTCGCACAGCACGGTCGCGTCGCGCGGGGCGAGCGAGGCGAGCACGCGGACGGCCTCGCGCGTCCCGCGGCGCGCGCGCACCTCGAGCCATCGCCCGAGGAGGAGGACCGCGACGATCATCGCGGCGGTCTCGAAGTGGGGCGCGCCGAAGACGCTCGAGACGAACGCGGCGTTGGTCGCGATGGAGATGAGCGTGTTCATGTCGACCGCTGCGCGCCAGAGTCCGCGCAGGGCCGCGACGTGGTAGGGCGCGCCGCACCCGTAGACGACGAGCGCCGCGACGACGAGCTCCAGCGCCCAGACGTGGACGTGCGCGAGCATCAGCGCCATGAGGAGGGCGGCCGCGGGCAGGGCGATGAGCGCGCGCAGTCCGGTGTCGTCGCGCTCCCGGGCGACCGCGACGGGCTGCGCCCGGACGCCGACGTCGCCCGAGAAGAGGCCGGGGAGCGCCTGGAGCGTGAGCGTGTCGCCGCTCACCTCGGCGGCGAGCACGCCGGGGCGCGCCGCGAGGTCGCGCTCGAGGGTGGGCGGGGGCGGGTCGGCGAGCCGGTACTGGAGGCGCTGCGGGTGGAGGCGATAGCCGCGATCGCGCAGGGCCCGGTCGAGCGCGCGCGGATCGAACCGGGCGGGGTCGACGTCGAGCGCGGCGGTCTCGTCGGCGAAGTTGACGTCCGCGCTGAGAACCCCCGACGCGGCCCGCGCCGTCTCCTCGATCGTGCGCACGCAGGAGGCGCAGTGCATGCCGCGGACGGACAGGTCGAGCTTCACGGTAGTGGGATGCGCGTCGTCTCATGTAGTATGACACGGGTGGTGGAGGCGCAGGACAAGTTCGTGCTGGAGTGCCCCGCGTGCGGGGTGCGCTTCAACTTGAAGCGCTACGTTCCGGACAAGAAGGTGCGGTGCAAGAAGTGCCGCGCGATCATGCGCATCCCGGTGGTCGAGGCGCACCTCACGGACGCCGAGAAGAGCCGGTTCGTCGGCGGGGGAGAGGCGGACGCGCGGGTGGACGCGCAGGTCGCGCGCATCCTGTCGCTCCCGCGGCTGGCGGTCATGACGGTGAGCATGCTCGTGCTGCTCGGCGCGGGCGTGTACATGTTCTGGAAGCGCGCGCAGCGGCCGCCGACGCCGGTGGCGACGAAGACGACGGCGCACCGGCTGACGGCGGAGTGGCTGGCGAAGAACAACAAGCGGTTCGACTATCCGCTGGGGCTCGGGTTCGAGTGGGCGTACGCGGTGGGCGATCGCCAGGAGGAACGCAGGGTCGTGGCGCAGGCGGGGGGCGCGCAAGACAACCCGCAATTCGAGGTCGTCGCGGCGGCGGTGCGGGAGTCGATCCGCATCGAGGACGAGGGCGTGATGCTGGTGCGGGAGACGCGCGGGGCGGACGCCTACGCGTTCGACCCGCCGCTCTGCGTGATGCGGCTGCCGCTGGTGCCGGGCGACGTGTGGACGTACGAGGGGCGGCGCGCGAAGGAGGGCGGGGCGGCGGAGGCGTGGAGCCTGGAGTTCCGCGTCTCGACGGAGATCGTGGACACGGCGATCGGCAAGAAGGACTGCTTCAAGGTGCAGATGACCGGCACGCGCGGGGCTGCCAAGGTGGAGGAGACGTGCTGGTACACGCCGGGCGTCGGGCTCGTGCGGCGCGTCACGTCGGTGGACGGGAAGGGCGAGGAGGCGAAGATCGTCCGCTTCAAGCAGTGACGGACGCGAAGGCGCGAGTCACAACATCCTCGCCATCACCGTCGACAGCGCGACCGACGTCCAGAACGACTTGCGGCGGCGGTCCTTGCTGCGGGGCTCGCCCGGCCATCCGTAGGACGGCTCGTTCCCGCGCGCCTGTCCGGCCGTCGCCTCGCGCCGTTTCCTCGGCTGCCACTCCCGCTTGATCATGCTTCAGGCCCTCGGGTGGAACTTGCGGTGGATGCGCTTCAGTCTCGCCTGGTCGACGTGCGTGTAGATCTGCGTGGTCGAGATGTCGGCGTGCCCGAGCATCTCCTGTACGTAGCGGAGGTCGGCGCCACCCTCGACGAGGTGGGTGGCGAACGAGTGCCGGAGCGCGTGCGGGTAGACGTTCGAGCGGACCGAGGCGTCGCGGGCGCGGCGCTTCACGATACGCCACACGGTCTCGCGCGAGAGCGGGCCGCCCGACGCGCTCGTGAAGAGCGCCTCGCCTTCGCGCCGTCCGTCGTCCAGGTAGGCGCGGATCGCCTCGACGGCCGCGCGGCCGACCGGCACGACGCGCTCCCTGGAGCCCTTGCCGAAGCAGCGGACGTAGCCGACGTCGAGGTTGACGTCGACGAGGCGCAGATGCACGAGCTCGGACACGCGGGCGCCCGAGGCGTAGAGGAGCTCGAGGATGGCGCGGTCGCGGGCGCTGACGGGCCCGGCTTCGACGAGACGTCCGACTTCCGCGCCGCCGAGCACGTGGGGGAGCGGCGGGCGCCCCCGGGGGGCGCGGACGTGGGCCGCGAGGTCGCGCGTCTCCCGTCCCTCGCGCCGGCGGAACCGCAGATAGCATCGGAGGGCGGCCGCGGCGCGCGCGACGGAGGAGACCGCGAAGCGGCGCTCGCGCATCCAGGCGGGGAATTCGTCGGGCGGCCCGGCGAAGCGCTCGAAGTGGCGGAGGTCGCGCCGGTAGGCGGAGAGCGTGTGGGCGCTCATGCCGCACTCGACGCGGAGCCAGTCGAGGAAGTCGTCGACGTCGGGCATCGCATGATCTATCGGCAACGGGGTCCTGTCGGGTGAACCGCCAAGAGCGCCAAGGACGCCAAGGGGAGGTGGCAGGGATGGAGATTGCGCGGACGCCGTCAAATTGACACCTGGGGACAGAGCCGGCAGATCCGCAAGCAGACGGTGCTTCATGCCCAGCAGCAGGGAACGCAGGGCGGCGGAGCCGCCCCTGAGCCGAGCTTCCTGAGCCAACCGCCAAGAACGCCAAGCTTCCTCGTTCCGTCCCGTCTTGGCGCTCTTGGCGAGCTTGGCGGTTCACCAGAGCGATCTCCGTGAGCGAGAATCTCCGCCTCGTCAGTAGACCAGAGCGGTCGGCGAAACCTCAGGTTCCCAGGGTGCTCTGGTGCTGATTCGATGGATCCGGGGAATCTCTGGACGTCGGCTCCGTATGTTGAGGCAGGGGAGCCGATCGGCTAAGATGCGCGACATGATCGTCTGGGTTCTCGCGGCGGCGCTGCAGGAACCCTCCCATTCGGTGCGCGACCAGACCGGAATCGCCGCCAAGATCAACGGCGAGATCGTCACGTGGGACGAGATCGAGCTGCGCCTGCGCGGCTACAAGCCGGAGGAGCGGACGGAGGAGCTGCGCCGCGCGGAGCTGCGCAACGTCACCGAAGACCGGCTGTACCAGCAGTTCGCCAGGAAGCACAGCATCACGGTGACGGAGCTGGAGGTCGACGAGGCGCTGAAGCGCGCCAGGAAGAACGCGGGCGGGGATCTGCGGTTCGAGCAGTACCTGACGTTCCTCGGCCGGACGCTCTCCCAGTACCGGGCGGAGCTGGCGGTGACGCTGATGAAGTACGCGCTCTACCGCAAGCTCGCGAACGACGCGGTGCGCAACCCGAGCCTGCGGAGCCTGCTGCTCTGGGAGCCGGTGTCGCCGGACGAGCTGCGCGACTACTACAAGACGCATTCGGAGGAGTTCCGCGGGCTGAACCACGTGACGGTCTGGCGGATCGCGCTGAAGTACGCGGCGATTCCGGCGGACGACCGCGACCTGAAGATGCGGCTGGCCGAGTCGCTGCTGCGCAAGATCGGGGAGGGGAGCGACTTCCTGGTGCTGGCGCATTACTACTCGGACGTGATCCTGACGGACAAGAGCGGGAAGAAGACGGCGGGCTATCGCGAGCTGAGGCGGGAGGACAGCCCGTTCACGCCGGAGACGACGGCGCGCATCTTCGAGAAGATGGACGACGGCGACGTCAGCCCGGTGATCGACGAGGGGGCGGCGCTGAACATCTTCAAGATGGAGATGAAGGTCAACCGGAAGCCCGAGACGTTCGACGAGGCGCAGCTGAAGATCCGGAGCCGGCTCGAGAACCAGAAGCGCGAGGAGAACCGGCTGCTGCTGCGAGGGGAGCTGCTGAAGCAGTCGTACGTCGAGCCGGCGGACCTGTTCCGATGACGGCGGATCCCGGATCCCCGATCCCGGGTTCCGGATGCTGATCGTGCTCGAGGTCCGGGGCCTTACGATGGAGGTCGTGCAGCGGGGCGACTGCGCGGCGCATCTGTTCGACCTCATCGCGGAGGGGGCCCTTGCGGAGACGACGGGGCTTGCGCCGCGGATCGGCGAGTGGATCGTCGAAACGAGGCTCGAGAGCGGCGTCGAGCATCTGGCGGCGATCGACCAGCGCATTCGGGAGCTGCGGGCGCGGGGCGAGCTGGCGATCGTTTCCGACCGCGTGTTCATCCACCCGCGTCCGATCCCCGGACTGCGGCCGGGAGTCAAGCTGACGCCGGACGAGGTCGGATCTCATCTGCGGAGCATCGCGCATGGACCGTGAGCGGCTCCGCGCAAACGTCGAGCGCGTGCGCGAGCGGATCCGCGCCGCGGCGGGCGGGCGCGAGGTCGCGCTCGTCGCCGTCACGAAATACGTCGCTCCGGACGTGATCGACGCGCTGGCGGAGTGCGGGATCACCGACTGCGCGGAGAACCGCGTGCTCGAGGGCCTCGATCGCGTCGCGCAGGTGCGCGGGCGCTTCCGCTGGCACTTCGTCGGGCACCTGCAGACGAACAAGGTGAGAAGGGCTCTGGAGCGCTTCGAGGTGATCCACTCGATCGACCGCTGGGAGGCCGCCGCCGAGATCCAGAAGCAGCTCGACCGGCACAACAAACGGGTGTCCGGGTTCGTTCAAGTCAACGTGAGCGGCGAAGGGACCAAGGGGGGCATCGGGCCCGACGGCGCGGCGGCGCTCGTGAAGCGGCTGCGCGCCGAATGTCCGCGGATCGACCTCCTGGGCCTCATGACGATGGCCCCGCACACGGAGGATCCCGAGGCGTCGCGCCCGGTCTTCCGCCGCATGCGCGAGCTGCGCGAGTCGTGCGGAGTCGCGGGCCTCTCGATGGGGATGACGGCCGATTTCGAGGTCGCGATCGCCGAAGGGGCGACGCACGTGCGGATCGGATCGGCGCTGTTCGAGGGGATTTAGCGCAACCGCGCGCCTTGCCGTAAGATATACAGGTCAGGCGTCCAATACTCCGGAGGGGTTCCCGTGCCGCGTCTGGTCGTTGAAAAGGGCAACGACAAGGGGAAGGTCTTCATCATCGAGCCGAAGACCACGATGGTCGTCGGCCGCGACCAGTCGGCGACCGCCCAGCTTCGCGACACGCAGTGCTCGCGCCAGCACTTCCGCATCGAGGGGCGCGACGACGGCTGGTGGATCGTCGACCTCGGCAGCATGAACGGCACGATCGTCAACGGCAAGGCGGTCCCGAAGGAGCAGAAGCTCGCCTTCGGGGACCTCGTGAAGATCGGCGAGTCGCTCTTCTCGTTCCTGTCCGACGAGTCGGTCGGCGAGGAGACGATGATCGGCCAGCGGCTCGGCGGCTACAAGATCATCGAGCGCGTCGGCCGCGGCGGCATGGGCACGGTCTACAAGGCGGAGCAGATCGACCTGCAGCGGATCGTCGCGCTCAAGGTGATCGCGCCGGAGCACGCGAAGAACAAGGAGTTCATCGACCTGTTCGTCCACGAGGCGCGGGCCGCTGCGAAGCTGAACCACGCGAACATCGTGCAGGTCTACGACGTCAAGAAGCACAACGAGCTCTACTACTTCTCGATGGAGTTCGTGCCCGGCGGGAGCGTGCAGGAGCTGCTCAACAAGCAGCGCAAGGTCCCGCTGGAGCAGTCGGTCCAGATGACCCTCGATGCGGCGCGCGGGCTGGAGTACGCGCACAAGAAGGACATCATCCACCGAGACATCAAGCCGGACAACCTGATGATCTCGGAGACCGGCTCGATCAAGATCGGCGACCTCGGGCTGGCCCAGCGCCTGGGGGAGAAGCTCTCGGCGGACGACGAGAACTCCGTGGTCGGCACGCCGCACTACATCGCGCCGGAGCAGGTGCTCGGGCGGCCGGCCGACTACCGCAGCGACATCTACGCGCTCGGCTCGACGATGTACCGGATGATCGCCGGCTTCACGCCGCACCAGGCGCCGAGCGTGCGGGAGCTGGTGAACAAGAAGGTGCGCGAGGACGCCATCCCGCTCCACGAGGCTGTGGCGGGGCTGCCGGCGAACCTCGGGACGGTGTGCGCGAAGATGATGGTGCGCAAGCCGGAAGAGCGCTACCAGACGATGGCGGAGGTCGTCGTCGACCTCGAGAAGGTGCAGCGCGAGGCGGGGGGCGAGCGCCGGGAGGCGACTGCGGCGATGTCGGCCGTCGCGAACAGGAAGCTGCTCGCCGCGGCGGTGGGGCTGCTGGCGGTGGTGCTCGTGGGCGGCGTGATCGGGGCGGTCGCGCTGATGAAAAAGCAGCCGCAGACGGTCGTGCCGCCGCCGCCTCCGGAGGGGGACAAGGAGGAGCAGGCGAAAGTCGCGCTCGACAACGCGAGGTCGTTCGAGCTTCAGAGGATGCAGCAGAACGTGCCGGACGACATCCAGACGGCGATCGGCGAGTACCGGAGCGTGACGGAGAGGTTCGGCGGCACGCAGGCGGCGGCGAAGGCGGAG
>Ga0187892_10008100_pt1 | contig 14564 bp, 7 predicted proteins | sample MA1701073metaG_FD_139345 | JGI IMG/M metagenome (GOLD analysis project Ga0187892, IMG submission 139345) | Bio-ooze microbial communities from a basaltic lava cave in the Kipuka Kanohina Cave System on the Island of Hawaii, USA - MA170107-3 metaG ... | reverse complement strand
TGCAGGACCTCCTCACGCGTCAACCCATCGAGCGCGGTTTGATCGGCGTCCTCTCCGCCGTCGAGCCCTGCACCATCGGGCACGCGCACCGCTCCCGCGGGCGCAAACGGATCGAGCGGACCCCTCGCCCGGGGAAGTGCCCGCCTCTCTCCCACTCCTTCCTGGACCCCGAGCTGGGACTCTTCCACGTCCGGCTCCAGACCGGGCTCCCGTTCACGCTCCAGGTCTGCGTCCATGGCCGGGAGTGGCTCGCCCGCCGGCTCAAGCGCGCCCGGAGGACCTTGATCCAAGCGGACAACGGCTTCCTGCGGCTGGGCCAGCCCGAGCGGGCGCAGCGACTCTTCGGAGAGTTCTCGACCCTGCCCTGGCGCAGCCGCTTGGATCGCTGGGCGGCCCCGGTCCACCCCGCTCGGACCTCGCTCCTCGCCGGCTTCCGCGTCCCGTACTTCTGGACGGTCCACCAGAGTGAATGGGCCACCGACGGGCTGTTCCGGAACCCCGCGGCCTCGGCCTCCCGCTCTCCCGCCTGGGTCCGCCCCTCCATCGACGACTTGCACCGCCGCGATGTCTTCCGCTTCCTGGGCAAGAAGCTCACCGGCACCGACCCGGGCGAGCTTCTGACCCAGTACCGCCGCCGGACCGAAGAGACCTGCGTCCAGCACGTCGCCGGCGCGAAGCACCTCAAGCTCTACGACCAGCAGGGCTCCGTCCTCCGGGTCGAAACCCCCCGCAACCGGCCCCAGGTCTTCTCCGTCGAGCGCCGTGCCCAGGGCGGGACGGCCGACTCGCGTCGTGCGCGACCCCTTCGCAAGGGGCGGGCGGATCTCCGTCTGCGAGCCAACGTCTCCCAGGCCGTGAACCAGCGCGCCCTGGAGGATCGGACCCTCCTGGCCGACCCCACTTCCCTCCAGTACCTCCTCCCAAGCGGGGCCCAGCCCACCGAGCTCCGAGGCCGTCGCGGGCGCGCTCTCCAACCCTTCGCCGCACCCGACGTGGATCTCCTCACGGCCATCGCTCCCGGCGAGTTCCACCTCCCAGGCTTCCGCAATCGCGACCTCGTTCCTCTGCTCTTCCCCACTCCGGCGCCCGATCCGCTCCCCTCCCGCCGACGCCGCGCGGCCGTCTCCCGAAGGCTCCGCTTGCTCCGCGCCCACCACCTGATCGAGAGCGTCCCCGGCTCCTATCGCTACCTGCTGACCCCGCACGGCCGCACCCTCACCGCCGCCGTCCTCGCCGCGCGTGAACTTCCTCTTTCCGCGCTCCGCCCTGCCGGATCGAGCACCAGCCATCGAAGCAGTGAACGGGGGGCTTCGCCCCCCGAATCCGCGCCCGCGGCGGGCGCGGCCCCCCACGGCGCGCCTCCGCGCCGCGCGGCCCTACGGGCCGCGGGGTTCCTACTCGGCAACTCCTGATCCGGACAACTATTATATGCCGCCGCGCACCGCGACTGGTTGGCGAGAATCCTCCGCGCCGCACGAGCAAGTTGCCGATTAGGAACCCAGGTGTCGGACCGGCTTTGATCGAGCTCCGATGCCCCGCCGAAGAGCACGATGCGCCGGCGCGCCGAGTCGTAGGCCATCCCGGGGCGGGAGCGCGGAGGGGGGCCTCCAGCAACCTGCACCCAGGTCACCTGAGCTTCGGTTTCGATTACCAGGAGGAGAGCGATCGGCGCGATCGAAGGCCGGAGAAGGCTCGAAAGCGTCCTGGAACTCCAGCCCGAGGCCGGGCAGACCAGGCGGAGCCAGCCTCCGGGGATGCCGAGGATCGTTCGTGTGCGCGCGGTGGTTCTCATGGTGGCTCCTGCTGGAGGATGCCGGGACTCGACTCTCTCGCCGCAACCGACGGCTTCAGAAGCGCAATCCGCGGAGGTCGAGGGCCACGACACGGCGGGCGGGAGAGAACCTTCCTTCCCTGGCGGCCTCCTTCGGGCGCGGTGCGCGGCCCGATATGATGCGTCCATCGTCGGGCCAGCGCCACGGCTCTGGTTCACGAGGCGTACCTCCGGCTCGTCGGCAGCAGCGAGCTCCACTGGCAGGGCCGAGGCCATTTCTTCGCCGCGGCCGCGGAAGCCATGCGGAGGATCCTGATCGATCACGCCCGGCGGCGGGGGACGGCGAAGCGGGGGGGCGGGCTCAAGTCCGTCGCGGGTGTCCTCGATCTGGCGAGCGACGAGAAAATCGCCGACGCCCTGGCCCTCGACGACCTGATTTCGCGCCTGGAGAGGGAAGACCCGCAGTCCGCGGGCGTCGTCCGTCTGCGTTTCTTCGCGGGCTTGAGCATCGACGAGACGGCCGAAGCTCTGAACGTGTCGCCGCGCACGGTGAAGCGCAACTGGGAGTTCGCCCGGGCATGGCTGGCGGACGCATTGGAGGACGGCCCGCCCTGATCGGTGCCGTCCGGCTGGAGCATCGTCCATGAGCGGTTCGTCCGACCTCAAGGAGCTGTTCAACGACCTGATCGACCTGCCGGACGAGGCCCGGCCGGCGTTCCTCCGGGAGCGGTGCGGGGGCGATGCCGCGCTCCGGGAACGGCTCGAGGCGCTCCTCCGCGCGCACCAGTCGGCCGGGGCGATGCTGGCGGACCCGACCTTTGGAAGCCCGGTGACGCATCCCGACGGGCCGACGGACTTCACGGCCGTGGGGCAGCGGGTCGGACCCTACGGCCTTCTCGAGAAGATCGGCGAGGGCGGGTTCGGCGCGGTCTACCGGGCCGAGCAGCGCGAACCGGTGCAGCGCACGGTCGCGCTCAAGCTCATCAAGCTGGGGATGGACACCCGCCAGGTGATCGCCCGGTTCGAGGCCGAGCGCCAGGTGCTGGCCCTGATGGACCACCCGGGGATCGCCCGCGTGCTGGACGCCGGCGCGACCGACGCGCAGTTCCCGCTCGGGCCCGGCCGGCCCTACTTCGTGATGGAGCTGGTCCGGGGCGTGCCGATCACGCGGTTCTGCGACGAGCACGAGCTCCCGCTGCAGGAGCGGCTGGCGCTGTTCATCGACGCCTGCCACGCCGTGCAGCACGCCCATCAGAAAGGCATCATCCACCGCGACCTCAAGCCGTCGAATGTTCTGGTCACGCGCGCCGACGGCCGGCCGGTCGTGAAGATCATCGACTTCGGCATCGCCAAGGCCACGGGCTGCCCGCCGACGGACGAGACGCCCCTCACCGAGGCGCGCCAGATGCTCGGCACGCCGGCCTACATGAGCCCCGAGCAGACCGGGCTCTCCGACCTGGACATCGCGGCGGCGGTCGGCGCGCCGCGGCCGGCGGCGGGCCCCTGGCGCTTCCGCCCCGCCGTCCATAGAATCACCCCGCCCTTGAGGGACCTCGCGGATGGGGATCGAGACGCGCAGGGATGGGGCCGGGACCGCTGGAGGGAGCGGCGCGGGAGGCGCCGTCCGGTCAATGATCCTCGCACCGACCGCCTGCAAGGAGGGCCCCCCCGCCCCCGCCGATGGCCTGCCAGGGCTCGCCGGCTGCCGGATGGCGTCGTGCCGTTACCACCGCGAGGGGACCGGGTGCGCCTTCGCGCGGGGAGTCCTCCATCAGGATGCGGCGCAGCTCCTGGGGCCCGGCGGAGGCCTGGATCAGGAGGAATGCCCCCTCCTAGATATCCTGCTCAGCCGGCTGGAGCGGGCCTCCAGGAATGGCACCAGGGAGCGCCGCCGGCCGGAGTCGCTTTCCGACCTCTTCCTGCTCCTCTGCAAGACCGGGCGGACGGCGAACGGGGGGCCCCTCAGCATGGGGTACCTCGTGGCCGCGGCGTCCAACGCATCCGTGGACAGGATCCGCCACGAGGAAGGGCGCCCGCGGTGTGGCTCCTGCACCTCCTACGGCTGGACATCCCGGCGCTGCCTGCGCCGAGGGGCTCCCTACGTCCAGGAGATCCGGCCGGATACGGACCCTGGGAGCCTCGCCCCCGCCTGCCTGAGTTTCCGCTCGATCCGCGAGCGGGCCAATGGAGGGGTTCCGTCCGTCTCTACAGATGTGAAACCGCCGGAAGTCGAACGGCTCGAGCGGGCCCTGGCGATCCTCCGCCGGTCGGACCCCCGGGCGGCCGCGCTGATCGTGGAACATCATCTGGAAGGAGTTTCGCTCCGGGAGATCGCCCGCACCACAAGAGGCAGCCGCCGCAGCCTGGCCAGGGAATTGCGAGAAGCCCAGGAGAAGCTCGGTGTGATCCTGGAAGACCTTGCGTGAGACTCTTTCGCGATTTCAACCGGGCTCGACGACTGGCGTTCCGGCATCTGCGCTCTGCGAAGGCGCGGGAATGGCACCGGCAGGTGGACACTCCCGAGTCCCGGATCGAGCGGCAGAGGGTCCTCGCCGGTTCCAGCGGCCACCGCGAGCCGCTGAGTCGCGTGCGCCGGCTCTCGTGGGCGGCCGCGGCGGCGGTCGTGCTTGCCACGGGCTCGGCGTTCTGGATACTGCGCAGCCGGAGCGATTCCTATCTCGTGGCGGCCCGTGTTCTTCTCGCCGCATCCCGTGGGGAAGCGTTCCCGCCCCAGGACCGGGCGGCTTTCGAGCGCCTTCTCCCCGACGAGGCTGCGCGCCGCGCGTTCCTCCGCAACCCGCAGGCGCCGGAGACCTGGGCGCCCGTCGAGGCACGGCTGGACCCCCCACGGACCGCCGCCGGCGACCGGCCCCAGGAGCGCCTCCTCGCGCCGCGCGGCCGGATCGCAGAGACACGACCGGTCTTCCGGTTCGAGGTTCCGCGACCCGCGGGTCAGGAATGGCACTACCGGCTGACCCTGTCCGTCCCCGAGAAGGACGACCGCCATTACGCTGTGATCCAGGGGAAAGGCGAGGAGAGCCCTCTCCGCTTCCTGCTCCCTCCCGGCGATTCCCTCCAGATCGGCCTGAGCTATACGTGGACGGTGCGCCTCGACGCGGGGAGGCACGCGGACCTGGCTTCCTTCTACCAGCCGGAGCCAGCCATGTTCGAGGTCCTGGACCCGAGGATCGCAGGTCGGATCCGCGACCTCGCTCCCACAGGCCGCGAGTCGATGGACCGGCTCCTCCGGGCGGCAGCCTTCGTGGCCGAGGGGCTGGCGGAGGAGGCGCGGGTGGAGCTGGAAGGGTTTCCCCCGGACGCGTCGCCGGAGGAGCGGGACCTCGGCGCGCTCCTCCGCGCGGAGGCGGCGACCCTCCTGGGGGACGCGGCCACGGTGCGGGCGCTCAAGCGGCAGGTGCTGGGTTCCTGAGGAGATCAGGGCATGCGGCACCGGATGGCATCTCTCGCCGCGGGGACCTGCCTCCTCGTGGCCCTTGGGGGTTCAAAGGCGCAAGAGGCCGGCCTCCAGCGCTCCATCGACGACCTGATCGCGGAAATCCGCCGGCTCCGGAGCCTGACCGATCAGGAAGCCGCGGCGCTCGACGCGAAGGTCGTGGAGCTGGCAGCCCGGCTGACGGGCGCGGACGAGGTCTGGGCGGCACGCCTCCACGTGCTGTGGGGGCAGATGCTGGGCAACCGCTTCGGGCGGCATGACGAGGCCGAGCGGGCCTACCGCCGGGGGGAGCCGATCCTCGCGAGGATGGGGAGGATCGGGAGGATCATGCTCGCGAAGATCGACATGAACCGGGCCACTCTTCTCTCCGGAGCGGGCTGGCATGATGAGGCGCTTCGCGACTTCGAGAGGATCGAGGGCGTCCTTCGCGAGTTGAAGCTGGGGCCGGACCTCGTGGTGATTTACGTCAATAGAACGGTTCCTTTGAAGGCGATGGGCCGCTACGTCGAGGCGCTCCAGGACTGCGACCGGGCGGAAGAGCTCCTCCGCCGGCGCCCCGACGAGCTGTTGAGGGCAGAGGTGGACCTGGCGAAGGGAGGTGTCTACCTCGCGCTCGGCCGCTTCGAGGACGCGATCGAGGACCTCGCGCGGGCGGAAGCCGTGTTCCTCGCGCGGGGCAACCGCGCGAGGCTTGCCCTCGCCCTGGCCGGCCGGGCCGAGGCGCTCCGGTTCCTGCGCCGGTTCGAGGAAGCGCTCCCCTTCTACGAGAAGGCGGAGCGGCATTGTCGGGAAGAGCGGGGATGGCGGGACGCGGCGTTTGTGACCATCGCCCGCGCCGCCACGCTGAAGGAATTGGGGCGGATCGAGGAGGCCTTGACGGTTCTGGAGGAGGCCGAGCAGCTGATCCGGAGGGAGGCGCACTCGGCGGCCCGGCCGTTGTTCCTGACGACCCGGGCGAGGGTCCGGATGCTGCTCGACGATGAAAACGCGGCCATGAACGATTACAGGAGGGCCGCCGAGCTGCTGAAGGGACGGCCTCCTGGCTACGAGCTGGCCGAGATCAGCGCCGGCATCGCGGCGATCCGCGAGCGCCAGGGGGAATTCGCCGAGGCCCTCGCCGAATACGAGCGGTCGGCCGGGTTCCTGGGATCGGTCCTGAGTTCCGGCATCCAGCCGTCGGGAGAGCAGAGCTCCTGGGCCTTCCGGATGCCGCTCCGCGCAATGCTCTCCCGCGTGCTCGGATGCCTCGCTCGACTCGACCAGCCGGCACTCCACCAGCTCGCCGCCGCGTATCAGGTTGCCCAGATGTTCCATGCCCTCGGCATGGTGGAGCTGCTGGCGGACCGCGGGCGCCCTCCGGCAGCCGGCGTGCCCGCCGTTCCCCGCCGGGCCGCCCAGGAGGAGGCCGCTCGCGCGCTCCAGGAAGCCGAGGGGAGATGGTTCCTGGAGAGCCTGCTTCCCCCGGCGGAGACGCTGGAGGGACGCCGGGACCAGGAGCGGTCGCTCCAGGAGGCGAGGAGCGCCGTGGAGAGGCACCGCCAGCGCCTGGATCAGGTCGTCGAGCAGCTCCGTCTGGTGGATCCTGCCAGGGCCGCGCTGCGCTACCCCCGTGTCGCCAGGCCTGACGAAATCCAGGCAGTCCTGCCGCCCGGGGGAGCCCTTCTTGAGTACGCCTTCTCGGAGGACCTCGTCTACGTCTTCGTGATGACCCGCGGCTCGGCCACGGCGGTGAACCTCGGTCCCTCGGCGCCCATCGCGCAGGCGGCCGGGCGCGCGGCCGCCGCGCTGGCCGCGCCTGCCGATCCGCAACGCGGGGGGGACACCCGGGCACTGCTCGCGGATCTTGGCCGGCGCATCCTCCGGCCGGCCCTGGATGCGCTTCCTGCGGGCGAAGAGGTCCACACGCTGCGGATCGCTCCGGACGGGGAGCTGTGCCGGTTCCCGTTCGAGGCGCTGATCCTCGGCGATGGCGCCGGCAAGGGCCGGTTCCTGGTCGAGGACTTCAGCGTCGCCTATGTCCCGTCGGGAACGGCCTTCCGGGAGCAGGTCCTCCTTGGTCGCGAGGGGACCACGCGGGAGCCCGGGCCGCGCTCCCTCATCGCGTTCGCGTATCCGGGTCCGCCCGCGACAGCGCCGGAGAGCGCCTCCCCGATCGGACTCTTCCGCGGTGGCCTGCACCCCTTGCCGGGCACGATGGAGGAGGTCCTGCGGCTCGCCGGGTCGTTCGTGGACAGCGAAGCGGAGCGGGAGGAGGTTCGCCGGGCGCTCGGGGACGCCGGCGATCTGGAGGAGGCGCGGACGATCCAGGGCAGGCGCTTTGCTCTGTTCCTCGGCCCGGCGGCGGGCGAGGCCGCCCTCAAGCGGCGCCCCGAGGTCCGCAAGGCGGACGTGCTCCACCTCGCCTGCCACGGGCGGGCGGATCTCGCCTCCCCGGCGCTCTCCCACCTCGTTCTTGCCCCCGGTGATGGAGACGACGGTTTCGTCGGCCTCCGCGAGATCCGCGACCTCGACCTCAGGGCGGAACTGGTCGTCCTTTCGGCCTGCGAGACCGGCGCCGGGCCCCTCCGCCCCATGGAGGGCGTCCTGGGCATGTGGCGCGCGACCTTCGCGGCCGGTGCCCGCTCCGTTCTTGCCACCCTCTGGAAAGTGCCCGACCGGTCGGCCCGCGACCTGGTCCTGGCCTTCTACCGCCTCTGGCTGGAGGGCGGGCGGTCCCGGGCCGAGGCGCTCTCCGGAGCGAAACGCGAGGCGATCCGCTCCGGCCTCCCCGTCAAAGCCTGGTCGGCCTGGGTCCTTTGGGACGCTGGGCCCTGAAGGCGTTCTCCCAACGAGTTACGGTCGCGATCGCGGGGGAGGTCCCCCCCCGACGGAACCGAGACCGAGGTCCTCCATCGCGGGGCGACCGACGCAACCCTCGACCGGGCCGTGTCCTATGGACAACGCCATCGCCTCCGGGCCCTGCCCACCAGCCGCGACCCTGATTCTCCGGTTTTTCACGCGCCAACCAGGGGAGTCCGTCCGTTCCTCCCAGCAGTCAGGGACCAAGGCTCGGCTTGCGCCGGCCGGCTCGTCTGGAGGCCAGGCAGCTCCCGCAACTTCACGACCCGCGGCACGGCCGAGAGGTCCCTCTTCTTGGGATGACGACCATGCGGAACTGGCAGAAGCTCGCCTCCCTCGCCGTCGTTCTCTCCTGCATGCCCCTGGCGCCCGCGAGGCCGCAGGAATCCCCCCATGCCCTCCCACCCGGGGAAACCGGTGCACAGGGGAACCCCCAACCTGCGGAGGCCTGGGGAGACTTCGACCGGGACGGCCGCATAGACCTCTACGTCGTCTCTCCGGCGGGCGAGGATCGCCTCCTCCGGAACCGCGGGGACGGCGCCTTCGAGGATGTGACGGCCCGCGCCGGCCTCTTCGGCCTCGGCGGTTCCCGCCGGGCCCTCTGGCGCGACTTCGACCGCGACGGGCACCTGGACCTCTACGTCATGGGAACCCGCGGGGGGAGCCGGCTCCTCCGGAACCTGGGGCAGGGAAGCTTCATGGATGTCACCCTCCCCTCCGGCGTGGCGCACCCCGGCGAGGACCGCACCGCTTCCTGGATGGACTACGACCAGGACGAGTGGCCAGACCTCTGGATCGTGGTTGGGGAGCATACGCTCCTCTACCACAACAACCGCGCGGGCGGGTTCGAGGGCGTTTATCTCGGCCTCGCCTCCTCCCCCCCGGGCGCCGCCACCTCCGGGGTCCCTGATGCGCCGATCCCCTCGGGGCCGCCCCCGGATGCGGGCGGCCGTCCCGCCCCGCGCCCCTCCCCACCACGTCCCGCGCCGGCCACTCCGCCTCCCGGAGGCCCCGACCAGCCTCCCCCCGGACGGACCGCCGTGATCGTCTGCGCGGACCAGCTCCGGGACCAGGCCACGGGAGGCTGCGGGATCCAGGCCTCGACGAACCCGATGCTGGGGATGCTCTACCCGTTGAGCCAGAACCTGTTCGTGAGCCCGGCAGGAGACGTGGGGATCGGGACCACGAGCCCGACGTTGAAGCTGGACGTCCGGGGGGAGGCGAACTTCGTGCGATCGGTACGAGTCAACGATGGGGGATCAGCCCTCCCTCCGGTCGTCTTGCTCACAAACGTGCCGGCAAACGCGATCTTCTCGCTGGAGGCCGGCGTTGTATCCGGCTTCAGCATCCGGGACCAGGTGGCCAACGCCCAGAGAATGGTAATCTCCCCGTCCGGCAGTGTGGGGATCGCAACGACCAACCCCAGCTACGCGTTGCATGTAGACGGTGATGCCGGTGTCGGGTCAAACCGGAAGCTGATCGCTCGCTATGATTCCACCGAAGCCCACAAGGGCACGATGGCATGGGATTCCCTTCAACTGGGCAACAACGGCGACAACTACATCATCGCGGGAAGGACGGCGGCGGGCGGCTCTCTGCATTTTGTCACGAACAACACGAATGAGTACTCCAGAGGGGCCGGTGCTCCGAACGGAACCACCGTGATGATCCTGGATAGCAACGGAAGAGTTGGAATCGGGAGCACGGCCCCAAGGAAGAGGCTCGAAGTCCTGGAGAGCCTGCGCGTCGCCCGGCCCAACGACCCCCTCACGTACATCGATCTCTACGGCGGGGACTCGGCGACGGACCCCTTCATAGGCAGCACCTACAGTCTTGCGCTCGAGGTGGACGGTACCCGCCGCTTCTACATCTCGGGATCGGGCAACGTCGGGATCGGAACCACGTCACCGGGGGAGAAGCTCACCGTCGCCGGCGTCGTCCACAGCACGTCCGGCGGGGTCCGGTTCCCGGACGGGACGCTGCAGACGACGGCGGCGACGGGAGGACCGACCAGCGCGATCACCTCGATCAACGGGGCTACGGGGCCGGCGGTCAGCGTGGTCGGGAGCGGGGGGGTGAGCGTATCTACTTCCGGGAATACGATCACCATCTCCACCCAGGTTTCGATCTGCACCTACAGCGGCCGCCCCTATACCACAGGAGCAGTGTGCATGGTCGGGTCACAGGTCTCCTGTTCATGCACGGGCGGGCCCCCACAGGTGTGCCACTGCCCAAGCTGCACGGGCGGGAACTACATTGTGACATGTCAGGCCAATGGCTCCTTCTCAGCACCGACACTTTCCTGCATGACCGCCCCGCTGTGCGGGCAGTAGCGGTCCCCAGGCATGGCTTCCGCACTGCGGCGTTGCTCCATGACCTCGAGGATTGCGTTCCGTCTTTTCGTGGGCCAAGCGCCCCGCGGAGGGTCGTAGGGGAGGTGCCGAGCGCCGCGAGGATGGACCCTGCGGCCTCCACGTCTCTCTCGCTCCGAACGAGCCAGGATCAGCTGCGTGGTTGGAGATCAACGCCAGTCGGTCGAGTCGAGGCACCAGTTGGCAAAGCTGCCGCATTCCAAACCCCCTCTGTAAAGCGATGCACGTCAGGGCCATCCTTTCACTAGGCTTTGCACTCGCTGCCATCAGTCCGTCCTGGGGACAGACGAGGGACGCTCCGGAAAAACCTGCCGTCCCTCGCCACGAGCTCCGCTTCTCGCTGCTCGAGTTTTCCATGCTCCACGGCGCGGCGGTGGAGGGGGTGAGGAAGTACGGGGGCGACGCGGACTTCCGGGTGAAGATCGTGAAGGAGAAGGACGACCTCGTCACCCTGGTCACGATCACGAACCCGAGGCTGCTCGAGGTGTGGAGCTACTGGATGGCCGAGCGGACGGCACAGGTCGTGAACAGCATGGACCTGGACCGGCTGGACGAGGTGGACCGGGCCACGCTGCGCATCGCCAGGGCGATCAACGCGCGGCTCGCGGAGGCGAAGGCGAACCCGATCTGGGATCCCGTGACCCTGGGGGGGACCGTCGTCAAGGACGGGGACCAGGTGTTCCTCCTGGGCGGGACAGACCGTCTCCTCCTGACGGGACCGCAGGCGAAGCAGGTCGAGGGCTGGACGGGGCGGTCGATCGTCGCGACGGGCTTCCACAAGATCCAGGGGCAGCTCGAGCTGACCCACTTCGTGGAGAGGAAGGAGAGGACGCTGGAGCTCTTCGCCATGAGCCTCTGCCCCTTCGGCCGGCAGGCGGAGTACTCGATCCTCCAGTACCTCCGGACCAAGTTCGAGGAGAAGGAGCGTCCCCGCCTGGAGGTCCGCTACATCTTCTACTCCCGCCCGGTATCCGACGGGGGACAGGCCCAGGCGTTCACCTCGCTGCACGGGGAGAAGGAGACCGAGGAAAACCTCGTTCAGATCGTGCTCCGGGACCAGTTCACGCCGGTCTTCCATGACTACCTCCTCGCGCGCGCCGGGAGCGACGCCCCCTGGCGCGAGCTGGCGAGGAAGCTGGGCCTCGCAGAGGGGGCGCTGGACGGGATTCAGAAGCGGATTGTGGAGGAGCGGGACGCGCTGATCGCAATGGAGTACGCCTACGCGACCACGAGCTACCAGATCAGGGACGGGAGTCCCTCGTACGTGTGGGAGGGGCGGCGGGTGGGGGACCTCCGGACGATCAAGGAGTTCGCGGGACTCCAGTTCACCTCCCCCGTCTGCTCGGGGGGGTCGTAGTGGGAGGAGAGGAGCCATGGAACGCTCGATGCGATGGGGACGATGCGGGGCAATCCTGACGGTTCTCAGCCTGAGCGCCTGGGGGCAGAACACGCTGAGCAACGCCGGGCCCGGCGGCCTCACGGTCACCATGGACGGGTGGGGGATGTATGGGAGCTGCACCGTGGGGGGACTCGGGAGTGACCTTCTCTACACCCCCATCGGCTCCACCACCCCTGTCCCGACGACCTGCTGGTCGGCGACCCTGTTCGTGGCGGGCACGCTCCCTCCGCCGGGCTTCGCCTGGCTGGCCACGAACTTCTTCCCGCCGAGCCCGCCCGGCCAGGCAAACAACCCGACCCTCACCGCCATCGTTCCGGGCCGGCACTACCGGACGGCGCCTCCGCTTCCGACGCTCCCCGGGTTCACCATCCAGATCGACCATGTGCTCGCGGGGCCCGATCCGGCCACCGGCCCCCCCCGCGAGGGCTCCACGTTGACGCACCTCTACACGGTCATCAATACAAGCGCTGCGACCCAGACGGTGAGCCTGGTGCGCTTCCTGGACCCCGACCTCGGCCCCTCGTTCACGAACGACCGCGCCGGGGCCTCGCGGAGGCTTCTCGATTGCGCGGCCTCGCCGCCCTTCACCCACAACCGGGAGTGGGTCTTCCAGTACGACCTTGGCGAGCTGCCGGGAACCGTGGTCGGCATCAGCGCCGAAGGACTCGACAACGCCGGGAACCCGGTCCTGGCGGTCCAGATCCAGGCCGAGCCCACGGGCACGTCCTACAACGCGGTCATGGCCAACCCGATCGGCTTTCTCCAGGGCCAGGTCGCCGGGGACATGAACGGAGACCTCCTCGTCGAGGGGGCCGAACCCGCCGGCGACTACTCCCTCGGCAACGGGCTCACGTTCCCCAGCGTGCCGCCGGGCGGCACGGTGAGGGCCTGGTTCCGGACCCGCTTCACGTCGTTGGACCCGGGCTCGATGACCCCCGCGTCGATACAGGCCCGGGACCTGACCTGCACGGCGAGCCGCGGCAACTACACCGGCTTGGCCCAGGGTCCGCTGCTCTGCGTGGGTGGCCAGGGAACGTGCGCCTCGATCCCCGCGGGGGCGCCGATCGTGATCCAGATGGCGGCGCCCGCGGGCGGCCCGCCCGCGACCCACTATGTCCTCTACGCGACCTTCGGCCAGCCCTTGACCGGGGCCACCTGCGGCTCAGCCGAGGCGGGCGACTTCACCCTCTGGGGACCGCCCGTGGGCGTGTTCGGGTTGGGAGCGTCCGGCGCGAGTGGGGTCCTCGGGGCGTGGACCGGGGGCGGAAGCGGCACAGGGTTCGCGTTGATGTCCTCGATCCCCGGGGTGGCCCTCCTCCCGGGACCGCCGGCCGTAGGGGCGCCCCCGTGCGGCGCGACCATCCTGACCCTGCCGGGGGTCCTCCCGAGCGGCTTCTCGTTCACGCTGCAGGCGGTCGTCGTGGATCTCGCCGCGGCCGGGCTCCCCCTCCGCGTATCCAATGCGGCTGACGTTGCCATCGGGACGTGCGCCTGCCGGTCCCACTGATGGGGCGCGGCGAGGAAGGGGGGAGCCGAACCGGCCTCCGCTGCGGCGCCGTATGATGATTCACCATGGTACTCTGTCCGTTCCCGGGGATGGATCCCTGGCTTGAACACCCGGCCTGTGGCCGGACGTGCACAACCGGCTGATCGCTGCGTGCGCGGATGGGCTGTCCCCGCTGGTGGCGCCTCGCTACTATGGCGAGGGGGCGATGATGCACCCGGCGCCGGAGCGGTAGCGCGGCCTCCGCCGCGACGCGGCCCTCAGAGCCTGAGCAATAATCTCCCACGTTTGCGCCGTTCCTCCTCGCCCTCTTGCACTCTATCTATGAAGCCTCTGGATCCTGGTCGGGACTTTTGGTATTGGTCTCCGCCAGAGCATGGCCGAGACCGAGCGCGAGCGACAACTCCTCAGGACGATCCGCGAACTCGAACGCGCCAACGCGGGTTTGGCCCGGGAAGTGAGCCGGCTGACCCGAGAGATGGCGTCGTTCCGGGCGAAGCTGGACCGGTTGCTCGCCGAGAACACGGCTCTGCGCGACCAGCTCTTGGGGGGCGGACCCCGGGGGACTGGGGTCGTGGGCCCCAACACGCCGTCGAGCCAAGTCCCGCCGTACCTCAAGTCCCAGCCGACGCGACGGCCCAAGCGACCCGGTCGACGGAAGGGTCACAAGGGTGTGGCCCGGCCGGAGCCCGAACAGATCGATCGGACCGAAGCGCATCAGTTGCAGGCCTGCCCGCACTGCGATGGCCCGGTACGACCGCTGCGGTCCCGCGACGGACGCATCCGGGTACGGGTGCGGTACATCGAAGAGGTGCCCGAGCGGACTCCCGAAGTCACCGAGCACCAGATTCATCGGTACTACTGTGCTCGCTGTCAGCGGACGGTCGAACCGCCGGTGACGGCGGCGCTGCCCGGCGCCCGCCTGGGTCTGATGGTCGTGGCGCGCACCGCCGTCCAGCATTACCTCTATGGCATTCCCACTGCGAAAGATCGGTGACATCGTCATAGTCAGGAGTGGCTCGGCGGGGCTGGGGACCTTGGCAGGGATGAGGCAAGCAGGGCAGGGCCGAGGACCCAACCTTCCCTCCCCCCCACTCCCCCCCGCTGAAGAGCGGCCACAAACTTCGTGCTGGACACGGAGGAGCCGTGAGGGTATGGGTAGGGCGTGGACGTCTGCGGGATCCAGGTTACGGAAGCGGACGTGGCGTGGCTGCGGGAGCGGAGCG
>Ga0187892_10008099_pt1 | contig 14564 bp, 15 predicted proteins | sample MA1701073metaG_FD_139345 | JGI IMG/M metagenome (GOLD analysis project Ga0187892, IMG submission 139345) | Bio-ooze microbial communities from a basaltic lava cave in the Kipuka Kanohina Cave System on the Island of Hawaii, USA - MA170107-3 metaG ... | reverse complement strand
GTACACCGTCATCGGCGACGCGGCCAACACGGCGAAACGGCTGTGCGATTCCGCCGGCCCCAGCGAGATCCTGATCTCGGAGCCCTGTTATCGCGCGCTCACGCGGGCGCTCAAGGTGGACGCCCTGGCGCCGATCCAGGTCAAAGGCAAGGCGAAGCGCCTCGCGGTTTATCGCGTGAAGCGGTAGGGACGCCCGAAACGCGCCAGCAGGTCGAGCGCCAGGCGGAGCGGCAGGCCCATGACGCCGAAGAAATCCCCCTCCACCCGCTCCACCAGCGGCGCCCCGAGGCCCTGAATCGCGTAGGCGCCGGCCTTGTCGAGCGGCTCGCCGGTCGCCACGTAGGCCTCGAGCAGCGCGCGATCCGCGCAGCGAAACGTGACGCGCGAGACGTCGAGCGCCTGCTCGAGCTCGCCGTCGCGTCCGACCGCCACCGACGTCATGACGTCGTGCGTCCGGCCTTGGAGGCCGAGCAGCATCGCGACGGCATCCGCCGGCGACTCCGGCTTCCCGATGATGCGCCCCTCGAGCACCACCGTCGTGTCGGCGGCGAGCACCACGTCGCCGGGCGCACGCGGCACCACCGCCTCCGCCTTGGCCCGTGACAGGCGAGTGACATAGGCGTCCGGCCGCTCCCCGGCCTGGACGTGCTCGTCCACGTCCGGTGCGATCACCCGGAACGGAATGCGGAGCATCTCGAGCAGCTGGCGCCGGCGAGGGCTGCCGCTCGCCAGGACGAGCGGCCGCTCGACCGTCATCGCTCGAGCACGAGGGTGACGGGCCCCGCGTTCACGAGCTCCACGTCCATCATCGCGCCGAAGACGCCGGTTTCGACCGGCGCGCCCGCGCTGCGCTCGCGCAGCACGGCCACGAAGCGCTCGTACCACGCGGCCGCGACCGCAGGCGGCGCGGCCCCCACGAAGCTCGGCCGGCGGCCCTTGCTGGCGTCCCCGTACAGGGTGAACTGCGACACCACGAGCAAGCCGCCGCCGACGTCGCCCAGCGCCAGGTTCATCTTCCCCTCGGCGTCGCCGAAGACGCGCAGCGTCAGGATCTTCTCGGCCATCCACTGGAGGGTGTCGTCGGTATCGCCCGGCGCGAAGCCGGCGAGGACGAGGAGGCCCGGTCCGATCTCGCCGGTGACCCGGCCGTCCACGCGGACTTCTGCTTGGGAGACGCGCTGGAGCACTACTCGCACCCCGCCCGCCTTTGTCCGCCCTCGCCCGCCCTCGCCCGCCGCCGCCTCATTCCACCGTCACGCTCTTCGCGAGATTCCGCGGCTGATCCACGTTGCAGCCGCGACGCACCGCGATGTAGTAGGCGAGCAGCTGGAGCGGCAGCACCGTGAGCACCGGTGTGAGGAGGTCCAGGGTCTCCGGGATCTCGATCTTGTGATCGGCGAGCCGGGCGACGCCGGTGTCCCCCCGCGTGACGATCGCGATCACGCGCCCGCCGCGCGCCTTCACCTCCTCGACGTTGGTCACGACCTTCTGGTAGACCGCGTCGCGCGGGGCGATGAACACCACGGGCATGAGATCGTCGATCAGCGCGATGGGCCCGTGCTTCATCTCGGCCGCCGGGTACCCTTCGGCGTGGATGTAGCTGATCTCCTTGAGCTTCAGGGCCCCCTCCAGAGCGACCGGGAAGTTGTAGCCCCGCCCGAGATAGAGCACGTTGCCCGCCCGGACGAGCCGCTCGGCCAGGCGCTCCACCTCGGGCGCGCCGGCCAGCACCTGCTCGACCAGCTCCGGCAGCCGGCCCAGCGCCCGCACCACCTCCCGCCCCTGGAGAATCGACAGGGCGCGCAGGCGGCCGAGCTTGAGCGTCAGCAGCGCCAGCGCGGCGATCTGACTGGTGAAGGCCTTGGTGCTCGCGACCCCGATCTCCGGCCCCGCGTGCAGGTAGATGCCGCCGTCCACCTCCCGCGCGATCGTGCTGCCGACCACGTTGACGATGCCGAGCGTGCGCGCGCCGCGCCGCTTGGCCTCGCGCAACGCCGCGAGCGTGTCCGCCGTCTCGCCGGACTGCGAGATCCCGACGACCAGGGTGCGCTCGTCCACGATCGGGTTGCGGTAACGGAACTCGGACGCGTACTCGACCTCGGTGGGAATGCGTGCCAGCTCCTCGATCATGTACTCACCGATCAGCCCGGCATGCCAGGACGTGCCACACGCGGTGATCACGATGCGCTCGACGTGCAGCAGCGCGTCGTCGTCCAGGTTGAGCCCTCCGAGCCGGACCGTGCCCTCGTCCTCCAGGAGCCGGCCGCGCAGCGTGTTCCGCAGGCTCTCGGGCTGCTCCAGGATCTCCTTCAGCATGAAATGCGCGTGCCCACCGCGCTCGATCGTGGCCAGATCCCACTCCAGCTCCGTGACCGCCTTGACCTTCTCCGCGGCCTCGAGGTCGAGGATCCGGTACTCGGTCGGGCGCACCACGGCGAGCTCGCCGTCGTCCAGGTACACCACGGAGCGGGTATGCGCCAGGACGGCGGAGGCGTCCGACGCCACGAAGTGCTCGCCGGTGCCGATCGCCACCAGGAGCGGCGACCCCCGCCGCGCCGCCACGATCGTCTCGGGCTCCCGGGAGGAGACCACGGCGATGCCATACGTCCCCTCGACCTCGTGCAGCGCGGCCGCGACCGCGTCCACGAGCGTCCCGCCCTTGGTCAGGAAATCCTCCACGAGATGCGCGAGCGCCTCGGTGTCGGTCTCCGAACGGAAGACGTGCCCCCGCTGCACCAGCGCGGTGCGCAGCACGCCCGCGTTCTCGATCACGCCGTTGTGCACCAGGGCGACCGTGCCACCGCAATCGGTGTGCGGGTGGGCGTTGACCTGGTTGGGAACCCCGTGGGTCGCCCAGCGGGTGTGGGCCAGCGCCGTGTGACCCGCCGGCGGCGTGCCGAGCAGCTTCTCGAGCGCGCCGATCCGGCCCACGGTCTTCACCACTTCGATCCGCCCGTCGTCCACCACCGCCAGGCCGGCCGAGTCGTAGCCCCGATACTCGAGCCGCTTGAGACCCTCCAGCACGAGCGCGGCCGCCTGCCGGCTCCCCGTGTAGCCTACGATGCCGCACATCGCGCCCGTCCTTCCTCCACAAGTGCCTCCGCCTCGGCGCGCGTCGGCGCCTCGGCGATCAGTCGCACGATCGGCTCCGTGTTCGACGGCCGGACGTGCAGCCAGCGATCGGTCCAGGCGAGCCGCAAGCCATCACGCGCGTCCGGCGCCGCGTCAGGGAACCGCGCCCGCAGGCTCGCGTACGCCCCGTCGAGCGACGCCCCGCGCGGCGCCTGCGCTTTCACAATCACGTAACGCGGCGCCGCCGCCACGAGTTCGCTCACCGTTAGACCTTCGCGCGCCAGCAGCGCCAGCACCAGCGCGGCCGCGAGCGGCGCATCACGGCCCACGTGCAGGGCGGGATACATCACGCCGCCGTTACCTTCCCCGCCGATCGCGGCGCCGAGCTCGATGATGCGCCGCGCCACGTGCGCCTCGCCCACGGGCGCCCGGTCGACCATGGCGCCACACGCCCGCGCCGCATCGTCCACCACGAGGCTGGTGGACAGGTTGCACACGACCACGGGACGTCGGGACGTCGGGGCGTCGGGCGGACGGGCGGGCCGACGCTTCCCGCTCCCCGCTTCCCGCTTCCCGAGCACCGCGCGCACCGCGCACGCCAGCGTGTAGTCCTCCCCAATCGCCCGCCCCCGCTCGTCCACGATGGCGAGGCGGTCCACATCGGGATCGACGGCGAATCCCACGTCGGCCCCGGCGCGCCGTACCAGCGCCCCGAGGTCCCCGAGTCGTTCGGGGGTCGGCTCGGGCGCGCGGGGAAACCGGCCATCGGTCTCCAGGTTGATGCCGCGCACGCGGCAGCCCAATCGCGCGAGGAGCGCCGGCATCACCACGCCACCGGCGCCGCGCACCGTGTCCAGCGCCACGGTGAGCCGCCGCGCGCGAACGCGCCGTGCCGTAACGGCAGACAGGCGAAGCACCGCTGTGATGTGCCGCTCCACGGCTCGTCCATCCGGTGCGACCTGTCCCAGCCCCGCGTGGCCCGCCCGCGGCAGTCGCCCGTCGCCGGCAAGATCGCGGACGCGACTCACCGCCTCGGCGCCCAGGAACACGCCGTCGGGTCCGACGAACTTGAGGGCGTTCCACTCGATCGGGTTGTGGCTCGCCGTCAGGACCAGTCCCCCCGCCGCCCGGTGGTGCTCCACGGCGAGCTGCACCGTCGGGGTCGCCACGAGCCCGGCGTCGATCACGTCGCACCCCACCGACACGAGCCCGGCCGTCGCCGCGGCTGCAAGCATCGGACCCGACGTGCGGGAATCGCGGCCCAAGACTACGGCGGAGTGGGTGCGGCGGGGACCCTTCCCCCTTCCCGCTTCCCCCTTCCCCAGGAACACTCCGAACGCGGCCGCCCATCGCGCGACCAGCTCCGGTGTCAGGTCCACGCCGACGACCCCGCGGACGCCGGAGACGCCGACCATGAGGCTGTCGGACATGGCGGCAACGTAGACGAGTGGGGAAACCGCGTCAATCGGACGCGCGTCCAACGCGCGTCGCTTGCCGGGGGTGGAGCGCGCCTTTACGTTCCCGCCATGACCCGCGCGCTCGACGCAGACCTCGCCCGCCGGCTCGGCACCCGCGCCGTCCACGCCGGCATCGCGCCCGACCCACTCGCCGGCGCCGTGACGCCCCCCATCTATCAGACATCGACCTACGTGCAGGACGGGCTGGGCCGCCACAAGGGCTATGAGTACGCGCGCACACGGAATCCGACGCGCGAGATGCTGGAGCGCAGCGTGGCCGCGCTCGAGGGAGGGCGCCACGGCTTCGCCTTCGGCTCGGGGCTGGCGGCGCTGGACGCTGTGATGAAGCTCCTCTCGGCGGGCGACCATGTCGTCTGCGGCGAGAACGTGTACGGCGGCACACACCGCCAGATGACCCACATCTGGGCGCGCCTGGGCCTGCGCTTCACGTTCGTGGACCCGTCGGACATCGCGGCTATCGCCGCGGCGGTCACTCCGGCGACGAAGATGATCTACGCGGAGACGCCCACCAACCCGATGATGCGGTTGTGCGATCTCACGGCGGCGGGAGCGATCGCCCGGGGCGCGCAGGCGCTGTGCGTGGTGGACAACACCTTCGCCACGCCCTGCTTCCAGCGTCCGCTCGAGCTGGGCGCGGACATCGTGCTGCACTCGACCACGAAGTACCTCAACGGCCACAGCGACATGGTGGGCGGGATGCTCGTCACGCCGCGCGACGACCTCGCCGAGCGCCTGGCCTTCATCCAGAACTCCTCGGGTGCCGTGCCCGGCCCGTTCGATTGCTGGCTCGCGCTGCGCGGCATCCGCACGCTGCCGCTGCGCATGCGGCAGCACGACGCCAGCGGCCGGCGCATCGCCGGCTGGCTGGCCCAGCACGCGCGCGTGCCGTGCGTCTACTACCCGGGGCTGCCGTCGCACCCGCAGCACGAGCTCGCCTGCCGGCAGATGACGGGATTCGGGGGGATGATCAGCATCGAGCTGGGCGACCCGGCCTACGCCCGGCGCGTCGCCGAGCGCACCAGGATCTTCGCGCTGGGCGAGTCGCTGGGCGGCGTGGAGAGCCTCATCGGCCATCCCGCCACGATGACCCATGCCAGCGTGCCCGTGGCGATGCGCCAGGCGATGGGGCTCACCGACAGCCTGCTGCGCCTTTCGGTCGGCATCGAGGACCCCGACGATTTGATCGCCGATCTGGAGCAGGCACTGGCGGACGACTGACCCGAAACCGCGGAACGTGACCGGCGTAGAGTGAGCGCCAACCCGCAGGGAGACCCTGTATGACCGACGTATCGGGGGTGCCGGCCGCCCGGCCCCGCAAGATCCTGACCCAGATCGCGCCCATGGCCTGGGAGCATGCCGCCGACCGCGCGGCGCTCCAGGCGCTGCGCGCGGTACCCGGGTTCGACGAAGTCCTCAAGAAGATCTACGGCTTTCTTGGCGAGCGGGGCATCCGCATCCTGTTCCAGGCGGACGCGGTCCGGGTCGGCCCCACGCAGTTCCCCCGGCTCCACGCCCTATATACCGAGGTCCTCACGACGCTCGACTGGCCGGACCGCCCCGAGCTGTTCGTGTCCCAGACGCCGTTCGCCAACGCGGGCGCGTTCGGGATGGAGCGGCCGTTCATCGTCATCAACTCGGGGGCCGTCAAGCTGCTGGACGACGACGAGATGCGCTCGCTACTGGGGCACGAGCTGGGCCACGTGATGAGCGGCCACGCGCTGTACCATACGCTGCTCGTGATCCTGCTGAACTTCACCCTCGCGGCGCTGCCGTTCCTGATCGGGATCGCCCTCGTGCCGATCCAGCTCGCGCTGCTCGAGTGGTTCCGCAAGAGCGAGCTGTCGTCGGATCGCGCGGGCCTCTTGGCCACGCAGGATCCGCTCGCGTCGCTGCGGATGCATCTCAAGTTCGCGGGCGGCGGCGACATGAAGGAGATGGACCTCGACGCGTTCCTGGTCCAGGCGAAGGAATTCGAGGAGACCGGCGGCGCCATCGACCGGATCTTCAAGATCCTCGGCGTGCTGGGGCGCACCCATCCGTTCAACACGGCGCGCGCGGCGGAGCTGCAGCGCTGGATCGCCGACGGCCACTACGACCGCATCCTGCGCGGCGAGTACCCCAAGCGCGGCGCCGAGACCGAGCGCGGGCCCGTGGAGCGCGATATCGAGGAGGCGCGGCAGTACTACTCGAAGGAAGCCAAGGCGGTCGTGCAGGACGTGGTGGACTCGGCCAGGAAAGCGGCCCAAGCCTTCTCGGACGCCTTCAAGAAGAAGTGAGGATTCTGGTCGTCGGCGGGGGCGGCCGCGAGCACGCGCTCTGCTGGGCGCTGGCCCGCGACGCCCCCGCGGCGACTCTGTTCGCTGCCCCTGGCAACCCCGGCACCGCCGCCCTCGCCACCAACCTCCCGATCCCGGCCACCGCGCTCGACGCGCTCGTCACCGCAGCCCGAGCGCACCGCATCGATCTCGTCGTGGTGGGCCCCGAAGCGCCGCTCGCCGCCGGCCTCGCCGACCGACTGCGCGCGGCGGGACACGACGCCTTCGGACCGAGCGCGGCCGCGGCCCGCCTCGAATCCTCCAAGGCGTACGCCAAGGAAGTGATGCGCGCGGCCGGCGTGCCCACCGCGCCGAGCCGCACCTGCACCGACCTCGCCGACGCCCTCGCCTGGATCCGCGGGCGCTCGGAGCCGCTCGTCGTCAAGGCGTCGGGCCTGGCCGGCGGCAAGGGGGCGATCGTGTGCGCCACGCGGGAGGAGGCCACGGCCGCCGCCCGCGCCATGCTCGCGGACGGTGCGTTGGGGGAGGCAGGCCGCGAGATCGTGATCGAGGATTTCCTGGAGGGGGAGGAGCTCTCGGTGCTGGCCCTCACCGACGGGGAGCGGATCGTGATCCTCCCGCCCGCCCAGGATCACAAGCGCCTCGGCGAGGGCGACACGGGGCCGAACACCGGGGGCATGGGCGCCTACACGCCCGTGAGCCTGGGGACGCCGGCGTTCCTGGCACGCGTGCGCCACGAGGTGCTGGAGCCCGTGCTCCGCGAGATGACGGCCCGTGGCAGCCCGTACCAGGGCGTGCTCTACGCGGGCCTCATGGTGGCCGCCGACGGCACCCCCTACGTGTTGGAGTTCAATTGCCGGTTCGGCGATCCGGAGACCCAGGCCGTGCTCCCCGGGCTTGCGCCCGGGGTCAGTGAGACCCTGATCGCGATCGCGCACGGCAACTGGAGACCGACATACGATGTGATCCCCCCAAGCCGGGCCGCGGTCACGACGGTGCTCGCCGCGCGCGGCTACCCCGACCGCCCGGAACTCGGTGCCGCGATCACGCTGCCGCCGATCGGCGACGAGGACGTGCTCGTATTCCACGCGGGCACGACGCGCGGCACGGACGGTATGCTGCGCGTCAACGGTGGCCGCGTGCTGAACATCACCGGGCTTGGGCGCACCGTGCCCGAGGCCGCCCGGCGTAGCGCCGCCGCCTGCGAGCGAGTCGAGTTCCCGGGCAAGACCTGGCGCCGCGACATCGCGTGGCGCGAGATCCGCCGTGCCGGAGCTGCCTGAGGTCGAGACGATCGTCCGGGAGCTGGCCCCCCGGTTGGAGGGCCACCGGATCGAGCGGGTCGAGCTCAGGAAATCCGACGTGTTGCGCCGCGTTTCCCGCGAGCGGCTCCTGAAGACGCTCCGTCGTAACAGCTTCGTCGAGGTGCACCGGCGCGCGAAGCACGCGGTCTTTCGTCTTGCGTCAGGGCACCGGCTCGTGGTCCAGCCCCGGATGACGGGCTCCCTGATCGCCAGCGAACGGCCACTCAGCCCGGAGGAGCGGCGCTACGCCGTGCTGGTATGCACGCTCGAGGATGGCACCCGCTTCGTGTACCGTGACGTGCGCCGGCTGGGCACCGTATGGCTGCTGGACGAGCGACAGTGGGCGCGCTACACGGCGCGCATCGGTCCCGAGCCCCTGGACGATACGTTCACGCCCGTCGTGCTGGCCGAGCGGCTGGATGGGACGCGCCAGGCGATCAAGAAGGCGATCATGGACCAGCGCCGGCTCGCGGGGGTCGGCAACATCTACGCGAACGAAGCGCTGTTCCAGGCGGGGCTCGATCCCTCGAAGCCCACGCAGCGGCTGTCCCTGGAGCAGCTCGGCGCGCTGTACACGGCGATTCGCGACGTGCTGGGACGGGCGCTCGCGGCCAGCGGCACAACCGTCCGGGACTACCGCACGGGTACGGGCGAGCGGGGGCGGTTCCAGTTCGAGCTGCGAGTCTACGGCCGGGGCGGCGAGCCATGCGTGCGCTGTGGCCGGCGGCTCGTCACGACGCACGCGATCGACGGGCGGCAGACGACGTTGTGCGGGTGGTGTCAGCGGTGAGGGAAGACGTCAGCCATCAGACGTCAGACGTCAGTGTGATGATCCTCGCCCTGGGCGGAATCCCCGGCTCCAGCTCCATGATCCCGACGGACGGCGCGAAGCCGAACCGCGCCGGCCCCGCCGCGCCAGGATTCATCACCGTCACCGTGCGGCCGACCAGCTCGAGCAGCGGCCGGTGCGTGTGGCCGTATACGATGATCTCGGCCAGGGGAAACTCGGCGTGGAGCTTGGCGGGCGTGGGGCTTCCGAGCTGATCACCGTGTGTCACGACGATCTCGAACCCCTCGAGCTGCACCGTCGCGACCTGCGGAAGCTTCGCCCGTAGCTCGGCATCATCCACGTTCCCGTGGACCGCCGTCACCGGCGCGATGGCCTCGAGATCCGTCAGCACCTCCCACGCCCCCACATCCCCACCATGGAGGATGTGATCCACCTCGCGAAACACGTCGAACACCTCGGGCCGGAGCGTCCCGTGGGTATCCGCAATGACACCGAGCCTCACGTGTCTCGTTTCCCGTTTCCCGTACGCTCACCCTTCCCCCGTCCCCCGTCCCCCGTCCCCCCATCGCTTCGCGATCTCGATCTCGATCCCCAGGTGATCGAGCACCCGCTGCACGATGAAATCGACCAGCTCGCTCACCCGCTCGGGCTTATGATAGAAGCCCGGCGCCGCGGGCAGCACGATCGCGCCGGCTTCGGTGGCGAGGGTCAGGTTACGCAGATGGATGAGCGAGAGCGGCGTCTCGCGCGGCACGAGGATCAGCCGCCGACGTTCCTTGAGCGTGACGTCCGCCGCCCGCTCGATCCCCGATCGGCTGGTACCGTGCGCGATCGCCGCCACGGTGCCCATGGAGCAGGGACAGATCACCATCCCCGCCGTGCGCACCGAGCCGGAGGCCGGCTTCCCACCACGGTCCTGCTCATCGAACACGGTGACCGACGCCCAGTCGCCGCCGGTAGCGCGCTTCAGCCCGGCATCGTCGGTGAATCCGCATTCCTGCTCGATCAGGCGCCAGCCGTGACTCGAGATCATGAGCCACGTCGGGACATGGTTCCGGGCAAGGACCTCGAGCAACCGCACACCGTAGGGAGCGCCGGAGGCGCCGGTGATGGCGAGGATGATGGGGAGCTGGCTCACTAGCGCCCGCGGCGGTTGGGGGTGGGAGAGCGCACGGGGTGCCGAAATGGCCTCGGCGGGCTCGGGAAACGGGACACGGGAAACGGGACACGTGGTGTCGGCACGGCCTTACGTTTCCCCTTTCCCGTTTCCCGTTTCCCGCCGCTTCTCATAGGATCCGATCCATGAGGGCGCCCAGAAACACGACGATGCTCACGATCCCGTTCGCCGTGAAAAACGCCGCATCGAGCCGCGACAGATCGCCGGGCTGCACGAGCCGGTGCTCCCAGGCGATCAACGCGGCGCCCAGGGCCACACCCGCGTAGTACGGCCAGCCGAACCCCGCGCCGACCCCGAACTCGACCAGGCCGAGGATCGTCACGGCATGCAGGGCCTTGGCCAGCAGGATGCTGCGCGCCTGCCCGAACCGCACCACCGCCGACTTGAGGCGCGCGGCCCGATCGAAGTCCTCGTCCTGGAGGGCATAGAAGATGTCGAACCCCCCCACCCAGCAGGTCACGGCGACCGTGATCGCCCCGAGCGTCCACCATGGATCGGACCAGACGCCCGCCACGGCCATGTAGCCGCCTACCGGCGCGATGGCTAGGGCGAAGCCGAGCCAGAGATGAGACCAGTGGGTGAAGCGCTTGGTGTAGCTGTAGCCCGCGATCCAGCCGAGCGCGGGGAACGAGAGCCAACCGCACAGGGGATTCAGGGCCCACGCGGCCCCCACGAACGCCACGGCGGCCACCGCGACGGCGATCCACGCCTGGCGCACCGTGAGCCGGCCGGACGGCAGCTCTCGTGCGCGCGTACGGGGGTTCCGCGCGTCGAGCGCGAGGTCGGCGATGCGGTTCACGCCCATCGCGACGAACCGGGCGGCGGTGAAGGCGAGCACGACGAGCCCGAGCGCCGTCCCTGTGACCGGGACGCGCCACGACGCCGCCGCGACGCCGAGCAGGGCAAACGGCAACGCGAAAAGCGTGTGGGGCAGGCGCACGAGGTTGGCGTAGCGCACGAGCAGCGAGTTGCCGGTGAGGGTCTGGGGCTCGCCGTCCCTCACGACCGCAACTCGATTCCGAGCTCCCCCCACATCGCGTCCACCCGCCGCTTCGTCTCCTCGTCCATCACGATCCGATCGGGCCATTCCCGGGCAAAGCCCTCTTCCTTCCACTTCCGGGTCGCGTCGATCCCCATCTTCGAGCCGTAGGTGAACCCGCGGCTCGAATGATCGAGCACGTCGATCGGCCCCATGGTGAACCGCACGTCGCGCTCGGGATCGATGTGGTTCAACGCCACCCACCACGCCTCCTTTGGATCGCGCACGTTCACGTCCTTGTCGAGCACGACGACCACCTTGGCGAGCGACATCAACCCCTGGCCCCACAATCCGTTCATCACCTTGTACGCGTGGCCGGGATACTGTTTGTCGATGCTCACGAAGACGAGGTTGTGAAAGATCCCCTCCGCCGGCATGTGCAGGTCCACGATCTCGGGCAGCGTGAGCCGGAGCAGGGGCAGGAAGATCCGCTCGGTGGCGTGGCCGAGGTAGTAGTCCTCCATCGGCGGCCGGCCGACGATCGTGTGGGGCCAGATCGCGTCGTTCCGCATCGTGATCGCGGTGACGTGCACCTTGGGATAGTAGTCCGCGAGCGAGTAAAAGCCGGTGTGATCGCCGAACGGCCCCTCGAGCACCAGCGCTTCGCGCGGGTCCACATGTCCCTCGAGCACGACCTCGGCCTCGGCGGGCACCTCGAGGTCCGAGGTGACGGCCTTCGCGAGCCGTACCGGTTCCCCGCGGAGAAACCCGGCGAATAGATACTCATCCACCGACGGCGGCAGGGGCGCCGACGCCGCGTAGATGCTCGCCGGGTCGCCGCCCAGCGCGATCGCCACCGGCATCGTCTCGCCCCGCTCGGCCATCTCGCGCCAGTGCGCCGCGCCGACCTTGTGCCGCTGCCAATGCATCGCCAGCTCGGCCGGCCCCCGCACCTGCGCCCGGTACAGCCCGACGTTGCGCACGCCGGTCGCGGGGTCGCGCGTGATGACGCCGCCCAGGGTGACGTAGGGTCCGCCGTCCCCGGGCCAGCACACGGGGATGGGGAGATCACCGAGGTTCACGTCGCCGCCCCGCAGTACGATCTCCTGGCAGGGCGGCCGCCCGCCGCCGGTGCGGGGCGGGACCTTGGCCAGCTCGGCCAGGCGCGGGAGCAGGGCGAGCTTCCCGAGCAGGCTCTCGGGCACCTTGAGCTGCAGCAGCTCCGTGAGCCGCTCGCCGATCTCGTCCAGGCGCTCGACGCCGAGCGCGAGCGCCATGCGGCGCTCGGAGCCGAAGCAGTTGATCGCCAGGGGACGGCGCGACGCCCGCCCACCCGCGAGCACGGGCCGCTCGAACAGGAGGGCCGGCCCGCCCCCGGGCGATTTCATGCAGCGGTCCGCGACTTCCGTGATCTCGCGGTCCACCGAGACGCCGCGCCGCACGCGCACCAGCTCGCCCGCGGCCTCGATCGCCGCGAGGAAGTCCCGCAGGTTATCGAGCGCCATGCACCAGGGCGCAGATTCCGCCCATCAACCGCTCGCACGTGACGGCCCTGAACCCCGCGGCCTCGAGGCGGCCCGCGAGCGCCTCCGGATCGGGGAAGGCGAGCACGGACTCTGGCAGGTAGTCATACGCGTCTCTATGTTTCGACACCGCGCGCCCGACGACCGGGAGCAGCCGGCGGAAGTACAGCAGGAAGGCGGCGCGAAGCGGGGCGAACCGCGGCACGGCGAGATCGAGAGCGACGAACCGCGCCCCGGGCCGCAGCACGCGGCGCGTCTCCGCGAGGCCCGTGTCGACATCGGCGAGGTTGCGAATCCCGAAGGCCGCCATCGCGCCGTCGAACCGCTCGTCGGCGAACGGAAGGCGCAGGGCGTCGGCGGCCACCGGCGTGAGGCGCGCGGCCTTCCCCTTGCCCCGCTCGAGCATCGGCAGCACGAAGTCGGCGCCGACCACGCGGCCGCCGAACCCGGGCTCGCGCGCCAGCGTGGCAGCCAGGTCCATCGTGCCGGCGCACAGGTCGAGATAGACCCCGCCCGGCCGGCGCTCCCAGCCGAGCCGGCGCACGGTGGCGCGGCGCCAGCGCCGGTCGAGGTTCAGGCTGAGCAGGTGGTTGAGCAGGTCGTAGCGCGGTGCGATGGCGGTGAACATGCGGCGCACGTAGGACCGCTTGGCGTCGCCGCCCGAGGGCAGGGCCACTTCGGACACGGGAGACGGCGTCATAGGCGCCAAAGATAGGCCGTCGCACCTGACCGACGCCAGCGACCAGCAGGTCGTGGCGTGGGCGAAGGACGGCCACGAGGCCGCGTTCCGGGAGCTCGTGCGCCGCTACGAGCGCCCCATCTTCTCGCTGATCTACCGGATGGTGCGCGACCGCGCGCTCGCCGAGGACCTGGCGCAGGAGACCTTCGTCAAAGTCCTGAACGGCATCAAGACCTACCGTCCCGAGTTCAAGTTCTCGTCGTGGATCTTCAAGATCGCGAACAACGTCGCGATCGATCAGCTGCGCCGCCGCAGCCTGGAAACGCTCTCGCTCGACGGATCGCCCCATGCAACGACCGCGGAAGAGCGCGCCGCCACGGAGCTGCAGCTCGGCTCCGGAGGCGAGACCCCGCTGGACGAGGTACAAAACCGCGAGCTGGGGACGGCGATCGAGCGGGCGATCGCGCGGCTACGGCCCTCCTACCGCGCCTGCATCATGCTGCGGCACGTGGAGGGACATTCCTACGAGGAGATCGCCCAGATCCTGGACCTTCCCCTCGGCACCGTGAAGACGTATATCCACCGCGCCCGCAACGAATTGCGGGAGTATCTGGAGGACCGCCGTGAGTGAAACCCCGGCAAACGGGAGGCCGTAGGAACCCGACGATGAGGCCCCAACCCGCTCAGCACCTCACCAGCGAAGAGATCGAGCTTTGGGCCCAGGGCCTGCTCGGCGCGGCGCGCGCGATGCATCTCGCCGACTGCTCCCTGTGCCTCGCCGAGGGCGAGCGCGAGCGCAAGCTCGTCCTCACCCTGGCGCAGCTCCCTCGCTTCGCCCCGGCCGGGGGCTTCACCGACCGCGTCATGGCGCGCGTGCGGATCCCGACGCCGTCGGGGGAGTTTCACAGCTAGATGCGAACCTCAGCTCCCACTCCCACTCCCAGCGCGCTCGCCGCGCTCCCCTCCCGCACCGCGATTTCGATCGTCCCGCCCGAGCCGAGGTAGGTGACCACGGCGCCGCGGGCGACATCAGCGAAGGTGCGCCGCACGGGGCCGGCGTCGCGTCCCGCGACGAGTACGCGCACACCGGCCACCGCAGCGTCTCCCGGTAGGTTCGTCACCAGCGTACCGAAGCGGTCCACATACATCACTTCCCCCACCAAGCCCTTCCCCTTCGCACGGGGCGCAGGGAGCGGAGAACGGTACGGGTCGGTGATGGGCGAGCCCAGGTCCGCGAGCGCCGCGCCGAGCGCGAGGCGCGCGGCCGCCGGGGCGAAGACATCGCG
>Ga0187892_10008098_pt1 | contig 14565 bp, 6 predicted proteins | sample MA1701073metaG_FD_139345 | JGI IMG/M metagenome (GOLD analysis project Ga0187892, IMG submission 139345) | Bio-ooze microbial communities from a basaltic lava cave in the Kipuka Kanohina Cave System on the Island of Hawaii, USA - MA170107-3 metaG ... | reverse complement strand
CGCCCGAGCCGGTCACCACCTGCTCGACCAGCTTGTCCTGCAGCAGCCGCCCGAACGCATCGAGCTGCGTGGTCTGCACGCTCCCCAGCGGATCGCTCAGCGTGGCCTGCAGCAGCCCGTCGTTGTAGCCGCGCGTCCAGACGTGCTGCCGCGGGTCGGTGATCGACTCCAGCCGGCCGAGGTTGATGCCATCGGTGAAATAGCTGTACGTGAAAGTCGGATCGACGACGGGATTGTGCGGCGTGGCGAAGTCCTGCGCCGCCGAGAGCATCACGGTCGCGGCCAGCAGCCGCCCCAGCAGGTCATACTTCCGACGCTCCTGCCGCAAGGGTGTGCCGCCGCCGTTCACGCCGTTATCGACCCATTGCTGCACCATCGGCCCCGGCCAGGGTGCGTTCGGATACGTATCGGTGCGACGCAGCCCCTCGGGCATGTCGGCCAGCTTCTGCCGATCGAGGAAGTCATACTCGTACGCGTGCAAGCGATCACCGAGCGTCGACGTCAGCACGTTGCCGTTCTGATCGTACGTGAGTGTCGTCACCACCTCTTCGACCGCGCTCGTGTCCGGATTCCAGCGCGGCGTCTTCACCTGCGTCGGCCGCACGGCGTCGTCGTAGACGTATTCCTCGTACCAATCGCCCGGCTCAGCCACGCCGTTGCTGCCGGTGTTGGCGACCCCGGTCGTCGGGTGATTGCCCTTGCGCACCAGCCGCAGCAGCCGATTGTCGCGGCACCAGACGTATTGCGTGACGCGGTCCTGATCAGAAAAGCCGCTGGTGGCGTGCTGACACTCCCACTTCAGCCTTCCGGCTTCGTCGAAATCGCGCGTGACCTTGGCCAGAATCTGGTTCGTGCCCAGGCCGCCCGGCCCGGTCGTGATCTCGCTCGTGACGCGGCCGTTGGCATCGTAGTCGTATTCGGTGATGGTCTGCGGCCCGGAGATCAGCATGCGCCGCGTCACGCTGTCCACCAGCCCGAGTGGCGTGTACGCGTAGTCGATCACGAGCGGCTCCGGGTCGGACGGCTGCGTGATCGTGTCGATCCAGCCGTTGGGCGTGTACGTGTACGTCGTGGTCTGATTGGGATAGGGCGTCCCGCTGTCGAACTCGGTCCCGAAGCTGGACTCCGTCCCCGTCAGCGACGCGGAATGCCCGCGCGTGACCGTCGTGAGCAGCCCGCGGCCATCTTACTCATGCTCCGGCCTTGAGTCAGTACCAGCTCAGCACTTCATGGCTTCTGTTTGCGCTCTTCGCGCATGCGCAATTGCTCCAGCAGCAAGTTGACTTGGGCCTCGTAGCCCACAATGAGATCCTCGAGGTTCGCCAGCCTTGTGAGCAATTGCTCTCGTTCTTGCTGCGATTCACGGCCGTGGATTCGTTCCCACCGATTCTGGATCGCGAGGAGAACGGGTTCAGACGGAACGTCGAGCAAGACCTGGTGCAGGAGCGAAGCGGTCTGCCCACCCGCATCGCGGGCTGCCAATCCGACCGAAACGATCATCGGTAGGCCGGCCGGCTCGTGACCAACAAGCTCGAGGAAGCAATCCCTCGCGCGACGGCGATAGTCCTCCGGCCAACTCGTGTCCAAGGGCCTCTTCTCAGCGTATACGGGAACCCGCATGGCGAGCTGGGTCGTTGCGGTCGCCATCAGTTTTTGAGAGCTGATCGTCACCGTACCGGTTCGGGAGTCGAGACGCATCCCTTCGGCGGGCGTGGTCAGCTCAAATTCTACGGGCGCCTGGCCACCCCGGACGGAATAGCGTAGCGTCGTTGGGCCATTCGGATCCAAGGCTCGTACGGGCTGGACCAACTCGAATTCGAAGGGTGGCCGGCAATGACGGAACTCATCCTGGGCAGGCCGCACCAGGCGGAGCGTGGTGCCGGCGCTAGCCGCGATGAGACCCGGCGCGGCTGCGACCCGTAGAGGCTCGCCGGGAATGCCAGGCGCTGTCCCGTCAAAGCTGCGCACAACGTGCTTCCTACCCGGCTCGGCGTTAACCAGATCTACGAACTCCAAGATGGCATCGCTGCCATAAGTCGTCGAGTCGCGATGGATGTAGCGAACGCGGGCCACGGCCGGGTAATCTGTTAGCAATGCCACGCCGTCCAGGCTGCCCAGACTAATGCGGTCACCGCGGCCCGACCGGGCGCAGTCGACGGACGTGCCCGATTGCCGGCATCCCCAGAGGGACACCTCCGGTGGCCGTGGGCGTGTGCCGGGCAATTGCAATTCCGCCAGGTCCCGGACAGCGATCATCATCCTTATCTCTGTGAGGTTTTCGTCGAACACGAATCCAGCAAGCAACCAGCCGTCGGTAATTCGGACCGGCCCAGAGCAGCTCCCGGGCGGCAGAATGGCAGCCAGCCACGGGTGGTTCTGGCCAAGCAGTTTGGCGACGTCGATCAACTCCAGTGACCGGGTCTGATAGACGCGGCATGGCTGACCGGGCGACAGTAACGTCCCCTTGGGACCCAGCGCCACGCCCGCGCGGTTCTGAGCGGTTTGAACGCTCGAGATTCTGTTCAGTGTCGATGGATCGAGCGCCCGGATTTCAGTGTTCAACTCGATGTAGACGGCGTGTGCATCGATTGCGACGCTGTGGACTTGCTCGTCAAATACTCTGGGGTCCCCAACACTCAGGTCGGCCACATTCACGACGGCCACGCTACACTTCGGCGAAATGCTGTTCCTACTGGCGTCACACAGCACAACGACTCTGTTCCCATCAGGGCTGACTCGAATCGCTGTAGGTTGGAACGGCAGCTCCAGCTCTTCCTCCTTCGTCGTCGCAGGCGTTGACGAACGCGCGGGTTCGGGTGAGGCCACAGGCTTGGAAATAGACTCTGTGGCATCCTGCCTGCAACTCAGGCTGACGGGCAGTAAGAACGCTGCCACGAGCGTGAAGCGCTTCGCAGCATCCATCTGACCGGCTCGATGCGTTCTCATGGGTCACCTGTAGGTTGGAGGAGGTACGTGAGTTGCTCGATATGCACCCGTAGCTCCTCGACTTGCTCAGAAAGGGCGTTCACTCGAATCCTGAGCTGCTCCACGTCGAGCTCCTCGGCACCGCTGGCATGATCAGGGGACGCATCTGCCAGCGCCTGCTCCACCGTTTCCTGCGGAATCTCGATAAGAACCGAATGACCTAGCACGGCACTCTCAGATCGGCTGTCGCGCACACGCACGGTGACAGGCTGCAACACGACGTAACCGCGCGGCTGAAACCCAAATAGGGTGCTTATGCGCTCGGCGATCCGCGTGCGGTGTTGTTCCAGCCGCTCGGGCATCCGGGCGAAGTCCAGATAGACGGAGTTCAACAATGTGCTCACAAGCTGGGTTGCGGCCGTCTTATGGAAGTGAGGCGAATCGATGTTCAAGCGGCCGGACGCCACGTCGATCTCGATACCCTCCTGGAGCGTAGCTAGCTCGAACGAGTAAGGCGGGTAGCCCCCAGAGGCCCGATAGGTCAGTGACGTTGACTCAGGACTGCAAGAAATTGGGCCGGTCGGGAAGCGAAACTGCAGCGGCTCGCGACAATGGGAGAAGTAGGTTGGAGGCGTGTCTACCCAGAACAGCTCGTTGCCGAACAGCACGGCGACGCCACCGGCCACGGCTTGCATTGTGGTCGGTACGAGATTAGGCGGGCTCGTAAGCGGCAACCCGTTGTAGAGGACCACGCGGTGTTCACCGGGCTTGAGTGTGAAGAGATCGCAAAACTCAAGGGCGACCTGCAGGTGCGATTGGGAATAATCCATGGTTAGCGCCAAAGCGGCTGGGTGATCGACGAGAAGCTGGAGGTGGCGGGCCGACCGAAATTCGACAGTCTCATCGTTCACAAACAATTTCCGCGACGAATCATGCCCGCGGTTCCACAGTGACGGTGGAAGGGGTTCGTCGCGTGTCAGCCCAATCATTCCTGGCGGCTTGGCCACGAACAGCGGCTGGCTGAGCGTCGAGTCGAAGACGCAGCCTCCCAGGTACCAGCCGTCGGTCAGCCGCCGGGGTTGGTCTCCGCTGTGGGGGCTCGAAAAGCCGAGTGGCAGGCCTTCATCCCGCAGCGGCGACAGCGAGTGCGCCTCGAAAATCGACCAAGGCTCAGATGATCGCGACCGCGCCATCAGAACGTTCGGACCAATGAGTGCGATTGTCTCGGCCGGCGTCGACAAGTGCGTGCTGCCTGCGTCGGTGAGGTCCCCAGTATGCAGAGCCGTAATCATCGCGGTCGACTTGTGTGCCAGGTAGACGTGCTCGTCATTGAGCGCGGCATCCGCCACGTCCCTCAGCAGGGTGCGCACCTTGCGCACTTCGAGCTTTGCCAGATCGATCACGGCCACTTCAGCCGTAGGTGGGCCGGAGTGTACCGCGTCCGGTTGGTTGCTGACCCAGACGACTGCTGTACGTCCACTCTCGCTCACACGAGGGGCTCCTGACGTACGCCGAGAGGTCGAGGGCGCCGAGAGGAAGGGCAGGGTGACGGATGGACGAACCACATTAAGATCCATCGTGTCGATGCGCTCCAACTCGCCCCATTTGAGCCGAAGGTTCACTCGGGTGGGTCCGAGTTGATCCGCGCGCGGCGTCCATCGCAGCGTCTGGCCATCCAACACCATGCCCTCGGGCGCGTCCTGGAGGTGGAGCGTTGCGCGCACGTCCCACGGTCGTACGCGTGCGGCCATAGGTTGATCGATCGGCAGCCGGATTGGAAGCTCGATGTCAGCATGAAGAAATGGCTGGTCTTGGACATTCAAAGCCTCCAAGGGCACCACGGCGATGTTGCGTCCCCCGCACACCAGGACGGCGTTGTCGCTCGGGCTGGCGAAGTAGGAGGTCGGATAGGGGGCGGCTCTTTCTGGGCCGATGGGTACGCGTGACGGCGGCGGGCGCGGCACCCGGATATCCTGAGGGAGTTTCAACTGGCTCCAGGGCTTATTCGTGTTGTACGACCAGGCGGCAATACCGTCACTGTCCCAATTAATAATGACGGGGCGATCCTGGAAATAACAAATCGGCCGTCGTAGCTGCGCTTCCTGTCGCTTCGCTAGCTGAGTAAGAGAATCAACTGGGAAAACGCCGTCTGGAGACGAAACGATGCGGTCCCACCGATCGGGCAACGTGTATTTCAGCTCGCGGTTTCGTGCGACCTCCGTCAGCTTAACCAGCCCCACCGATTCCGGCGGCTGCTCAATCGTCAGGGCTTTCGACTCGGACCGAAGTTCGCCGACGCTCAGGACAAAAAGAGCCTTTCCGCTGAGTGAAACGGCCGCGGCGCGGACGCCGCGGAGCAATACGCCTTCATGGCCCATCGACTTGAGGTTGACGCAACCCAGTTGCGCCTCGCCAACACCGCGGACGTAGTAGATGTAGGGGTCGGTCGGGGCAGATGAAGCCAAGAGGGACTGTATTTCAGCTCGGTCAGTGGGAATCTGTCCGAGGACGGCGAGTGTGGCCGCGTCGACGACGTGCAGCACCGAATCGTCGCGGCACGCGATGACGAAACAAGCATGGTCGCCATAGCGCTTGTACACCGCGGCGATGGGGGCTCGCTCAAACGTCTGCTGTGCATCCTGAACCGGTCGACCAAGCAGGCGTTCGTGATCGATGCGCCAGACGGACTTCTGGGCGGGGTCGAGTGCCAGAACCGCAGCGCTCTCCGGATCAAATGCGAAGTCAGTGGCAAAAAACTCCAATGAAACTAGTTTGTAGGGTGGCGTCGCATTCGCAGGAGGTTTCCAGGCCTGCGCACCGATGGCGTTGAACCATCCGACAAGCGAGCATGCAACCAGGCAGGCCAGGTTCCCGGCAGTGCAGGTTGCTCGCCGCGTTCTAGCCGATTCAGGGGACCTCGGGTTCGTCATCGCTCAGTCCCCCAAGCAGCTTGAGCGCGGCATCGACCTTCGCCCGCATCGAGCCGACTCTTTGTTCCAAGTCAGACAGTTTCTCGTTGACTCCGGCTGGATCGGCCTTCCGTGGCCGTGACGGTCTCTCTACGGGCTTGGGCATGCGCGCACGCTCGGCATCCAACACGCGGGCGCGCTCTGCTTGCTGCTGCTTCACGTGCTCCTCAACGAGATTGTGGGGCAGCTCCAAGAAAACGTAGTGAGTCAGGTAAGCGATCTGACCGTCACGGTCGGTGGCTGTCACATCGAAGTACAGAGTCGCCAAATAGCCTCTGCAGTCGCGACCAGTGATTCGTTTGAATTCTTCATTGGAACGCTTGCGAAATGTGCGTAGCGGCTCCGTCGGGTCTCCGGTCTGCGTGGAAAACTGGCCTACCATGCGCTGTGCAGCCTTCTTCACGTACTCGTGCGCCTTGACGGCCATGGTCCCGGTGCTCCGGTCAAGGTCGACACCCGGCGCCGGCGTGCTCAGCCCGAACTCGAACGGCGCGCGCCCGCCGTCTAGCTGATATGCCCATGCGGTCGGCTCATCGTTCTTCAAAACCAACGGAATGTCGGTCGGCCGGAACTGGATCGGTCGCCGGAAATGCCGCAGTTGGGACTCGGTCAGATAGACAACGTAGAGCGTCGAGCCGATTGATACGACGACGACGTCAGCGGCCGAAGCCAGTTGCGAGCGGCCATCGCCATAATCGCTGCGGTCCGCATCGCGCAATACTAGGCCGGGGCCGTCGGCCGCCGCAGTAAACAGGTCGCAGACTTCGAGGCGCTGGCGTACTCGCTCGGGCTTGCCGTAGAACTCGACGACCAATTTCGCCATGGCTGGATGGTCAGGCATGATGACCGCTCGCTTTGTTCCCAGCGGTTTGTCTAGGGGCTGCGTGCGAAACGGAGCGTGCATGAAATCGCCACTGAGGTACCGTGCCCAACGATGGGGCAACAATGCTTGCTGAGGCGGTGTGTGGTCCAAGGGATGGAAAAGGAACGCCTCCGGGCGCCCCAGTAGCACCTGCACCGAGTTCAATCCGGCGTCGAAAATACAATTCTGGTAGAGCCAACCATCGAGGATCGGTTGGGGCGCCGCCTCGGATAGTGTGCGCGCAGTAGCGGTGGCACGCTTGGGGTCCTTTATTCCGATTTCGTCGGTGCTGACAGTGCCCAGTTCGGGCGTCCGGAAGACCGAGGTGCCGACTGTCAGTTCATATACGAACAGCCGGTCGCCAGGGGCCCAAGAAAGGTGCCGTAAACGGTCGGTCAGGTGCGTTGTGTGCAAGACGTGAAGATCGTCGCCGGCCAATGTGGAAACCGTCTTGAAGCCCAAGGGAAGGATGTACACGCCGCTGGCATCTACGCATGCGTCGCCCAACATGAACGGCAAGGTGCGCTCAGTGCGAACGTCGCCGCGGTCAAGGTCGATGATAGCAATGTGGCAAATGCCCTCGTCGTTCGGACCTTTTTGTTCGTTGCCGTAGGCGAGCGCCGATCGGCCGTCCGGTGCGACGCGCAGCGTCTCGGGCACAAAGCCTAGTTCGACCGCCGGGTGCCGCACCCGGATTCGAAAGTGTTCGTCCCGCTCAGTGTCCCGCCAGCGCAGCCGCACTGCGATGTCGTGCAACCCGACCTGTGAGGCCTGAGGCGTCCAGCGTAGCGTGGTCTCATGCAGTTCCACACCGGCCGGTAAGGAAACTGCTTCGAGTAACACGCGATCATCCCAGAGTTGCAGGTCACAGTCGAGTGTCTCGCCAATCATCAAGCTTTCCGGCAGCGTCAGATCTGCGTAGAGGAATGGCTCCGAATCGGGCGCCAGTCGGTCAAGGGAAATGCTAAACGCCAAGCCATTGCTGGCGAGGACGGCCAAGTTGTGCTTGGCATCGGCGAAGATGCGTAGCCTGTCGCCCGATGAATCCGGCTTTCCCGGCGCATCGCGCAGCTTTGGTCGCTTGCGCTTTGGGTCGGGCTTGGTCAGACCGTCGGGAAGTTTGACGTGCCCAGCCACACGAAACGTATTGTAAGAGAGCGCGATGATGCGGCTGCTATCTCGGGCCAGGATAATCGGCCGATCGGGCATGAAGGAGATCGGTATGAGGTCCCATTCGCTGATGCGCTGCTGCAGGTCGGCCGAGTACAGGCCCAGCTTACTGGCGACGTAGCGGCCACGAGGGTCGGTGATCCCTCCGCGAGGCAGACGCGCTTCGCCGAGCTTTGCCAAACACGGGCCCTTCTCGGTCACGTCGACGCGAGACATGCGCCCGGATTCTTGGCGAATAGTAAGGATTCGCGAGCCATCCGCGGAAACATCCAGCCAGTCGCCCTGTGCATCGAGCGGACCGATGTCGCGCATCTCGCGCAGGTCCACCGTGTGGAATTGCGTTCCGCTGCTTCCGCACCGGTAGTAGACGTACGGATCATCCGGGTTCTGTGAGGCGGCCAGATCCAGCGGGTTCAACTGGCCGAGTTGAATGCGGTGCTCGCGTCGCAGCGTCTCGGCATTCAGCACGTCCAAGGTCAGTTCGCCGTGGCAGGCGACGACGAAGTAGGCGCGATCATCCACACGTTTGAAGAGCGCCGCCGTGGGCTCCGCGCCGACCAGGGCGACCGCGATCGGATCGGCCGAAGCAGCTCCGATCGCTGCGTAAAGCGAGGCCGAGTTGTGCTCCAGGTCGATCGCCAGGAGCGTGCCGGCCTCGGGATTGTATGCGAAATCGTAGCCGTAACCCTTCAGTGGAATTGGTCGAACCTCGGCCGGCGCGTCGGCGGCAGCGGGCCGAGTCTGAGCAGGTCCTGCGTCATCCGGAGACCGGGTGCTTGCGGCGGCGAACTCAAGTTTCAGGTCTTTCGCACCCGAATAGCCCGTCGTCCCATCGCGGCGCTTGAACTTCACTTGGAAGCGGCGCCACGTCGTGATGCCAGCGGTCTCGCGCAGTTCGGCTTCGCCGAGCGCGAGACGGTCATCGATCGTCAGCGCGTGCTCCTCGGCATCGGGCAGTTCCGGGAAGTTCCCGGCTGCGTCACCCACCACGGGCGCAGCTCCGACCTTGCTGTGCGTGATCCGAACCGAAACCGCTTCAATGACGTTCAGCGGGTCCACCAATTCCGAGCGCACGCGAACGGTGATGCTCCCGCCAGCATTGCGCTTTTCAACGATCGCGGGTGCGCCGGCTCGCCCGCGCAGCAGAACTTGGACCTCGGCCGATGGGATTGCCAGGCCGATATGCGTCCCACGCAGCTTGGCCACCGAAACGCCGATCAGCGCCCCATTCGCGTCGACCACTGGTCCGCCCGAGTTTCCGGGGTTGATATCGCCGTCGAGTTGGACCAGCGAGATCCGGTCAGAATCGTCTCGGCGGATGCTCGAGATCGATCCTTGTGCGATCGTCACTGTCGGCCGGCCCTTGCTCAAAGACAGGGCCGTGCCGAAGGGGAACCCGAGGATGCACACCGGCAGTGTCTCTCGTAATGCGACCGAACCGCTCAGGTCGAGAGGTTCCGGCAGTCCCTCGCTGGGAACTCGGATGACGGCCAGGTCACGGTCCGAGTCCTTGGCAACCAACACTCCCCTGAGTAGCCGCTCATTCTTCGTGCCCGAATGAAACACGGTGCCCAGTTGAGTCGAGCTCTCGACCACGTGCGCGTTGGTCACGACGAACCCGAACTCACCACGCTTTTCGATCAGGAAGCCGGATCCGCTGACTTCCCCTCGCCCGCCGACCGTCACCAACACGGTTGCAGCCTTGAGCTTGTCCAATACCGGTTCGGGAATCGATGTCTGTGCGATGGCGTGCGAGACGGTCAGGCAAAGCAGGGCGGACATGACACTTCGGGGCATAGCTCGGGCTCCGTGATCGATTCGGATCAGGTGTACGGCTGCACTGTGATCATCGCGGATTCTATCGAACTGGAGTTGAGGATTGCAATACCGGCGTGTCTGCTCGCGGCCCTCAAGCCGGCTTGCTATCCTGCCGCGCGCGATGGAGCACGAGCGGCGAGTCGGTGTCCTCGAGGAGTCCTCGGCGGCTGGACCACGCGCGCATTCGAGGTACCGCGGTTGGTACGTCCTGCTCCTGGCGGCCGCGTGCGGGCTGTTCTTCTTCGACCTCGACGGGGGCCAACGGCTGGGCCAGCCGGAGTGCTGGGTGGCGCGGACCGCGCAGGAGATGCTCGACTCGGGCGACTGGCTCGTGCCGCACTTTGCCGGCGAGATCCGGCTGCAGAAGACGCCCGGGCCGTACTGGCTGGCGGCCGCGATCGCGTGGCTGCGCGGCTCGAACGTCGACGCCGTCAGCATGCGCATCCCGAACGCCGCGGCCGCGCTCGTCATCGTCGTGACGATCGCGCTCTGGTGCCGGCGCAACTTCGGGCCGCGGGCCGGGCTCTACGCCGGCTACACCACCACGTGCAGCCTGTTCCTGCTCTACTGGTCGCATCAGGGCTCGTCCGACCTGGGTGTGGCCGCTCTGTGCACCGTCGCGCTCGTGGCGATGTGGGAGGCGGATAGAGGGTTCAGGGTTCAGGGTTCAGGGTTCAGGGATCAGGGTTCAGGGTTTGGGCGGCGCACTGGCAGCCTGCCGGCTACCGCGCCGCCTTCCGAGCCGCCAGAGGATGCGACCGGCTCCTTCGCAACCGACGACGCCGAACGCATTTCTCAGGACTCAGGACTCAGGACTCAGGACTCAGGACTCAGGACTCAGGACTCGTCAGGACTCAGGACTCAGGACTCAGGACTCAGGACTCAGGACTCGTCAGGACGCAGGACTCAGCACTCGCCACTTCGCCGGTGGTGGTGGCTGCTGTTCTACGCCGCCTGCGGGCTGGGCATGCTCTACAAGGGACCGATCCCGGTCGGCGCCGTCGGATTCCCGCTGGTCGCCTACCTACTGCTCTGGCGGCGCTGGCGGCTGCCGCTGCAGATGGCCCTGCCGATCGGGCTTCCGCTGTTCCTGGCTCTCTGGCTGCCGTGGGTGATCTACATCTGCGTCCACCTCGGCGCCGACGCCCTGTTCCGCTGGCGGGCCGAGTTCGTCGACCGGGCCAGCGGCGAACTGCCCAACGTGGCCGGGCATGCCGCCAACCCGCTGCTGTATCTCGGCTACTACATCCCGGTCATCGCCGCGTTCGCCCTGCCGTGGACGCTATCGCTGCCGCCGTCGTGGCTGCTTCCCTGGCGACTCAGGCGTTCGCACGCTACGGATGCCGATCCAAACGCATCAGGCGCGGGCGACAGGGCGCCGCTCGATGCCGCCGGCCAGGGTGCGGTACACGTGGATGCCACGTCGCAGCGTGACGCGGCCCGCTTCCTGCTCGTCTGGGGCGTGTCGGTCTGGCTCTTTTTCACGCTCAGCGTCGGGAAAGAGAACCGCTATATCCTGCCGGCGCTGCCGCCGCTGTGCGCACTGGTCGGTGTCTATTTCAGCGATCTGTTTCGAACCGGCCGGCCGCGGCGCGAGACGCTCGTGAGACTGACCTGCCGCGCTGCGCTCGTCGCCATCGTCGCCGGCGTGATCGGCGGCGGTTTCGGCCTGCGCGAGTGGGCCAAGCGCAACGCACCGGACGCATTCCCCGACCTCTTGGGCGGCTACGCTCCCGTCGCCGTCGTGATGGCCATTGGCTTCGCGGCCGCGGCCGTGCTGTACGAGCGTCGCCTCGAGGACCGCTCATTCGCCGCCATCTGCCTGACGATGGCCACCGCCTGGTGCCTGACCTGGCGCGGCCTGATGCCGATCCTGGCTGCCCAGCGTCCGGCGATCGAGCTGGCCGCCGTCCTGAACCAGCCCGACGTGCGCGACCTCGACACCTACTACCTCGGCGTGCAGGACGCCCGCGTCATCTACTACAGCGGCCGCCCGATCCCGCGCGTGGTCAGCTCGATCGACATGTTCCGCTTCACCGACGGCCGTCGCGACCCGCCGCACGAGATGCGCAAGATCGGCGAGACAACGGTGCAGAAGCTTCGCGATACCAGCCGGCCGGTCTTGTTCGTCGCCGGTGTCCCGGAGTTCAACCGGCTGACGCGCGGCCTCGAGCAAGCCGGCCAGCTCGACGGTCTACCCATTCACGAGTGGCACCGCACGGCCGGTCCGAAGGACAAACACCGTCTGATTCTGTTCGGCAACGTCCCGCCTGCGCGGATTGCCGATTTCCGATTTCCGATTGCCGATTAGCCGCGTGAGTCTGCCATATTCCGGGGCTCGACGGAAATTAAGAACCCCCGACGCGATACGGCTGTGTCCGGGGCAGGTCGAGAATCGGCAATACGGTGTGCGATGCCGGAGCCCTGCCGCCGCGGGCAGGCGGATTTGGGATGTGTCCGCAGGGTCTCGCGGTGTGCGATGCCGGAGCCCTGCCGCCGCGGGCAGGCTGCGGCCCAGGCGCGCTCGGAGGCTTCGAACGCCGCATGGCCACGCTTCGCTCGGCCACGCCACACGCTATAATCTCCGTGGCATCCGACACCGCGGAGAGACGCCATGGCCACGATCCCGCTAAAGCGCGGCATGTTGATCCAGCACGCCAACCACATCTACACGGTGACCGACTTCCACGAACAGCACACCGGCCGGCAGCACCCAACCGTGCACGTGTCGCTGCGCGACATCCGCGACGGCCGCTCGGTCGACCGCACGCTCGAGCAGATCATGCCGATCATCGAGGTCGCGCACCAATACCGCCAGATGCAATACCTCTACGCCAAGGGCAACCGCCACGTCTTCATGGACAGCCAGACGTTCGACGAAGTCGAGCTCGGCGATGAGCACCTGCACGGCCGCCAGCCGTTCCTGTCGGCCGGCGCCGAATACCGCGTCAGCTTCATCGAAGGCCGGCCGCTGGTGCTGGAGATGCCCGACGTCATCACGCTGACCGTCAGTCTGACGGCCGCCCCCGCCCACGCCGCCGGCGCCGCCTCGAACGTCACCAAAGAGGCCGCGCTCGACAACGGCCTGGAAGTGCGCGTGCCGCTGTTCATCAAGACCGGCGACGCCATCCGCGTCGACACGCGCACCCGCGCCTACGCCGGCAAGGCCTGAACCAAGCAAACGCGGGCGCGCCGGAGCGCGGGCATCCCGCCCGCTTCTGGGGCCGCCCGATCGGACCGCGGGCATCTTGCCCGCTTCTGGGGCCGCCCGATCGGACCGCGGGCATCCCTGCCCGCTTCTGGGGCCGCCCGATCGGACCGCGGGCATCCCTGCCCGCTTCTGGGGCCGCGACCATCCTGGTCGCACGAACGAATCAGCTTATCCATCCCGCGGATGGCGCTCCGCGCCACGCGAACTTCCCACCGCCTTCCACCATACTGGAAAAAAGTCATGACTTTTTTCCAGTTGCCTGGAAAGCAACGCCACCCTACACTGACCGCATGCGTTACCTGACGCCCACGCTCGAACAGTTCGCGGCCGAGAAGTTCGTGCTGGTCTCCGGGCCGCGCCAGGTGGGCAAGACGACGCTCGCCAAGGCCTGGTCGGCCGCCCACGAGCAGGCCGGCCGCCGGACCCTCTATCTGAATTGGGACGTAGCCGAAGATCGCGAGGCCATCCTGCGCCGCCCGTGGCTCGAGCCTCTGCGAATCGATGCCCTCGTGGCCGACGAGCTGCACAAGTACGTCCGATGGAAATCATGGCTCAAGGGTCTTTACGACCAGCAACGCCAGCGGCTCGAAGTCGTCGTGACAGGCAGCGCCCGGCTCGATGTCTTCCAGCGCGGGGGCGAAAGCCTGTTCGGCCGGGTCGAGGCGCTCCGGCTCCATCCCTTCAGCGTGGGTGAGCTGACACACGGCCGGCTGGTCGCGCCGCCGCGCGATTGGCTCACGCTGGCAGGCCCGTCGGTCGACGCCAGCCTGTGGCCACAACTGGAGCGCCGTAGCGGGTTCCCGGAACCCTTCCTGCGGGACGACCCACTGCAGCACCGCCGCTGGTCGGCACGGCGAAGGCAACTCCTCGTACACGAGGAGCTGCGCGAGATTTCGCAGATCAAGGAACTGTCCCTGGTCGAACACCTCGCCATGCTTCTGCCGCGCCGCGTGGGCGCACCGCTGTCGGTGAATGCACTGCGCGAGGAACTCCAGGTGGCTCACGACACGGTCAGCTCGTGGCTGGCCGCACTGGAGCGGCTCTATTTCTGCTTCCGCATCGCGCCCTATCAGCGGCGCATCACGCGCAGCCTGACCAAGGAGCAGAAGCTCTACCTCTGGGATTGGTCAGCCATCGAAGACGATGGCGCCCGGTTCGAGAACATGGTCGCCAGCCACCTGCTGAAGTCGATCCACGCCTGGAACGACATCGGCTACGGTGAGTTCGACTTGAAGTATCTGCGCGACAAACAGAAAAACGAGGTCGACTTCGTCGTGACCGAGCGGAACAAGCCGATCGTGCTCGTGGAATGCAAGCTGGCCGACGAAGCCCCGTCGCCCTCTCTCCTGAAGCTCGGCGCGCAACTCGGTAACGTGCCGCAAGTTCAGCTCGTGCGGACCGCCGGCGTGGATCGCACCAAGGCCGGCACGCGCGTCGTCAGCGCCGAGCGGTTCCTGGCCGGGTTGATCTAGCCCGGATTATTCACAAAGGCGCCAGCGGCGCCATGGCAAGTTGCGTCGGCGGCAGCGCTTGCGCGCGTTTTTTGGGGCAAGCCCGTGCGCGACAGTCTGTCGGAGCGCCAGCGTCAGTCGCGCCGTGGCCCGCGCCCT
>Ga0187892_10008097_pt1 | contig 14566 bp, 10 predicted proteins | sample MA1701073metaG_FD_139345 | JGI IMG/M metagenome (GOLD analysis project Ga0187892, IMG submission 139345) | Bio-ooze microbial communities from a basaltic lava cave in the Kipuka Kanohina Cave System on the Island of Hawaii, USA - MA170107-3 metaG ... | reverse complement strand
TTTTCTCAATACCCCTCAGTGGGGCCAGGGTAGCGCAAAAATCATAGCGCGCTTCGCAGGAGCGCTCGGCCTCACGGGGTAAGACGTATGGCAACGCGACCCAGAAAACGCAAAACTCGAACTTAGTACAGCTCGTCGTAAAAAGGTTCTCGAAATCAACTGAAGACGAGCTGTACTGAGGACGACAAGGACGCCGCCCAACGAGCCGATGCAGCAGACCGGCCTTCGGCCGGCCGCTGATCGCCAAGCCGTGCAATGACCCCGCAAAGTCCTTCGATGAACTCGCAACGGCGCGCGATGAGCACGTCACCCGGTTCGATGACCTCGTGATCGCGCTCCTCGTCGCCGTGCAGATCCTTCGGCCGGGGATTCCACCAATCCCCGGGCCCCTCACGGCCGGGTTCGCCCCTCGCTCCGGGCCTTCTCGAGGATCGCCTCGAGCCGCGCGACCTCGGCCGGCTTCTCGAGATAGAGGTTTCGCGTCTCGCTCGGGTCGTCGCCGAGGTGGTAGAGCTGGCCTTTCGGGCCGCCCGGCACGGGCTTCGGGTCCTTCGGGTTGCTGAATCCGCGCGAGCCGAGGGTCAAGCAGAGTTTCCACGGCCCGTCCCGGATGGCGAAGCCGCCGTCGCCCGAATGGAGAACCATTCCCCGGCGCGGGGCGGGACCCTTCCCGAGAAGGACCGGCAGGAAGCTCGAGCTGTCCTCGGCGGCGTCGCGCGGAAGGTCTCCCCCGACGATCTCCGCGACGGTCGCCATGAGGTCGGTGAGGCAAACGAGAGCCTCGCTCGTCGAGCCGGCCTTCACGCGGCCCGGCCACCGGACGATGAGCGGCACGCGGTGGCCGCCCTCCCAGATGTCGCCCTTCTGCCCGCGCCACGGGCCGTTGGCGCGATGGCGGTGCTTCTCGATGTCCTCCGGGAGCCAGTGGGCCCCGTTGTCGCTCATGAAGAGGACGAGCGTGTTCTCGGAGAGCTTCTTCTCCTCGAGCACACGGAGCACCCTGCCGAGGGCGTCGTCCACCTGGGCGACGAAGTCGCCGTACCAGTCGGCGCCGCTCTTTCCGCGGAACCCCTTGAGCGGCATCCAGGGGGTGTGGGGCGCGGTCAACGGGAAATAAAGAAAGAAGGGTTTCGCGGGCTCCTGGCGGCGGAGGAACTCCTCCGCCCACGCCACGAGGGCCGGGAGGCAGCCCTCGTGCGTGAAGCCGGGGGCGATCCCGCCGGCCCGCCAGAATCCGCCGCCTCCCTTGCGGCGCATCTCGCTGGCGCCGATCCGGCCTGTGGGCGGCTCGACGGCGCGGTCGCCCTCGAAGAAAAGGTAAGGCGCCATGTCGAGCGACGCGGGTATGCCGAAGAAGCGATCGAAGCCGCAGTCGAGGGGGCCGGGACGGAGGGGCTTCGTGTAATCCGCCGGCTCCACATCGCCGAGGCCGAGGTGCCACTTGCCGACTCCGGCCGTCGCGTAGCCGCGCCCGCGCAGGAACGAGGCCACCGTCGTGCGGCCGGGCTCGATGAGCGCCCTGGAATCGCCGACCAGCGTCCCGCGCTGGAGCCGCGTGCGCCACGCGTAGCGCCCCGTGAGGAGGCCGTAGCGGGTCGGCGTGCAGAGGGCCGACGGGGCGTGCGCGTCCGTGAACCGCATCCCCTCGGAGGACAGCCGGTCCATGCTCGGCGTGGGGATCCGGGAGTCCGGGTTGTAGCAGCGCGGATCGCCCCAGCCGAGGTCGTCGCCGACGACCAGGACGATGTTCGGAGGACGCTCGGCGGCGAAGGCGGCGCAGCCGAGCGCGGCAATGCCGGCAAGCACGATGGAGAAGAAAATCGGCAGCCGAATGCTCACGGCGCCTGGAAGGTCCACTGCTGGTTGTTGGCGCCGCTGTAGGTCCACTGGAGCACGTTGGCGCCGTTCGCAGTGGAGGCGCCGGAGACATCCAGCGCCTTGCCGCTGTGGACGGCCCGAACGCTGTAGTAGCCGCCGGAGGTGGCGGCAATCGTCCACTTCTGGTTGTTCCCTCCCGTGTACGTCCAGATCTGGACGTTCGCGCCGTTCGCCGTGGAGGCGCCGTTCACGTCAAGCGCCTTGGCGCTTTCGATGCCGATGATCTTGTACTGGTTGCTGCCGAGATGGGTGATGGTCCACCTCTGGTTGTTGCCGCCCGTGTAGGCCCACTGCTGCACGTTCGAGCCGTTGGCCGTCCCGTGGTTGTTCACGTCGAGGGCCTTCCCACTGTGCCGCGCGATCACCCGGTAGGTCCCGCTCGGCACGGGGCCTCCGGAGGGAAGCTTGTAGAGGCGCACGTAGTCGACCTGGTAGTAGTTCGGGAACGGCGTCGTCGCGTCGGCGTCCCAGCGCATCCCGCTGTTGAGGATGAGATACATGGGCACCGCCGGGACGTAGCTTTGATACAGAGTCTTCTTGACGACACCGTCCTTGTACCAGATGGCGTAGCCCGGCCCCCATTCGAGGCCGTAGGTGTGCCAGTTGGTGAACTCCTCGTAGAAGTTCGAAGAGTTCCAGTTCGCCGGGCAGCACGTGCCGTAGGCGAGACCCATGTGCATCCGGTTGTCGCTGCCGAAATACTCCGCGATATCGAACTCCGGCGGCCAACCCTGGGGAAGCGACCAGAAGGCCGGCCAGACCCCTTTTCCGGTCGGGTAGCGGGCACGGATCTCCGCGTAGCCGTAGGTGTAGTTCATCTTCCCGTTCGAATGGACGAACCCCTCGCTGTAGGGGTAGCCCCCGAACTCGCCGCCCACCGCCTTGCGGCAACGGAGCCAGAGCGAGCCTCCGCTCAGGTACGAGTCCTCGGGCGTGATCCAGCTCGCGTACTGGTCATTATGGTGCTGCCCTCCCCAGGGGAGAGACCCCCAGCTCCACTTGCTGGAGTCGATGCTCGTTCCGCTGAACTCATCGGACCAGGTGAGGCTCCAGCTCCCGGGCGGCGGAGCTGCGCTCACGGAGGCGAAGGCGATGGTCACGGCCATGGCGGCGAGCGCGCCGCCGGCGGCTTTCGAGCGCGTTGGATACCTCATCGGAGGCTCCTGTCTTTTGTCTGGGGCTCCACGAACGGTCGGCATTCGTGCTCCGGGCCACGGATGAGGCGATCTCCGTTTTGAAATGGAGTTCGCCTGCGATCTGCCCGAGGAGCCCAATCCCTTTCAACGGCTGGCATCTCGCCGAATTCCCGGAGCAAAGTCAAGCGATGCCTGCCAAGCAGCTTCTGCCAAGCGGCATCTGTCAAACGGCATCGGTCAAGCGGCATCTGGCTCAGGACCGGTTTCGAGAGCTATATTGTGCGGGAACAGATCCCCGATGGGCCCCTATGAGCCCAGATGAGCCCAGGTGAGCCCAGGTGAGAATAGAGCGCAATCTCAGTCGATCGAGCCCCGCTGTGCCTGCGGCGCTCCGAGAATCGAAATGGGGCCGGCGAAGGAGGGTCCACCCGATGACGGCGAAGAGTTTCATCCGCGGCGTGGTCCTCGTCCTCGCCGGCCTCGCCGCCGGGATCGGCATCGACAGAGTTCTCCTCGTCCGCGTTCCGCAGGCTCGGCCATCGCCGGACCTCGGAGATTCTCCTGCCGGCTCGCCCGTCGCCGGGGACGAGACGCCGGACTCTCGGCCGGTGGTTTCCCCCCGGAAGGGTCCCGCAGAACGTCGCCCCCCGCCGGGGCCCCCCTCGGAGCCCTCCACTCGGCCGTCGCCCCTGTCTCTCGAGGAAGCGGCGGCAGCCCTACGAAAGGCTGCGGCTGAGCCGAACCGCGCATCCCGCTGCGGCGCCATGGACGAGATCGGCAGGAAGGTCGACCTCAGGGACCTCCCTGAAACGCTCGAGCTGGCGGAGGGGATCGAACATGCCCCGGCGAAGTTCTGCTTCCTCCGCGGCGTCCTCTCCTCGCTGGCCTCGCTCGACCCGGCTGCGGCCGCCGAGCCTGTCCTTCGGCTCTTGCCCGCCCGCGAGTCGGATTCGATCCTCCCGCATATCGCCGCGCAGTGGGTGAGGCAGGATGCGGACGCGGCCTTCGCCTGGAGCAAGGCCCTTCCCGAAAGTTGGGGAAAGAAGGAGGCGCAGCGGGCTCTCATCCGCGAGCTGGCTCAAACGAATCTGCTGGAGGCAGCTCGCCTCGCCGGATCGCTCCCGGAAGGGCCTGCCCGCCGGGCGGCGCTCTCCACGCTGGCCTACGAATGGTCCGAGAGGGACCCCCTCGCCGCGGTCGCGTGGGCGAAGAGCCTCCCCGAGAATTCCGAAGGGCGCGAGGTGCTCCGGAGTCTCCTTCCCAAGTGGGCGACAATCGACCCTGGCGCGGCCGCGGCGTACACGCAGAGCATCGCCCGAGGGAGCGCGCACGGTCCCATCGTGGGCGCCGTGGCGGAAGTCTGGGCCTCTCTCGATCCGGCCGCTGCCCTGGCCTGGGTGCGGAGCCTGCCGGCGAGCCAGGGCCGGACGAGCGCGTTCCAGAATGTCATCTCGGTTCTCTTGGGCAGCGACCCGAAGGCGGCGGCGGCGGTCGTCTTGGAACTCCCGGCCGGCTCCTCCCGCATCGCGGCGTGCGAACAGGTCGCCGTCCAGTGGGCGGAGGTGGACCCCGAGGGCGCCATAGCCTGGGCCAAATCTCTTCCTCCCGGCCATGCTCAATCCACCGCCCTCAGCTCCGTCGCTCGGAGGCTCGCGGCGTCGGATCCTGCCGCTGCCGTCGACCTCGCCTTGTCCCTGGCGGTTGCGGACAGCCGCAACAGTGCGCTGGCTGCGGTCGCCGCCGAGTGGGCCGACTCCGACCCTGCAAGAGCCTCGGCATGGGCGAAAGGACTTCCGGCCGGTCCGACCCGGGACGCCGCGTTCGCGCAGATCGCTCCCCGCTGGGCGGAAACCGATCCTCGTGGGGTCTTCGCGTACGCCCAGAGCCTGCCTCGGGGGGATCGGCGGTCGAACTTCCTGTCGATTCTCTCGTCGCAGTGGGCGGCGACCGACCCGACGGATGCTCTCGCGTGGGCAAGCACGCTGCCCGAGGGCGATGAGCGAGGCCTTGTCCTCACGAACATCCTCACCGGCGGCCTCGCGCAACACTCGCCTCACGAAGCCGCGGAGGCGGTCCAGCGATTGCTTTCGGGCGAAGCTCAGGAAAACGCTGCGAGATCCATCGTTTCGGCGTGGGCGGTCTCCGAGCCCTCAGCGGCCGCGGACTGGGCCGCCGGTTTCCCGGAAGGAGCCGCTCAGGAAAATGCATTCCACTCCATTGCAGCCCAGTGGGCCCAGTACGACGCCGACGGCGCGGGGGGATGGCTCTCCAGGCTCCCTCATGGGAATTCCCGCGACGCCGCCGTCGGCGCCTTCGTCGACGCCGTCCAAGAGACTCAACCTCAGAACGCGGCCGTCTGGGCGGAGACCATCTCCGACCCGAACCGCCGCATCCCCCGGCTCGAGTCGGTGGGCCGCCATTGGCTTGTGATCGATCCCCCGGCGGCACGCGAGTGGATCGCGGGGTCGAGCCTGTCGGGTGAGCAGAAGAAGTCGCTCCTCGAAGAAGGGAAATAACGGTTCATGGAAGGGCTGGAAGCTCGCGGCCGCAGCCCTTCTCCGCCCTCCTTGCGATCTCTGCCAGCCGCAGCGCCCCCGCGCGGCCGCCGCGGAGCTGGAGGCGGCGGGCGATCGGGCGAAAGGCGCGGGCGAGGAAGCTCGCCGGCCGCGACCACGAGCGCAGCGCTACCCGGACTCGCCCCGTCGCCAGGTCCTTCTCCACGCTGAAGGTCTCCTCGCCGGCTACAGGGTGGCCGGCGAGCGTCCGGTAGGTGAAACCGGTCCGCCAGGTCCCGCCCTCGGCAGTCCCCTCGATACCGTCGAAGACCGCGACCACCCGAGCGGCGATCGAGAGATCGATGCCCGGCGCGAGGTGGTACGAAGCCGCCAACCCGTTGCTTGATTAACCGCAGAGAACGCAGAGGGGAGCGGCGAGCATTGCGCAGCCGCGGACCGCCGGAGGAGCCGATTACCCTCCCCTCTGCGTAACTCTGCGTCCTCTGCGGTTTCCATCCGTTCCATCGTTCCTCCACTTGCATACAGGGCCTACTTGCATACAGGGCCTCATTGCTAGGATCATGGGCCCCTCGTCTCATGACCCATGCAGCCAACGATTTCAAGCTGAACTCCCGCGCCCTGCGCCTCGTCGACGACATCGCCGCCCGCGCGGCCGAGCTTCGCGTCGCCGTCGAGACGGTTCCCGGCGCAGGGCGGGTGATCGACGCGGGGATCAACGCCCCGGGCGGGCTCGAAGCCGGGCTTGCGCTGGCTCGCGTCGCCATGGCTGGCCTCGGCGAGGTCGCGCTCGTCCCCAGCGAGGCCGGCGGCCTCGACCTCCCGCTGGTTCAAGTCCACACGGACCATCCCGTCGCGTCCTGCATGGCGGCGCAGTATGCCGGATGGGCGATCCAGGTCGGGAAATACTTCGCGATGGGCTCCGGTCCGATGCGGGCCGCATACGGCGGCGAGGACCTGTTCAAGGACATCGGCCACCGCGAGGAAGCCGCCTGCGCGGTCGGCATCCTCGAGACCCGAAAGATGCCGACCGCCGAGGTTTTCCAGCTCATCGCTGCGAAGACGCGCCTCGAGCCCGAGAAGGTCTCGCTCCTCGTCGCCCCGACGGCGAGCCAGGCGGGAACCTTGCAGGTCGTCGCCCGCTCCGTAGAGACGGCCCTCCACAAGCTCCACGCCCTGAAGTTCCCGCTCGACCGGGTGGTCTCAGGCTTCGGAACGGCTCCGCTCGGTCCGGTCGCCCGCGACGACCTCGCCGCGATCGGCCGCACGAACGACTGCGTCCTCTACGGCGCGCGTGTGACCCTCTGGGTGCGCGGCGACGACGAGACCATTGCCGCAGTGGGCCCGAAAGTTCCCTCTTCGGCCTCGAAGGACCATGGCGCGCCGTTCGCAGAGATCTTCGAGCGGTACGGGCGCGACTTCTACAAGATCGATCCGGGCCTCTTCAGCCCTGCGGAGGTCTCCTTCCAGAACCTCGACACCGGCCGCACGCACCGGTTCGGCCGGCGCGAGGACGAAGTCCTGAAGCGATCGCTCCTCTCATGAAGGGCACTCCGCCGCCCCCAGGCCTCTGCGCGCAGGTGGCGTGCATCCTCGAAGCCACCGCTCCGAAGCCCGGGAACGTCCATCGCTTCCACGACTTCGAGGACTCGACGTACCTCGATTTCGTCCTGGCGGCGGCGGCGATCGGCCCCGCCCTGGACCGGGCGGCGGAAGATGGCGTCGGCGCGGCGGTCCTGGAGGCCGTGGAGAAGACGCGCCGGCTTGTCGGGAAGAACGCCAACCTCGGCTTGATCCTCCTCCTGGCACCCCTCTCGGCCGCCGCAGCGCAGGCGGGCACGCTCGACCGCTCCCGAGTCCAGCGTGTTCTGGTCGGGCTCACGCCGCAGGATGGAGAGCGCGTCTACGATGCGATCCGCCGCGCCGCGCCGGGCGGGCTCGGCTCTAGTCGCGCGGAGGATGTCATGCAAGGCCGTCCCACGATCCCGCTCGTCGAGGCGATGGCGCTCGCCGCAGACCGCGATCTCATCGCCCGCCAGTACGCAAGCGGCTTCCGAGAAGTCTTCGAGGAGGCTCTCCCGGCGCTCCAGGCGGCCATCGATCGCGGGCTCGGTCTCGAGCCAGCCATCGTGAGACTCCATCTCGAGCTGATGGCACGCTTCCCAGACTCCCTCATCGCCCGCAAGTGCGGCGAGGAGACCGCCCGCGAATCCGCAGCCCGTGCCGCACGAGTCCTCGAACGTGGCTGGCCCGGCTCGAGCGAGGCCGATGAGGCCCTGCGCGACCTGGACGCGTGGCTCCGGGCCGACGGCCACCGGCGAAACCCGGGAACGACCGCGGACCTCGTCGGCGCGGCGATCTTCATCGCGCTGCGCAATGGGTGGATCAAGATTCCACTCACGGACAATTAACCGCAGAGGACGCAGAGGTGCGCAAAGGAGGCGAAACGACCCCTCTGCGTCCTCTGCGCGCTCCACTGCGTCCTCTGCGGTTCCCGTCCGCCTCGATTGTCCGTGTGAGGTGATGGGGTAAGATCACACGGCTATGAAAGCGCCATCGCTCCGTTTCGGCGCCTGCATCCCGCTGGCCCTTGTCACTTGTGCGTTCAATCCGGCAGTTGCGGCGCCGCGGCCGAACGTCGTGCTCCTCATCACCGATGACCAGGGCTACGGCGACCTCTCCTGCCATGGAAACCCGGTCCTCGAGACGCCGAACATCGATCGACTGCACGGCGAGAGCATCCGGTTCACGGACTTTCACGTCTCGCCGATGTGCACGCCCACGCGCGGGCAGCTCATGACCGGCCGCGATGCCCTCGCCAACGGCGCCATGAACGTATCGAGCGGCCGGACGCTCCTGCGCCGAGGGCTTCCGACTCTGGCCGACGTCTTCGCGGCGAGCGGCTACCGGACCGGGCTCTTCGGGAAGTGGCACCTCGGCGACAACTACCCCTTCCGGCCTGAGGACCGCGGGTTCCAGGAGGCCCTCTGGTTCCCGTCGTCCCACATCTCCTCGGCCCCCGACCACTGGGAGAACGACACCTTCGACGACACGTACCGCCACAACGGCCGGCCGCAGCGCTTCGAGGGCTACTCTACCGACGTCTTTTTCCGTGAAGCGATGCGCTGGATCGAGGGATGCGCGTCGCGCGGGGAACCGTTCTTCGCCTACCTCGCGACGAACGCCCCTCACGGGCCGCTGTTCGTGCCCGAGAGGTACCGCGCCCGCTTCCCCGGCCGGCCGCGGAACGTCGCCGGCTTCTTCGGCATGATAGCGAACATCGACGAGAACATCGGCAGGCTCGAAGCCATGCTCCGCGACCGCGGCCTCCGCGAGAATACGGTGCTCATCTTCATGACCGACAACGGCGGTACCGCCGGCGTGCCGGTCCACAACGGAGGGATGCGCGGGAGGAAGACCGAGCTGTACGACGGCGGCCACCGCGTGCCGTGCTTCATCCGGTGGCCGGGAGGGGGCCTCAGGGCGCCGCGCGACGTGGGCGAGCTGACCGAGTGTCAGGACTTGCTGCCGACGTTGATCGGTCTTTGCGCGCTCAAGACCCCCGCGGGAGCGGCCTTCGACGGCGTGAGCCTCGCGAAGCTCCTCCGCGGCGAGACGGACCGCCTTCCCGATCGGATGCTCGTCGTCCAGTTCAGCCGGATGGACGAGCCGCGGCCGAAGAAGGGGGATGCAGCCGTCCTCTGGCGGCGCTGGCGCCTCATCGAGGACAGGGAGCTTTTCGACCTCGGCGCCGACCCCGAGCAGAAGACCGACGTCGCTTCGAGATACCCCGAGATCGTGGCCCGGATGCGCGCCCAATACGAGGCCTGGTGGACCCGCGTCGAGCCTCGGCTCGATGAGTTCGGCCGGATCGTCGTCGGCTCCGACGCCGAGAAGCCGACGATGCTCTCGCCCTGCGAGTGGCAGGATATTTTCCTCGACCAGTCCCGCCAGGTCCGCGAGGGCCTCGCCCGCAACGGCGTCTGGAACATCGAGGTCGAGCGCGAAGGCGAGTACGAGTTCTCGCTCCGGAGATGGCCCATCGAAGCCGACGCGTCCATCGCCGCGGGACTCCCGCCCTTGAAGGTGACCGGCGGCGAGTACCCAGCGGGGAAGGCCCTCCCGATCGCGAAGGCGCGCCTTCAGGTCGCGGATATCGATGAGAGTAGGCCCGTCTCGAAGGACGACAAGGCCGCAACGTTCACGGCGCGGCTGCCAAAGGGCCCCGCGCGCCTCCAGACTTGGTTCTACGATGCCGAGGGGAAGGAGCTCTGCGGCGCCTACTACGTGTATGTCCGGCGGCGGTAGCGGCCGCGTCCGCGCTCCGAAGTGAGATTTGCCTGCGCCCTCACAATGGAGGCCTCCGCCGAGGTAGAATGCCGCCGTGCATCACCCCTCCAGGCGATCCCGCGTCCGCCGGCATCTCCCCGCTCTGGCCTTGGCACTGAGCGTGGCCGGCGGATCCCTGGCGGAGAATCCGGACCCCAAGCAGGAGGCGCAGCAGCTCATCGAGAAGGCTGTCGAGGAGGCGAAGAAGATCGAGAACGAAGGAGACCGCACCCGAGCTCTCGGGGCCATCGTCTCGGCCCAGGCGGTCTCCGGCGACATCGACGGCGCGAGGAAGGCGGCCGGCGAACGTCGGAGGCTCCTGGCGTTCATCACCGCGGAGGAGGCGAATCAGAGGACCGAGTCGGCCTCGAAGGAGGCTCGCGAACTCGCGGCCGCGGGCAACTTCCTGGCGGCGCTGAAACTCGCCGCGGCCGCCGATCCACACGACGGATGGAGAAATGAGGCGATCGCCGACTTCACGTCGCGGCTCATCAACTCGAAGAGGGAAGACCTGAAGGAGGCGATCGAGGCGGCTGGGAAGATCCGCGATCTCTACGCGAGGAGGAAGGCCATCGAGGCCATGGCCCTCGGAATCGCCAAGGCCGATCCGTTCGACGCCGAGGCCGCCCAGGGAGCTCTGGACCTGATCCTCGAGCCGAGAAAGCAGAACGAAGCGTTCTATCGCGCCCGAGCGCTCGCGAGGATGGCGGCCGTCCTTGCCGAGAAAGGCAAGCGCGGCGAGGCGGAAGACCTCCTTCGACAGGCGGAACCGCTCGGCGGCGACCGTTGCATCGAGGAGATCGCCGTGGCCCAGACGAAGATCGGAGACCTGGCTACGGCGCGGAAGAATTTTCTCAAGGCGCTGAAGGCATACGAAGCGGAAGGCCACGGATTCGAGATGAACATAGGCCTCGTCGCCGGCGCTCAGGCCGACGCGGGCGATATCGAAGGCGCGCTGAAGACCGCCGCCGCGATCCCTGCCGGCCAGGAAAGTGCCTATCGCCATGTCGCCGAGGCTCAAGCGGCCGCGGGGGACTTCCGGGGGGCCCTCGGCACGGTTGGACGACTGCCCCCAGGGGAGTTCACCGAAGCGACGCTGTGCGGGATCGCGCGCCGGCAAATGGAGGCCCGCGATCTCCAGGGGGCGCTTTCGACGATGGACTTGATCCGAGAGCCGACGTCGATCCTGTCTTCCACGATGAAGAAAGCCGGCACCCTGGCCGCCATCGCCATGGCCCAGGCAAAGGCGAAGGAAACCGAGGCCAGCCGGGCGACCCTGCGGCGGGCGATCGAGACCGCGCACACTTTCTCCGGGGACATGGTCAAGGCCCACAGCCTGTGGTGGATCGCCTGGGAACAGGCCAAAGCGGGAGACTCCGCCGGAGTCGCCCTGTGGGCGAGCGAGGAGCCGGCGCCGTTCCTCAGGTCGATCACCTTTTCCGCAGCGGCTCACGGCCTCTTCGGCGCCACGCCCCGGGCCCCACTGCCGTTCGCGTTTTAGCGACGTCTGGGGAGGATTCGGTATGGGCTCGTTTCTCCTCGCGGCATTCTTTGCGGCTCCCGGCGCCGTCATCACGATCGACACTTCCATGGCGCCGCCCGAGTGGGCCCTCCTCGAGCGCGAGGTGCTGCGCCAGAGCACCCGCGCGTGCGAGGAGTTCTACGCGCGCTACTTCGACGAGCGCGGTTACCTCCTCTGCGTGCCCCGCTGGGGAGGCGACGATGGGCCCGACGACGCCATCGAGAACGTGAACGACTGGCCGCTCCTCCACTCCCTCGGAGCGCCCGACTCCGTCCTCGCGCTCTACAAGAAGGCCTGGGAAGGCCATCTCCGCCAGTTCACCGAGGCGAAGACCATCGACGTGCCTTTCGCCCGCGACGGGATGTACTTCAAGGAGTTCCCGGTCTCATTCGACTGGCTCCACAACGGGGAAGGGCTCACGGCCTTCAACCTCGCGGGCCTGTCGGATCCCATCGAGGACCGGTTTCAGGCGCGCGTCAGGCGCTATGCGGGTTTCTACATGAACGAGGACCCGCTGGCCCCGAACTACGATCCCGCCAAGAAGATCATCCGGAGCCTCTTCAACGGAAGCCGCGGGCCGCTGCTTCGCAAGGCCACCGCGCTCGACTGGGCCGGCGACCCCATCGAGATCGAAGGACGCTTCAAGCTCGGCCACGGCGAGCGGAGCTACGAGGAGATGCTCGCCCACTTCAAGGACTACACGGACATCGTCGGCGACCATCCTCAGAACCTGGCCGCGACGACCCTGGCGCTGAACGCCTACATGCTCGCGGGCGAGGAGAAGTACAAGCGATGGCTCCTCGAGTACGTCGACGCCTGGGTTGAGCGCACCGTCCAGAACGGCGGGATCATTCCGACCAACATCGGCCTCGATGGCACCATCGGTGGGGCTACGGGAGGAAAATGGTACGGCGGCGTCTACGGATGGGGCTTCTCGGTCGTGGTGCCCCAGTCGGGCGAGATGGCCCATCGGAACCACCACGAGCTGGGCCTCACCGGCTTCGGGAACGCCTATCTCTTGACCGGAGACAGGCGCTACCTCGAGGTCTGGCGCGGCATGATCGAGAAGGTGAACGCCGAGAAGAAGGTCGAGGGTGGCCGCGAGCTCTTCCCCCGCATGCACGGCGACCAGGGGTGGTACCACCACACGCCGGAGCCGTACTCGCAAGGCGCGCTCGAGATCTGGTACTGGTCCATGGATCGGGAGGACCTGAAGCGCCTCCCGAGGACGGGCTGGATCGCCTTCCTCGAAGGGAAGAACCCGGACTACCCCGTCGAATCTCTCCGCGCGGAGCTGGCTTCGGTGCGCGTCAAGGTCCAGGGCATGAGGCGCGACCCGACGACGCCCGACACGCGCCTTTCCGACGACCCGATGAAGTTCAACCCGGCCGCCGCGCGCGCCCTCGTCGAGCTGACCCTGGGCGGGTTCCATCCGGGCCACAAGGGCGCGCCCCTCCACGCGCGCTTTCGCTGCTTCGATCCCGTCCGCCGCCGCGCGGGGCTCCCCGAGGATGTCGCGGCCCTCGTCGAGTCGCTCACTGCCGCCGAGGCGGCGGTCACGCTCGTCAACCTGAACCAGGTCGAGGGCCGCGAGGTCCTGCTTCAAGGCGGAGCTTATGGCGAGCATCAGATCATCGCGGTCGCGAGCGATGGCCGGCGGACGCCCGCCGGCGCGCCTTTCTTCACGGTGCGCCTTGAGCCCGGCGCCGGCGCGCGACTCGTGATCGAGGTGAAGCGTTACGCGAACCAGCCGACTCTGGCCTTCCCGTGGCAACGGCGGAACCGCTCCCCTCCGCGTGATCGACGCCGCCTTCGAGGGTCCCGATCCGAGGCTCTTCCGGCTCGAAGGCGAGAGCCTGTCCCGCGCGACCTTGGGTCTCGACGAGTCGATCGTCACGCGCGTCGTCGTCGTCCCCGTCGCCGACGGGCCCTTTGAGGCCACCTTCCGCGTCCGGACCGACGGCTGGGAAACGAGCGATATCGCCATCCCCATAAGCGGCGAGGCCCGGCAGCCCGCGACGCCGGGCGATGCCAACCACGACAATGCCCTCGACGTCTCCGACGCTGTGGGCATCCTCCTTTCGATCTTCGGGCCGGGCGACCGCGGCTGCCTGGAGGCGCTCTATGCCGATGACACGGGCGCCGTCGACATCTCCGACGCCGTGCATCTCCTCCGGTGCCTCTTCCAAGGCGGGCGCGGGCCCGTCTTCTGCGCCCTCGACGCGTCGCCCGACTGCCTCGGCTGCGCCGAGGGGTCGCCCTGCAGCGGTTGAGGGGCGCTCAACCAGGCCGCTTGGCGGCACCCACGGGAAGTCACAGCGGGGAAGCGCTGGCCGCCCCTCGCCGATACAATCGGCGGTCGCGTGGCGGTGGTTGGTCTCAACGAGGTCCACATGACCGAGCGCCGGCAAGTTTCGCTGGGACGGAAGCTCGCCTTCTACGGCGGCTATCTGTGCATGGCCGCGGGCTTTCTCCTCTTCCTCTCGGCGTTCTGGCCGTTTTTCGGCGGGCCCGCGTCCTTCCGGCCGAGCGCGCTGGGGCTCCTCGCCCTGCGCGCTGCCGGCGGCCTCGTCCTGATGCTCCTCGGCCGGCTCCTGCGGCGGATCGGCATCCTCGGGCTCGCCGGCTCGGTCGTGATCCTCGATCCTCCGAAAGCGCGGGAGGACCTTGAGCCCTGGAGCCGCGCTGCCGGCGGCCTCCTGGGCGCGGCAATCTCCGAGCTGAGCGCGCTCAAACGTCCAGGCGAGCCCACGGCGGCGACGCCGACCGCGACCCAAGCTCGCTGCTCGCGCTGCGAGGCCTCGAATGACCTGGGCGCGCGCTTCTGCAACCAGTGCGGGGAAGCGCTGTAGGTCGCCGGCGTCTCTACGGTCGCCGGATCTTCTCCAGGGCCGCTCTCAACAAGGCGCGGGCCTCCTCGTCGATCCGGGGGCGGCGGCCAGGGCCTCAAGGGCGGGTGCGGCCAGCGGCACCATCTCTCTGAGGAGAACGATCGCGCTCCCGTCGGGTTTCTCTTCGAAATCGCCACGGAGGAACTCGATCAGCCCTTCGGTATCGGGAGCGAGCACGGCGAGCGCAGCCGCCGTCTCGAAGCGCTCATCGTGGCGTCCGACCTGGGCCCGCCACGCGGCCAGGAGATCCGGGGCGAGGGGACACAACAGATCGCGAAGGTGCCCGGCCGTGAGGGG
>Ga0187892_10008096_pt1 | contig 14572 bp, 11 predicted proteins | sample MA1701073metaG_FD_139345 | JGI IMG/M metagenome (GOLD analysis project Ga0187892, IMG submission 139345) | Bio-ooze microbial communities from a basaltic lava cave in the Kipuka Kanohina Cave System on the Island of Hawaii, USA - MA170107-3 metaG ... | reverse complement strand
GTGAGAAGAATCGGCGGAAGGGACGTGAAGGGGGACCTACCTCAGATGGGCCTTGGCGCCTGCCTGCGGCCTCAAGGGGCGGTTTCCGGGGGGCGCGAAGAATCCGTATTCGTCAGGGCTGCGTAGCCCGACCGACGGCAACCCGCGTTCTTTGGCAACGAGCAGATCGGCGTGGCTGCGTCCAGGGTGGCGGGGTCGTCTCCGGGCGCGGCAGGGTCGGGGCCGCTGACGCGGCGCGGACGAACGCGAGCGAGACGGGAATCGTCTTGTGACCGGTCGGTCGTGCTGCGGCGTCCCCACATGGGGCTCGGCTCGCTTGGCGAGCCGCGGCTCCGACCCTGTCGCACCTATCCCGCAGTACACCTATCCCTTTGACCTTCCACCCAACCGCCTCGGAAGCCCGGACCAACCCTCACCCTTCGGATCGGGCTTCTCGGGACGGTGGGCGCGGTCATGCCGGTCGAATGGCGGCCGAAGGATGCGCCTCGGCCGCCCGGAGGTCCTGGTCCCCGGGCTCCGACATCAAGGCGGGATCGCGCGTGGTCCCGAGGGGACGGTGCGGGAGCGTTCAGGAAACGGCGCGGAGGCGACGGTTTCCGGAGACGCCCGCAGGGTTCGGCGGCACTCTCCCATCGAAAAAGCGCCGCCTTGTCAGGATTCGCGGACGCGAATCCAGCGCTGAACACCGAAATCGCGCGAGAAACAAAGGCGCACGGGGTGGGAGTCCGAGGAGATGGTCTATCTGGAAGGAGGAGGGTCGAATGAGCATGCAGAGCGAACTTCATGATCGGCTGTGGCACGCGTTCGCGCGGTGGCAGGAGCTGCGCGCCACAGGGGTGACGAAGAGGGAGTTGAAGCTCCGTGGCTTGAGGGAGAGCAACGACGTCAACCGCCACATCCGGCCGCTGATCTTCGCCCGCTCCACGGCGGCGGGCTACGAGGCCGCTCTGCGCGGGCTCGTCGAGATCGCCCGGCACAACGGCATCGAAAGGCTCGACGACATCGGTAAGCGCGAGTGGCGCGCGTTCATGGACCGCGCCTTCGAGGAACGCCTGGCGGCCAAGACGCTGGGGCGCTACGCGAGCGCCGTCGCGAAACTGGCCTGCCTGTCCGGCCGCAGCGAATCCGGAATCGCCTTCAGCGCCAAGTGCCAGCGCACGATCCGGGAACGCGTCAGGCAGGGGAAGATTGCTGGCCCTGGCCGCGCCACGCCTTCCGCCGAAGTGGTCGGCCGGGCCATCGAGATCCTGCGAGAATGGGACGGCCGGCACTTCGAGCGGACAGACGAGCCTCGGGCGCACCACCTTGCGGCCCGACTCCAGCTGGAAACCTCGTGCCGCAGCATCTCGGCCACGACGCGGGTGACCGCCGACTCGTTGCGATCCGACGACCGGATCGCGCTCGTGGCGAAGGGCGGGCACGTCGAGGAGCACGTCCTGTCGTCGGAACTGCACCGCCTCCTGTCGACCTACCTCGGCACCTATGGCGGCCGGCTGGCGGACCGGGATGGCTACCGCGCCGGCTGGAAGCGCGCCATCGCAGCGGCGGGCGGGCACGTGACCGGGACCCACGGCCTGCGGCGGCTGTCGGCGCAGGACTTCTACCTGCGGCAGTACCGCGCTGCGGTCCGGGACGGATTGTCGCCGCAGGCGGCGGCGGATCGCGCCGCGGGAGACGCCATCGAAAAGCTCGGCCACAGCCGCGATCGCGCCGACCATCGACGGGTCTATCTCGGCCGATAATCGCCTCATGTCCGCCCCCACGCGCGCAAGCCCTCGGGACAGGGACGCGAGCACCGCGAGCCCATAAATTCTTGCGCTAAGAGCTGTGCTATTAGATAGGTAGTATTTGAATACTGTTTACTGAATATTCTTGATTTCTGTACATCTTCAATCTAGAATCTTGGGCGGGAATTCTGGAGGATCTCATGGCCAAGGGAAGACCGAAGCAGTGGGCGACGGCGAACATCATCGAACCGGTCGCCCTCGGAAACGCGGGAATCGAAATCGTCGTGTGGGACAAATGGGGGAAAACCCGCCGCGGCACCGCGATCGTCAGCGTCGGCGGAATCCGGTGGTATTCGTACAAAGGCAAGAAGCCCTACCGGGTCAGCTGGGACGCGCTGCAGCGTTGGCTGGAGGGTGAGTAGTTGACTCAGGTCGGGACGAAAGAGTGTCAGTTTCGCCCGCTGGGAGCGGTCGCCTCGGTTCACAGCGGGTTGCCGACATACCGGCTCCGCACGGAAGCCAGCGTGCCGATCCCCGTGCTCAAGGTCCGGGATTTGAACCACGCGCATGAGCCTAGCTGGAAGCTCGGCACCGTCGAGGTGCCGCGTCCAGACCGACTCGAGTCCCACCGCACGCGTACCCGGGACATCGTGGTCACGGCGCGCGGCACGAATCTCAAGGTCGCCCTCGTGCCTGACCGCTGGAATGGTGCTCTTGTGGATTGGAATCTAATTGTCATCCGGCCGGGCTCGCGCGTCCGCCCCGAACTCCTCGTTGGATTCCTCCAGTCTCCGGCCGGGCGCCGCGCGATGGATCGCAGGCTCACAGGTACCTCGCTGCTGATGCTGACGGTCAAGAACCTGGAGGAAATCGAGATCCCCGTTCCCCCGCTGGATCAGCAAGAGAGGCTCGTTCAGCTCCTGCAGTCCGCCGACAGGCAGTATGAATCGGCGATCGCGGCGGCGGAACTGCGGCGGAGAATCGCCCAGAAGGTCGCGTGGGACGCCATGAAGGGCGCCCGCGATGAAGGAGAAAGCGCATGAAGATCGCAAGCACGAGCCAGCTCTTTGGTCACGTGTGGTCCGCCGCAGATATTCTTCGCGGCTCAATCGACTCCTCCGACTACAAGGGCTACATCCTCGCCTTCATGTTCCTCAAGCGGATCTCCGACGTGTTCGACGAGGAGGCCGAGAAGATCCTGAAGGAGACGGAAGATCCAAAGATCGCCTACGAGGACCCGGACGAGCATACCTTCTTCGTGCCGAAGCGTGCCCGGTGGTCGGAGCTTCGCAAGATCTCCGGGAACTTGGGCGATGCCCTCAACAAAGCGTGCGAGAAACTGGAGGAAGCCAATCCGACGATCGAAGGCGTCCTCGCCGGCATCGACTTCAATGATGAACACAAGCTCGGCGATGCGAAGAACCGCGACACCGTGCTCTCGAAGCTCATTCTCCACTTCTCCGAGATCAGCCTCCGTAATGCCGACCTCCCCGAGCCCGACGCCTTGGGACGTGTCTACGAATACCTCATCGAGAAGTTCGCCGACGATGCCGGCAAGAAGGGCGGCGAGTTCTATACGCCCCGCGGCGTGGTCCAACTCATCGTCCGCATCCTCGATCCGCGCGAACGCATGCGCATCTGCGATCCGACGTGCGGCTCGGGCGGCATGCTGATCGACTGCGCCAACCACGTCCGGGAACAGGGCGGAAACGTCCGCAACCTCTCGCTCTTCGGGCAGGAGAAGAACCTGGGCACCTGGGCCATCGCCAAGATGAACCTGCTCCTCCACGGTCTTCCGGACGCAAGGATTGAGAAAGGTGACACGATCCGCGATCCCAAGCTGATCGAGAAGGGCCAGCTCATGCTCTTCGACCGGGTCATCGCCAATCCGCCCTTCAGCCTCGACGAGTGGGGACGCGAGGCCGCGGAAGCCGACGGACACGACCGCTTCAGGTTCGGCATCCCTCCCGCCAGCAAGGGAGACACGGCCTTCCTTCAGCACATGATCGCGACGATGAACTCGAAGGGCGTGGTCGGCGTGGTCATGCCCCACGGGGTCCTCTTCCGCGGCGGCGCGGAAGGCGAGATCCGCAAGGGACTCCTTCAGGAGGATCTCCTCGAAGCGGTGATCGGCCTTCCCCCGAACCTGTTTTACGGAACGGGCATCCCCGCCGCAGTTCTCGTCTTTCGCGGGAAGGGCTCCAAGCCCAAAGAGCGCGCGGGGAAAGTCCTCTTCGTTCACGCAACGGAGGGATTCGAAGCCGCGCCGAACCAGAACCGGCTGCGGCCCCAGGACATCGACCGAATCGCCACGGCGTATCGGGCGTTCAAGGACGAGCCGAAGTTCGCGCGCGTCGTATCGCTGAAGGAGATCGAGGAGAACGACTTCAACCTCAACATCTCGCGCTATGTCGACGTGGCGGACGAAGAACCGATCCCTGACGTGCGGGAGGCGCTGCGGGCGCTGCGCGAGGCCGAAAAGCGACGGGACGAGGCGGAACGAGAAATGAATGCGGTGCTGAAGGAACTGGGATATGACGAGTAGACCCGCCCCGGGCCCGCAACCGCCCACTCCCCCGGAGTTCGGCGTGATCCTCTCCGGCGGCGAGGGCCAGTTCGTCGAGTTCAAGGAGTCGGCTTCCGACTCGCTGGCACGCGAGCTGGTCGCCATGGCCAACTCAGGCGGCGGGCGCGTGTACGTCGGCGTCGCGGATGACCGAAGCGTCAAGGGCGTGCAGACGAGCAACCGGCTCCTGTCGCAGATCCAGGACATCGCCCGAGGCTGCGATCCTCCGATCCGCGTGCACGTGACGCCCTTCGCTTACAAGGGCCAGGAAGTCGTGATGATCGACGTTCCGGACGGCAACCGGAAGCCGCACGGATGCAGCGCGGGCTATTTCCTCAGAACGGGTCCGAACAGCCAGAAGATGAGCCGCGAGGAGCTGGTCGAGTTTGTTGGCGCGAGGGTTCAGATCGCGTTCGACCGGGCGGATTGTCCGGAGTTCCGGTACCCGGCGGACTTCGACGGGGCGGCCTTTCAAACCTACATGCGGCGGGTCGGTCTCACATCCGCAGGTCTCAAGCGCGAAGCGGTTCTGGAGAACCTCGGGCTCGCGCATGCGAAGGATGGTGTCTTGCGGCTCAACCACGCGGGCGTGCTCTTCTTCGCGAAGGAACCTCGTCGATTCCTGCCGCACGCGGAGGTCACGTGCGTGCTCTATCGAGACCGGGAGGGGGTCGACATCATCGATCGGAAAGACTTCAGGGGCAATCTGCGCTCGAATCTGGAGGATATCGAAGCCTTTCTCAAGCGGCACATCTCCGTCCGCTACGAGATTCGCGGGCTCCGGCGAAAGGAGATACCGGAGCTTCCGGAGGAAGTGCTTCGCGAAGCCGTCGTCAACGCGGTGATGCACCGCGACTACCGCATCTCCGGAGCGCGGGTCATGGTCAAGGTCTTGCCGGACCGCGTCGAGGTCTCCAATCCCGGCGGTCTTCCTCCGGGCCTGGACCCACGTCACTTCGGCTCCGTGAGCGTCCATCGGAACGAGCTGATCGCCGACCTCCTCCATCGGCTGGGGGTCGGCGAACGGGTCGGGAGCGGGATCGCCCGGATGCGCCAATCGATGCGGGCGGCGGGTCTTCCCGCGCCCAAGTTCGAGTTCGACACGTTTTTCGTCGCGACGTTTCGCAAGAAGGCGGCCGTCGATCTTGGTGCCACGGCCGGCACCAAGTCGGCACTAAGTCGGCACCAAGTCGAGATCCTGACGCTCTGCCGCCAGCCACGGGCGCAGATGGACCTCATGAAGGCACTGCAACGGTCCGATCGGACCAAATTCCGGAAGACGCTTCTGGACCCTCTTCTTCAGGCGGGCCTCCTGACGCTGACGATTCCCGACAAGCCGCGGAGCCGGTTCCAGAAGTACGTGGCGACCGAGGCTGGCCGCAAGGAGCTGAAGGAGGTGCGGCCGTGAGCGCGAAGCTGCTTCTCCCCGGATGGCGCCGCGTGCGTCTGGGCGACGTGCTGCGACAGGTCGACCGGTTCGAGGCCGTGGACCCGAACAGGGAGTATCGCCTCCTGGGGGTGCGGTGGTACGCGAATGGATGCCATTTGCACAGCTCTGTCCGGGGCCGCGAACTCAAGACTCCCCAACTCGCCACCGCTCGCGTCGGGGACGTGACTTACAACAAGATGTGGACGAGCAAGGGAGCGTTCGGCGTGATCCAAGCGGAGCAGGATGGCTTCGCGGCTACATCCGAGTATCCGCTGTTTGTCCCCCGCAATGGCGACGTCGACCCACAGTTTCTTGCGTGCGTCTTCAGCCGTCCGCGGTTCTGGCAACGCGCGCGAGCACTCTGCAAGGGGACAACCCAGCGCGCGCGCCTCAATCCGGCTGACTTCCTGCGAATCGACGTTGATCTCCCTGCGCCCGACTATCAGCGGCGAGCGGTGGCCGCCGTGCAGGCCGTCGATCATGCTATCAGCGCCAATGAGGAACTCGTGCTTCGCATGGCAGCACTGAAGACCGCTTTGACCGACGAACTGCTGAGCAAGGGCTTGCCTTCCCGACGTTCTGCGCTTAAGCCGTCCGAGCTGGGCGAGGTCCCGGCCGATTGGGAGGTCCATGCGCTCAAGGAACTTGCCGCAGTTCAGACTGGCTTGGCGAAGAACAAGGCTGAGGCTGCCAAGGGCGCAATCGAAGTACCTTACCTGCGCGTCGCCAATGTGCAGGACGGGTTCGTCTCGTGCGACGATCTGAAGCGCATCAGGGTCAAGGAAGAGGATATTGAGCGGTATGGGCTACAGCGAGGCGACGTACTCATGACCGAAGGCGGCGACAATGACAAGCTTGGCCGCGGTTGTGTTTGGGAAGGTGTGGTGGAGCCATGCATTCACCAGAATCACGTCTTCGCCGTCCGATGTGGTCCACGCATCAATCCAGAGTTCCTCGCCCTCTTCAGCGCTAGCTCCCGTGGGCGCCGCTATTTCAAGGGAGCTTCGAAGCAGACAACCAATCTTGCATCGATTAACTCGACGCAACTCAAGCAGCTTCCTGTTCCAGTTCCGCCTCCGGCAGAGCAGAGCCAGATCGGCTCGATCGTGGCCGAGATGAGACGGGCGGCTGCACAAGGAAAAGCGCTAGTCGAACACCTCGCCTGTGTCCGCAGTCAGCTAATCGAATCGTTTGTTCGGAAGGAGTCGCATGGTCACGATCGCTGACATGTTCAGTTCTCTGCTCAGTCGTATCGAGCCCACGGGGTCCGAACTGGAGAAGTTCGAAAGCCACCGATACACCATCACGCGCCGCCTGAAGCAGGCATACGGAGATGTGCAGGTACCGCTGATGGGCAGCTACTCGCGTGGCTCGGCTGTCGGTGCCAGCAGCGACTATGACTTGCTTTTCAACATCCCGACCGACCGAGTTTACTGGGGCGATCGTCTGAAATCGTCCAACACGGTGCTCACAGAAGTTCGAGAGGAACTCCAGGATCGGTACTTCCAGACCGAGGTCGGCAAGGACGGCCAAGCTGTAGTCTGCTACTTCTCGGACGGTAAGTACCGCGTTGATGTCGTGCCTGGCATCTACAAGGGGCCACTTCGCGACCACAACAACTACCCCCTGTACTGGATACCCGACGGGGAAGGCGGCTGGATGTCAACGAGTCCCCAGTCTCACAACAAGTTCATCAACGACGAAGACGCCCGCAGCCGTGGGAAGCTCAAGTTCGTCGCCAAGCTCATCAAGTTCTGGCGAGTGTGCGGCCGTTCATCCCGGATACCGCTGAACTCCTTCCATGTCGAGCTGCTCTTGGCGCAGGAAGCCGTCTGCGTCGGCCCGAAGAGCTACGCCTTATGCCTCTCGGAAGCGTTCTCGCTCTTGCGTGATCGTGAGTGCCGGGCGCTTCAGGACCCGCTCGGCATATCCGGGTACATCAAGGCCGCGAATACGGAGTCGCAACGGGAGCAGGCTTTGAACGCGGTCAACTCGGCAGCGGAGCGAGCTCGCCGGGCGGTCGAAGCCGAAGACTACGGCAATGGTAACGAAGCCTTCCGGCTCTGGAATCTCGTGTTCAACGACCAGTTCCCGAGAAGCTGATCGGAGAAGGGCATGGATCTAGCGGAAGCAATGCGTAAGGAATTCTCGAAGACGAAGCTCTGCTGGTTACTCATTCTTCTTCTCCAGCTCCTCGGAGCTGGCGTTGCCGTCTATGCGGTTTTTGTGGCCTCACAAAAGTCGCTGCTGGCAGTCGGCGCCATATCCGTCCTCCTACCTCTCGTGGTCTTCTACCTGAAAAGCGTAGCGGGAGTTCACTACGGGCTCGGCGAGAAAGTCCGCCGTCTCCTGGTGATTCAAGATGGACTCGGTTTAAGCCCGACGCCGAAGGATCTCTTGGAAGTCAGTGCGGACAGCACGGCTCTTCCCGCCGTCGACCCGAAACCCATCGGCAAGTACTTCGATTCGAATCTTCCGCAAGGTCTCAAGCGAGTCGCGCACATTCTTGAGGAATCCTCCTTCTACACTCGGAAACAAGCTGCTGTTGCTGCCTGGTGGTGCGGCGCGCTCTCGATCTTGGGGATGCTCGGCGCGACTGGCTTGCTATGGCTTGCGGTGCAAACTCCCACGACCGCAGGGAGCACGGGTGCGCTGGGGACAGGGGCGCAGGTGGCCAAAGTCTTCTCGACCCTGGTCGTCTTCTTCGCGGCCGGAACGTTCGCAACACTATGGCAGGCGTACCGATCGCTGGCCGAGGCGTCCAAGTCGGTGTTCGAGAAATGCGACGCCCTGCGCCAGCAAGACCAGCCGAAGGAACTGGATGTCTATTCAGCGCTCTCCGCCTATGAAGTTGCAGTCGCCAAGGCTCCGCCTCTTCCGGGTCTCATCTACTGGCTATGCAGGACGCGACTGAACCGAGCCTGGTCGCAGCACATGGGATCGGATGCGCTGACGAATCCCGGAGTGCGGCCATGAGCACGAAGCTATGGGCCGAGCGCCCCGAGTCAGAGGATGCCGCCATCCGGATCCTTGGTCTCTTCGGCTGGCGTTTCGTGCCGCGTGAGGAACTGGACAAGGATCGGGATTCCACTCGGGAGGGGACGCTCGTTCGACGACTCGATCTGACCCTGCGAAAGCTCAACCCATGGATATCAACTGAAAACGCGCGCAAGGCTGTCCGCGCGATCACTCACGTGCAGGCCGCCGGCCTCATCGAAGCCAACGAGAAGATTCACCGGACGCTCGTCCACACGCTGTCCATCGAACAGGACATCGGCGACGGGCGCGGCAAGATCGGCCGCGACGTCCATTTCATCGACTTCGACCACCCCGAGAACAACGAGTTCATCGTCACCCGGCAATTCGAAGTGCAGGGCAACCGGAAAACCACCAAGTTCGACATCGCCCTGTTCGTCAACGGGCTCCTGCTCGGCGTGATCGAATGCAAGGCGCCTACCCTCGGCGAGAAGTGGTTCGAGGAGGCGATGAAGTCTCTCAACCGATACCAAGAGGCGGAAGACCAGTACGTCGACCTGGGTGCTCCGCGCGCCTTCGAGACCGTCCAGGTGATCGCGGCGCTCGCGAGTTCCGCAGGCGCCCGCCTTGGGACGATCCTGACGCCCGCTCGCCACTACAGCGAATGGCGCCAACCCTATCCTCTGAAGCCAGAGGCGCTCGAGAAGAAGCTGAAGCGCATTCCTACACCGCAGGACAAGCTGATTGCCGGCGCGCTATCACCTGAAGCGCTCCTCGATCTCACCGCGAACCTCGTGGCGTTCGAGAACGATCGCGGTCGCACGATCAAAAAGATCGCGCGGTATCAGCAGTTCATCGCCGTGAATCGCGCGCTCCAGCGCATACGGACCGCGCCCGACCCGGCCGGGCGGGGCGGCGTGATCTGGCACACGCAGGGTTCGGGAAAGTCGCTCACCATGCTGTGGCTCGCCGTGAAGTTGAGACGGCCCTCGTTGGGCCTCGGCAACCCGACCATCGTCGTGGTTACGGACCGAGTCGACCTGGACGAACAGATCGAAGGCACATTCAATCGGTGCGGCTTCCCTAACCCCCATCGGGCAAAGAGCGTGCGCGATCTCCGGGATCGCCTCGCATCGGGAACCGGCCTCACGATCATGACCACCATCCAGAAGTTTCAGGACGTGGCGCAGGGCCGGGGTGGTGTTCTCAATGAGGCGCAGAACCTCTTTGTCCTCGTGGACGAGGCGCACCGGACGCAATACAAGGCGCTCGCGGCGAACATGAGGAAGAGCCTTCCCAATGCCTGCTTCCTTGGGTTCACCGGCACGCCCATCGACAAGCAGGACCGCTCCACTCCACGCGTGTTCGGCCCATACATCCACACGTACACGATCCAGCAATCGGTCGAGGATCGGGCGACGGTTCCGATCTATTACGAGGGGCGCCTTCCTGACCTGCGCGTCGAAGGCGAGACGCTGGATGCCATATTCGATCGAGTCTTCAAGGACCGTTCCGACAAGGAGCGAGCGGCGATCCGGAACAAGTTCGCGACATTGGAGGCCATTGCCGCGGCGCCGCAACGGATCGAGCGCATCTGCACGGACCTCATCAAGCACTACGAGGAGTTCATTCAACCCAACGGCTTCAAGGCACAGGTTGTCGCATGCAGCCGGGACGCTGCCGCCACATACTTCGCGACGCTGGAGCGCCTCAATGCGCCGCCCGCGGCGATCCTCATTTCAGCTTCGCATAACGACCCGGCCCATCTCGCCAAGCACCACCTCAGCAAGCTGGACCAGCGCCGGATCATCGACCGGTTCAAGAACCCGGCCGATCCGCTGGCGATCCTCGTCGTCTGCGACATGCTGCTGACGGGATTCGACGCGGAGGTGGAGCAGGTGATGTACCTCGACAGCCCCCTGAAGGAGCACACGCTCCTTCAGGCGATCGCGCGGGTGAATCGCACCGCGGATAAGAAGACGTACGGTCTTGTCGTCGACTACTGGGGCGTGTCCGCCGAACTTCAGGACGCCCTGGCCATCTTCGATCCCAGCGACGTGCAGGGCGCTCTTGTCGAAAAGACGGATGAACTGCCGCGCCTGCGACAGCGTCACCAGCAGGTCATGCGCATGTTCGAGAAGGTCAACCGGAAGGACCTCGAATCCTGCTTGCGCATCCTGGAACCCGAGGATCGTCGCGCGGAGTTCGAGATGGCCTTCCGCCGGTTTACCCAGAGCATGGATATGGTACTGCCCGATCCCGCGGGCCTTGAGTTCATGGCCGATCTCAGATGGCTAGGCAAGCTCCGCGAAGTGGCGCGAGCCCGATTCCGCGACCCAGGCTTGGACCTGTCCGGCTGCGGAGCCAAGGTGCGAAAGATCATCGAAGAGCACGTCAGGGCCGAGGGGATTGTGCCGCTGGTCAAACCCGTCTCGATCTTCTCTGAGAAGTTCGACGAAGAAGTAGCGAAGCTGCGGTCCACCGAGGCCAAGGCGAGCGAGATGGAACACGCGATTCGGTACGAGATCAACGTCCGGCTGTCGGAAGACCCGGTCTTCTATCAGAAGCTTTCGGAACGGCTCGAAGAGCTCATTCAGCAGCGCCGCGAGGAGCGCGTGAAAGATGCGGAGGCGCTGAAGCGACTTCAGCAGCTTGCCGACGAAATGCGGAGCTTGCGCAAGAAGGCGGAAAGCCTCGGTCTCTCGGAGGATGCGCTGCCGTTCTACAACCTGCTCACCGATGACGGCGACAGCGCGCAAGGGGGGCAGATTGCGGAGCCGCGCGCGAAGTACCGCACGTCGAAGGATGATCCACGGGTGCTGGCGAAGGAGATTCTCGAGGCGCTCCGCGGACTCGCCGTCATCGACTGGACGCAGAAGGACGACGTGCAGCGCGAAATGCGTCGGGAGATCAAGCGCCGTCTGCGCGCGGCCGGATTCGTGGACGATCGCATCGAGCCGATGACGGGGCGACTGATGGAGCTGGCGCGAGCCAGGCTGGCGCGATGAGTGCGTCGATGCCGAGAGGAGGGATTCAGTTCGGGAGCCGCCGCATCCCCTACCGGCTGAGCAAGACAGGCCGGCGAAAGACAGTCGCAATCGCGGTCGACCCGACACTGGGAGTCTTGGTGAGGGCTCCCGCGACGCTTCTGACGGAAGAACTGGCAGGCATTCTGCACAGGAAGGCCCCGTGGATCTGGGAAAGGTTGCGGCGTGTCCGGGAACTGCCTCGTCCCGCTCGGCGCGAATTCGTCAGCGGAGAGAGTTTCCCGTACTTGGGTCGCAACTATCGCCTGAAGCTCATTCGAGGCGACGGGAGAATTCGGGCAGCGCTCTCCGGGCGGCGGCTCTATGTAGCGGGCGCTTCCAGTGCACCAGCAATCCGGGAGACGCTGCGCCAGTGGTACGGACGTCGAGCGGCTCGGCGACTGCCGGAACGAGTCGCGCTGTGGGCCAGAAGGCTCGGCGTGCCGACGCCCCCTGTCATCATCCGTGACCAGTCGAAGCGCTGGGGGAGCTGCGACGTGCGAAGAAGACTCCGCTTGAACTGGCGAATCGTGATGGCTCCGATGAGCCTGATTGACTACGTGGTTGTTCACGAGGTCTGCCACCTCGTGCGCCCGCATCACGGCAGGGAGTTTTGGAAGCTGATTCGCAGGCTCCTGCCGGACTGGGAGAGGCGGAGAGACCGCCTGCGTGAAGAGGGACGGCGCTTCTCCCTGTAGCCTGGTACGGAGCTTGGTCAGGTGAATCCGTGGTCGACGAGAGCATGCTGAGGGCGCTCGGACGCGTGGTCGTTAACTTCAATGCGGTCGAGCACTGGTTGGCAACATGGACGGGCCAGCTCATTGTCTGGGACCCCATCATCGGCGAGATCGTCACCGCCGAGATGTCTTTCAAGAACCTGCTCGCGCTGTTCTCGAGCCTTTGCAAGTATCGCGTCAGGGACGAGTCGTTGCTCCAAGAAGTCAAGAACGCTGTCGCGCTCTTGGCGCAGGCGGAGCAGCAGCGCAACGAGCTTGTGCACTGTTGCTGGCTGGAACGGAAGCCGGGAGAACCGCACAAGACCCGAAAGACAACGGCGAAGCAGAAGAAGGGGCATCACACGCAATTCAAGGACGTGTCCGTTCAAGACGTGAATGCGCTTGCAGATAGGATGAGGGATATCGATTATCTCCTGACACTCCTGGCAGGGAAGCTCTTGGGATGGATTCCGAAGGAGAAGAGGGCGGAAGGCGAAGGGGCCGGAAAGCCATGAGCGCGTCGTGCCCCCATGTCGATGGAGGTGCAGTTTGATTGTCTGCTGCAGCGAACCCGACCAGAATTCCTGGCGCGGAGACTACTGCCGGTGCTGCGGCTTGCGGTTGCGGGGCGAAGGGAACTTGGTGTACTGCGATCGGCGTGCACAGGGACCCTGCAAGGACTGCGGGCGTGCGACCTGCGGGCCGCATTCCAATGACGGGCACGGGCAAATGGCTCCGCGAAGATACTGTGAGTTCGAAACTTGTGGACGCAGGTGCGATGACGGTGGCCGATGTCCCACTCATGGACTCGCCGAAAGGCCACTGCGGTAGTAGGTTCCGCCTACACGTCTGCGGGGAGGTCCTTCGGCACTTGGTACCACGAGCCCTTTTTCCGTCGAATGCGTCGTTCTATCAGCATGAAGTCGGCGTTGCCGGCGTCACCGCTGTCATTCTCCGGTTTCAGAGGGGGCGCGTTGCGCATCGTCTTGACCTCTGCCACGACTGTCTCGGCATCCTGAGGTGGCGCGGTTTGGTCGGGCTTCTGGTCTTGCCTTCCTGAGAGGTGACGATCCCACAGCTTTGCGACCAGAGACTCTCCTTCGGGGGGAGGTGATTTTGCGATGGCGAGTATGCCCTTCGCCCGTTCTTCCTCCGGAAGAGTCGCATAGTGGGCGTTTATTCGCTTTAGATCCTCCTTGAGATCCAAACCCCAAACAAACTGCTGATCTGGGCGCAGGAAGCACGGGGCGCATTTCTCGTGCAGGCGATCCGACGATGCGAACACCATCGAGAACGGCAGGTAGTAGAGATAGGCAATGTCGGCTCGATTGGACTTTCTTTCAGCGCCGATCAGGCCAGCTGCCACGGCCAGTTCGAAGAAAATGTCGACCGCGCACACGTGGGCGACGTAAGGCGCGAACTTGGCCAGTGGTTGTCGCCCCGATTGGCCCCATCGTTCCTGCACGGCTTTCTTCAACTCCTCGCGAACAGGGAGGAATATGAAGGCAAGATCCACCCCCTTACGAGCAACGACCTCCTTGGCGATCGCTGCGGCTTCCGCGAGCGTCTTGCACGATTTGTCGGTGATTCCTTGCAGCTTCAGCGCGTTGGCTCGGTCTGTCCAACTCGAATCCGAGAGCGCTTGGCGCCATGACTTGGCGTGCTGGCGCTCGACCTCGAGGAACTCTCCGTTCTGCCATCGGGTGAAAGCGTCCGCTTCTGGCGATGGCAACCACACGACGCCCTTCTTGTCGCCCGTCGCAACCCGGCGCCCTCCCGCCAACGGTATCTGCCCCGCCATGGGCACGGAAGACCCCATGAGTTCGCTCCAGCACAGCCTTGTGTGGTGCACACAGGGAGCGCCGTGCATCTCGGGGAATCTCTGCGCAATGATGCCGACTTCCTGTTCAGGGGTTCGCCCCTCGCGCACGCGTTTCTCCAAGTCGGCCAGGGTCTCGACGTAGAAGAGCGGGCACACGTTGCAGAGGAAGAAGTGGTCGAACCAGACCGACTCCAGACCTCCTGACACGCGACGGGTCGCCGATGCGTCATCCCCGCGTGCTGGAAAATGGGAAACGCGACAAACCGCATCGAAACGGGCAAACGGAGAAAGCAGTTTCTGAAAATGTCGC
>Ga0187892_10008095_pt1 | contig 14572 bp, 18 predicted proteins | sample MA1701073metaG_FD_139345 | JGI IMG/M metagenome (GOLD analysis project Ga0187892, IMG submission 139345) | Bio-ooze microbial communities from a basaltic lava cave in the Kipuka Kanohina Cave System on the Island of Hawaii, USA - MA170107-3 metaG ... | reverse complement strand
TACTTAAGGAGTATAGACAATTTATTCATCTAACAGGTACTAACATCATGAACAAAAACCGCTCTCCTTAAATACTACTTAATGAACGCCAAGCTTCATGGCCTTCAAGTTCCATCCCTTTTCAAGCCAGAGTGCCGCTGACGCATCGAGAATCGGCAAGGAACTACATAGAATCGCCAGTGAGGAGTTGCTTACGAAATATGCAAAGTCTGTTGTTGAGGAGGCTAGAGCTGCAAACAACATAGTCATCGAACTCATGCTGGAAGGAGAGAAACCTTACGTAGTACGAATCTTTGACTCTACGAGAGCATATGATAAGGATGCAAGAGTCTCTCTTGTAGTATGCTACAGGTCTGGCGAGAAATTGGAGGAAATAGGGTTGGTAAGTCTACCAGATATGTTTTGTGCTCAAATTGAAGACGATGTTTGAGAGGCCTTTCTCACGAGATAGCTCGTAATAATTAAGGTAGTGCTTGTTCTCACACAGTAGATAGTTATGAGATCTGACATCGAACCTGAGCCTAGCAGGGTCGTAACGAATTACACCAGAACCTACGCAAAGAAGCTAAAGGAAAATGTCGATATTAAGAAGGTTATAGAAGAAGAGGTTGTAGAAAGAAATAACCTGTTTTGACATCAAGTCCTGTATAGCGTGTTTGAGTTTCACTTCAAGAATTCTTCCAGAGACTTTAGCGTCTTTCTAGCCTCCAATCCAACATGTTTTATGGTCGTACCAGTGTAATAACGCTCAAGTATCTTACCTCCAGCTATCATAGGCAGCCCAACAGCGTTTGATATCATGGTAGGCTCTGGAATCCAGAACACTGCCCAGCCTATCTTGGTCAATTTTTTGCCTGGCGCAGAGGAATGAACTAGACTCTTCAAAGGCCCTTTCAGTTTGTTGCCGTTTAGATTTGACACATTAGTATAGAGGTCTACCTTGTTCTTGAGGGAATCGATAGCCGAGTTTACCTTCTTTACATGGTTTTTACTATCCACAGCCATATCCCTTCATGCTTGCATATCATAATAAGTTCCCACGATCAAAGTAAGATACCAACTTGTAAAGAATGGCGATCCAGTGCAATGGATATATTTGCCAAAGTCTAACATCTACCATGATTATCAAGAATCTCAATGCCGATAAACCGCCTACTTGCACTGCTTGCAGAAAGATCATTCCGTACAGGGAGAAGTACTTTACGCTGCCCAGTTCCTTCCAGAAATACTGCTCAAAGTGCGCTCCTATAGAGATCCCGAAACTGATAGAACAGCTGAACAAGGATCTGCATTCGCTGCAGGAAACATGAGATGCAATTTCCTTAAAAACCAGTTTTGCGGTACAAAGGTGTGCTTACTAACAACCTTTTGCCTCTGAATCTTGATCTTACGATAGATAGTGGGCAGGTCTTCCTTTGGCACAAGATCAATGGCCACTGGTATGGCATACATGGTAGCAATGTCGTAAAGGTGTCAATGAACAATAACTTTCTGGAGTTCTCCTCCTATCCTGAGAATATCAATGGTGAAAGCATATTCAGACTGGACGACGACTTGAATACCATAGCCAGAAAGATTTCCAAGGATAGCGCGATGAGAGATGCTGTTTCAACGCAAAACGGATTAAGGCTGATGAGGCAGGAACCTTACCAGTGTCTGCTATCATTCATCTGCGCCACGAATACCAGCATAGCGATGATAAGAAGAATGCTTACGGCTCTTAGTGCAAGGTTTGGCAGAAGAGTAGAATACGATGGCTTGAAGTTTCACACCTTCCCGGAACTAAAGCGACTTGCGGAAGCCAGCATCAACGATCTTTGCAAATGCAGTGTTGGTTTCAGGGCCAGGTTCATCAAACAGGCAGCCAAGACCATAAAGTCTGGAAGCGTGGATTTCGAGAATCTTAAACATACAAAGTATGAGGAAGCAAAAGAAGAGCTCATGGACGTGCTAGGTATAGGACAGAAGGTATCGGACTGTATACTGTTATTCTCGTTAGAAAAACTGGAAGCGTTTCCAATAGATATATGGGTGGCAAGGGCAGTCTCCTCTTACTATAGCCATTTGCTCGATGAAAAACTAGATGAAACAAAAATGACTCCTAAAACGTATAGATTGCTCTCTGAAAAGATGCGCGAATATTTTGGTTCCTATGCTGGTTATGCACAGCAGTACCTTTACTGTTATGCCAGAAACAAAATTGTAAAAAGATCCTGATCCAACCAGAAATCCATATAACGAGTCATTAAAACACAATACTGGGCCCGTAGCTCAGTTTGGATAGAGCGCTTGCCTTCTAAGCCAGAGGTCGAGGGATCGAAGCCCTCCGGGCCCGCTACCCAGTCTATAGAATCACCGCGTTGGACATATCTTTAAAGTACGAATCCTTTGTTAGAACTTTCAAATCGTAGACCAATGAAGTAGCCAAAATGAAGGAATCCATCATTCCCCAGTCTTTCACAATCATCTTTCTTTCATAGCTCAATCTTCCAGCAAGGGTTACTATCGTTTCATCTATGTCAATAACTTCAGAACCTTTTTTTATTGCCTTGATATACGAGGATATTTTGCTTTCCAGATTGTTTCTTAAGCACCAATTGGTTACTTCCGCAAAGGTTACAATACAAGTAAAATTCTCTTCACCCTTCAAATATTCCTGAAGCTTCTTACCTCTTTCTGTACCTTGAAAGAACTCAATCCAAGCCGAAGTGTCGAATAGCATTAGTACCGATCAAGCCTATCTTCTCTATCTCTCGCGAAAGGCTTAGTATTTCTAGCAGTTCCGAATTGTTTCAATACTTCATCAATTCTTCTGGCCTTCAATAAACCAACTTCAACTTCCGCACCTTCATTTATTTTCTCCCGTTTAGCTATTTCTTTTGGAATGAGAACGCCTAACGAAGTTCCTACTTTTCTCACTTTTGCTTTAAACATTCTGGGCATCTAAGTATCACATTATAATATATTATAATATACGCATTTAAACTTATTGGTAGCGCCTCGACCAAACAATTCAAAGCTACACAAATCTTATAGTCAAGACTTCACCGATGACTGGCGTCCCAGTAAGCTCCACATCGAAATGAAGCCAGCTTCCTTTGCGAACCTTGTCTTGGAACGTAAAGGCGAACGAATCCGAGTCAAAGATCTTCTTTATCTTAGCTACCTTGAAGGCAGGAACATCGATCGGTATATTTTCCTCAAACTGATACGCTCCCAAATCCCACTCGGTCACGCGTTCTGTGCCGGTCTTTGTATTAACTACCTTAAGCCAAACCTTTAGATCAGCTTTCGATTGTGCATCTGCCTGTATTGCAAGTGTAATCGGTAACATCAATGCCACAATTGCAATAATCGTCAATAATTTTCTTGAATTCATAAGCTCCAATTTGTTAAGTTTGTATTGCTTCATTTAAGTGTTAACAACGTTTTTCTTAAGATAAATTTTTATAGCCTGCGAGAGTGGCTTGTCTTACCTTGACCCATGAAGCCATTACTGGGCCTGCGGGTGCGTTTGAACCGTTGCTCCTTATGCTCTTATTTGGTGTGATTGCTTCCGTTCCGATGCTTGTTATTGCAAAAGTAATCTCTCCCAAACAAAGATACACCAACCCGGTAAAGTTACTACCAATGGAGTGCGGTCAGGTGCCTTCAGGTGAGGGACGAACTCATTTTATGATGCAGTATTATGCATACGTGCTCATGTTTGTGGTATTTGATGTGATGGCGATCTTTCTTTATGCGTGGGGAACATCTGTGTTCGGTCTTGCACAGACAGCAACTTTACCGATAATTGCCTTTCTTGCAGTGTTATTCGCTGCAATGGGTTATGCGATGTATCTTTCAGGGAGGAAGGACATTTGGTAGGGTCAGCATGCTCGACAAGTTATAAATATGATTCACGCTCAAAAACAGGTGAGAACCAATGCTGAAAGATCTGGTCAATCCTTCAACGTTCAATGTTCTTGTAGGAAAGCTAGAAGATGTTCTTGTCAAGGCAGTTGAAAAACCTCTAGGTTATGCGATCAACTGGGGAAGACTGTGGTCTTTATGGCCTGTGCATCTGGAAACAGCTTGTTGCAGCCTTGAGTTCGGCGCAGCTTCAGGTCCAAGGTACGACGTTGAAAGGTTTGGAATAATCGAAGCATTTGGTTCGTTAAGACAGTGCGATCTGGTGGTAGTGCAGGGAACTGTAACTCGCAAGATGGCTCCGAGGTTGAGAATGGTATATGATCAGATGCCTGAGCCGAAGTATGTTATAGCGATGGGAGCGTGTGCGATAACAGGAGGATTATACTTTGACTCCTACAATGTGCTGCCAGGAATTGATGGCATAATACCCGTCGACGTATACGTGCCAGGATGTCCACCAAGACCAGAAACGCTGATTCAGGGTACAATGCTGCTGCAGGAAAAGATCAAGAGATCAAGGTTCAGGTAGCCATGAGTTCTCACGGCGGTCAGCCTGAAGAAGGTAGTCAAGCAAAAGCGGAAGCAAAACCGGAAACCCAAAAACCAGTTGAAATTCCGCCACTGGAGAAAGGCATTATAGAAAAAATTACTGAAAGGTTTGGGGACAAGATTAAATTTGTATACGCAAAACCAAAGCGAATAAGATTTAATGTCAAAACTGAGGATGTCATGGACTTTGCGAAATTCTTGCATGATGAAGTTGGATTCGATCAACCAATATCTGTTGCAGGGGTAGATTATCCGAAAGAAAATATCATTGAGGTCGTCTATCACATAGGATGTTGTACCAAGCCAGAGTATACATCATCTGTTTTCGCGTTTGCATTGAGGTTGCCAAGGGATAATCCAAAGACACCTACACTGATACCCGTTTATAGAGGCGTAGAATACCATGAACGCGAGGCGTTTGAGATGCTGGGCGTGATATTCGAGGGTCATCCGAGGTTGGAGAAATTGTTGCTCCCGGAGGACTGGGCTGATATTCCTCCTCTGAGGAAGGACTTTAACATAAAGGGTAGATAGGTGATTGAATGGGGCTTCCACCAAGCATGCAGGTCGAGGAGTCTGAAGAGGGAAGGATTCTTACAATTAGTGTTGGTCCGCAGCACCCAGGCTCCGGGCATTTTAGGCTTGTTGTGAAAGTTGACGGAGATATCATAGTTGGTGCAGATCCGGACCCAGGTTACGTGCACAGGGGAGAGGAGAAGATGTGTGAATATAGGAACTACATACAAAACATTCCACATCTCGAAAGACCGATGATAGCTGATTCATGCGGGATCCTGTATCCGTTCTGTCTCGGAGTTGAAGACATAGCAAACATACCGGTACCTGAGAGAGCGAAGTACATCAGAGTGATATTGGCGGAACTTAACCGCTGCATCTTTGAGCTGTATTGGTTGGGGATCTACGGAATTTTTCTTGGTCATTCAACTATGTTCATGTGGCCAATGGGTGACAGGGAGCTGTTGATTGATCTTGCAGAAGCGGCGACTGGAGCAAGGGTAACACATGCATATTTCGTTCCGGGGGGAGTAAGAAACGATCTTCCAGAAAACTTCAAGGAAAGGGCAATCAGACAATTAGACTATTTCAAACATAGGCTCGATCAGTACAAGGACATATTCTACAATAATCCATTATTCCTTGACAGAACAAAAGGTGTCGGTGTATTGTCAGCACAGGACGCAATAAACTTGGGCGTTACGGGTCCCGTGCTAAGAGCCTCCGGTGTAAAACATGATATTCGCAAGATCGAACCTTACGACGTTTATGATCAGTTAGACTTTGAAGCTTATTCAATGAATTCAGGAGATTCTTACGCACGTGCATACATTCCTCTTCTGGAGATGTATGAAAGCATCAACATCATAAAACAGTGTTTGGAAAAGATGCCCTCTGGATCGGTTAGAACGAAACTTGGTCCGAACCCTAGGGGAGCCGCAGGCGAGTCATTCAAGCGGGTTGAGGCTGGTAGAGGAGAACTCGCATACTATTTGGTTAGCGATGGCACGCCCAAGCCCTACAGGGTAAAACTAAGCGTACCCTCGTTCAGACAGATACCAGCCATGCCACATCTTTTGAAGGGAGCAAAACTTGCAGACATGCCCGCAATATACTGGAGTCTCAACTACTGGCCTGTGGAGGCAGATCGCTAGTGGCAACGGTCCAAGAGTTCAGCTTTGCAGAGTTTGTAAAGAGTATTCTCTGGCTTACGTTCTGGATCCTTGTAATATTCACATTGATCATACTTCCAATAATTTTCATCGTTCTGTTCTATGTCCCTGCTCCGGAGATAGCAGGTATAGAAATGAATCCCTACCTGCTTCTAACAATGTTGGTCAACCCGGAGATCGGTGCTCCGCTGATAAATCTTACACTTGATCAACCATTATTCAGGGTAATGGTCTTCCCAGGATTTACTTTCGCAGCATTGTTTGCGACTGCGATAATCTTTGTGGAGCGCAAGTTCCTTGCAAAGATGCAGGTAAGGGTTGGTCCGTACTATGCTGGTAGGGAAGTCTTCTGGTGGGCTCGCTCGCTTGAAGGACTATTGCAGATGCTTGCGGATCTTTTGAAGCTGCTGGGAAAGGAGGTGATCCTGCCATCAGGTGCAGACAAACCGATATTCTGGGCTGCCCCTGTTGTGCTTGTTATAGCTTCATCGGCCTTGATCGCTGTAATACCAGCGGGACCAGGATGGGTCATTGCAGATATCGATGTTGGTCTGCTTGTTGTCTTTGCTATTTTGGGATTCTTCCCGTTAACTGCTCTATTGGCTTCATGGGCAAGCAACAGCAAGTATCCGTTCATTGGTGGCTTGCGCGCTCTACATCAGATGATAGCTTATGAAATTCCGCTAATTCTTTCCGTTTTAGGTGTTGTAATTCTCTCTGGACAGTTGAACCTGTCAAAGATAGTTGCAGCGCAAGAACCCTACTGGTACATTCTTCTGCTCCCAATAGGAGCATTTGTTTTCTTCATAACCGCACTTGCAGAACTTGAAAGAGTTCCATTCGATCTTCCGGAAGCAGAAAGTGAGATAGTTGCTGGATGGCTTACTGAATATTCAGGAATGTCCTACGGATTGATCCAGTTAGCCTCGTACATCAAGCTTTATGCCCTTGCGGGGTTGTTCGTCACGCTCTTCCTTGGCGGATGGATGGGACCTCTACCACTCGCATTCTTAGGACCCAACGCACCCTCTGGAGTAGATATGTTCGGAGTCGAGCTCCTAACCACACAAGAAGCAGTAGGAATATTGTGGTTTGTTGTGAAAACATTTGGAATCTCAGTTCTGATGTTATTGCCGAGGGGAATAAACCCGAGAATCAGGATCGATATACTGCTAAGAACTGGATGGGCGAAGCTGATTGCATTATCATTCATTAACATCTTTATAGCACTCGCGCTCCTTTACCTCGGTGTTGCAGGCCCTGCAGGTCCTGTCGGAGTGATTAGTCCATGAGCGGAGCAAGCGGAATGTTCAAGGCAATAGAATCGGGGACAAAGCATCTGATCATTAGAAGATTCACTTTGCGATATCCAGAGCAGAAGCTGAAGTTTGTAGGCGACGGCTACCAGTTCGATCCAAAGATGGGAGTTGGTATAGCTGGTTACAAAGGGAGGCACATACTTTACCATGACAAGTGCACCGGATGTCAGCTGTGTGCGATAGCATGTGAGGGCATTGCTGAAGCAATAGGCATGGTAAAGATCGACAAGACATGGAAACACAACAAGAAGAGCATCATGCCCCAGATAGACTATGGTAAATGTGTGTTCTGCGGGTTATGTGTTGACGCGTGTCCGTTCTATGCGCTCTTCATGACTGATGACTATGAGCTTGCAGCATACACAAAAGAGCATCTGATATACACACCTGATCAGCTTTCAATCAAACCAAAGTATCAAGGAAACGTTGAAATAAAGATTGACGATCAGGGTGCAACACATGGTTGATCCAGCATTTATCGCGGTCTCTGTTATAACAATCGGTTCCGCTGTAATTGCGTTAGAGTTTAAGGAGATCATTTACGGTGCTATCGCACTTGCAATATCATTGTTAGGCATTGCGATGTACTTTGTTCTTCTAGAAGCTACCTTTGTTGCGATGTTCCAGATTGCTGTTTATGTTGGCGCAGTCGTAGTTCTTGTAATCTTTACAATAATGCTTGTGAGAAGGGAGGCGTGGATGACCGTTCCAGAAGGCAAGAGAAAGGTCATGGGCATCATAATCATGTTTGTCACTATGTTTGGGCTTGGGGCTATATTCATAAATTCTGGGCTAACTGCTTGGCATGTGCCAGAGAGTAGCATGACATTTGTGCAGATAGGCGATCAAATGCTGACCTATTACTCGCCTGTCCTGATTGCCATGGCGCTGACACTTGCCGCATCTATCATAGGTGCGCTTGTACTTGCGAAGGTGGATCTGGGGGCTAAAGTAAATGGCGGAGCTGGTTGACTATCTTATCGTCTCCGCTATACTGCTGGCAGTGGGTATCTATGGTCTGACTGTAAAGCGAAATTTCATACGCATGCTTTTTGCCATAGAAATCATAGTCAATGCTGCAAACCTTAACTTGGTTGCGTTCTCGCGAAACTTGCCGACTCCAAATGTTACTGGGCAGACACTTGCGCTATTCTCCATAGCGATTGCAGCAGCAGAGGTAGCTGTGGGCCTTGCATTGATCATTGTAGCTTACAGACTCTACAGGGCAATTGATGTCAAAGAGTTCAGGAGCATGAGCGGGTAATGTATTATCTTCTTCAGGCAGTATTCATCCCTTTACTGCTCTCCCCGCTTGCCTACTACATCGGTAGAAAGTATGGTGTAGGTCCATCTACTTGGTTCACGTTTGCAGTTATGCTTTATTCTACAGCTATGTTGGTCTTGCCAGCAGCGTCAGGCTATTATGCAGAATTCTATCCTTGGAGCCAGCTGGGGCAGTTCGGGCTGGTGCTTGATGCATTAAGCATGCCATTTGCGATCATAATCTACATCCTTTCTACAGTTTTGGTACTGTATTCAAGACCGTACATGATACACAAGATCACCGAAGAATATCATCACCAGCAGATGGAGAGTACTGGCATACCATCAACAATGCAAACGCAGGAAGTTCCAGCACAAGTGATCAACCATAACGTTGGAATCTATTACGCGTTGTTTCTGGTTTTTGCAATGGGTATGCTAGGCACGGTGCTGGCATCAAACCTTGTCGAGTTTTATGTCTTCTTTGAACTAATGCTTGTTCCGTCTTTCTTCCTTGTTGCGTTTTATGGCTATGGTGCGAGAAGGCGCATCGCTCTCATGTTCTTCTTCTGGACTCACGTTGGCGCGGTCGTTCTTTTGTTGGGCCTCATTGCGATGGGACTTTCTGTAGGAAGTTTTGATATGGCCGATATAATGGAGTCTAGCATACCGGCAGATCTACTACCATTCATTGCAGTTGCCATAATCATAGGACTTATCGTTAAACTCGCAATTTTTCCAGTTCACATATGGTTACCTTATGCACATGCGGAAGCACCAACACCGATCAGTGCTTTATTGTCACCCGCAATGATCGGCATAGGCGGTTATGCGTTAATGCGGCTGCTGATGGTGCTTATGCCAAATACGTATCAAGACACTTCGTTCTGGCTTAGCATCGGCGCATTCATCACTATGGTCTATGGCGGAGCGATGGCGCTAATGCAGGATGATGTGAAACGATTGCTGGCATATTCTAGTATTAGCCAGATGGGTTACTTGCTGTTTGGTTTCGCGTCTGTGAACGCTATAGGTCTTACAGGTTCCGTTCTGCTTTACGTAAGCCATGGTACGGGAAAGGCACTACTCTTCATGATGGCCGGGATGCTGATAATGCAGGTCGGCACAAGAAGTTTCGCAAAGCTTGGTGGACTTGCTGGCAAATTACCTATTACCGCTGTAACAGCTGTGATAGGTGCTCTTGCCATAATGGGCATTCCCCCGACAAACGGTTTCATGGCAGAGTGGATGCTTTTCTATGGAGTTTTGCAAACAGCACTTGATCAGGACTCTATGATCAGGTTGGTCATATTTGGTCTTGCAATGGCAACTACAGTTCTAACTGCTGGTTACATATTGTGGATGATAAAGCGCATTTTCTTCGGCAAGCTTCCAGAAGGGATGGAGAATGTCAGAGAAGGCTCGTTCTACATGACAGCACCCATGATGGCACTTGCACTTCTGACGATAATTATTGGCATCTATCCTGAGATGCTCACTTCCACGATAATACCTTTCATGAAGAGCATAGTGGGGTAAAAAAATGTGGTTGGATAGTCTGATAAGCTTGCTAGTTGAAGGAGTTGAAAACGGTTCTGAACTAATAACTCACAATCCGGCATTTGACTCACTTTCATTGAATGTCTGGCTGATCTGGATACTGCCTATGGTGGGAGCGATGCTGGCACCTTTGTTTGCAAAAGCCGGAGGGAAGGTACGAGATATAGCACCAGTTGGCTTCTCCCTGGCAAGCGCGGTACTTGCAGCAACTCTAATTCCTGTTGCTCTTGCTGGTGATGAGGTGCACAGTCAGTATCCATGGATTCCGGAGATCGGAATCAACGCTGGAGTTTTGGCTGATACTCTGAGCATAATCATGACAAACCTAGTAGCTTGGATATCATTTCTGATCATGGTCTACAGTATTGGTTACATGAAGGGCGATCGCGATCTGATCCGATACTGGTTCTTCATGAACTTCTTCATCGGAAGCATGCAGCTCATCGTTCTGTCAGACAATTTGCTGATGCTCTTCTTCGGCTGGGAGGGAGTAGGTCTGGCGTCATACGCCTTGATTGGATTCTGGCACAAGGACAAGGTGAAGGATTATGTCGGAAGGATTGGACATCATGCCTTAGGAATTGCACAGTACACATCGCCTTCCCATGCTGGCATGAAGGCTTTCCTTATGACAAAGGCCGGCGACGTTGCAATGTTGGCAGGAATGTTCTTGATATTTGCATATGCAGGTACGTTCGAGTATAAGGCATTGCTAAGTGACCATACATGGGCTCAGGCAATGAGCTCGCAAGGTTTGCTGGTGCCAGCTGCAGTACTCATATTTGGAGGGGCAATTGGCAAGTCAGCACAGTTCCCCTTGCATGAATGGTTACTGGAAGCCATGACAGGTCCTACAGCTGTTTCTGCCCTTATACACGCGGCTACAATGGTCAAGGCAGGTGTCTTTCTAGTTGCCAGAATAGGCCCTCTCTTCTTTGCAGTGGCAGCTTTTGGTGCGAGTCAATTCTTCGAGATCGTAGCTTGGGTTGGTGCAATTACCGCATTCCTGTTGGCATCGCAGGCAGTGGTTAACAAGGAGATAAAGAAGGTACTTGCATACTCGACTGGTTCGCAGATCGGTTACATGATGCTCGCACTTGGCATCGCAGGATTATCTGCTGAATTTGTAGAAGGATATACCGCAGGTCTCTTCCATCTTTCAAGTCATGCAATGTTCAAGGCATCACTCTTCATGGCCGCTGGCGGGTTGTTGCATGTTGCCCATAGCAGGTTCATGTCAGACATGGGTGGTTTGAAGAAACATATGCGCAAGACCTACATTGCCATGATGGCAGCTGCGTTGTCACTTGCAGGAGCTCCTATCATAACGAGCGGTTTCTGGAGCAAGGACGCAATATTTGCATCTATACTTGAATCGCATTATGCATTAGGTCCTGTCCTGTACTGGCTTGCTGTCCTGACTGCAGTGATGACAGCGTTCTACACGATGAGGATGGTGGGTATGGCATTGTTTGGAGGAAAGAGCCAGCACCTCGGTGAGATCGAACATGAGGGCCACAAGCTTCATGAGGTTAGTGCGGTCATGTGGGTGCCTTTTGGAATACTGGCTGGTCTGACAATAGCTATTGGTGTAGCGGGTCCGTTTGTAGAAGAACAGTTGCACCATATGATCTCGGTTTTTCTCTTGAATTCGTATGGTATTGAATCCCACGCTGAAGTTAGTTTTAACATGGTTGCGATAGCTTCGTCATTAGGAGCCTTTGGCATAGGCGCCGGTCTGGGCTACATATTCTATATCGGTAGACATGCAAGCCCTGCAGTAATAGGCTCTAACATAGTTACTTACGCGATATACAGGTTCTTGGAGAACCGATGGTACGTGAACAGCTTCTACTACTGGGCTTTCGTGATCGGTCCACTGATCATATTCAGAGGAATATGGCGTTATTTTGAAAGCGTGATCATTGAAGGCATCAATCCAGCGCTGTATTTCAGTATGTCTTGGTGGTCTAAAGCTGTTAGGTTTATGCAAACTGGTGTAACACAGACCTATCTCTACGCGTTTGCAGTTGGGATAATCTTTCTACTGCTCTTGTTGTTGGCGGCACGGGTGAGATAGATAGTGGACATATTCTCTACACCTATTCTCATAACGATAATTCTAGGTACCGTAGGTCTTGTGATACCTGTAATTGATGCGATGCGCAAGGAAAAGGGAGCAAGCCACAAAGCCTATGGCAGTATCGCATTTGGAGCGCTGATAGTTTCCATAGCAATAATAATCATAAGAATATTTTCTGGAGAAACCTTACCCGCCGTTGCTTTTGCGGAAACGGTTTTAACAGACGATCTTTTTGGTGCCTTCTTCGGAATTGCAATGCTGATCGTGGCGATCATGGTTACAGCATCATCGATCGATTACATGAAGAAGGTTGCGAACCCTGCCCCCTACTACTCGCTCATCCTGCTCTCATCGATTGGTATGGTGTTGATTGCTTACTCAACCGATCTTGTAATGCTCATAGTTGCGTGGGAACTGATGAGTATACCGACCTACGTTCTTGCGGGGTTTCATAAAAAAGATCCAGTATCAAATGAAGCAGCGATCAAATACTTTCTGTTCGGTGCTCTATCATCTGGAATTTTGATCTATGCGATCTCACTCGCATATGGCCTGACCGGATCAACAAACATCGGGGTTGTCCTGCAATCATTAATGCAGCTGGAAGGCGATCTCTCACCCATCGCACTGATGGCACTCGCGCTCTTCATTGCCGGTTTCGGTTTCAAGATGGCACTTGTGCCGTTTCACATGTGGCTCCCGGACGCGTATGAAGGTTCGCCAACTACTATAAGCGCTTTCCTTGCAGCTGCAACAAAGAAAGCCGGATTTGCTGCCGCATTAAGGGTATTGATACTAGGTATGGTAGCGCTCAATCTTGACTGGAGTTTGGCACTTGGCGTTATTGCAGTTATTACAATGACCATAGGCAATCTTGCCGCATTGACGCAGAAGAGCATGACGAGGATGCTTGCGTACTCGAGTATCGCTCAGGCAGGTTACATACTGATAGGATTGAGTTTAGCGCCATTCTCTACATACGCAATGCAGGGATCGCTCTTTCACATACTTAATCACGCTGTCATGAAATCAGCTGCGTTCATCGCTGCTGCAGGTGTAGTTGTTGCACTGGCAACAGCAAACATAGACAGCTACAAAGGGTTGGGAAGAAGGATGCCCATAACAGCGATGGTAATGTCTATCTCGCTGCTTGCACTCGCAGGTGTCCCACCGTTGAACGGTTTCTGGAGCAAGTTCATATTGTTCACTGCCGGGATAGATGCGGGAACTGCAGTCAGCTGGGGACCCTATCTTGCAATTGCTGGTATACTGAATAGTGCATTGTCATTGGGCTACTATGCTTGGGTGATACGAAGAATGTATTTTGATGAATCAACGGCTACAGGAAGAATAAAAGAACCTAGGATAATAGTTGCAGTTCTAATATTCGCACTAGTTTTCATGGTAGGATTTGGAATATACCCTGCCCCACTGATAGATTTCTCATCAAGTTCTGTTCCACCATTGGCAGCGCTACCGTAATTCAGACGAAGACGTTAAAGACCGTCCTTCCCTAAAGCTCTTCTTCAGTAGCAGCTGACAACAAAGTCTCAACAGATAAGGCTGCAAGATCCAACCTATAATAATCCAGCTTGTCTGGGTCATACTTGCGAACTATATCTATCGGTTCTCCTCTGGTTATCCTGTCTTCTATTACATTGCGGTGCGCATATGCGCTCAGAAATTTATATGGTTTCTTCTTAGCTTCGGACAGAAACTTTAGACGTAACTTATGACCCCATTTTACTCCCCAATATCCAGGTTCTATGCTCATAGCTTCAAGATGTATAGTGTTGTGTCTGCCCATATTTTCGTCATGTGTACCTTTGCGCAGTTTGTAGTTTTCAAGCGGTCCACCTTTTGCATATCCAACTACCGTGCCATGTTCGTTGTTGAGCCGCAGTGTAACAAGCAGCGCGTCTTTGTTTGTAAGTGTTTTGAGAAAGTCATTTTCTTCCACCCGTATAGGTGGCGGAAGTGCCTTGTATAGCCTGACCAAGGTTTCCCTAAGCGCAGAGCTGAGTTCATCATGTATTTCTTCCACTACGGCAATGAGCGCTAGTTCTTTTTTCAGTAACATGCTCCTGATCTCCATCTCCTTGTCCCAAACCTCTTTGAAAGCTGCAACATTGTCATGAAAACGTTTTCTGCAATCTTCGGGAACTGCCTGCAGTACGAGATCAACGATCTCCTTCTCC
>Ga0187892_10008093_pt1 | contig 14574 bp, 10 predicted proteins | sample MA1701073metaG_FD_139345 | JGI IMG/M metagenome (GOLD analysis project Ga0187892, IMG submission 139345) | Bio-ooze microbial communities from a basaltic lava cave in the Kipuka Kanohina Cave System on the Island of Hawaii, USA - MA170107-3 metaG ... | reverse complement strand
TTAAAGGCAAGCTAATGAAACTAACTGACAAAGTCGCGGTCGTTACGGGTGCTTCACAGGGGATTGGTCGCGCCTCAGCACTCGAATTGGCCAGAAACGGCGCGCACGTCGTATTTAATTATCTTACCAATGATGAAGAGGCGGCCTCGCTGGTACAGCTGATTAAGGAATTGGGCAGGGAAGCCATTGCCCTCAAAGGTGATGTAGCCAATCGGGATTTCGATGAAGCAATGATCGCGAAGGCCGTAGAAAAGTTCGGCAGTGTGGATATTCTCGTTAATAACGCCGCCACCAGCATTAGAAAAGCCTTGGTCGATCTCAGCGTTGAGGAGGTTGAAAGAACCTGGGCCGTTTCTCTCTGGGGGGTTCTGCACTGTAGTCAGTTGGCCGCCCAACAGATGATCCGCGCTGGCCGCGGCGGCGCGATCATCGTCATTAGTTCCATTCACGCATTTAGAGCGTACGCTTTGTCAACCGCATACAATGGCGCCAAAGCCGCCATCAATCATATGGCTGCCACCTGGGCCCTCGAGTTGGCCCCACACAAAATTCGGGTCAATACAATTGAGCCCGGCTGGATTGATACCCCTGGAGAACGTAAGGCCTTCAGCGAAGCGCAAATAGCGGAGATTGGCAAAAGATTGCCTCTGGGCCGCCTGGGAACCCCGGAAGAAATAGCTCGAGGTGTGGTTTTTCTTGCTTCTGAGGAAGATTCTTCCTATATAACCGGGACCGTGCTGCGCATCGATGGCGGCATGGTGCTGCCATACACGATCTAGGAGTTCAAAACTTCAGGTGAATGTATTTCTGATCTGCGTTGTTCTGCGTTAATCTGCGGCTAACTCTGGCTGCGTTAGCGGGGGCGCCCGAATCTACACGGATATTTGCCTACTTTCAACAGAACTGACTATGAAGCTTCTTACTTTCATTGAACCTAAGACAAATTCCGATCCTGGAACTCCAAGAGTTGGAGCATTACTGGGAACGGAATACGTTCTGGACTTTGAACGTACCGTACCGGATAAGGGCGCACGGGCCAGCGTCAACCTACTGGATTGGTTTGACCTCGATAGCTCGCTGCTGAGGCAGGCCAGGACCGTATACGAAAAGTTTGCCAAAGCTGGCCGCTCGGATATTGAGGCAGCATTAGATGACCAGAGGATTCTTAAAATTGAACAAACAAGAGTGCTGGCCCCCGTACCGAATCCGGAGAAAGTGATCTGTATCGGCCTCAATTATCGCGACCACGCCGCCGAGAGTAAAATGCCGGTCCCCGAGCGGCCAGTGGTGTTTTCTAAGTTCAGTAGTTCGGTGATTGCCTCTGGCGATCCGGTTGTTCTGCCTGCCAGCAGTGCGCAGGTGGATTATGAGGCGGAGCTAGCCGTGGTGATCGGCAGGCACTGTAAAGGTGTCAGAGCCAACCGTGCTTTCGACTACATTCTGGGATATACGATCATTAATGATGTCAGTGCGCGTGATTTTCAGTTCGCGGATGGGCAATGGCAGCGGGGCAAATCATGCGATACGTTTGCACCCCTGGGACCCTTCATCACCACCACCGACGAGGTTTCAGACCCACATAAGCTGTCGATCAAAATGCGCCTTAACGGAAAAACGATGCAGGATTCAAATACAAACCAGCTTATTTTTGGGGTGCCGGAACTCGTGGAGTTTCTCTCGGAAACTATTACCCTCAAGCCTGGCGATATAATTGCGACGGGCACACCACCCGGTGTGGGCTTTGCCCGCAAGCCACCTGTTTTCCTGCAACCAGGTGACGTTATGGAAGTAGAAATCGAGAAACTGGGAATATTACGGAATTCGGTAATGCTCCAGCCCTCGTGAATGTGCTGTGGCATGAGAGCGCCCTTCGAGGTCTACACCTACCTTAGAACGTGTGGCACACAGAACCTAACGCTGAAAGCGTTGGCAAATTTCAGCCCAGGGTTGCGCTTTGGCAACCCTGGGTACGCAACGCCACCTACTTTTGTCGCAACTCTGAAGGAGTTGCGACCACTAGAAGCAACTGAAGTTTTGAGTGCTCGTTCGGAGCGTGCAGGATCTCGCCTACACTTTCAGCTTAGGACCGGGTTGCGCTCTGGCAAACCCTGGGGGGAAAAGGCTTCTCTAAAAGACCTAACGCTGGAGCGTTGGCAAAGGTCCTGGTGAAAGGTGCACGCTCGGCAACAAGCACTCAAACTTCAGTTGCTTCTAGCGGTCGCAACTCCTTCAGAGTTGCGACAAGAGTAGGTGGGCGTTGTCAGGGTTGCCAAAGCGCAACCCTTGGGCTGAAATTAGCCAAACGCTTTCAGCGTTAAGTCTTTTAGATAAGACTGTTTCCCATGGTTGCCAAAGCGCAACGCTTCGTGCGGGTTGCCCGCACGGGGTTCAAGTCTTACTGTGCGCTGAAGAGCTGTGACCAGAATTGGCGGTATTGGGTCCAGTGCATGAAGTTTATACCCCAGTGAGGGCTGGCACCGCTGGTCCAGCAGGTTACTCGGCCTTTGCCAACCCGGCCTTCGACTAACAGTGGATGCCAATTTCCCTGACTCTCGATTTCCACAATGCAATTACTGCCCGGGCGCGTGCGGCATTCATTGAATCCAAGCAAGGGCGGGGCCTTGGTCCAATCCAGACCCTGGACCGAAGGATGGGAAGGAAGTGAACAGCGTACCCGGTATCCGGCGGTAGACTCGATTAGATCGTCATGTTGCAGGCACTCGACCGGAAGCACCTCGTGGAACCGCGACCGTCCCCAGCCACCCTTTCCCAATTCTCCGGCGAAGCTGAGCCATCCTCCGTTCATGTGAAAATGACCGCCGCTTGTGACCCATTCGCGGAGCAAATCAAAACGGTCGGGGAAAACCAGGGATTCGGCACTCCACTTGGCTCGTTGAAAGAAATCCGGATGAAGCATGAGGCATTTTGTTTCCACGTCGGCAAAAACAATCACATTTGCCCATCGGAGTCTTTCGTCAAAGACTTCGGGGGACATGTGATACAGCTCCCAGGACGGCTGCGAGACAACCTCAGCACCAGGAATGGACATTAGCGCTTCGACAAACGGCCGCGCATAGTTGAGTACTTCGACATCCTTGCTTGGCGCTTCGAATGGCGACTCGACATACTTCTGCCCGATGTGAATACACCAGTTTCCAACGTGCCAGAGACGCAGATTTTTTGAACTACTCATTGCCTGCTTGCTGTCTCCGTGGAAGGCTATGAACCTAGGGTTATTCGGAACTCTAAAGCGCGAAAGCTGCTGCCTGGAATCTGCACTTTTAAGGTTTGACCTGCCGCCACCTTCTGATTCGTGACCAGATCAAGCCAAACCGAATCTGCTCCCACTGGAACGCGCAAAGGTTTTAGGATCACCTCCGATTCGCTGGATCGATAACTAACGATAGCGACGCGAAATCCTGTTGCCGTTTGCGTGACTGCAATATCCGCGTTCTCGGTTGTCCCAACAATATCAACCAGCTGAGCCTGATCCTTAAGGGAAAGGGCGTAGTCCAGAACGTCGCGAACCAACTCTGACAGGTTTTCCGCGGCGTTCCAGGCATCTACAAGGATTGTGATCGTTGTTCCCTTTCCAAACTTCTTCGTAGCCACAGCCGGCGAGCCATCTTCAAAGGTTGCTAGCACCCGGGCATCCTTCGCAGTCCATGATGGTGCCTCATTCACAAAGCTGAACCGGCTTCCTGCTTCCAGGCGCTTCCCCCCGGCCTGCTGCACAATTACTTCTCGGTGTTGCGCAGTCTTTTCATTCTCCTCAATTCCGAACAGGTCTGCTCGTTCATAACTTCGACCCATTGGAATTTGCGGTCCAAAGGCGACCAGGACACCACCCTGTTCGACGAACGCCTTGATCAGATCGCTGTCTGTCTGTTGAAAACCGGATACGTTAGGCAGGACCAGAATAGTATTTTCCTTTAGCAGCCGAGCAAGAACATCCTGGTTCATATGAAACGGATAGTAGGGATAGACCGACTCGCTCAGTGGTGGAGCATATGGCAGAACATCGACAGGTACGCCAAGTATCCTGAATGCATCCAAGGCTGGCAGAAAATAGTTATGCCAACGCTCGATGATCCAGTCAGAATAAGGAAAGTAAAAAGCAAGTTGGTTTGGCTTGAAAGATATCTCAGATGTAATCAGGCGAAATGCTTTCATGCCATCAATAACAGCAGAGCTGTTCTGGTCAACCGCAGGAAGCTTTTTCTTCGTTTCGTAGATGTGAGCGTGATACGTGAAAAATGAGATGCCGTCAGCGCCGGTGACCGTAGCCGCACTCAAAATCTGGGGATAAATGTTTTCATATGTGGTCGCAGTGGTTTGGGGATTTAGCCGTTTTTCCAGGTAACCAAAGAGCTCTACGTGGTTGATGGCTATCTTGTTTTGCAACCGCTTCGCCCCAGCACCAAGAGCACAAAAGTCCTTTACCCGCCGTATGGGATATTTCTTGCGATTGTCCGTGCGATAACTGGCCATCACGCCGGCCTGATAGATGATTATATCCAGCGCTTCGACTGTGCTGAGGTAACCGGCCAGCAGCGGATCATCCACATGTGGTGCGCACGCTGTGAGTAGGTTTCTGTCCAAAGACTTAATGTGCCCGCTGAACTCTCGGACGTAATCCACAAAGTAGGTTCCACTGCCTTCCTGGTAGGAATAAAATCCAGCGAGCGAGGGATGGTGTTTGTAGAGTTGGTGCAGCTCCCTCGAAATAGCCTTTATTTCCTCCATCCGTTTCTGGTAAGGCGACTGGCGAGTCATATCCCAACTGACCGACAGCAACACGGCGATTCCGGCCCTGTCTGCGCGACTCAAAACCAGTTCCACCAGATCGCTGGCTGAACCCCGTACCACTTCTGTCTTTGAAATAGTTGAGGGAAAGTAAGCTTTCGTCAGGCTGATAAGATTGTGAGCGACAAGCAAATTTCCGCCGAGCAGCTTGAATTCTTCCAGATAGGCATCAAGGTCCGTTTCCGGCCGGGCGGCATTTAGATACGGAACGATCAGGAAGTCATTTATTAATTGCCCGAATAAGAAACTGCCTTTGGCAATCGCAGTTGGATTGGAACTATCGCCAGTCCAGGCATGAACCACATATAAGCCTTCCGGAGACTTTCCGGGCAGGCTAACCTGACCATGAAAGAGTCCCGGGTGATTTGAGACCGGTGTCAGAAGTAGCTGTTTGGTTCCCTGACCGGGAGTCAGAACAACCGCCTGTACTGACTCGCCTGAAGGTTTCCCATCCTTCAAAGCCTGAATACTAATGGAAACCGTTTCGTCCCTTTGGACTCTGAAGCGATCCAGAGACAAGTCAAGTGTGGTGCGTTGAGGCATGGCCGATGGCCGATGGCCGATTGCCGATTTCGTGTTTGAAGGATGCTCGGCAATCTGCAAGGGTAAATCTGAATATGGCAATTGGAAATTGGTAAACGGAAATCGTCCATCTGTAATCGCCAATGACTGGACCGCCGCCAGCAAAAGGAAAAGAAGGATTCCGATCCTATAGTTCTTTAAAACCATGATTACGAGTAAGTCCCCGCCACTGATCAATGAAAGACCACTGGATTTACGGCGTCGTCTCTCTCTTGAGCAGCCGTTCGATACTCAATAAGTTCAGCATTAAGTGACGCGGATGGTGAAAGTTTTCGACTCGCTTCGGCATCTTCATGAAGGAAGCAAAACTGGTTTTGCGATCCGCCGCATACATCCAGAGTGGCGACCCGTGTTGCTTAAGCGTAAAGTTTTTGCGCACGTACTCGTACATTTTGTCAAACATTTCCCTGGCCCAGTTCGCTCCCGTGTGCTCGAAAATGAAGAGAGAGCCGATCAGGACCTCTTCCTGAGCCCATAAAACTTTGTCAACGACCCAGATGTTTCGATCGACATTCTGCAAATTGCGAAAGACGCCACCATAAACGTCGTCCCAGGCGACCTCCACGTGGCGCTTAAACCACTCGCTCATGGTTGCAAACAGTTTCTGGTCGCGCCGCCTATCGGCTTCGTAAAGAAGCATCCAGAGATTCTCAATGCAGTGCCCGGTATAGACGAGTTGAGCATACTCGTCCCTGGGTCGAGAAAGATCGTGATTCAGGAGTTCATTGATCAGCCCAAACTCGGGATGGTAGTGATACTTCGTAATCGCCTCGACACACCGATCTGCAACCTTTTCTATTTCCGGATCAGCCCGCATCGTCAGCATCTGGGTGACCAGCCGGATAAGAACCATCCACACACCTTGAATGCGCGCGCCCGGGAAGGGCCGGGCGCTGGCTCCCAAATATGTCTGGCCAATATTTGGTCGATAGTCAGGACGATCGTAAAGTCGGAGGCACTTGAACAGAATATCGCGCGCCATATTCCAATAGCGCGTGTCGTTGGTTGCCTTTGAGTATTCGGCGAATCCTTCGGCAATGAAGAGATCACCATAGATTTCTCCCTCAGCTGAGGTTAGCGGTTTCCCGTCGCGTGTGAGTTCCTTGGGCCATAGTTCGTCACCGGATGGGCCAGCCTTGAGGGTAAACTCGACTGAACGACGCGCCACATCCAGATACTTCTTTTCGCGGGCCAGGTAGTTGTAGAGAAAGGAGTAGACCCAGGTACCCCGACCCTCAAACCAGCTCAGCTTGTTCTGATTCACTCGGACCCCTTGATGATCGGTATTGCACATGAAGCCGCCCACTTCATGATCGATGACATACTTGTCCATGAACGGCAGAAAGTCTGCGAATAGATCACTGCGATACTGCTCCCGCAGTTGCTTGAGACTCAGGCCACCCGAATCAGAGAGCCCCAAAGTCTTAGGCGAAAGGCTTGCAACTCTGGCCGGCAAGGCTCCAACCATCGCGGCAGTGGCCGTGGCGTTCAGGAATTTTCGTCTATTCATGACCGGAGGCAGGCTGCGCCTGAAGGGGTTTATCGATTGGCGACGTTTGCAACTCGCCCGCATGATCGCAAACTTTCTTAATTGCCCGAATCGCCAGGGCGATCCACTCTTCGTCAGCAAGCAGAACGTTCTGAGGTAACCAGAGACAGGACCTGCAGTAGGCTTCCGCCACCGAGCAGGGGTTAATTGTGTGAGGGCGCTCATCGAAAACTTCATTGCGATAAATCGGATACGGGTAGCCTTTGGTTACCGGTAAACCTTCGGCCTGTAAAGCCGTCACCAAGCGGTCCAACTGAACGCCGCCCAGCGCATCGGGGTCATATCGCATTGAGAAGAGATGAAAAGCGTGAGCTGTTACCCTCTGGTCAAGCTGCTCGGGGGTCGGGCTAAGTGCCTTGATCTCCGAGAGACCCGCGCGTAGAGAAGCGGCCCGCTTCATTCGAGTTGCTACCTGCTGCGGCAGTCTTTCGAGTTGGTTGATGAGGAGCGTCGCCTGGAAACCGGTTAGACGTGCGTTAGTCCCAAGATTGACATGCTCGTACCAGGCGCCACCGGTACGTCGCCCCTGATTGGCGATTGAGCGAGCGCTCTCGGCAAGCCTGGCATTATTAGTAATAAGAATTCCGCCCTCGCCAGCTGTCATATTCTTGGAGCCCTGAAAACTGAAGGAACCAAAATTTCCAAAACTGCCCACCCGCTGTCCGTTCCACTCAGCTCCGTGAGCATGTGCGCAATCCTCAATCAGAACCAGCTTCTGCTTTTTACAAAGAGGCAAGAAGCTATCGAGCTCCGCGGGACAACCGGCAAAATGCACCAGAACAATTGCGCGAGTCTGTCTGCTGATAGCACGAGCGACCAGAGTTGGATTCAGATTCAAAGTTTCGGGATCTACGTCGACAAATACCGGGAAGGCGCCGATACGGGCCACCGCCGACGCTGAGGCCACGAAGGTGATGGGTGGCACAATTACTTCGTCACCTGGGCGAACGCCTGCGGCTGTTAGCGCTATCTCTAACGAGAGCGTTCCGTTGGCAACAGCAATTCCGTATTTCGCGTTATGGTGGGTGGCGAAGCGCTGCTCGAACTCTCTGACAGATTCGTGGTACCCGCCCCAGACTCCACTTTCCAGAACTGCCTGCAGCGCCTCGTAATCTTTCTTATCAAAAAAAGGCCACTTTGGCGGAGGGGACATTAAAGTTTTGGTTCCTCCGAAAATCGCCAGTTGGGACTTAGCCTGTCTGTTCAAGGTCTGATTTTTCATATTGATTTCTTCTAGGATGAATTCGCCCAGCTACAAACACTCGGCCCCCAGGGATTGATCCGGGAGCTCAATCGCCGCCACTAAGGCCTTAACTCTTTCGGCCGAAACTGCGCCAGTTACGCTGTTTGCGGCGCGTGCAGCCCGGCCCACATGAAACTCCTGAAGATTGGTTGCTCCCCTGATGGCTCTGATTTGCTCCGTGTCAAGACCGCCTCCGGCAATGATTTGAATCTCCGGGAGCGCGTGTCGCTGGTACGATTTAAATCGCTCGATTCGGGCAGGCAAGTCATCCAGGCCACCGTGGGTTAGAATGCGATCTACCTGAGCCATTTTCTTTAGTTCCTGAATTGCTTTATTTTGATCGGTCTCCTCGAACGCATGATGAAAGGTAACTTTCAACTTTGGGGCTATTGAAAGAATTTCTTTCATTAACTCTAAATCGACCTTCCTACCTCGCAAGAATCCCAACACGATTCCGTCAATGTGCATCTGCGACAGCTCTTTGGCAGCGTTACACAGAGATCTTTTCTCGAGTTTACTCGCAAGGCTGTAACCATCGGTGTCGCGAAGCATCACGCGAACCGGTATCGATACCGTTCTGGTGATCTCCCTGACTAAATCAAGCGGCGGAGTCAGGCCACCGCGTGAAAGGTCCCGCACAATCTCCAGCCGCTTCGCCCCGCCCTGCTGAGCCTCGACTGAATCAGCTACTGAGCACACAATCACTTCAAGCAAAGCCTCCGTAGACATTCCGGCCTATCTCTCCCCGTGCGCCTTGGCGGGGTTGTCAACATCCAGATACCTGATGCGCTGTTGGTAGCGCTGAAGCACCTTACTCAACGTCTGCTCGCTTACGCCTTCCAGGTTCGCACTGGGTAAGACCGGGACCAGCTCACCTCGCCGTAGCAGCTCGCTCGCTGCTTCGATAATCACCGAATTGATAATTGTGGCGCCCGCTACTGTGGACGAGGGGCCGATAGTCGTTTTCAGGCCGGGTAAGGTCAGCAAGCCGTCGCCGGGAGGCGTGCAGTTGTCAATCGTGACGTCAGCTATCTCGAACAAACGCTTTCCCGAAGAGTCTAGTGATTGCGAGGTGCGAGATTGCTCCAGGCTCGTAATGGCAATGACTCTTAAACCATGCTTCTTCATTTCCAGCGCCATCTCAATCGGCGCGGCATTCCTTCCAGAATTGGAAATTATGATCCCGGCATCAGCGCTTTGCACGTTTTCCGTGGCCAACAACTTGCCGGCAAAGCCAGCCTCCCGCTCAGCACGCGTGCTCTCGAGGGCACCTTTGAGAAAAATCAACCTCTCGTGAAGAATCGGATTTACCGCCGCGATACCTCCGGCGCGAAAGAAAGCTTCGTCGGCGATTAAATGCGAGTGCCCTGTTCCGAAGGCATGAATGATTCCCCCCGCTGCGAGCGCGTCGGCAACGTAGTGCCCGGCTTGCTTGATGGTGTGGGACTGTTCTCGCTTGATTCGCTCAAGTATCGACTGCAGGCGCTCGATGTAGCTGGTGAACGACATCCTTTTTCTTTCGTATTTCCCTTCAGGAGCCTCGCACAACTTCTAGGCTTAAACTCTTCTGAAGATCAGCAAGCACATCATTATTTGCACCCCAGCCCAGAGCCTTCCGGCCCAACAGGTACGCTCCCACAACCGGTGAAAATCGGGGCTTCAAGAATTTGAACGTCAACTGCCTGTGGCTAAGCTCTTCGATCATTCGTTCACGCAGTAGAGCGCAGGATTCCAGGACTGAGCCCTGATAAGAAATGAATATCTCTTTTTCTTTGAAGTCGCCCTGCGTGAAAGCCGCTTGGATACCATCAGCTAGTTCTTCCGCAGCTTTGAAGAAAATACTGCGCGCCACTACATCGCCTGCCTGAGCAACCTCATAGACCAATGGCGTTAAGGCGGCAATTTCGCGAGGCTCCATTGCGTCCAGATAAACCCGGGAAATAGTTTCCCGAAACTGGCTGATGCCCAGCGCGCGCAGCACTACTTTCAGCAAATCTGTCGGTGGTTTGCGGCCGTCGTACATCTCGGCTCCAGCTCGGAGGGCCATTTGCCCGATCCGGTAAGCACTACCTTCATCGCCAAACACCGGACCCCAACCGCCAACCTTGACTCGCTTACCGTCTCGATTAATGCCCAGGATTACCGAACCAGTCCCCGCCAAAGCAACAACGCCTGGATCAAGACCAAGCGCTCCGGCATGTGCAATAACCATGTCGCCATTGACGAGCGTCCTGGGAAAACCCAACTCCTGCAGAATGATCTCAATTTCCGCAGCGCCGGCTCCGTCGAAATCAACTCCGGCTGTTCCAGCTGATACACAGGCAACGTCTACCTGATTAAATCCAGCTTGCGAGAGAGTCGCACCGATTGCCTCGTGAAGTGAGCTTCTAACAAGAGCTGGATCGACAAGCAGATGGTTCGACGGCCCACTCAGCTGTTCGCCCAGAACCTTACCCTCGCGATCTATCGCCAGGCACCTGGTCCGGGTTCCCCCACCGTCGATTGCAAGGATTAGCTCCACTCTTCGCACACTCACCTAAGCCAGCGATCCATCCAGTCATACGACCGGTCAGAAACTCTTTTCGGGAAGCTGTGCCCAGCCTTGAAAAAGTAACCCTCGATTTTGTCTGCTGCCTTGAGTAAGCGATAAACGGGTTCTACTCGAGCCAGCGAGCGTCGTGCACTCCAGCCAGCATTCGGAAACACAAAATCTTCGTCCGAGGTCGACAGGAAAAGCGGCCGGGGGGCGATCAGGCCGAGTAACTGGTGCATTTCAAAAGGTGTCTGAATCACTTCCGAGTCGGGAACCCCTCGATAGGAGTCCATGTTGATGTAAGGACTGCCGACGTAAAAACCCAGGCGGGGGAGCAAAGCTGTGGCATGTGACCAACGCCAGACGTTTCCATCGATGCGAAACGTATCAAAACCACAGTTGCTGACGCCAGCTTGGATCCTTTGATCAAAGGCCATGGCGAAGAGCGTGGTGATACCACCATGCGAATGACCGATACAACCTATGCGTTCAGGATCGACGAAGTCCAGAGTGTTTAAGTAGTCGATAATCCGGCCCAGGTCCCAAACCATCTTTCCAATCAGGGACCAGCCCGGGTATTTCCGGTAGAAGGGAATGGCATCGCCGTAGTGCCCGCTGGCGGGATCGTGTCGCTCTCCGAAACACACGGCGTCATAGGAAATCGTTACATAACCGCGGTGAACCAGATGTAGAGCAGTCTGCAGTTCGGGATTACCGGCCAGTCCGGCAGGTTCTCTTTTTCCCTCCTGGGTTGTCTGATGAGGACAAACGACCGCAGGCCTTTTACCCCTAATGTTCCGGGGAATCAGCAAATAACCCTTAACAAGCTCTCCGGGTTCGGGGTAAAAGCTAAACTTTCTTCGGAGGTAACCATCCTGTGCAATCTCCTCCTCAACTGTCGGCTTAAGAGGATTTTTGGCCGCCGGAGGCTTGCCGATAATCTCTGATAGGACCTCTAAGATAACTCTACGCCTGACTTCCCATGCTTCGGGGGTTGTTAATGATTTCCTTTCCGTCACCAGCAAGTCGATCAGCTCTGAGCGGCCGGACTGCTCTGACCGGATCCGGGGTCGCCGTTGCCTGGTGATCTGGCGCCAGCTTTGCCAGCTCCAATCCAAGTAGTCGAACTCACTTTTTGGCACTGGCCGCTGCGCCCAGGTTGGACGAACTACGTTAGTAGCCAGAGCCATTGAAGAGAGCTGCATAAAGTCGCGCCTTCCTAACATAGTTAATTGCGCGGTGCCTGAAGGTAAACCAGGATCTGATGTTGCCCCGCGGAAATGCTTAACTGCGTTGTCTGTTCCGGGGCGAGATAGCGAATAGCGGAAGCCGGTATGTCGCGCCCGTCGATCCTGATCTTCGCTGGAGCCGTTCTCGTAAGGAACTTTATCTGCGCGGGCTGCGCCACAGAAACCGTTGCTTCAATCGCGGTTGGACTAAATCGAACCGCAAAACTTGCCGGACTGTTGCTGGAAAAAAGTGGACGTCCTGAATGGGAAAAGATGCGACTGCCGTGAGCTGAAAGTACGGAAAGGTCTTTGCCTGACTCGGTTGCAGTCCAGGCGCCCGCATCGGTAAGCCATTCCCGAAAACGAGCTGCACCACTGCCAGCAGCCGAACGAAACATGACAAGATCTGTTTCTCCGGCTCGCCTTGCCTCTATTCCCGTCCAAGTACCGTCCTTAATTAAGGACATGTTCACTGCCAGAGAACGTGCGTCTTCTGCCGTCGTATTCGGAATTAGAGCCGTCAAAAACCTGGTCTCCTTGAGAGGCCCGGTGCTTCTCTCCAGATAGCCGGGCGCCGCCGGCACGGTGGCTGGCGTTCGGGCGGCAAACTCGTGATAAGGCAGACGAGCCGTGCGAACTTCAAGGTTGCAGCCATCCGGCGCCAGCGCTCGTACGGCAAGAGCAGCGCCTTTACCGCGATAAAGGGCTAAATCTTTTGATAATTCCAGGGCCTGGCGGTTGGGAAGATGAAGCAACCAGTCGAATCGAGCTGGCGATCCTTTCGCCACAAGATCGTCGAAGACTACGAAGTAGTGAGGTTTGACGAAAACTAATCGCCGGGTGAAGCGCTCCAGTCGATCCTGGTAAACTGATGCCAGTTCGCTGCTCAGCGAATCATGAAAATCGCTGGTGATTGCTTCCGTAATTCGGGGATAGTTATTCAGCGCCGCGAATTGAGGAGTATCGGCGATGGACTGACTCTCGGGATTTCCATCCACCAGGATCGTGCTGTGTCCTATCGCCTGGGTGAAATACGTCGTGTAATAAGGATCTTTGTAATAATCGGACCAGCCCGCCTCAGTAACCAGATTCTCGCCGAAGGCATTGAGAAGGAACGAGCCTTGATCCGAGTGATTGTGGTTAAACGTTGGTCCCGCCCGGTATAAAAGGATCAGGCTATCCTTTCCCCACCCGCTGCGGAAAACGGCGTTGCCTTTTTCGCTGAAAATTGCTGAGGTGGGTAGCGCCGGCTCTTGAGGTTGGATCGAATCGTCATGAAAGATGAACCGGCTAAGTGAAGGACGGTCAAATTGTGCGGAGTACCAACGCACCAGGGGATCCCTGGACTCATGGACAAGAGCAGAAATTCCGTGACCTGCGGGTGGATGAGTATCTCCCATGTCTAGACTGCTGCTCACTGGTTGCGCCAGGGTATAGACGGCGTACCGCAGCGACTCTAACACCGGAGTTTGATTCCAGTAATCAATGCCAAACGCACTCCTTAGAGCTTTCAGTGCGGGGCCCAGGGTTTCCAAATCAAATTCCTGGTAGCTAATTCCTTCTCCATAACTGCCATCGGCCAAAAAGCTGGCAGCCATGTGATCCTCAAGCTTGAGTAAAAGCCCACCGACGTAGACATCAAAGCCGTCGCGCTCCTGTTCATTTAGATCGTCTGCAATGCAGGCGGCTGCCAGCAGCGCCCCACCTACGGTGTGTGCGATCCAGTTGCTTGTATTGGCCATCAGGCGGTTGTCAAGCACGTACTCCTTAAATGTCGGAATGATCGATTTCTCAACCAGTGCTTTACGAATTTCGGAGCGCTCTGCGTCGGTCAGATAGTCATAAAGAAGGTCGTAACCAAGCGCGACATCGGCGGCGAGCAGCCCGGCAGGATAGTAGGTGTGTTGTCCGTGCGCTCTGAACCACGGAGGCTCCCACCGCTGCCACTTAGCTACGTCCAATAAAGCGCGCTTGGCAGCTGCTCGGGCTTCGCTACTGTCAGTTAGATAGGCTTCGAACGAATTGTAGGCAATGCGATTCCGCGCGCGATTCAGGACATCAAAGTATGCGAGCAGGGAAGGCAGCAGGTACTCCTGGTCCAACATTGCAAATACCTGGCCGCCATGCGCCAATTCTCCGGTGGCCCTGGCGGATTTAGCGGTCGCCAGTACGTGAGACCACAGGCTTGAGAGTTTTGGCTCGCGGGACCGCTCGATTAGCTTCTGACGATTAGCTACATCAAAGAACAAACGCGGATGACTCTCTGCTTTTTCCGGAAGAGCCATCAAGCGGATCGTGGTGTTGACTGTGTATCCATCAGCAGTTGTGCCTCGCAATTGCGCGAGCCAGAGCCCCTTTTGATCCGCACTGCGTACGTTGTGAACTGCATGATTTGTCCAGATCCCATCGCCTGCCACTTTATCACCGTGGGTCCCATCGTCGTGGAGGGATTTACTGGTGATGACGGCTCCATTTTGGGCTTGAAGCAGACAGTCAATTCGAGCCAGCCGAGTTGGCGCTTTAGCTTCGACGGCAATCGTCTCGCCGCTGCGATAGCTCCGGGAGCTGACTAATTCCCGCCAGGGCTCGATCAGCTTACTTTTCGGGGTGCTTAGTTGGAAGCGAGCTGCAC
>Ga0187892_10008092_pt1 | contig 14576 bp, 8 predicted proteins | sample MA1701073metaG_FD_139345 | JGI IMG/M metagenome (GOLD analysis project Ga0187892, IMG submission 139345) | Bio-ooze microbial communities from a basaltic lava cave in the Kipuka Kanohina Cave System on the Island of Hawaii, USA - MA170107-3 metaG ... | reverse complement strand
TCCACTGATCGTCGTATTCGCTGGATCACCCGCCACGCGTCCCGAGGCCACAAACGTTGCACGGTTGCCGGGATTCCCAGCAAAGGTGGCTTTCACTACATTATTCTCAATCCCTTCCTCTGGTCCCAAGGTCAAAACCGCCACCGCCCGCCCGTCACTGTCGGTCGGCATCATCCGCGTGGATTGCCCATCAAAGTTCCCTCCTCCTGCCTTCACCGTGAAGGTCACCGGCACGCCCTCTAACCGGTTGCTGCCGGAGTCCACCACAGTGACCACAAACGGGCGCGGCAAAAGCTGCCCAATCACTCCCTCTTGATTGTTGCCCGTATCCACCACAACCAATGCTGGCGGCCCCGGCGTGGCCGTCGCGCTAAACAACGTCTCGCCCACAAAGCCTATCGCGGTCACTTCGACTTGATTGCCCCCGGCTCCTGCCCAGGTGCCTAAGGTGAACTGGACCGACGCTTGCCCATTCGCGTCCGTCGTCACGGTGAGCGACCGGCCACTGCCACTGGCCGTGCTCAGATGACCATCGTTGCGCAGGATGCGTAACTGCACCGGCTTGCCACTGGCCGGGGCCCCATTCTCGGTGAGAGCCACCACCAGCGGCTCCGGCAGCGCGGTCCCTATCCCTGCGGTTTGATTATTCCCGGACACGAGGGTGATCTTCTTCGGTACTGAGGGATTGAATGTGACCGAGACTGTTGCGGAATCGACATTCCCGACCTTATCTTCCCCGATGCAGGTGATGGAGTTCGTGCCGGCAGACAGCGGGAGGGCAGGCACCAGAAACCGGCGATTTGCGACTTGCGCCTGCACCCCATTGCAAATGACTCCAGCCTCATCACCGTTCACGGTCCCCATCACTAAATCGTTGATGAGCCCCGTCACGGTCACCGGAGAGGTCACCAAGATCGCGTTGTTGGCCGGGGAGTCGATCGTCACCCGCGGGGGCGTCGAATCCAACGACACGGTGATGCTGGCAGTGCCGACATTGCCTTCGGCATCTTCGGCCACACAGGTGAGGATCGTGGTGCCTTCTTTGAGCGGGACATTCCCGCCGAAGGTGCCACCATTGTGCCCGACCACCACGTCATTACACTTCACCTCCACTGCCTCGGCAGATACCGTCCCGCTCACCGCAATCACCGGCCGATTAAACGACGCGAGGTTGGGCGGGTCGGTGATAGTGATGGATACCGTGCAGATCGGGTCTGCACCGTTGCAGTCCTGATCGATCCCATCCCCGCAAACCTCTGCCTGGGGCGTGCCGGGAGTGGCGTTACAGACTGTGGTCGTCCCGGCGGCGGAACAGATCTTGGCCCCCTGACTCTGGCAGGCGCCAATCCCCACCGTACACGTGCTGCCGATATCGAAGCCGTTATCGCTGCTCCCGTCACAATCGTCATCCAGGCCATTACAGACCTCAGGGCTAGAGACACCCGCAGTACACTGCCCCGGCTGGCCATTCACGCACGCTGCCACAGTCTGGCTACAGGCTCCTACTCCACATGTCAGTGTCCCTAATCCTTCATCGACCTGGGTATCACAGTCGTCATCCACCCCATTACAGACCTCAGAGGTCGGAGCGCCCGGAATCGCAGTGCAAACCGCCCCGCTGCCATCGCTCGAACAGCCCGTGACACCACTTCGTTCACACGCGCCTACCCCTGCAGTGCAGGCGCCCCCAACAGTAAAGCCGTCATCCGTCGTGCCGTTGCAGTTGTCATCCACCCCGTTGCAGAGTTCCGCGGTCGGGGAGCCCGGCACGCACTGCCCCGGCTGCCCGTTCACACAGGCAGCTACCGTCCGGCTGCAGGCCCCTACTCCGCACGTCAGGGTTCCTAATTCTTCATCGACCTGGGTATCACAATCGTCATCCACCCCGTTACACACCTCGGCGCTACAAGCAGTGGCCGTGATCCCGAATCTCGACGGACGGCTAACTGCATCGTAATAGAGCCGTAACCCCGCCGCGCTATTGTGTCCGCCCTGGGCCGTCACCTTAGTCGAGATTCTCATCGTCAGCACGTCCCCCGGACCGAACTGGGTTGCGGGGAAGCTGCCAAAGGCAACGGTCACCTCCTTGGCTTGCGCGGCGTTGCGCACCACCCCTTGGATGTTCAAGGTTTCGCCGGAAGTGATCACCACTCCATTCTTCAGGACCTCGGCCCGCAGGTCAAAATACGTGCCCTGATCATCACTGTTCTTTAAGCCCAGCCATACGTGGAGGGCACTGAGCGCCGTGAGGCGCCCTGTGTCGTTCGCCGGCGCGGCAGCCCAGGTGCCGATCAGCTGAAAGGTGGTGCGGTTGACAGCTGGTGAGTCTTTGAATTTGGCGGTGGTGGCAGTAGGGCTGGTGGTGTCAAGGAAGTCGTTGGTGGTGGAGTGCAGGAAGTAGTCCCCGCTGGTAAGCGCCCACAGTGGGGGAGGAACTACAAGCATGGCGCTGAGCAGCAGCCAGCCTTGAAATAGGAGAACAAGAGTGAAGAATGCGGAATGCGAAAGGCGGAATGAAAAAAGACGCGTGTTGGCGAAGGGAAATTCACCGCCAGGAGTGGTCGCAATTAGCCCAGTCCTCCGCCGTCGTAACGGTTGGTCCGTCCCCTCGCTCACACCTGCCCTCCCCTCGTTGAGCCCAAGAGTCTAAGAGTCTGTGAGTCTAAGAGTCTGTGCCCGCAAAAAGTGAGAAATCACAAACAGACAGGGTCATACTCCAAACCCCGGTCGATTGTCAAGAGAAAAATGCAGGGAAAAGACTGGAGACAGAAGGCGGAAAGCAGGAGGCATATAGCGCGCTCGTTTCACTCGCTCTATGGCACATAGCTCGTTCGCTACGCTCACTCTATGGTAAGAAAACTCCTGCTATAAGCCATAGAGCGACCGAAGGGAGCGGACCATCAGCTATCTGCACCCTTCCTTGCTATTTTTTGACCTCCACGTTACAAGAGCGAGGACATCGCACCCCGCTCAGTTGGGAGGACATAGGATCACATCTATGGGTTTGCAAGAGAATTTACAGGAACTTGCGCGTCGTAACGAGGAAGCCCTGCAAGGGGGCGGCCTGGATCGGATTAAAAAGCACCATGACCAAGGCAAGCTCACCGCCCGTGAGCGCGTCGAGTTGCTCCTCGATCCTGGGACCTTTGTCGAACTCGATCGTTTCAAGACCCATCGCTGCACCGATTTCGACATGGACAAAAAGAAGACCCCTGGTGATGGCGTCGTGACCGGGTACGGCAACGTCGAGGGCCGCCAAGTGTTCGTCTTTTCCCAAGACTTCACCGTCTTTGGAGGAAGCCTTTCGGGAGCGTTCTCCGAAAAGGTGTGCAAGGTCATGGACCTGGCAATGAAGACCGGCTGTCCAGTGGTCGGCATCAACGATTCCGGTGGAGCCCGTATTCAGGAGGGGGTCGTTAGTCTCGCCGGCTATGGCGAGATTTTCCTCCGCAATGTGCTCTCCTCTGGAGTCGTCCCGCAGATTTCAGCAATCATGGGCCCCTGTGCCGGTGGTGCCGTCTATTCACCAGCAATGACCGATTTTATCTTCATGGTGGAAAACTCTAGCTACATGTTTATTACCGGACCGGAAGTCATTCGGACCGTCACCCATGAAGAAGTGACCATGCAAGAGTTGGGTGGAGCCGAAACCCATAACGGGCGTAGCGGCGTCGCTCATTTTTCCTCTTCCAGTGAACGGGAAAGCCTCCATGCTATTCGCGAACTTCTGAGTTTTCTTCCTAGCAACAATATGGAAGATCCGCCGTTCCGCCCCACGAATGATTCTGCCGATCGACGTGACGAGAAACTCAATACCCTCATCCCCGATAATCCCAACAAACCGTACGATATTAAGGAATTGATCAAAGGAATCGTTGATGAACAGTATTTCTTTGAAGTGCAAAAAGATTTCGCTCGCAACATTGTTGTTGGATTTGCCCGTGTAGGCGGTCGCCCGGTCGGGATCGTCGCCAACCAGCCGGCGTTCCTTGCCGGAGTCCTTGACATTGACGCTTCGACCAAAGGTGGACGGTTCGTCCGCTTCTGCGATTGTTTTAATATCCCCATCATCACGTTTGTTGATGTCCCCGGTTTTCTCCCTGGCACTTCGCAAGAATATGGTGGGATCATTCGCCACGGCGCAAAACTCTTATATGCCTATTGCGAAGCCACCGTTCCCAAAATCTGCGTCATTACGCGCAAGGCCTATGGCGGAGCGTATGTAGTCATGTCCAGCAAAGTGCTGCGTGGAGATGTGAACCTCGCCTATCCCACCGCAGAAATTGCGGTGATGGGACCTGACGGCGCCGTGAACATCATCTTCCGTAACGCACTCGATAAGGCGAAAGATCCGAAGGCCGAACGGGAACGCCTGGTTAACGAGTATCGTCAAACGTTTGCTACACCCTTCAAGGCCGCTGAGCTAGGCTACATTGATGAGATCATCATGCCCGCCGACACACGGCCGCATCTGATTCGCGCCCTCGCCATGATTCAGAATAAGCGGGAGAAAAATCCACCGAAGAAGCATGGGAATATACCACTGTAAGAAGCGGTCAGCGATCAGCTTTCAGCAGTCAGCCAGACGCTGACCACATCCCAAAAAGCTGATAGCTGACTGCTGAAAGCTAGCACTATGTTCAAACGCGTACTCATTGCTAACCGAGGAGAAATTGCTGTCCGCGTCATTCGTGCGTGCCGCGAGCTTGGGGTCGAAACTGTCGCGGTTTACTCTGATGCCGACCGCTCGGCGTTACATGTGCAATATGCCGATTATGCGGTCCACATCGGCCCGTCGCCATCGGCTGAAAGCTATCTGGTGATCCCCAAGGTCATCGAGGCTGCCAAGAAGGCTAGCGCAGAAGCGATCCATCCAGGGTACGGGTTTTTGTCTGAACGAGCCCCCTTTGCCCGTGCCTGTAAAGATGCGGATATTGTCTTTATTGGTCCCACTCCCGAAGCGATTGAAAAGATGGGCGATAAAGTCACCGCCCGTCAGATCATGCAGAAGGCCAATGTTCCGGTGGTCCCTGGCACGGATGTGTTAGGGAGTGAAGAGGAAGTGATCAAGGCGGCTGAACGTATCGGCTTTCCGGTCATGTTCAAAGCCTCGGCTGGTGGCGGCGGGAAAGGCATGCGCCTGGTTCATGGTCGAGATGAGGTGGTGTCTGCCTTGCGCGGCGTCCGCTCCGAAGCGAAATCCTCGTTTGGTGACGACCGCATGTACATGGAGAAATTCGTTGAAAAGCCCCGCCACGTCGAAGTGCAAGTGTTAGGCGACACCCACGGCAATATCATTCACCTGTACGAACGTGAGTGTTCGCTGCAACGTCGGCATCAAAAAGTGATTGAAGAATCTCCATCGCTGGCAATTACCGATGCTATTCGGGAACAGATGGGCCAGGTCGCGGTCGAAGCCGCCAAAGCGGTGAACTACGTTGGGGCTGGAACCATCGAGTTTCTCGTTGACGCCCATCGCAACTTTTACTTCCTGGAGATGAACACGCGTATTCAGGTTGAACATCCTGTGACAGAACTAGTTACGGGCGTCGATCTGGTCAAAACGCAGATTGAAATTGCCGCAGGCGAACGCCTGACGCTCAAACAAAAAGACATTCAGCAACGTGGCTGGGCGGTCGAATGTCGCATTTATGCCGAAGATCCGGCCCGCGAGTTTTTTCCGTCACCGGGGAAAATTGAGATTCTCCGTATTCCCGGTGGTAATGGCATTCGTGATGACAGCGGGGTATACGAAGGCTGGGAAGTACCCATTTACTACGATCCTCTGATCTCGAAATTGTGTGCCTACGGACGGACACGAACCGAAGCGATCCAACGCATGTTACGCGCGCTTCAGGAGTACACCGTCGAAGGCATCGTCACGAACATTCCGTTCCATCGCTGGGCACTCCAACACCCGCGCTTCATCGCTGGCGATCTCGACACCGGGTTTATTGAAAAAGAGTTTCACGGCCTACCGTACGAAGAGGATGCGCTGCATCAAGAAGTGATTCTCACGGCCGCAGCTCTCGCGGCTTACCATAAAGACCAAGTCTTGGCTGGTGCCCTTCCGCAAGCGGGACACACGCGTGGCGGCGTGTCCGCCTGGCGTGCCAGCGGCTGGCGGTAAGGGAAAGTGATCAGTTGTCAGTTGTGAGTTATCAGTGAGTCAGGAAAAAAACTTTGGACTTTGGACCTGGGACTTTAGACTTGAAACTTTGGACCTGAGACCTAAAGATTGAACTCGAAACTCGGAATTGTTTTATGGCCTACATCGCAACGCTCGGTGAGCAAACGCATAAGATCGAAGTGCAGGAACTGGAAGAAGACCACCTCTATCGTGTGGTGATCGATGGAGTTGAACGCATTGTCGATGGACGAAAACTTTCTGGGCACATTTATTCGCTCCTGATCGATAACCGTTCGTTCACGCTTGATGTCGCTGCTACGGAAGATACCTACACGGTTGCTTGTGAGGGTAAAAGCTTTCGCTTGCGACTACTCGATGAACGGCGTGCGCTCCGTCCAGGTGAAGGGAGTGCCAGCGGTCGTGATGGCGGCAAACAGGTTCGTTCCTTTATGCCGGGGAAAGTCGTCGAAGTGCTGGTCGCGGTCGGAGACGACGTTGAAAAGGATCAAGGCTTGTTGGTCATCGAAGCGATGAAAATGGAAAACGAAGTGCGTGCGGCAGTCGCGGGCAAAGTCAAAGAGATTCGTGTGGCGCCAGGGCAAGCAGTAGAGTCCGGAGAACTGCTGATTGAGTTAGAATAAACAGTCATTTCTTCATTGAATTATCGGGTCATCGGGTCAGTGAAAAAATCTTCAATGGCCCAATCTTCAATGATTCAATCGTCAATGGTGAAATGACTCAATCCGCTGAATAAACAATGGAACCGTTTTCTCCCTCGGAACAACTTCAACTCTCCCCGTTTTTCACCAATCTGAACGACCCTATTTTTGGCCTGAAACTGCCGCAAGAAGTCGCAGGTGCTCTCTTCTCCCGCTACAGCCGTTCGGCCAAAAGTCTCCGCCGCATTTTCTTTGACGAGTTTCTCGGCAATTTCACTCCTTCTCTCAACACTGCTGCGGGAAGTGCACCTTCTCCAGAAGACCAGAGTGCAGCACTCAAGAAAGCCCGCGAGTTCTATGAACGCGTGCTAATTGGCTACGGTGACGATTCGGTGGCTCAGCTTGGTGGCGCCCATATCGCGTGCGAACAAATTTCCAACGTCGCCGCTAAATTCCTTGAAGATGCCCGGATCGGCATTGCCCCACTGGAAAAATCGACACGCTATGTCCGTTTTGACACTAAAGGCGAGGATGGAGACTTTTTATTCTATAAAGAACCGCGTCTCATGGCCTCTCCATTTCGCGAGGCGTACCTGTCCACCATGCGGCTGCTGTTTGAGACCTACGCCGCGCAGATCGAGCCGATGATCGAGTTTGTTCGCCGGAGTCTGCCAATAGAAACTGTGGAATGGAAACACCCTCAGACGGGTGAACCACTCACCTACAACGAAGCTGTCCAAGACGACCAACTACGGAAATGGGCAGAGACGGCCTACCGTTCAACTGTGCGCGCACAAGCGTGTGATATTTTGCGTGCCTATTTGCCAGCGGCCACCCTCACGAACGTCGGTATCTTCGGTGTCGGTCAAGCCTTTGAGCATTTACTCAACAAACTCTACTCGTCTGAGCTGACGGAAACGCAACAGATCGCCACCGGCATGCATAAATCCTTAGAAGCGCTGATTCCGTCGTTTGTGAAACGGGCATGCCGGAGCGAGTATATCGCCGACACCTTCACCGCGCTCCGGGCGTTGGCAGCTCAGCACCTGGTACAAACGGAAGTCGCCCCAAGCCAGCCAGTCATGTTGGTCGATTACGACGATGCGGCAGAAGAGAAAATCGTAGCGGCCATTTTGTATCCCCACGCGCACCATCCGTTGCTGCAGCTCCATCGAATGGTTCGCGACTTCAGTCCAGAACAGCGCCAGCACATGCTTACAGAGTATCTCCACCGACGTCGCCACCGGCGCGACAAACCTGGGCGTGCACTCGAACAGGTCTCATACACCTTTGATATTATCGCCAACCTGGGGCTGTACCGTGATTTACAACGCCACCGTATCCTGACACAGGAACGGCAAGATTTCACGACGGTGCACGGTTACGACACCCCACCGGAAATCAAGGAAGCGGGCTTTCACTCCGCGTTCATGCGTTGCATGAACCAAGCTGCACACCTCCATGAACAACTGCTGCGAGATTTTCCCCTCGAAGCACAGTACGTTGTCCCTTTTGCCTACCGCATACGCTGGTACATGAAAATGAACCTGCGCGAAGCGGTTCATATCGGCGAACTCCGCACCATGCCGCAAGGACATCCCGACTATCGCTTGATCGTTCAGGAGATATGGCGGCAGATTGGCGCGGTTCACCCTGCCCTTGCCCATTGTGCACGGTTTCTTGATTGGCAAACCTATCGCCTTGGACGTTTACAGTCAGAAATACGGACGGAGTATAAGAAATCAGTAGTCAGTGATCAGGAGAAGGAATAGGTTCTCCCGCGAATTTGATGAAGAAGAATAGCTCTTTTCTTCTTCATCACTATTTGTTTATCTGCTCCTGTCCAGTGTCTTCATCAATTCATATTCGTAAGAAAGGGCTTGAAGACCTCTGGAACTCGCTCGCCATAGCGCTCTTTAAGGAATTTCACCCCCTCTTGAATCGCTGGTCCTAGATCAGGCGCATCCGTCCGAAAGAGCTCTCGCGCTCCATCCAAAAGTTCCGGTGTCACGGGCACTCCGTGCGCGCGAGCAAAGACGATGAGCGCAAGGCGCAGTGACTCGTTATCGGGCGCGGTCAACTCCCACACCAGATTCCCAGCACTGCGAAAGGTACCGTTACTGTAAAGCCACTGCAGTGTCTGCGTGAGCAACGCTGGACTCTTTGGCGCCCCGGATTTGGCAAGATCGACGATAAAGTTCGGCACCTCCCCTGGCAATTGGATAAGCCCGGTTACGATCGCATTCGCCAGCCCAAAGATTCGCCACGGCAGACTCACAACGTCCTGAGGTACGGAAAGGAGGAGCTGAGGAACCGTCCGCAGTGTCACTTCGATGGAGGAGGCTGCATCGCGAAAGAACTCACCGGTCACCAACAATTCGACTGCGGTCAGCGCCTCTTCCTCAGTAATTGGCAAGCCAAGCTCTTTTGCAGCTTCTTCGAGGACAAGCGGAAGATTTTGCCCCAGATCACCAGCAAAGACTCCGCTGAGTGGATTCTCTTTATTTGTGAGAAGCGTGAACGCGGTTTCGAGTTGTGCTTCCGTGATGCCTCGTGATTTCAACACAGGAATCCGCGCGGTTCTCCACGCAATCAGATCGGTAAGGGTCCCCCCGCTCACGAGGTCTGGGCGTCCACTTCGTTTTGCCACTTCGCTGATTGCTTCGGCGATTTCTCCACGGACTCCCCATGCCTCGAACCAGTCTCGAGGCGATTTTCCCTCGGTAAGGATACCAGTGATGGCTTGCTTCAGAACGTCAGCCTGTATATTGGTCTCCGTGATTCGCTGTTTCTGCAGCGCCTGGAACACGGCTGCCTCAACCATGTCGTTCAGGATGTTGCTGCTCGGCCACCCACGCTGGCTCTCGCCGACCGCTAGGAGGGCAATCCTCCCAGGGAAATTGAGCTTCTGCAAAAGCTCGCTGGCGACAGGTAGTCCCGCAATACCTTCAACTTTGCTCCTCCACAACTCATCAACCAGCGGTAGAAGTTCACTCACCGGCTTACCGATGTTCTCCGCCTTGTTTTTCAACGCGGCTCCCCAAAAGGCACTCAGTGCTGGCATCTTCTTTTCCTCCTCATTCTCTGACTGACTCGCCTAGCGTGCGATACGCGAGACTTGCATTTTACTGTCGACCAATTTGCCCCGCTCGATAATCACTTCGTTGTCCAGGCTCACCGTACAGTCGCGCATCGGCACATCATAGTGTCCCAGCGTATTCCGCGTTCCTCCCCCCTGGGTGTTCGGCCCCGTGGAAAACAGAAAATTCCCCGGAAAGGTCCGCGCCGCCGCCCGACTCCGTTCGGGCGCGTCCCCGGCGAGCGCGATCCCATACCACAAGGCTTGCGGATTTAACCCCCATCCGAGGTGTGAGACGGCATACGGATCTCGGTCGTCCGGGTGACGTTTATTATCAGCTAACCACTCAGCCATGAGTTTGGCGTCGAGCCCGCCCTCGATGTTGGTGATGAAACCATCACGAATCTCAAGGCGCACCGTGTCTTGGACATACCGACAGTAGGGCAGGATGACAATATCGCCCGGCTGCAGCACTACCGTACCATTGGCTGACCCTTCATTCGGGAAGGTATGCACATGACCAGCACCCCAATGGTCGAAATGCCCTCGTTCATCCGCGAACCCATACTGACTCATGACGGGATATTCCCCACACTGATAGCGCAGATCGGTACCAGCCTCACTCAATACCCGCACTTCCCGCGTTCGTACTAACCGCTGGTGAGCATACAACACGGCTTCTTTGAGACCCGGAGGCGACATCAACTGCTCCAACTCATCCGGCCCGTCGATAATCATCAAGACGCGCGAACCACCGGTGAGGACGTCTTTCAGCCAGGCCGTAAAGAGGGGGACATGGAAGCAGACGATCAGGTCGGCGGCCGTGACGGCTGCAAGCGTGCCCTTACATTTGCCAATCGTCGGCACTCCCACCTTGGTCCACGACGGGATGGAGTTGACACACATCTCGTACAGATCTGCCCCGAGTTCGTCCGCTGCGGCAAACGCGGCCTCCACATACTCTCGCCGGGTCGAGAGGTCCGTCAGCAAAACCACGGTTTCTCCCTCTTGCACTCGGCTCAGGGCAAATTCTTTGCGATACAGCATAGCCAATTTCGCGGGATTCACTTCCTGCGTGCGGATTCCAGCTTGCATTGTCATACGTCACACTCCCTGAAACGGAACGAATCATCCATCATCTCTGGGTTAAGTTTGACGCTTTCCGCTCTCACTTGCAATTGCTCCTACCCATCATCCGCAACTTTCTGTTTCCGCATCGTGCCGCTGACGATGGTGAACTCGTAGAGCCGGCATTCCAGGGGGCCGTTGAAGAGGGGGGTGCGTCGGCTGGCTGCCAGACCGATCAGCTTGGGCAGACGCAAATCCGCCGTGAAGAGGTACGCACGCCAGCCAGCGAAGTGTCGCTTCAGGCTGTCGCCGAGACGCGGGTAGAATGCGGCCAGCTGCTCCTTATCTCCGAGCCGAACCCCATAAGGTGGGTTCGTGACCAGTATCCCTTCCCCAGCGGGCGGCTTTACGTGCAGTATGTCGGCTTGCTTGAGGGCCACCACATCGACCACCCCGGCGGCCTTGAGATTGGCTCGCACCGCCCGCATCGCGGTCTCGTTGATGTCGCTCCCGTAAATGGCACAGGGCGCCTTCGGCAGTTGCCGTGCCCTGGCGGCCTCACACAGTGCTCGCCACTCACGAGCGTCAAAGTTGCCCAGCTTCTCGAATGCAAAGCGCCGCCCCAACCCAGGTGGAATGTTCCGCGCGATCAACGCAGCTTCCAACAGGAATGTGCCACCTCCGCACATTGGGTCGAGCAACGGTTGCTTCGCGGTCCAGTTCACCAGCCGCAGAATGCCCGCCGCGAGATTCTCACGTACGGGCGCCTCGGTGACAGCGGTGCGGAGCCCGCGCTTGAAGAGTGCCTCACCCGACGTATCGAGGTAGAGTGTCACGTTCTGACGATTCAGAAATGCGTCAATACGGATATCCGGCTGGCGCGTGGCCACATCAGGACGACTGCCAGTGGCCACAAGGAAGCGATCACAGACCGCATCCTTGATTCTGAGGGTGACAAAATCCAGGCTGTGCAACGGGCACTGTTGGGCGCTGACCTTTACCTTGATCGTGCGATGAACAGGAAACCACTCCTGCCAGGGCAACGCCTGCGCGGCCTGAAAAATATCGTGCTCGTCACGGTAGAGGCCATGAAAGACGCGCCACAGCACCCGGCTGGCGATCCGGCTGTGGAGATTGACAGCGTAGCAGAGGGCAACCGAGCCAGTGAAGGAGACCCCACCGGGGAGGGTGGTCACATCCTGTGCGCCCAACTGCTCCAGCTCAGCCCGCAGTACCGCCTCCAGCCCACGCGGGCACGGAGCGAAGAAGGTCTCGTGTTGTTGACTCATATCGGTAGGCGTTGTCAGATATGAACGGCAAACACAAGACCACACCATTCTGAAAACACTCGTACGGGGTTCGACGCATACGGCTTCCCCATCTATCGGTCGGAAGGGCTTTCCGGTAACGAATAGCGCAGTATAATGAAGAGTAATGTTTTTCGTTCAGCTAAGGCACCCTACACCATGAAAATTCTTGTTGCTGAAACTGCTGGTTTTTGTTGGGGAGTGCGTCGGGCACTCGATCAAGCTGTCGATCTCGCCAAAAAAATCGACGGCCCCGTGCAGACGTTCGGTCCGTTGATCCATAACGCCCAAGTGATGGAAGAACTCACGGAACAAAATATCCACTCGATCGAGCAGGTCGCCGACATTCGCGGGGGGACGGTTCTCGTCCGCGCCCACGGCGTCCGACCCGAAATGTTTGATCAACTCCGAGCGACTGGCGCGGAGGTCTACGATGCGACCTGCCCACTTGTCCGCAAGGTGCAGAAGATCATCACCAAGTATGGCGACGATGGCTACGATGTTGTCATCGTGGGCGACGATCATCATGCTGAAGTTGCCGGCTTGCGTGGGTACACGAAGCAGCGCTGTTTCGTGGTCGCAGATGAGAAGGAGGCTGAACAGCTCCCCGAATTCGACCGCGTATGTGTCGTGTCACAAACGACGCAGAATGACGACACCTTTACTCGGACGGTGGAGGTCATCAAACACAAGGCACGTGTCATTCGCGCGACCAATACCGTTTGTGAGCCCACCCGTGACCATCAACGGGAAACCATTGATTTAGCTCAACGTGTCGATTTGATGGTTGTGGTCGGAGGTCGCCACAGTGCTAACACTTGCCGGCTTGCCGATCTTGCTGCCCAAGAAGGGGCGCGTGTCCTGCACATCGAAACCGATGCCGAATTACAGCAGGATCACTTTGACAAGTGCGCCACTGTTGGGGTCACGGCTGGGGCGTCCACTCCAGAGTGGATGATTAACCGCGTTGTAGAAAAAATCGACGCCTTCAATCCTGAAACCGTCAGCCGTCTCAACACCTGGCTCACACACATCATGGGGGTGTTGGTGGCCAGCAATGTCTACGTTGGCCTTGGAGCCGCCTCGCTTACTTTGGCCGCAAGCCTGCTGTTGCAACCGAGAGTAGGGCGCGAACAATTGTGGCCGCTGCTAGGAACGGCAGGCCTGTTTATTTTGGCGATGCACACTGTCAATCGCTATCAAGAACGGTCGCACTACAGTGGCTGGGGAACATTTTCACCCCGTGCCTTTCAGCGTTTCCAACAGGTGATGCTGTGGGTCGCAGTGATCGCCTTGACTGGTGCGTTAAGTCTTGCCGCAGCACTCGGATGGAGTGAATTCCTAGCCCTAGCAGCCTTTGGACTGCTCGGGGCTCTCTATGGAGTAAAAATCATTCCTATCAAATGGGCTCGCCACATCATGGGTATCCGCCGAATCAAGGACCTGCCTGCCTCACGGGACATTGCCACTGCCCTGGGGTGGACAGTCGCAACGGCAGTGGTCCCTTTGTTGACCATTGGCGCTTCTTCTCCTCTAAGAGCAGCGGGGGTCTTGAGTTTTGTTTTTGTTCTGGTGTTTTTGCGCTCAGCGCTGATCGGTGTCCGCGATGTTCAGGGCGACAAGATTATGGGGATGGAAACTATCTTCAAGGTCGTCGGTAAACGCCGGACGAAGGCCGTTCTCGTCGGTGCGATTGCGACTCTCACCGTACTCCTGCTGGGCCTCACCTTCCCCTGGCACGGTCTGCCCTTGGCGGCGTTCTTGTTGCCCGTCGTCCCTTACATCTGCACGGTCTGCGGGTCGTATCATCAACGATTACTCCCGAAGGGTGCAGCGGGAGAAATTTTAGTGGATGGGCAATTTCTCCTCACCGGTGTTCTTGCGTTAGCGTGGTATCTCTGCCGGTAAAAAAGTTCCCAGCCGGAACCTGGAACTTGAAATTTGGAGCTTGAAACTGGAGCTTGCCCTATGCAGGTGGTACTGCGACTGGGGTTTTCACTGGCGGATGCGTATCTTGGTCGCCCTTAAACCACGAACGAATCATCTGGAACCCACGCTTAGCCAGTCGCATGAGTTTGGGAACCATCCAAACAGCAAACGCGGTGAATCCAATAACAAAGACAAGCATCAACAGGGGATGATGGAAAATCGCCCACAGTCCGACGAAAACGCCCACGTCCTCTGCTACACTCGCTGTCCAATTACTAAACGGTTCTGGACTGGTATTGATCGCCAGCCGGGTCGCCATCTTCGTCCCATGCGCGGCAGTCGCTACCGCACCCCCACCTAAGATCGCCACAAGCTCTAACGCCGGATTCACGTCTCCGACAGCG
>Ga0187892_10008090_pt1 | contig 14577 bp, 14 predicted proteins | sample MA1701073metaG_FD_139345 | JGI IMG/M metagenome (GOLD analysis project Ga0187892, IMG submission 139345) | Bio-ooze microbial communities from a basaltic lava cave in the Kipuka Kanohina Cave System on the Island of Hawaii, USA - MA170107-3 metaG ... | reverse complement strand
TCCAACCACTCCCGATCCTCTCTGCTCACACGCAATGCCGGCGCAGGTTCCCACATGATGAGCCACGATAGTCTGACTCAGACTCATTGTCAATCTATTTCAGAGACAGGACACTAGCTAGCGGAAAGGACGGCGGGGGCCGGCTGCGGCCCCCGCCCGCGCCCGTCTCAGCGGGGGACGGCGCCGAGCGCGCTCTTGAGCTGGGTCGCCGCGGCGGCCGGCTCCCCGTCCAGGTGCACGGCCGGCGGCAGCGGCGGCGGCGCGTACTTGATGCCGGCCCCGGTCAGGATCATCGCCACGCGCTCGCCGGGGTCGATGGCCCCCGCCGCCTTCAGCTCGATCAGCGCCGCCAGCGACGCGGCCGCCTCCGGCGCCGTCCAGATGCCCTCCAGCCGCGCCAGGAGCGCCTGGGCCTCGAGGATCGCCCGCTCGCTCACGGCGTGGCCGCACCCGCCCGTCTCGCGGACGATGCGCAGCATCTGGCGCCCGGCGAAGGGGCCGGGCACGCGGAGCCCGGGGGCGTCCGTCACCGGGTCCTCCCAGGTCGCGGTGGTCTCCGCCCCGTCCCGCCAGGCCTTGACGACGGGCGCGCAGCCCTCGGCCTGCACGGCCACGAAGCGCGGCTGCCGCGGCGCCACCCAGCCCATCGCCGCCAGCTCCGCGTAGGCCTTCCAGATCCCCACGAGGCCGGTGCCGCCCCCCGTCGGGTACAGCAGCACGTCCGGCGCCTCCCAGCCGAGCTGCTCGGCCAGCTCGAGCCCCATCGTCTTCTTGCCCTCCAGGCGATAGGGCTCCTTGAGCGTGGCGAGGTCGAACCAGCCGAGGTCGGGGGCGACGGCGGCGATGACGCGCCCGGCGGTGGCGATGGTGCCGTCCACCGTGAAGACGTGGGCGCCGGCCAGCACCGCCTCGGCGATGGCCGCCTCCGGCGTGCCCCGGGGCACCACCACCACCACCGGCAGGCCCGAGCGGGCGCCGTAGACGGCGGCCGCGCCGCCCGCGTTGCCGGCCGAGGGGATCATCAGCCCCTTGACGCCGAGGGTCAGCGCCTTGCCGATGGCCATGCCGAGCCCGCGGGCCTTGAACGAGCCCGTCGGGTTCTGGCCCTCGTCCTTGGCGAAGAGGCGCCGGAGGCCGAGGTGCCCGGCCAGCCGCGGCAGGGGCAGGAGCGGCGTGCCGCCCTCGCCGAGGGTCAGCGGCGACTCGCCCGCCTCGAGGGGCGTGAGCTCGCGGAAGCGGTACATCCCGGGCGGCCGCGGGCCGAGGGCGGCCTTCGTCACCGCCGCCGCCACGCGGTCGAGGTCGTACCGCACGGCCAGCATCTGGCCGCAGGCCGTGCACACGGTGAGGAGCCGGCCGGGCTCGTGCCGGCGGCCGCAGACGCTGCAGTCGATGGACGCGACGAAGGCCATGGCCGCGTCAGTGCTTCTCGGCCTTCTCCTTGTCGGCCTTGACCTCGGCGATCACCTTCTGGGCGAGGTGGGCGGGCAGCTCCTCGTAGTGGGAGAACTCCATGGAGTAGGCGCCGCGCCCGCCCGTCATGGACCGCAGCGTGGACTCGTAGGTGAGCATCTCGGCCATGGGCGCTTGCGCCCGCACGTTGACGACCTCGCCCTCCGGCTCCATGCCGACGATGCGGCCCCGGCGGCCGTTCAGGTCGCCGATCACGTCACCGGCCTGCTCGGCGGGGGCGTTCACCTCCACGTTCATGATGGGCTCCAGCAGGATGGGGTTGGCCTCCATGAAGCCCTTCTGCAGGCCGAGGGACGCCGCGATCTGGAAGGCCATGTCCGAGGAGTCGACGTCGTGGTAGGTGCCGTCGTACAGCGTGACCTTGAGGTCGACCACCGGGTAGCCGGCCAGGATGCCGCGCTTCATGCAGTCGCGCACGCCCTTCTCCACCGACGGGATGAAGTTGCGCGGGATGGCGCCCCCGAAGATGTCGTCGACGAACTCGAACCCCCCGCCCCGGGCGAGCGGCTCGATGCGCAGCCACGTGTCGCCGTACTGCCCGCGCCCGCCCGTCTGCTTCTTGTACTTGCCCTGGACCTCCGAGCGGCCCTTGACCGTCTCCTTGTAGGGGATGCGCGGCGGCAGCAGCAGCACGTCCACGTTGTACTTGCGCTTCATGCGCTCGACCAGCACCTCGACGTGGAGCTGCCCCATCCCCGACACCAGGAGCTGCTTGGTCTCGGGGTCGAAGTGGTGGTGGATGGTGGGGTCCTCCTCGGTCATGCGGTGGAGCGCGTTGGAGATCTTGTCCTCGTCGCCCCGCGACTTGGGCTGGATGGCGAAGGAGATGGACGGCTCCGGGAAGGCGATCCGGTCGAGCAGCGCCGGCTGGGCGGCGTCGCAGAGCGTGTCGCCGGTCAGCGTGTCCTTGAGCTTGGCCACCACGCCGATCTCGCCCGGGCCCAGCTCCGGCACCGGCTTCTGGGTCTTGCCGAGGAGCCAGCCGATGTGGCCCAGCCGCTCGGTGCTGCCGCGGCTCGCGTTGTGGATCTGGCTGTCCGCCTTGATCGTGCCCGAGTACACGCGGAACACGGACAGCTTGCCCACGTGGGGGTCGGAGATCGTCTTGAACACGAGGGCGGCCACCGGGGCCTTGGGCTCAGGCGCCCGCGTCACCGGGCTCTTGTCCCGCTGGCTCACGGCCGAGACGGGGGGCAGGTCGGCCGGGGACGGCATCTCGGCGATGATGAGGTCCATGAGCGGCTGCACCCCGATGAGCCGGGTGGCCGAGGCGGCCAGCACCGGGACGAGCGCGCCCTGGGCGATGGCCTTCTTGAGCGCGTGGACCATCTCCTCCTCGCCCAGCGCTCCCTCCTCCAGGTACTTGGCCAGGAGGTCGTCGTCCGTCTCCGCCACCGCCTCGATGAGCTTCTCCCGCGCCGTCGCCGCCGCCGGCCCCAGGTCCGCCGGCACCGCCGCCTCCGTCGCCTTGCCGTCCTTGACGAGGTGGGCGCGCTGCGTCACCACGTCCACCACCCCGGCGAACCCGCCCTCGCTGCCGACGGGCACGTGGAGCGGGGCCAGGCGGCCCTTGAGCCGGCGCTGGAGCGACTCCAGCGTGCGGTCGAAGTCGGCCCGCTCGCGGTCCATGCGGTTGATCACGACGATCCGGGGCAGGCCGTAGTCGCTGGCGACCTTCCAGTTCTTCTCGGTCTGCACCTGCACGCCGGCCACCGCGTCCACCACCACCACCGTGCCCTCGGCCGCCCGGAGCCCGGCGCGCGCGTCGGCGGCGAAGTCGCCGTAGCCCGGGGTGTCGATGAGGTTCAGCCGGTGGCCCTTGTAGTCGGCGAAGGCCACCGCCGTGTTCAGCGAGATCTGCCGCTTGACCTCGTCGGGATCGAAGTCGGTGGTGGTGGTGCCGTCGTCGACGCGCCCGAGACGCGTGATCGCCCCCGCCGTGAAGAGGATCGCCTCGACCAGGGAGGTCTTCCCGACTCCCCCGTGGCCCACGAAGGCGACGTTGCGGATCTTGCCGATGTCGAGCGCCATCGCTGCCTCCTGTTGTGCCGGCGTGATCTGCGGAGCAGGCGGACGCAGGGCGACCGAAACGATGTGCGGCGGATGCTATCACAGCCCCCGGGGGGCTGGCCAGGGGGCGGGGCGGCGCGCGCCCGGCTAGGGCCGGGCCACCCGGTTCGAGAGGACGCCGATCCCCTCCACCTCGGCCTCGAGGCGGTCGCCGGGCTTGAGGAACACGCCGGTGGCCGCCCCCACGCCGTCGGGGGTGCCGGTGGCGATGACGTCGCCGGGCAGCACCGTCATGCCCTGGGAGAGCACCTCGATGCACTGGGCGACGGGGAAGATCATCTTCGAGGTGTGGCTCTCCTGGCGGGTCTGGCCGTTCACGCGGAGCGAGATGCCCAGCGCCTGGGGATCGGGCAGCTCGTCGGCGGTGACCAGCACGGGGCCCATGGGGCAGAAGGTGTCCAGCGACTTGCCCTTGAACCACTGCTGGTGCCGCTTCTGCAGGTCGCGCGCCGTCACGTCGTTGATCACGGTGTAGCCGAAGACGTGGCCGAGGGCCTCGGCGCGCCCGATGTCGCGTCCGGCCCGCCCGATCACCACCGCCAGCTCCACCTCGTAGTCGAGCTCCCTGGTGACCGCGTGCTGCACCACGTCGTCCCCGGGACCGACCACCGCCGTGCCGGGCTTGGTGAAGTACACGGGGTGCTCGGGGGGCGGCGCCCCCCGCTCGGCGGCGTGCTCGGCGTAGTTCCGCCCGAGACAGAAGATGTTGCGGGCGGGCGCCGGCAGGGGGGCGAGGAGCCGCACCCGCTTCAGCGGGTACGCCACGCGCCGCTGGGCGAGGGCGTCGATGGCCTGCTGGTCCACGAGGCCGCGGCCGTACTCCCAGGCCTCGCGCACCTGGCCGACGGTGGCGTCGCCGCCCTGGATGAGGGCCAGCATGTCGGCGGGGAAGGTGCCCCGGCCCCGCCGCAGCTCGCCACGCTGGGCCCGCAGCTCCTTGTAGAGCCCGAGGAGGTCGAGCACCGCCTCCCGCCAGACGGCGCCCAGCTTGGGCTGCCCCCGGCCGCGCCGGAACGTGACCAGCCGCACGCGCCTAGTCCACCGGCTGGAGCGCGGCCCGCGGCGGCAGCACGCGCCCGGACTGGCGCGCCATCTGGTCCAGCTCGCGGGGCAGGCCGAAGCGCACGTCCTCCTCCACCACGTGGACCTCGCGCACGCGGGTGCCGGGCTGGCGCCGCAGCTCCTCCACCACCTGGGTCACCAGGAACTCGGGCGTGGACGCGCCGGCGGTGACGCCCACGCGGCGGGCGCCGGCCAGCCACTCGGGCTGGATGTCGCTCTTGTCGTTGATCAGGTACGACGGCGTCTCCATGACCCGCGAGACCTCGACGAGGCGGTTGGCGTTGCTGCTGTTGGCGGCGCCGATGACGAGCAGCACGTCCACCTCGCCCGCCACCGTCTTGACCGCGGCCTGCCGGTTCTGGGTGGCGTAGCAGATGTCGTCGCGAGCGGGGCCGACGATCTGCGGGAACCGCCGGCGCAGGGCCTCGATCACGTCCCGCGTGTCGTCCACGCTGAGCGTGGTCTGGGTGAGGTAGGCCACCTTGGCCGGGTCGGGCAGCTCGAGCTTGTCCACGTCCTCGGGGGCGTCGATGACGAAGATCCGGTCGGGAGCCTCGCCCATGGTGCCGATCACCTCGTCGTGGTCGCCGTGGCCGACGAGGACGATGGAGAAGCCCTCGCGCGCGTAGCGGACGGCCTCCAGGTGGACCTTGGTCACCAGCGGACAGGTGGCGTCGATGACGCGCAGGCCCCGCCGCGCGGCCTCCTCGCGCACGGCGGGGGAGACGCCGTGGGCGCTGTAGATCACGGTGGCGTCGTCGGGCACCTCGCACAGCTCGTCGACGAAGTGGGCGCCCTTGGCCCGGAGCGCCTCGACCACGTGGCGGTTGTGCACGATCTCCTTGCGCACGTAGACGGGGGGCCGGCACACCTCGAGCGCGAGCTCCACGATGTCGATGGCGCGATCCACGCCGGCGCAGAAGCCGCGCGGGCCGGCCAGCACGATCTCCGCCAGCGGAATCGATGTTCGCGCGCCCATCGCGGGCAGTATAGCAGGGGCCCGTCCGGCCTCAAAGGCGCCCGCGACGCCAGCCGCGCGCGGCGAGCCAGCCGGAGAGTGCGATGGCCATGCGCCGCCAGGCGGGCAGGCTCACGCGCGTGTCCAGCACGCGGAAGTCGCGGGCCTCCATGGCGTCGAGCAGCGCGAGGTACGTGCGCCCCATGATCTCGGCCGCGAACAGGCGGGCCCGGTCCTCCGGGGGCAGGGCCGCCCACGCGCGGCGGTAGTACTCGCGCGCCCGGCTCGCCTGAAAGCGCGCCAGCGCCAGGAAGCGCGGCGTGTGGCGGCCGGCCGCCAGCTCCTCCGCCGTCACGCCGAAGCGCCGGAGGTCCTCCTGCGGGAGGTAGACGCGGCCCACGCGCGCGTCGGCGCCCAGGTCCCGGAGGATGTTGGTGAGCTGCAGCGCGATGCCGAGGTCCACCGCGAAGGCGCGGGCCCGCGGATCGGTGTAGCCGAAGATCTCGATGCAGCAGAGGCCCACCGCGGAGGCGACCCGCTCGCAGTACACGCGCAGCTCGTCGAAGGTCTCGTAGTGCTGGCCGAGCAGGTCCATCTCCACGCCCGCCAGCACCTCCTCGAGGGCGGCCCGGGGCACGGGGAAGGCCCGCACCGCCGCCTGCAGCCGCTGGGCGGCCGGGTGCTCGGGGGCGCCGTCGTACACCCGGGCGATCTCCTCGCGCCAGCGCGTGAGCTCGGCCCGCTGCTCGGCCCGGTCCCCGCCGAGGTCCACCGCGTCGTCCACGATGCGGCAGAAGGCGTAGACGGCGAAGATGGCCTCGCGCTGCGGCCGGGGCAGGCACAGGAAGGCGTAGAAGAAGTTGGAGCGGCTCCGGCGGGTGAGGCGGGATACGAACTGGCCCGCGTTCACGACGCCGCCTCGAGCCCGACCCCGCCGTGGGCGCGGAACCACGCCACCGCGTCCCGCAGCGCCTCCTCGGCCGGCGTCTGGGGCAGCCCGAGCTCCCGCACGGCGCGCGCGGGGCTGAAGAACATCCGCTTGCGCGCCATGCGCACCGCCGTGAGCGAGACGCGGGGCGGGCGGCCGGTCACCCGGGCCGCCGCCTCCATGCCGGCGGCGGCGAGCCAGGCCACCCCGTACGGGATGCGGGCGCGGGGGGCCCGCCGGCCCGTGATGCGCGCGAGCAGCGCGAAGATCTGGGCGAGCGTGAGGTTCTCGTGGCCGAGCACGTAGCGCCGCCCCGGCCGCCCGCGCTCGGCGGCCAGGATGTGGCCCCGCGCCACGTCGCGCACGTGGACCACGTTCAGCCCGGTGTCGAGCGAGGCGAACATGCGCCCGGCCAGGAAGTCGACGATCATCTGCCCGGTCGGGGTCGGCTTGACGTCCCAGGGGCCGACGGGCGCCGACGGGTTCACGATCACGACGGGGGCGCCGCGGGCGGCCAGCTCGTCGGCCACGCGCTCGGCCAGGTACTTGGAGGCCTTGTACGGGCCCACCATGGCGGCGAGGGACACCGGCGTGTCCTCGTCGCCGGGCGTGCCGTCGGGGGGCAGCCCGAGCGCGCCCACCGTCGAGGTGTGCACGATGCGCTCCGCGCCGGCCGCGGCCGCCGCCTCCAGCACGTGGCGCGTGCCGTCCACGTTGGCGCGGAAGAGGGTGGCGGGCTCCCGCGTCCACAGCCGGTAGTCGGCGGCCACGTGGAAGACGCGGCGCGCCCCCGCCACCGCGGCCCGCACCGTCCCCGGGTCGAGGAGGTCGCCCTCCACGAGCTCGACGGCGAGCCCGGTCAGCGCCCGCCGGTCGCCGCCCGGGCGGGCCAGCACCCGGACCCGATGGCCGTCGGCCAGGAGCTCCCGCACGAGGTTCGCGCCCACGAAGCCGGTGCCGCCGGTGACGAGGACGTCCACGGTCAGCCCGCCAGGCTCACGAGGGCGCCGGCGACGGCGTCGAGCGCCCGCCGCGCGGCGCGGCCGAGCGCGAGCGCGCGGGGGAGCACTCCCGGCTGGCCCAGGAGGCGCACGAGAGCGGCCGGCCGGAGCCGGCCGTCGGGGCCGATGACGGGCAGCAGGGCGGCCGGCAGCGCGTCGGCCGCGCCGTCGGACACCCCGCGCACGACCACGGCCGGGCAGCCCGCCGCCGCCGCCGCGGCCAGGATCGGCGCCGACTCCATGTCCACCGCCACCGCCCCCGTCCGCGCCGCGAGGCCCGCCTTGGCGGCGGGCGTCGCCGCCGCCGCCGCCACCGTCACCAGGGCCCCGCCCGCCGCGCCCGGGGCCCGGGCGGCCATCCGGGCGCGCGGCCCGGGCGCGACCGGGTGGCGCGTGCCGGCCGGAGCCAGGACCACCTCGGGCAGCACGAGGTCGCCGGGCCGGAGGCGCGGGTCGAGGGCGCCGCACACCCCGGCCGAGACGACGAGGGGGGCGTCGAGCGCAGCGAGCAGGCGCGGCCAGCGCGGGGCGAGCCGCGCCGCCCCCACCCCGACGGCCGCCAGCACGAGGCCGGGGCGGCCGAAGGCGCGGAACGGAAAGCCGGGGAGCGGGGTCAGCTCGAGGGACCGGGCCAGGGCTCGGGTCTCGAGCTCAGCCGCGGTGAGGATCAGGAGATGGCTCACCCTGACGCGCGGCCGCGGGGCGGTCCCGCCCGGCCTGCTCGCGCTCCTTGCGCTCGAGCCAGGCCTTCCAGCTGGTGCCGGCCGCGGTGTCCTTGCCGGTGAACCGGATGGTGGCGATGCGCGCGTAGGGCACGGTGATGGGGCCGGCGCCGTCCGCGTCGAAGAGCTGCACGAAGGGCTCGGCGACCGTCCGGTTGCGGTTGAAGAGGTACCCGACGATCTCGCCGCCGTCGCGGGTGACCACGGTGACGTTGCCGCGGTAGTCGAAGGCCCGCTCCACGACCTCCTCGAGGGTCAGGGAGGGACCGATCTCGGGGACCCAGCCCTCCAGCGTCATGCCTCGCTCCGGCTCAGAGCTTGCCGCTGAGCGTGACGGCCACCGTCTCGAGGAAGCCCTTCGCGGAGCTGAACGTGTAGTCCACGGCGCTGGCCTCGTAGCCGCAGTGCACCATGCAGTCGCGGCACTTCTCGTTGCCGCTCCGCCGCCCGTACGCGTCCCAGTCCGTCGTCTCCATCAGCTCCCGGAACGTGGCCGCGTAGCCGTCCTGGAGCAGGTAGCAGGGCCGCTGCCAGCCGAAGACGTTGTAGGCGGGCATCCCCCACGGCGTGCACTCGAAGTCGTGCTTGCCCATGAGGAAGCGCAGGAACACCGGCGACTGGTTGAAGCGCCAGCCCCGCCGGGGCCGGGACAGCATGTCGTGGAAGAGCTGGTGCGTCTTGGTCCGGCGCAGGAAGTGCTCCTGGTCCGGCGCCTTCGCGTAGCTGTAGCCGGGCGAGAGCATCATGCCCTCGACGCCGAGCCGCATCATCTCGTCGAAGAACGTGCGCATGCGGAGGGGCGAGGCGCCGTCGAAGAGGGTCGAGTTGGTGGTGACGCGGAAGCCCCGGGCGAGCGCCTCCCGGATGGCGGCCACGGCCACCTCGTACACGCCCTCCCGGCAGACGGCCTCGTCGTGCTCCTCGCGCGGGCCGTCGAGGTGCACGCTGAACGACAGGAAGCGCGAGGGGCGGAACAGGTGGAGCTTCTCCTGCAGCAGGAGCGCGTTGGTGCACAGGTAGACGTACTTCTTCTTCCGCACCAGCGCCTCCACCAGCTCGGCGATGGGCGGGTACATGAGGGGCTCGCCGCCGGGGATGGACACCATGGGCGCCCCGCACTCGTCCACCGCGGCCAGGCACTGGGCCACCGTCAGGTGCTTCTTGAGGATCTGGGCGGGGTACTGGATCTTGCCGCACCCGGCGCAGGCCAGGTTGCACCGGAAGAGCGGCTCCAGCATCAGCACGAGCGGGTAGCGGCGGCGGCCGGCCAGCTTCTGCCGGATCACGTAGGTGGCCACCCGGGTCATCTGGGACAGCGGCACGCTCACGGACACGCTCCTCGCTAGGCGATCGGTCGTCCGGAGTCGGGGCGGCCGGGCGGCGACGTCATCCCCGTGAGTCGCCCCCGCCGCTGGCCGACGCCGGCCGGACGCCGGGCCGCGCCGCGCGCGCGGCGCTCCGGCGCGCGACGGCCGCCGTATACAGTACCAGAAAGGTCGCCGCGTGGACCAGGATTCCCGCCCCGAGCAGCGCCCACTCGCCGATCCACGCCGTCAGCGCCAGGTTGAAGAGCAGCACTCCCGCGTAGAGCCCGACGCCGGCGGCGGGCGACCCCGCCGGCGCCCGCCCCGCCGCCCGCACGTAGCCCCCCACGATGACCCAGCCCACGACCGCCCAGCCGCCGAAGTTGGACAGCGGCACCCCGAAGTACACGCCGCCCTCCGGATAGTAGAAGATGCGCCCGAGGAACCAGCGCTCGCCGCGCACGGCCAGGGGATCGATGACCACGTCCAGCAGCATCATCAGGACGCCGGCCAGCCCCACCGCGCCCGCGCCGCGCCCGGTGCCCCGCGCGGCGCGCGCCGCGCAGTAGGCGGCGTAGGCGAGGAAGGGAAAGGACAGCGAGTCGAAGAACGGCACGTTGGCCAGGAACAGCTCCACGTGGCGCGTGCTCTCCGTGTAGTGGTACAGGCCGAAGGGGACGCCCACGCGCGTGGAGGCGTACTCGGCGGCGAAGGCCACGAGCCAGCCCCAGCCCAGGAAGCCGGCCGTGCGCCCCGGGCCGAGGTCGCGGCTGGCCGCCACGAGGAAGGCGGCGAGGAACACGAACACGTAGGGCCGCAGGGTGAGCGTCCCCGCCAGCAGCGTCAGCACGCCCGGCCCCGCCGCCGCGCCGTCCATCGGGGAGTCACCCTACCGGGGCGGGCCGCGTCGTTCAAGGGCTATGCTACTATTTGACGTCGTTCGCCCCGGATCACCGACGCATGCGCGCCACCGTGACGACGAGCACGACGGAGCTGGACACCGCCATCGAGCGGGCGCAGCAGCACCTCCTGTCGTTGCAGGCCGACGACGGCCACTGGGTGGGCGAGCTCGAGGCCGACTGCACGATCACCAGCGAGTACCTCGTGTTCTGCCGCGTGCTGGGGCTCCAGGACCCCGGACGCGAGGGCAAGATCGTGCGCTACCTCCGCCGCGTGCAGGGCGCGGACGGCGGCTTCGCCCTGTACGCGGGCGGCCCCGGCCACCTCTCCGCGACCATCAAGGCGTACCTCGCCCTGAAGCTGGCCGGCGTGCCGGCCGACGACCCGGCGGCGGCGGCCGCGCGCGCCTTCGTCCGCCAGCGCGGCGGCCCCCCGGCCGCCAACGTGTTCACGAAGATCCTGCTCGCCACGCTGGGCGAGTACGACTGGGCCGGGGTGCCGGCCATGCCGGCCGAGATCATGCTGCTGCCGCGGTGGTCGTACTTCAACCTCGGCGAGGTGTCCTACTGGTCGCGCACGGTCATCGTGCCGCTGCTCGTCCTCCTGGACCGGAAGCCGGTGTTCCCCCTCGCCCCCGAGCACCGCCTCGACGAGCTGTGGGTGGTCCCGCGCGAGCGGGCGAGCCTGCGCTTCCCGCGCGTCAGCCGGCCGTTCTCGGCCCGGACGTTCCTGTGGAAGAGCGTGTTCATCACCGTCGACGACTCGCTCAAGGCCTGGGAGCGCGCGGGGCCGCGGCCCTTCCGGGCCCGCGCGCTGGAGGCGGCGCGGCGCTGGCTCGAGGAGCGGCTCGCCGTGCCGGGCGGCCTCGGCGGCATCTTCCCGGCCATGACCAACGCCGTCCTCGCCCTCCGCCTCCTCGGCTATCCGCTCGGGCATCCGCTGGTGGCCGGCCAGCTCCGGGAGATCGAGGGGCTGGTCGTGGAGGAGGCCGAGGAGCTGCGCTGTCAGCCCTGCCTGTCGCCGGCGTGGGACACGGGCCTCGCCGTCAACGCCCTCGTGGAGTCGGGGTGCCCGGCCGACCACCCGCAGCTCCTGCGCGCCGGCGAGTGGCTCCTGGCCCGCCAGATCACCGGGGCGCGGGGCGACTGGTCCGTCAAGCGCCCGCGCCTCCGCCCGGGGGGCTGGCCCTTCCAGTACGCCAACGACTTCTACCCGGACCTCGACGACACGGCCATGATCCTGATGGGCCTAGTCAAGCTGGAGGGACTGGACCCCGGGCGCGCGCGCGCGGCCGTGGACGCCGGGGTGGAATGGTTCCTCGGCATGCAGGGCGCGGACGGCGGCTGGGGCTCCTTCGACGTCGACAACAACCGGCTGGTCTTCAACAACATCCCGTTCGCCGACCACGGGGCGCTCCTCGATCCCTCGACCGAGGACCTGACCGGGCGCGGGGTCGAGCTGCTGGGCACGCTGGGCCACGACGCGACCCATCCCGCCGCCCGGCGCGGGCTCGCCTTCCTGCGGCGCACCCAGACCGCGGACGGGGCGTGGTACGGCCGCTGGGGCGTCAACTACCTCTACGGCACTTGGTCGGTGCTCCGCGGCCTCGGCGCTCTCGGCGAGGGGGGCGGGGACGCCGCCCGCCGCGCCGCCCGCTGGCTGGCCGCCCGCCAGAACGCGGACGGCGGCTGGGGCGAGACGCTCGCCTCCTACGACGACCCGGCCCTGGCCGGCCGGGGCGAGTCGATCCCGAGCCAGACGGCGTGGGCGCTGCTGGGCCTCCTCGCCGCGGGCGAGGGGGACTCCCCCGCCGTCGCCCGGGGCGTGCAGCACCTGCTGGCCACCCAGGACCGGGCGGGCACGTGGACCGACCCCCTGTGGAACGGCACCGGCTTCCCGCGGGTCTTCTACCTCCGGTACCACCTCTACGCGAAGTACTTCCCGCTCTGGGCTCTCGGGGTGTACCGGCGCGCGCGGTCGTGAACGAGCCGGCCGGCTCCCCGTCCCTCGCGCTGCCCCTCGTGCCGGTGGCGGCGCTCGGGCGTCTGGCCCAGGAGGTCACCCGGGCCCTCGGCCGCTTCGCCCTGTTCCTGGCGGAGGCGGTGGCGGTGGCCCTGGTCCCGCCCTTCAAGGTGGCCCGGTTCCTGGAGCGCGTGCACTTCCTCGGCTTCCGCTCGCTCACGATCGTGGTGCTGACGGGGGGCTTCACGGGCATGGTGCTGGGCCTGCAGGTGTACCTGACGCTCGCCCGCTTCGGGTCCGAGGCGTTCCTGGGCCCGGCGGTGGCGCTGGCGCTGATCCGGGAGCTGGGCCCGGTGCTGTGCGCGGTCTTCGTCACCGGCCTGGCGGGATCGGCGCTCACGGCCGAGATCGGCATCATGAGGATCACCGAGCAGATCGACGCCCTCACCGTGATGGCGCTCAACCCGACCCGGTACCTGGCGGTGCCGGTGCTGCTGGCCGGGATCGTCACCTTCCCCCTGATGACGGCCATCTTCGACGTGGTGGGCATCTTCGGCGGCTACGTGGTGGGGGTCGAGCTGCTCGGGCTGTCGGCCGGCACCTACTTCGGCGAGATGCAGACGTTCGTGGACTGGTCGGACCTGATGACGGGGTTCTGGAAGTCCCTGTCCTTCGGGATCATCGTGCCCTGGGTGTGCGCCTACAAGGGCTTTCACTGCGGCCACGGCGCGGTGGGGGTGGCGCGCGCCACCACCCAGGCGGTCGTGCTGTCCTCGGTCCTGATCCTCGTCTGGGACTACTTCCTCGGCACGGTGCTGCCGTGATCCGCGTCCGGAACCTCTCCCGGCGCTTCGGCGCCCAGGCCGTGCTGCGGGACCTCGACCTCGACGTCGCCGCCGGCGAGATCCTCGTCGTCATCGGCCGCAGCGGGGGCGGCAAGTCGGTGCTCCTCAAGCACCTGCTCGGGCTGCTCCAGCCCGACGCCGGCGAGATCCTGGTGGACGGCACCGACATCACCCGCCTGCGGGGCGCGGCGCTCGACCAGATCCGCCGCCGCTACGGCGTCGTGTTCCAGGGCGGGGCGCTGTTCGATTCCATGTCGGTCTTCGACAACGTCGCCTTCCCCCTCCGCGAGAAGCTCCGCCTGCGCGAGGCCGACGTCCGCCAGCGGGCCGAGGAGAAGCTGGCCCAGGTGGGGCTCGAGGGGATGGGCGCGAAGAACCCGGCCGAGATCTCGGGCGGCATGCGCAAGCGGGTGGCCATCGCGCGCGCCCTCGTCACCGAGCCGGAGATCGTGTTCTTCGACGAGCCCACGACCGGCCTCGACCCGATCCTCGTGAATACGATCCATCACCTCATCGTCGACCTGCACCAGAAGCTCCGGTTCACGGCGCTGATGGTGAGCCACGAGATCCCCGAGATCTTCGGCATCGCGGACCGGGTGGCCATGCTCCACGAGGGCGCCATCGCCCTGGTCGGCACCCCGGCCGAGGTCCAGGCCTCGCGCAATCCCGTGGTGCAGCAGTTCATCCAGGGCGACGTCGAGGCGGGGGTCCCGGGGGGCGGCGGGCGGGTGGGCAAGGAGCGACCATGAGGCGCGCGACGCTGGACCTCGCCGTGGGCGTGTTCGTGCTGGCCGGGCTCCTGGCCCTCGGCTGGCTGTCGGTCAAGCTCGGCCGGGTGGACCTGTTCGGCGGCGCCGGGTATCAGGTGAGCGCGGACTTCCCGTCGGTGGGCGGGCTCAAGCCCGGCTCCTCGGTCGAGATCGCCGGCGTGGAGGTGGGCCGCGTGGACCGCATCGTGCTGGCCGACTACCAGGCGCGCGTGATCATGCGGATCCGCGGGGGTGTCCAGCTCCAGGAGGACGCCATCGCGTCGATCAAGACCAAGGGGCTCATTGGCGAGAAGTTCATCCGCATCAGCCCGGGCGGCTCCGACCGGCTCATCCAGCCCAACGGGCGCATCACGGAGGTGGAGCCGCCGGTGGACTTCGAGGAGCTCTTGTCCAAGTACATCTTCGGCAAGGTGTAGGACCCGAACCGGCGCGGCCAGGAGGGAGACGGCGTGAGGCACACGATGCAGGTGGCGGTGGCGATGACCCTGGCGCTGGCCGTGGCGGCACCGGCCCGGGCGGGCCTGCCCACCGACCAGCTCAAGGGATCGATCCAGCGGGTGATCCAGATCATCCAGGACCCGG
>Ga0187892_10008089_pt1 | contig 14577 bp, 13 predicted proteins | sample MA1701073metaG_FD_139345 | JGI IMG/M metagenome (GOLD analysis project Ga0187892, IMG submission 139345) | Bio-ooze microbial communities from a basaltic lava cave in the Kipuka Kanohina Cave System on the Island of Hawaii, USA - MA170107-3 metaG ... | reverse complement strand
GCCGACACTCACAGCGCCAATTGCGGCGTAAAGAACTGGCCTACTTCTATCACCACAAACGACGCAACTCCTTGCCCCCTATACGCCCAAAACAACGCCGATAACTGAGACAGTACAAATAGAAATCGTCATGGATCGTGGAACCTGGGCCGCGAAGGCGTCACACACTAAGGAGCGTTGCCGCCGCGGGTCAAGATGACTGCCAACCGGTCGCGCGAAAGGTGCGTGCCATTCCAGCGGCAGGGGTGTTCGTCGAGATGTTTTCACTGGCCGAGCCAGTGACACACAAGGTACGGGTTTCGCCAGCAGAGCCAATCGCACCCTGGGGCTCTACCGCCCACCAGCCATCGCGGAAATCGAGCTTGCAACCGGGCGGAGGCACAAACCAGAGGGCGAATTCGTGCTCGGCGTTGCCACGGTGATGCGATCGAACGATCGTCGCGGCCGCCACGAAGATCGATAGAGGGGCCACCATCGTCAGCCACAGGCGTGCGAGCCACATGTTCGAGTCACCGACAACCCACATGCCAAGCGCCAGCATTGACAGCACGTTGATCAGTACGTGGATTTCACAAGTCTTGCGTGCCAGCCATGCCAGGAAGCGAAGCGAGTTGCGCGGAATGGGGGGCGTGGGCGAAGGGCGCGCTCCGCCGCCGCCTTGGACGAGGAGGTTGCCGTGCAGCCGCTTGAGTCGGCCCATGAAGGCCTTGTAGCGTGCATCGTGCTGGAGACCCAAGAGCAATAGAGCCAGCCCCCAACCGCCCTCGCCGAGCAGCCACCACGGCTCCGCATGGCGCAAGAAAAGCCCCCAGCCGATGCCGTACGGCACGAGCAGATTGATCGTGTGGTGCATCAGGTAGTCGAGCTGCGTTCCGTCGAGCGACGCGGTGCCGTGGTACCGCGCCAGTTGTCCATCGACGTGGTCCAAAAGGTACCACAGGTGCAATAGGGCCGCCCCGGCGATCCAGCTTGCGATGGTGCCCCACGCGAGCGCACTCGCTGCGGCGGCGGCAACAGCGCACGCCAGGCACGTGAGCGCCCCGGCCGAAATCCGCCAGGGCAGAATCGCATAGGTGAGACGCAGCGCCAGCGGCCGGGTGATGCGGCGAGCCATCCAGTTGCCGACGTGGCGAAAGTCGGGCTTTTGAGCCAACCGTTCGAGATCGGCGATGGTCACTGCGCGGGTCATGGCATGCAATGGTTAGAGGACTGTGCTGTTCGCCAGCCAAAGCGCGGCCACCATTAGCGGTGTTAGCCACGCGGCCAGAATTCCAAAATGCCGCCAACGCTCCAAAGTGGTCAGCACGGGCCAACTCGACAAACGCGCAAGCAAGACAAAATACATGCCATAGGCAACCGTCGTGGCGACCGCCACGCCGCGGATGCCGAAACCACCGGTCAGCGCGACGTGATTGCCGGCCAGCGCGACGGCCATCGAGCAGAGCAGCGCCGCAAGCACGCGCCGCGATGCGCCAATGGTGAAGAGACACTGGCTCGCCGGCAGCGCCAGGCCGGCCATGATCGCACCTGGTACGATCGACACCAGCGGCGCCAGTCCGTGGGCGTAAGTGGGAAGCAACCACCGCAAGACGGGAGGACAGGCAAGCATGGCCAGTCCGCCGAGTGGCGCCATCACGGCCGCCTGCAATTCGGTTGCCCGCGCGGCAAGGCGTGCAACTTGCGAGGCATCGCCGGTGTCGCCAAGCAGCCCGCCGTAGCGGGGGGCCATGACGATCGAAAGCATATTCGCCACGCCGTAGAGCTGCGCACCGGCCAAGAGGGCCAAGGAATAACACCCGAGCTGATACTCGCGGTCGCGCAGGTAGCCCAGGATCATCAGCTTGTCGAGCGAGCGAAAGAGCGACGAGGCACTGCCGGCCATCAGCATGGGGCCGCCGATCGAGATCAGCCGCCACGCCTCGCGCCAGTCCCAACACCACGCCAGCGTTGGCCGGTCGTGCGCGCGGATATAGAGCCACGAACCGACGAGCACCACGCACGTGCCAAGATAAATGCCGCTCAGACCAAGGAACCACGTCGCCAGGCCGCAGGCCACGAGCGTCAAGACGGCCTCCAGGATGGAAAGGCGCGACGCCAGGCCGAATTCGGCTTCGCCGCGCATGACCGTGACATGAAACGTGACGAAGCGTTGTACGAGCGTCAGGCCGGCAATCATCATCAGCCCGATCGCCCACTGGCGCGACCACGCGCCGCGGCCGAAGAATTCCACCCACGCGGCCGCGCCGAGAAGTGCGACCGCATACACAAGGGAGCTCAGCGTGCTGAACGTATAGGCGACGTGCAGACCGCGACGCGCTTCTTCGCGTGCGCCTCGGCCGGCGGCGATGGTGAGCTCACGAATCGCGCCCTTGGAGACGCCTAGATTGGTGTAGTTGCCGTAGCTGAGGAGCAGCTTTGATCCTTGCCAGATGCCCATCATCGCCGGGTCGACCAGCGCGCGGAGCACCAGACTGGTGGCGGCGCCCAGCAGGTGACAGAGCACGGTGGCGCGGCCGACGATGAATACATCGCGTAGAGTGGCTGGCCAACCGCCGAGGGGCGCCGGGGTGTCTTGTGCGTGTCTGGCACTGGCAAAGCCAGTGGCACTCGAAATGGGACCTGCACTGGCAGCGCCCGTGACACACGACGGCTCGAGGCTGACGGAGGCAGCTTGTGACACGAATCGCTAGCTCGCCGACAAGGTGTGAAGCCGGTTCCGAAGATTGTCGTCGTGAGCGGTCGCGTCCGGCATGCGAGCCTCATCCAATAAATGTTCCACGATTCGCTGGTGCGCCGCGTCATTGAGACTGCCAAAAACATCTGGATTGGGGGCGACCGAAGCTCTCGCTCGCTGAGCGAGTGCAATCGGGAGGAGCCGATCGAGCTCGACCTCGCTGCGAGCAGTGCCCATGAAGCCCCACTCGCTGGCCGCCAGCAGGTCGGCCGATCCGGCGGGCAGGAGCTGAATCACTGGCAGGCCGGCCAGCAGGGCCTCGACCCCGCCACTGGAGCCGCAGCTCAAGACACAATCGCACTCGGCCAGGAGGCGTTCAAGGCGGCCGCGACGGGCGACGCGCACGGAAAGCCGAGTGGGCCGCGAAAGCAGCTTTTCGATTGCCGCCGGATCGCGCGTACGCGGATGCAGTTTGACGACGAGGGTCGCGCCGGCGAGTTTCATGACACTGGCCAGTGCCGCCTCAACCATTTCATCGTGCGCGCGGCGCGTGAGGTGATAGGTCACTGCGTCGGGCCGGTTGTCGGCCGGAGGAACCGTTGCGAGGAGGAGAATTCGAGGTCGTTGGTGGTCGAAGGGCCGAACCTTTTGCCGCCGCCAAAAGTCTCGCAGCCGGTCGTGGCGCGGCGCGCCGGCCACGTGAATCCGCCGAGCGTCGAGACCCCATCGCACGAGCTGCCGTCGTGAGGTCTCGCCCCAGGCGAACAGGCCGTCGGCCACGAGCGGAGCGAAACCAAAGCGCACGCAGGGGGCGCCGTGTTGTACGACGTACGACCGAGCGCCCATGTGGCGCGCCATAGCGATCGCGGCGCGCGGCAAGGGCGTGGCATCTTCATCCACGACGACGAGCGTTGGCCTGACGCGGCGAAAGTGGGCCGCGATCTGCTCCACCATCCGCGTCTCACGCGATCCGTGCAAGGCCGCACGCTCGGCGAGCCACCGTTCGACAGCGGGACGCAGATCGACGCCGCGACACTCGATCGGTCCGGATAGGATTAGGGCGGCCACGTCGCGCGCTGGAGCACGGCTTGATTCGCAGGTCAATTGGCCGACGCCGCGCGGGAAATTGCGGAGAAACGACTTCACGGCGAATCGGTCGAAAAGCCACCACACTCGGCAGCCGCGGCGCCGCAACTCGCCGCATAGCGGCGACAGGTGGGTGGCGTCACCCCACAACACCACCCGAGGCGGTTCTCCCACTGCGCGAGCCGACCGCGCTCCATTGGTTGGAACTTGGGTAAGGCGGTTGAACATTCCGCCGAGCCGACGCCACGGAGGATTTGAGGGTAGCGGGGAATCCTGGCTTTGATCGCGGTCCGCGATGGCACAGCTCTCGCGCCAAACCACGTTCAGCACGCAACCACGTGGTCGGCAGATCGCGTCCAGAATTTCGGCGTAAACTTCATCTCGGCCGCGCTCGGCATGGAGCGACATTTCACCATCGAATGCGGCGGCTTCGTGGTGCGTGGCAAAGGCCACCACGCGCAGCAGCTTGACCAGAAAATAACGCAGCGGCAGGACGTTGAGATAGGCCGTCGAGATTGGTTCGAGTGCCATCGTCCCGAATTGGTCGCGGCATGACCGAACGACCTCTTCCGTCAGCCAGGCAGCTTCCAAGTCGATCCAAGCATCACGCTGCTCGATCGCATCGTCCAGTGACCAGCGGCGCGACGTGCGCAGCGCGTGCGGCCACGAGCCCTCGAGCAACAGTGCCGGGGCGTCGTTGGTGGCATCGAGCGAGACCAGGCGATTCCGCGCGTAGATGTTCAGCACGCACGACTCCTCAAATGGCGGCGGCGCAGGTGGACCAATGTTCGAGCGTGGCCAGCAGGTCGTCGAAGCGATTCAGGAGTACCTCCGCCTGCACGCCGGCCTCGCAGTTGAAGCCGATCGTGCGCAGGCCGGCGCGGGCCGCTCCGGCAAGCTCCTCGGCGTCATGCCCTACGAACGCGGCCTGCGAAGCGGTCAATCCGAGCGCTTCGAGCGCTGCCTGGTAGCAGCGGGGATCGGGTTTGGTCGTTCCCAGGTCGAGTGACGAGATGACACCATCGAACATCCCCTCGAGACCGAGCCGAGCCAGCCGTGTTCGTAGCTCGCCGGCACTACTTTCGGAATCGCTGAGGACGCCGAGGCGATAATCGCACTCGCGCAGCCGCTGCAAGGTGGCACGCACTCCCGGGAAGGGGCGAGCGCCGGTTTCCAGCTCGCGCCGCCGGGATTGGCTGGCTGCCTCCACTTCATCGGCTTCAGCGCGGGAAAGTCCCAGCGAGATGAGAAACGCCCAGAACGCTTCGCCGTATTCGCGACGGCCGCGATGCACGTCGTCCAGATACTGCCGGTCCCAAATCTCGAAGCAGGCGCGATACTCGACGTGCCTTCCCATACGGCTAAGCACTTGCACCAGCCAACGGCGCCAGGCAGTCGCGTCATGGAGGACGTCCCCCATGTCGAATACGACGCCCCATAGGGCGTGACACGCAACGCGCGACAACTGCATGAAAGGCACCTCGCGAGGTTTAAGCAAAGTCGTCGGGAGACAACTTTTGATTTGCCGCCAATGGCCGCTTTGCGCGGCGACCAATAAACCGCTGACGCTTGGACCAGGCCAGCCCGTCCCCGGGACACTTGAGAACAAGCATCGACTCGTCGAGGCGAGCGCCCTCGGCCAGCGGGGCGCTTGTGACCAGGCTTCGGCCCAACCGTGCTCGAATCGGGGCCACCTCGTGCACGAGCGGCTTGTCGGCGCGCCCGAGCGCCGCCTCCACGTCGCGCACGTCGGCGATCAATCGGCGAAACTCTTCCGGCTCAAGCGAGACCGCGTGGTCGGTGCCTTTAAGACGCCGGTCGAGCGTGATGTGCTTCTCAATCACGACGGCACCCAAGGCCACGGCAACCGGGGCCAGTAGCCGGCCGAGCGTGTGATCAGAAAAGCCAACAGGAGTGTGATAACGCGCCGCCAGCGTGGCGAGGCTCCGCAGATGGGCTACCTCGTAGGGAGCCGGGTACAGCGAAGTGCATTGGAATACCACGAGCGGGGCGCCCTGGCGGCGCACGGTACGGACAGCCGCGTCGACTTCCGCGAGGTCAGACATGCCGGTGGACAGAAAAATCGGCCGCCCCATCTCGGCGACGTGCTCCAACAGGGGCGCGTTGCTCAAGTCGCGTGAGGCGATCTTGATCACCTCGCAACCCAGCTCGGCCAGCAATTGTGCGCTGGGACTATCGCAGGCCGTGCCGAACGCCAGCAGTTGATGATGTCGTGCACGGCATACCAGCGTGCGATAATCCGCGGCCGAAAGCTCCAAGGCTCGGCGGTGCTCGCCGTAGGTCGCGCCAAAGGCGTGCGGACCGATGTAGGGACAGTCGCGTGCTTCGCTGGAGAGCTCGCAGTCGAGGTCGCGCTTGGTGAACTTGACTGCGTCGGCACCCGCCCAGGCGGCCGCGTCGACGAGCTGTTTGGCCAGATCGGGTCGGCCGTTATGGTTCTGACCGATCTCGGCGACCACGAGCGCTGGGCGTCCGGTGCCCAACTCACGCGAGCCTGCCAGTACGATTGTCCTTGCGCCCATCCTTCCAGAGTCCTTTCTGTTTGGCGGCGCTAGCGCGCGTCGGTCGTCTCCTTACACTTTGGCGTGCGCGCGGTTCAAATGGGCCATGCGTGCTCGCAGCGCGGGCTGGTGATCGAGCAGCCCGGCGATCCGCTGCCAGTCGAGCCCCTCGGGGCCCAGTGCTTCGTAGATGGCTTCGGCGTGCGCCAGGTCTTCCTCCAGGTCGATGGTAAGCCGAAGGTCGTCGCGGTCGAGCGCGGCCGGGGCGGGTATCAGCCGCACGCGGAATTTTTCGGGATGTGAGTAGATGTAGCGCGTCACATGCTCTCGGTCGGCCGCGGAGGTGACCTCGGCATTGGCGCGTTTTAGTGCCTCGGTGCTCGTCCACTCGGCAAAGACGCCCACGGGCGAGAGAATGACCGGGCGGCCGTTTTGCAGGCAATAGCTGATGTAGTCGAAATGCGGTTGTTGCCGCGCGGTGGTGACCAATCGGTCGACCAGCGCCGGGTCGATGAACGGGTTGTCGGCGCAGACGCGCACGATCGAATCGGCGTCGAACTGTTCGGCCGCGGCCACGAAACGGCCCAAGACGTCGGTTTCGCTGCCCACAAAAACCGCCACGTCGGGCGGAACCAGTGCCGCCAGCCGGTGGTCTTGAGGCTGGTCGCCGGTGGCCACCACCACGCCATCGAGCTGCTGGCAATCGGTCATGCGCCGCACGACCCATTCCAATAGCGATTTTCCGCCGAGCTTTCTGGCCAGCTTGGCCTTCAACCGCGAGGAGCCCAGCCGCGCCTGAATGATGGCGATGGTCCTCGACATTCGGGTAGCCTCCGAGCAATCAGCCGAATGTGCCGGCGCCGCAAAGAAACCTGAATACGGCGCGAGTCTAGCAGGCTCTTGGCGAAAGGGTCAATACGAGGCGAATCCGCCTTGGCCGATATGCTGGCCTGAGATAGAATCCGCCTCGCTCATCGCCGTGGAATGGGCGATGTTCGACAAAGGAGGACGACGTACTGGCCGCTTGCGGACAACGAAAATGGAGGTTCGGCGTGCAAAAGCTGCTTGTCACCGGTGTCGATGGCGTCGCGGGGAGTAACCTGGCTTTGGCCTTGGCCACTCGGTTCGAGGTGGTCGGGCTGTACGAGCGGCATACCGTCAGCTTCGAAGGCTGCCGCACCAGCCACTGCGAGCTGGCCGACGAGGCAAAGCTGGCCGATCGCATCCGCGAGGAATCTCCAGCGGCGATCATCCACTGCGGCTGCTGGTCGAAGGGCACTTGGGATCTGCGCCCCAGCGAGCCGAGCACGGCGAGCATGCCGGACGAGACACGGATTGTAGCACGGATGGCAGAATCGGCCGCTGCCGCGAAGAGTTGGCTGGCCGTGCTGTCGACCGATGCGGTGTTCAGCGGCCCGCGGCTGTTTCACGAAGAGGATGCCGCAACGCTCGACTCGGGAATGGCATCTAGCGCCATCGGGATGGAACGAACGGCCTTGGCGCGCGGAGCGATGGTTGTCCGAACTCATCCGTACGGCTGGTCGCCGGTAGAACATGAATGCGGTTTTGCCGAGCGCGTGTGGCGCTCGTTGACTGACAATGTGCCCTGCCGATGCGTGCACGAACATCACGCGACGCCGATCCTGGCCACCGACCTGGCGGCGTTCCTGGCTCGAAGCTGGGAAATGAGATTAACCGGCCTGTACCACATCGCCGGGGCCGAGCGGACGAGCCCCGCGCGGTTTGCCAGCGAGCTAGCGGCGGCATTCGGCCTGCGCGGGGTGGCCTGCGAGCCCAGTGATCCTCTGGCGGGGACGGTTGGCGCGTCGCGCCCCGAGTCGTCCCTGAGCACGCGCAAAGTGCGGCGAGAGCTGAAGCTGCCAATGCCGCTCTTGCGCGAAGGGCTGGACCGATTCGCCGATCAGGCGGAGAAGGGATTCCGCGCCCGAGTGCGCGGCGCCCCGCGTGGGGGGAGTGTTTCGGGAAGAGCAGCGTAGTAGCGCGTTGAAATACGCGCATTGGATGTCTGAGTGTGTGCCACTGGCTTTGCCAGTGCCAGTCAATCGAGCGAGTTTCACACTGGCAGAGCCAGTGGCACACAACGCCTGACCCTAAAGGTCGCTTCTTCAACAGGCAGCGTATCGCAGTCGGTAGGTCCCGACCGGCGGACGGGACGCTCGACGCGCAAAAGCGACCAGCGGCGGCAAGTCCCGATGAGCCGTCCGAATCTACAACGGCGACACACGCCGCGCGGCCGAATCAGGGCGGTAGTAGACCAAGGACCTGGTAAAGCCGCCGATCGGCGAGGCCTTCGGCGATGAGCCGGGCGCCCGCGAAATCGTGGGCGCGGCTCTGTGCCGTGGGCACGGCCACGACGAGCGCGCCAGCCGCCACGCCGGCGCGGCAGCCATTGGCGCTGTCTTCAAGCACCACCAACTCCGCTGAGCGGATGCCAAATAATGACGCAGCGTGCAGGTAGATCTCAGGATGAGGCTTGCCTTCGACGACGTCTTCAGCCGTCAGCACGAATCGGAAGCGCCGCTCAAGGGCGTAGCGCGCAAGCACCCCGAGCGTGAAGCGTCGGCCACTGCTGGTGGCAATTGCCTTGGGAATGCCGGTCGCCTCCAGCGCGTCGAGAAGCCCCAACAGCCCAGGCATGGGCTCAAGCTGAGTATCGAGGATCGACTCGAAGATCACCTCCGACTCGGCCGCCAGCTCCTCGACCGTGGCATCGAGCGCATGGCGCTCGATCATGATTTGCAAGGCCACGCGGCCCGGGCGGCCCATCATGGCGTCGAGCAGCTCTTGCGTCCACTCGTGCCCGCGGCGACGAAGGATTTCACCGCCCACGTGCTGGTATAGCTCCTCGGTATTGAACATCAAGCCGTCGAGATCGAACACAACGGCGCGAACGCGTGAACAACTATGCATTTGGATCGACGGAGTAATATGTCGCGAAATCTAGCTTTAGTAACGGAGCCCTGACTCTTCCAATACGGCCGCAAACTCCGACAGCATCATGCTGGTGGCGCCCCAGATGTGATGCGCGCCCCACGCGAAGTGCGGCGCGCGATAGGTCAGGCCATTTTGCACGCGCTGGTGTTCACCCACATTCCGAGGGTCGAGCAGGTGCGCGAGCGGTAGCTCGATCAGCTCGGCGACTTCGTCGGGGTTGGGTGACATGGCGGGACGCTGCGAAACCGCCGCAACCCACGGGATCACGCTGAAGTTGCTCACGAAGAGATAAAGCGGCGTTAGCTGCCCAAGCAGCACGACGCCTTCGGTCGTGACGCCCAGTTCTTCCTGCAGCTCGCGGAGGGCCGCTTCGTGGCTTTCCTCGCCGCGTTCGATCAACCCCCCGGGGAAGCTCACCTGGCCGGCATGGTCGGGTAACGTGTCGGGACGCACGGTCAGCGGCAAGTGCCAATGGCCTTGGTGCGGATACAGGAGGACCAGCACCGCGGCACGCCGAGCGTCGGCCGGCGGCGGCGCGTAATGCCGTCCAAAGCAATACTCGGGCTCGAATCGGCATTGCGCCGTTCGACCCGGCATGGGCCCCTTGAGCCGCGTGGCAAGCCAATCGGGAAGTCGCGTGTCCATGCCGCTCACCCTGCACTCTCGCCGGAGCTGAGAGGGATTTCGCGCGCTCGCAACAGACGACGCTGGACCTTGCCGCTGGTGGTCTTGGGCATCTCGGTCACGAACTCGATCCGGCGCGGATACTTGTAGGGGGCGGCGCGGCCCTTGACCCACTCTTGCAGCTCGCGCGCCAGTGCATCGCTCGCGGTAAACCCTTCTCGCAGCACGATAAACGCCTTGACGACGTTGCCACGCAGCTCGTCGGGGCTGCCGATCGCGGCCGCCTCCAGCACCGCCGGATGCTCTAGCAAGCACCCTTCCACCTCGAAGGGCGAAATCCGGTAGCCGCTGGCCTTGATCACGTCGTCCGAGCGTCCCTTGAACCAATAGCGTCCCGCTTCGTCGCGCGACAGCACGTCGCCCGAGTAATACCACTCGCCGCGGAAGATCTCGGCGGTCTGCTCGCGCTTGTTCCAGTACTCCTTCATCATGCCCGGGTGCGTGCTGCGGCGAAGACACAAGACGCCGTCGGTGCCGACCGGTACCTCGTTCATGTCCTCATCCATGAGGCGAATGTCGCAGCACGGCGCGGGGCGGCCGCAGCTTCCCGGGACGGGTTCTTCGCCCACCATGTTGAAGCAATAAACCATGCACTCGCTCATGCCGATGCCGTCAAGCGGCACAAAGCCGAGACGTTCCTTGACCGTGGAAATCGTATCGGCCGGCAGCGGCTCGCCGGCACTCACGCCGTGGCGGAGACTCGACAGGTCGGCGCGCGCGATTCTGTCGCACCCGGCCAGCATGCGGTAGACGGTCGGCGTGCCGACGAAATTCGTGATTCGGTACTTCTCAATCAGCCGCAGCCACGCAGCCGGATCGAACCGGCCATCGACCGCATGATGCAAGACAATCGAGATTCCCATGCGCATCGCGTAGAGAAACGTTGAAGCGACCGGTAGCAGCCACCCCAGCTCCGACGGGCAAGCACAGATGTCGTCGTCGTGGTAATCGTGCCACCAGCGAATAAGTGAATCGTAGGAGATCGGATAGCGATGGTAGTGCACGACCCCCTTGGGATCGCCGGTGGTGCCTGACGTATAGGCGATGAACGCCACATCGTCGCTGGCGGTATCGGCCGGCGTGAATGCCGCTTTGCCGTCCGAGATCAGTCGCCAAAAGTCGTGCCGGTCGCGCGATAGCTTTTGATCGCCCGGTGAGGGTTGAACATCAAACCCCTCTCCCCCTCCGGGGGAGAGGGCAGGGTGAGGGGGCGTTGGCGCTAGGTTTGTGTCGGCGCCTGGATAATCCACGACAATCACGTGCTTCAGTACCGGCGCCTTCTCGCGCGCGGCTTCAATTTCGCGCACCAGCCCGGTCGTGGAAACCGCCGCCACCGCCCCGGAATCTCGCAGCCGATATTCGATCTCGGCGGTCCGAAACTGCGTGCTAGTGGGAATGAATATCGCATCCAGCTTGGCAATGCCCAGCGCCGCAATATAGAACTCCGGCAGGTTCGGCAGCCGCAAGAGCACGCGGTCACCATGTCGTACACCGAGCGTGGCCAGTGCCGAGGCAAACCGGCTGCTGTGCTCGTCCATCTCCTGATACGTGAATCGCCGAGCCTGGCGCGCTGAATTTTCCCAATAGAGGCACACGCGGCCACCGCGACCCGCTTCCACATGGTCGCGCGTGAGGGCCTTGCCAAGGTTATACCGAGGAGGGATATCCACCCAGGGATCGGTGGTGCGGCAAAGGTCTTCGTAGGTTGGGCGTGTTCTGATTTCAGGCGTCATGGATCAATTGGCAGTTCACTTCGTTTGCCGTGTGCCACTGGCAGCGCCAGTGGCACACGGCCGGGCGTTGTGTCGTGCATCACGGTTCGATCCGAAGAATCAAATACGAATTATTCTGGTAGACAAGCTTTCCCGCAACGTGAACATTGGAATCTATGATCACGAACGATGCGCGGTATCGCTGCGCCAGCTTTCGGACATCTTCTTTGTCGTCGTTTTTTAGAAACTTGCGCCATTCGTGTCGCATTGTGTCGCGCTCGTGGGGCATTAGCGCGGGTCCGTCGTCTAAGTCGCACAAGCGTGCCCACCACTCCACGATCGCTTCCAAGCTTTGCGGCACGTGTTTGCGGTTGACCACCTCGCCTCGACCGGCATGCCACTTGAACGACTGAGCTCGTCGCGGGGTCACGAATATCGCATTCGGTGGCGTGTTGGCGGCCGCCCAGCGACAGGCCGCGATCCAATCTGCATACGCTACAATTCCGTTGCCACGCGGAACGGACACGCTGAGACGATCGCGCAAATGCGCCGTTGCATTCATCGCAATCACCACAAGGACGGCGCTCAAGAGGCAAATCGCTGCGAGGGGGCGGCGGCGCCATGTGTCGACGAGTTGCGCTGTCGCGTAGAGCGCGACACCAAGCGGCAGCATGACATCCGTAAGCCGAAACCAATAGAACCGCAGGAGCACCGCGGCGAGCGGCGATCTAGCGCCGCCAACATAGCCGATGTACAAGCCCACGACCGCCGCCAAGAACGCCACATTCGCAACGTCGGTAACTGGCCCCAGTTTGTCGCCGCGCTGCCGACCGAGGCGCGCCAGCAGAAACCAAACCGCCACAAGCGGAACATGGCGAAGCACGAACTTCTCAATCAAGTAGTGAGGATCCAAGTGATGTGGCAGGCGCTCGTAAACATAAATCCTCGCGGCCTCCGCGATGATCTGCGGATCCACTCTCTGGTCGAGCGTTAGCACAGGTATGAGTCCGGGAAGCGCCAGCAATCCGGCAATCGCAGGTGCGCGCCAGTCGTAGCGGTCCGACACCGACGCTCGGCTCCAGCGCAGCCAGGCAACGAATGTGGCGATTGCCGTCCACCCGCCCACAAGGGGGTGCATGGACGTGGCGAGCCCCACGAGTATCCATGCGGCCATCCATTTCCCACGCACCATGGCTGCCAGAGCGAACCAAACGAGCGCGTAGGCAATGCCTTTGGCCTCAAAGCCGCCGACGACCCATTCGCCGGCCATCGAGCAGTTCCGCTGAAGCACAATAAAGAGCGCCGCCGAAAGAACGGCCAGAAATCGGCGCGTCACAACCACACTACTGAGCGATTGCCAGGCGCAGGCCAGGGCGATCCATGTGATGATCCGCCCGCACCAGGCGTAAGCGGACAGCGACATCCAGAGTGTCGGCCAGCCGCACAGCGCGTAGAAGACAACGTGCCCATCGGCCGACTCCAGGAAAAAGTCGCCGGCGGCAAAGGTCGGATCCCAAAAATGCTTCGCCTTGACCAGGTAGTGCGACTCATTCACGTCGGGTACTGGCCATGCGCCCTCGGCCGTAAAGATCACGGTGATGAGCGCCACTTCGAGCATGCGCCATCGCAGCGACATTGCACCGCTCTGCGCCGAGGCATCATCGACGATGGCGCGTGAGGCGGCTTCGTCCCCGCGCGGAGCCCCGACCATTGTCGATGAAGCAATCACAACCCTCAGCGTAGCTCCGGCGCCCAGAAAATCCCAGGGATGGCGAGCCCCCGGCCGGATTGGCTATATTCGGTCGTGGCAGGCAGCCGGCGGCTGCGTGCGATCGAAAGGCGAACGTGACACACCCCTCGCCAGGCAAAACGCTACGCGAAGCCGCACGCGGCAGGACACTTGCGATACCCGGGGCGTTTAATGCGCTGGTAGCTCGCTTGATCGCGCGGGCCGGTTTTCCGGCCATGTATCTCTCCGGGGCGGCCTTTTCGGCCGGGGCGCTGGCGATGCCGGACATCGGCCTCTTCACGCTCAGCGAGCTGGCGGTGGAGACGGCGCGGCTGACTCGCGCCGCGCCGATCCCGCTCATTGTCGACGCCGACACCGGCTTCGGCGAAGCGGTGAACGTGGAGCGGACGGTCGTCGAGCTCGAGGCGGCCGGGGCCGCCGCCATCCAATTAGAAGACCAGCGGCTGCCGAAGCGCTGCGGTCATCTCTCGGGCAAGTCGCTGGTGGATCCGGCCGAGATGTGCGCCAAGATCGCGGCGGCCGTGGCAGCGAGGCGCGATGCCGACCTGGTGATCATCGCCCGCACCGACGCGCGAGGTGTGGTCGATTTCAACGACGCGGTTCGACGTGCACGGCAGTACGTCGAGGCCGGCGCGGATTGGATCTTTCCCGAGGCGCTGGCCGGCCGCGACGAGTTCGCGCAATTCGCGCGCGAGGTTCGCGTGCCGCTGGTGGCCAACATGACCGAGTTCGGCAAGAGTCCGCTCTTGCCGCTCACCGAGCTTGCGGAGCTGGGTTATGCGGCGGTGCTGTTCCCGGTGACACTTTTGCGGCTGGCGATGAAGACGGTCGAGGGGGGGTTGGCGCAAATCGCCGCTGAGGGAACGCAGCGCTCGCTCATCGCGGATATGCAATCGCGCGAGGAGCTTTACGCGCTGCTCGGCTACGATGATTATGAAGAGCGTGACCGAATCTATTTTCGCGGAGAAGATCGCCCATGAGCGACACGTGCATTGGCGTGTGGCTGGGGCTAAGGCCGAAAGGCCGTGCCCCAGTGACGCGCGATCGCGGCGTGAAATCGACAGCCGCTCCGCTGTGGCACGCTGCGCTTAGCCACAGCCACCCTGAATTTGGAGAAGATCGCCCATGAGCGACACGTGCATTGGCGTGTGGCTGGGGCTAAGGCCGAAAGGCCGTGCCCCAGTGACGCGCGAT
>Ga0187892_10008088_pt1 | contig 14578 bp, 8 predicted proteins | sample MA1701073metaG_FD_139345 | JGI IMG/M metagenome (GOLD analysis project Ga0187892, IMG submission 139345) | Bio-ooze microbial communities from a basaltic lava cave in the Kipuka Kanohina Cave System on the Island of Hawaii, USA - MA170107-3 metaG ... | reverse complement strand
TACTTCGAGGGCGGCGCCGGCGACGATCTGATGGGAGGCGGCTGGGGCGCCGACATCCTGTTCGGTGGCGAGGGCAGCGACCTGATCGCCGGCGGAGGAGTCTTCATCGCCGGTCCGGGATGGGCGTTCCGGTTCGACGGACCGCGCACGGTCTTCGCGGAGGCCACGACCGCCAGACTTTCGATCGCACCGGGCACACAGCCGGGACAGGTCCAGCGACCAAAGTACCTCTCCGGCGGTCCCGGCGAGGACCGGATCTGGGGCGGAGACTTCGACGACCTGATCGACGGCGGCGCCGACGGTGACCACCTTACCGGTTTCCCCGGCAGCGATGTCATCCTCGGTGGAGACGGCAACGACTCGATCTGGGGCGACAGCACGCAAAACCCGGACCGGCCCGACGGTTTCTTCACCGAGCCCGAGTTTCACGGCGACGACTTCGCCGACGGGGGCGCAGGGGATGACTTCATCACCGGCGATGGCGGGGCGGACACCCTGTTCGGAGGAGCCGGGGCGGACGTCCTGAACGGCGATGACAGCTTTCTCGACGAGATCTGGCACGGCGCGGACTATCTCGACGGGGGCGAGGGCGACGACACGATCTTCGGCTACGGCAAAGGCGACACGATCTTCGGCGGCGCTGGCGCTGACAATCTCTACGGCGACAGCGACACCACGCCCTGGGATAGGCACGCCGCGGACTATCTCGATGGCGGCGACGGCAACGACGTGATCTCGGGGGACGGGGGTGCCGATACGCTCCTCGGCGGCGCCGGCGATGACCAGCTCTTCGGGGACGCGGACAACGTGCCGGTGGCCTATCAGGGCGGGGATTTCCTCGACGGCGGGGCGGGCGCGGACTATCTGCGCGGCTACGCGGGCGATGACACGCTCGTGGGCGGGGAGGGCGACGATCAGCTCCTCGCCGAGGACGGCGACGATGCGCTCGACGGGGGCGATGGGGCCGACAGCCTGGACGGCGGGCCGGGCCGGGACACGCTCCTCGGCGGGGCGGGCGCCGACGAGCTCGCAGGCGGCGAGGGCGACGACGTGCTCGACGGGGGCGCGGGCGCCGACCGGATGGTCGGCGGCCCCGGCAACGACACGTATCTCGCCGATGCGACCGACGTTATCGTCGATGTCGCCGGGGCGAACACGGTCGAGTTCGCCGCTGAAGTCGGCTTCGACACGCTGAGCGCCCGCCTTCTCTTCGTCGACGGCCAGCGCAGCCTCGTGCTCGCGACCGCCGATCACGACCTCCTCGCGGTGGCGGTGGGTGGGCCGGTCGACCTCTTCACCTTCCGCTTCGCCGATGGCGCGAACCTCTCGGGCGGGGAGGCCTTCGCTGCGCTCTTCAGCGAGGGGCTCGTCGTCTACGGGACCGCGGAGGGCGAGACGCTCTCCGGCTACGGCGGCGACGATCTCGTCTACGGCTTCGAGGGTGCCGACACGCTCTACGGGTTTGCCGGCGCCGATACGCTGGAAGGTGGAGACGGCGAGGACACGCTCGTCGGTGGCGCGGGAGATGACCTCGTCCAGGGCGGGTTCGGGCAGGACACCTACCGCTTCGGCCTGGGCGACGGCAACGACACCGTTCTCGACCAGGGCGCCGTCGGCGAACCCGACACGCTCGCCCTCGGCGCGGGGCTCGCCCCGCAGGACGTCGAGGTCCTGCGCCAGGCGAACGGTGACTTGGTGGTGCGGCTCCGTGCGAGCGGCGAGAGCGTGCGGATGCCCGGCTGGTACGGGCCGTACTCTCCGAACCGGGTGGAGCGGATCCTGTTCGAGGACGAGACCGAGATCGGCGAGGCCGAGCTCGAAGCGCTCGGGGTGGCACCGCTCGTCGGGACCGAAGCGTCCGACCTCCTCGTTGGAACCGGCGCGGCCGACACGCTCGTTGGCCTGGGCGGCAACGATACGCTGGACGGGGCGGCGGGCGAGGATCTCCTCCAGGGCGGGAGCGGGCTCGATACCTACGTCCTCGCCTGGGGCATGGGGAGGGACCGGGTCGAGGAGGACGCGGGAGAGGGCGGGATCGTCGATCTCGCCCCCGGGCTCGATCTCGCCGCACTCTCGCTCGAGCGCGACGGCGCTGATCTCTTCCTTCGCATCCGCGGCACCCGGGAAGGCCTCCTCCTTGCCGGCTACTTCGATGCGCCGTCGCCCTGGACGGTGCGCGCGCCGGGCGGGTCGGAGCGCGCGCTCGGCGAGTTCCTTGCCGAACGAGAGGCGACCCCGCTCGATCCGATCGCGGGGCTGCGCGCCGAGTATCTGGGCGGGATTCGCAGGAACTTCGTCGCGACCTACGCCGGGTTCGGCTTCGCCCCCTCGGGGCCGGATGCGATGCGCCGGCGGCTGACCGATCTCTTCCAGGACGTCGACCACGTCACCACCGTCACCACGACGAGCCTCGGGCTCGCCGGCCCGCTCGGCGCCTCGACCCGGCTCGAGGGGTTGAGCGTCCCGACCGGGCCCTACCTGCGGCTCCTCGAGGAGCGACTCGAGTTCGGGCGGATCGAGACCGATGAGGCGAGCTTCAGCCAGGGCTCGATTCCGGAGTCGTCCTTCGTCTCGGTGATCGGTCAGGCGCATGCGATGCCGGTGCGAACCGAGAGCACCTACCTCGGGAGCCTGTCCGACATCGGGCTGCTCGATCCGCCGATCGAGACCGCGGCCGGGCCGGTGTTCGCGATCAGGACCGACCAGGTGTTCGAGCGCCGGGTCACCACCTACCGCGTCCTCGACGGCGCGGGCGGGGCGACGACCGGGGATGCGACCGTGCAGGGCCGCATCACCGATTTCGCCGAGGTAGTGGGCGGCGCGGGGGCGAACGCGCTGAGCGAGGTGCGCCTCGCCGATGGCGGAGCGGGCGACGACACCCTGCGGGCGGCCGGGTGGGGGATCGCACTCGAGAGCCCGCTCGATCCAGCCGAGGTGGTGCCCGGAAACGGCGCGCTCCTCTACGGCAACGACGGCGCGGACGCCCTGCGCGGGAGCTTCGCGAGCGACCTCCTCGCCGGCGGGGCGGGCGACGATGTGATCAACGGCGGCGACGGCGCGGACGGCTACTACGTCTTTGCTGATCATCCGGGCTGGGATCTCCTGTGGGATTCGGGCCGGCTGGACCCGGAAGTGGGTGGCGCTGAGAGCTGGTTCCGCTCCTGGTACTCGAACCGCTACGGCACCGATGCTCCGGAGCTTCCCGCGGACGATCCACTGGTGATCGAGTCGGGGGCGGTGAAGGCCGACACCGTGTTCTTCGGGCCCGGGATCGGGCTTGCCGGGCTCGCGGTGCGGCGGATCGAGCTCGCCGAAGCCGGCGTCTTCGACGGCTTTCCCTCGGGAGCGCGCGCGGCGCTGGAAGTGTCCTGGGCCCCCGGAGCGGGCGTGCGGGTGATCCTCGCCGACCCGGACCGGGACGAGTACGGCGAAGGGATCGAGCGCTTCCGCTTCGCCGACGGCACCACGCGCACGCTGACCGAGATGCTTGCGCTCGCGAGCGTCGCGAACCGGACGCCCGAACTCGCGCTGCCGATCGCGGACCAGGCCGCCGACGAAGACGTGCCGTTCGCGTTCTCGCTTCCCGCGGGCACTTTCGCCGACCCCGATGCAGGCGACCCGCTCACGCTCGTGGCGTTGCTCGAGGACGGCGCGGCGCTCCCCGAGTGGCTCGCCTTCGATGCGGGGTCCGGTGCCTTCGCCGGCACGCCCACCAACGCGGAGGTCGGCAGCTACTCGATCCGCGTCAGCGCCGCCGACCCGGCGGGCGAGTCGGTGTCGGACGTCTTCACGCTGACGGTGGCGAACACGAACGACGCTCCGACGGTCGCGAACCCGCCGGCCGATCGGAGCGCGACCGAGGACGTGTACTTTAGTGTTGCGTTCCCGGACACGGCGTTCGCCGACGTCGATGCCGGAGAGAGTCTCGCCTGGTCGGCAAGGCTCGCCGCCGGCGCCGGGCTCCCCGCCTGGCTCGCATTCGATCCGCTGACGCGGACGCTCGCGGGCCTCCCCGGGAACGGCGAAGTCGGAAGCTACCGGATCCGGCTCGTCGCGACCGATCTCGCGGGGGCGCAGGCCGCGGCCGAGTTCACTCTCTCGGTCGCGAACGTGAACGACGCACCGACGCTCGCGAACCCGCTCGCCGACCGGACGACCGAGGAGCGCTCGGCCTTCGCCTGGACGGTTCCGGGCACCGCCTTCGCCGACATCGATCCGGGCGAGGTGCTCGCCTACGCGGCCCGCCTCGCGAGCGGCGCGGCCCTCCCGGGGTGGCTCGGCTTCGACCCGATCACCCGGACGCTCTCGGGCACCCCGGGCGAGTACGACATCGGCACCGCGGCGATTCGCATCAGCGCCACCGATTCGGCCGGCGCGAGCGCCACGGACGAGTTCCAGCTCACGGTGACCGCGAAGCCCGGCCGGACCCTCACCGGAACCAGCGGCGCGAACACGATCGTGGGCAGCGACGGGGCGGACACGATCCGCGCCGGCGGCGGGGCCGACACGGTGTACGGCAACGAAGGCCAGGACGCGCTCTACGGCGAGGACGGCAATGACCGGCTCTACGGCTGGACCGGCCATGATCTGCTCGACGGCGGAGCGGGCGCGGACAAGCTCTACGGCGACGAAGGCGATGATCGCCTGTTCGGGGGCGCGGGCAATGACGAGCTCTGGGGCTGGACCGGGCGGGACGAGCTGCACGGGGGCGACAACGCCGACCTCCTCGGCGGCGATGCGGGCGAGGACCTGCTCTACGGCGAGGCCGGCAACGACGAGCTCTACGGGGGTGCCGACCGGGACTACCTGAGCGGCGGGGCGAACGCCGACTACCTGGAGGGGAACGACGGCGCGGACCTGCTGCAGGGCGAGGCCGGCAATGACGATCTCCTGGGCGGGAGCGGCAACGATCTCCTCGACCCGGGGGCGAACTCGGATGTCGCCGACGGGGGAGAGGGGAGCGACTTCCTCGCCGCCGGCACCGGCAACGACACCTTCCTCACCGGGGCGGGGGCGGACGTCCTTGCCTACAACCGCGGCGACGGGCAGGACACGGTGCGCACCACGGGCGCCGGCGGGAAGACGGTGTCGCTCGGCGGCGGGATCACCTACACCGACCTCTCGCTCGAGAAGAGCGGGATCGATCTCCTGCTCCACGTCGGCGCGGGTGAGAAGCTCACGCTCGACGACTGGTACGCCGCGCCGGCGAACCGCGGATTCCTGACCTTGCAGCTGGTGGCCGAGGCGATGGCGGGATTCAACCCCGCTTCCGCCGATCCGCTACTCAACCGGAAGGTGCAGGCCTTCGACTTCGCGCAGCTCGTGAGCGCGTTCGACGCTGCGCGGGCGGCCGATCCGGCGATCGGGCGCTGGGCGCTCATGGATCGCCTGCTCGATGCGCACCTCGCGGGAAGCGACACCGAGGCGCTCGGCGGGGACCTCGCCTATCGGTACGGGAAGAGCGGGACGCTCGCGGGCATCGGCACGAACGCGGCGCAGGCGGTGCTCGGCGAGGCCGGGTTCGGCACCCAGGCGAAGTCGCTGCGGCCGCTCGCGACCCTGCAAGAGGGGCCGGTGAAGCTGACGTGAAGCCCGAGGTCGCGCGCGATATTACCGGCGACCGCGGCGCGCTCAGCTCACCGCACTGAACTGCACCAGCTGCACGCTCACGGTCCGCTCGAGCAGCTTCGTCGCGCGCACCTTGAGCTTCGACTGGAGATCGCCGAGCGACAGCTCGCAGGTCGAGTCGAGCGGGAAGAGCGGCGCGAGGATCGCCGGCGCCTGGTTGAGCGACGGCACCTCGGGGAGGAGCAGCACCTGCTCCGACTCCTGCGCCGGCCCGCGGGTCTTGCGGATCGACACCGGCCGCGCGGTGGGCGCGAGCTCCTCGAGGCCGAGCTCGAGGTGCTCGGGGTTGTCGGAGAGCACCCAGCGCACGACGCAGATGTGGCAGGTCTGGCTGTCCCGGGTACGAAGCCCGAGCACCTCGCCGACGCGGATCGGTTCGATCGGACCCTTGACGTGCATCAGCGCGAAGCCGCGCGGGCTCTCGTTCGTGACCATCCACTCGCCGGCGCTCGGCTTGGCGGTGCCGCGCGAGTTGAGGAACTGCCAGATGCCGCGGATGCCGACGCAGACCTCGACCCGTGCGTGCGTCCGCAGGCGCGTGAAGCGCCGGTTCGGCACCGCGCCCCAGTGCTTGACGAGCCGGCCCATCAGGTCGCGGAACGCGGCATCGGCGGCGGCTTCCGGCAGGCCGACGACCTCGGCGCTCTCGCCGGCCGAGAGCCGGGCGAGCTGGTCGAGGAGGTGCTCGGCGAGCGGCAGCGTGTTGAGCAGGAGATCGTGCGGCTGCGGCACCGGGTGGTGGCGCTTGGAGAGCGCGTAGCCCGGCACGTCGCGTTGCGCCTTGATGAGAAAGAGGCCCTGGCCGCTCTTCTGCTGGCCGGCGGCCCCGAGCACGGCCTGGTGGCCGAAGCGCTCGAGCCAGGCGGCGACGCGGTCGAGGTCGCCCTGCATCAGTTTGAGCGGCTCCGCGAACGCGAGCAGCAGCCCGCCGCGGTAGACCGCGAGCGGCGTCTCGCCGCCGTCGACGAGCGAGCGGTTCGCGAGCCCGCGCCGGAGCGCGAACTGGTAGAGCTCGTGCAGCTCCGACCAGACCGACTTCGGGTTGGTGGCGTACATCCGGTAGCCGAGTTTGAGCCGCTGCGCGAGCATCTGCATCGCGCGCAGCACCGGCAGCAGCGCGCGGCCGCTCGAGGCGAAGCCGAAGAGCCGCCGCGACTGCTCGACGAGCAGCAGCTTGTACGAGTAGGCGAGCTCGGTGAGGAGGTCCTCGGCGAGCCCGGCGGAGTTGCGGGTCTGGAGCGAGAGCGGCAGCGTGCCGGAGGCGAGCGCCGCATCGAGGCGCGGCAGCAGGTGCTCGACGAATCCGAGGATGCCTTCGGTGACGTCCTGGCGCAGCGTGATCCGGACGCGCGCGCGGTTGAGCGGCGCGAGCTTGTCGAGGATCATCCGCGCGGCCTGGTGGGGATCGTCCTTGGGCAGGGTGGCGAGCCAGCCCGGCACCTCTTCGGGGGCGAGCTCGAAGCGCCGGGTGTCGCCCTCGGCGGTCGGCGGCAAGGTCAAGTGCAGTGGCATTTCCCGGCTCCTGTAGTCGATGTTATCGAGCGGTGTCCGTCGGGCGGACTTGGGGCTCGGGGTCGCAAGGGCCATGCCACGGGCGTCCCTGCGCCGGCCGGGAAGCGGGTCGGGGTGTGACGCGGTTCGCGTTTGCGGTCACGATGTTTCCCGATCGCACCGCCGGCGGCGGCGGCGACGTGCCGTCGCGCGCCCGACCGTGCGATCGCTCACAGGATCGCACCCGCTGCGCGCGCGGCGCAAGAGGATCGGAGCCGATGGCGCATTTCCGCAACGTTCCGGAGCGGGTCGCCCGGGCGGCACTGTCGGCGGCGTGACACGAGCGCGGCAGGCGCGACGGCGGACGGCGTGACACGAACGCGGCAGCCGCGACGGCGCCGCGCCGTGAACGATGTCACGCGCTTCCGGCGTCGCCGGTTACGCGGGCACCTACGCGAACACCTACGCGAGCACCTACGCGAGCGCCGACGCGAAGACCTCGATCAGCTCGATGCTCGGCGTCTTCTCGATCACCCGGCTCGCGCGCAGATCGAGGCGGCCGCGGCGATGGCGCAGGCTGAACGCCTCGTTCGAGCGCAGGCGGTTCGGGGGCGCGACCACCGCCGGCGCGCGCTTCTGCGCCGGCATTTCGGGGAAGAACAGGATCGGCTCGGGCGCGACGCGGTCGGGATGCGACGGCTTGTAGACCGCGGGCACCACGACCGGCGCGAGCTGCTGCAGGCCGAGCTCGAAGTGCTCGGGCGTGTTGGACAGGATCCAGCGCACCAGGCAGACGTAGACCGCGCCGCGGTCCTTGCCCTTGATCGCGACGATCTCGCCGACGTTGATCGGCGGCAGCGTGCCCGACATGTACTTCAGGGCGAACCCGCGCGAGCTCTCGTTGGCGATGATCCACTCGCTCGCACGGGCCGGCGCCTCGCGTTGGGTGATGTCGGCCGCGGGCGTGTCCTGGGGCGATTCGGCGCGCAGCACGCGCCAGATCTCGCGCAGGCCCACCCACAGCTCGACCCGCGGGTGGAACCGGGTGCGCGCGGTGCGGCTCTTGCGCTCGCCGCGCCAGTGCCCGATCAGCCGCTGCAGCAGCTCCTGGTAGGCGAGGCGGGCCGACTCCTCGGGCAGCCCGAGCGTGCCCGGGGCGACGCCGTCGTGGAGCCGGCGGAGCTGCCCCTGCAGCCGCTCGACCAGCCGGTGCGTGCGCAGCAGGAGGGCGCCGTTCTCGTAGCCGGCGTCCGCGCGCTTCGCGTACGCGACGCCGGGGCGGTCGCGGCGCGGGTCGATCGCGAACACGCACAGCGGATCGTCGACCTTGGACGCGCCGCCGACCTCGGCGAGGTCGGCGTTCGCGGCGAGGTAGGCCTGGACGCGAAGGAAGTCGCCGTGCATGAGTTTCGTCGGCTGGGCGAAAGCGAGCAGCAGCGCGTCGCGGTAGACGCGCAAAGGGGAGGTCTGCGGCGACTCGATTTCGCGCTCGGCGACGCCCCAGTCGCGCGCGAGCTGGAAGAGCTGGTGCAGCTCGCTCCAGACCGAGCCCGGGTTGCGGGCGTAGAGCCGCTGGCTCAACTGGAGCCGGCGGGCGTGGAAGTCCATCGCGCGGGTGAGCGGCAGGTGGAGCTGGCCCTTGAACCCGATGGTCACCCAGGCCCGCGGCACGTTCAGCACCGCCTGGGAATAGCCGGAGGCGAGCTCCTTCAGGAGCTTCTCGATGAAGTAGGCGACCTCCCGCAGATTGCCGGCGAGCGGCGGCTGGGCGCGGGCGATCCGCGACTCGAGCTGGGGCAGCAGCCAGTCGATGTGATCGCGGAACATGTCGAGGAGGCGCAGGCGCAGGCGCGCGTTCAGGGCGGCCTTGTTCACCTGCACCAGCCGGTCGATGAGCGCGCGCGCCGACCCGGTCACGTCGGCGGCCGACAGTGACGAAAGCCACGCGCGGAGGTTCTCGGGCGAGAACTCGCCGTCGTCGTCGGCGGTGCTGGTCGACGCGATAAAATTGAGCAGCATCGTGTTCTAGGGGTGGTGCGCCCCCGAATTCAGCAAGGAACATGCCGGAGAAACTGTGGCAAATTCCCGCAAGATCCCGCGCCGCGAGCGCCTGATCGTCGCGCTCGACCTGGCGGATGCGGACGCCGCGCGCGCGCTCGTCGACTCACTCGGCGGGGAGGCGCTCTTCTACAAGCTCGGCCTCGAGCTCTTCATGACCGGCCGGTACTTCGAGCTCGTCGACTGGCTGGCGGCGCGGGGCAAGCGCGTGTTCGTCGACCTCAAGTTCTTCGACGTGCCGGAGACGGTGCGCGGGGCGGTGCGGGGCCTGCGCGGGCGCGGGATCGCGCTCGCCACCGTCCACGGCAACCAGAAGATGATGGAGGCGGCGGCGGCCGAGAAGGGCGAGGTGAAGATCCTCGCCGTCACCGCGCTCACGAGCCTCGACCGCGGCGACCTCGACGACCTCGGCTTCGCCTGCGACGTCGAGGCGCTCGTCCTCTCGCGCGCGCGCCGGGCGCTCGCGGCCGGCTGCGACGGCGTGATCTCGTCGGGGCTCGAGGCGCCGCTGCTCAAGCGCGAGCTGGGCGAGCGGCTGCTGGTGGTGACGCCGGGCATCCGCCCGGTCGAGAACCGCCCGGCCGACGACCAGAAGCGCACGGTGGACGTCGCGCAGGCGTTCGCCAACGGGGCCGACTACATCGTGGTCGGGCGTCCGATCCGCCAGGCAGCCGATCCGGCGGCGGCGGCGGCCGCGATCCAGGCGACGATCGCCGGGATCTTCGCCGACTAGCGGTTTGATGCAAAAGGGGCCACAGCCGGGGCCACAGCCCCGCGCGCGATGCGGCACCGCTCAGGCAAGCGGCCCCTCGTACTTGAACGTGCCTTTCCAGGCCGCCAGCACGAGGTTGGGATACTCCGGCCGTCCGAGGCTGCCGTTGTAGCGCCCGAGCGCGCGATACAGGTCGCCCTTCTCCAGGTCGAGGTAGTGGCGCAGGATCACGCAGCCGTAGCGGACGTTGAGCCGCAGGTGGAAGAGGTTGTGGTCCTTCTCGCCGATCAGGCCGATCCAGAACGGCATCACCTGCATCAGCCCGCGCGCGCCGGCCGTCGAAACCGCGTACTTCTTGAAGCCGCTCTCGACGTACATGATGCCGAGGACGAGCTGCGGGTCGAGCCCGGCGCGCGTCGCCTCGTAGTGCACCGTCTTCAGCAGCTCGACCCGGTACTGCGTGTCCGGGATGCGCTTGGCGAGGCGCTCGGACATCGCGAGCAGCCACTTGTAGCCGTGCTCCGGCTGCTCGAACTTGAGATACGGCGCGCCCTTGTCGCTGATCAGGCGCGAGAGCGCGGCCTGGACGCTCGCCGCGAGCGGCTCGTACTGTTGCGCGCCGGCTCGCGCCGCGAGCGGCGCGGCGGCGAGGCCCGCGATGAGACACGCAGTCAGGAGGGTGCGCACAGTTTCGACTCGAGGATCGCGGCCGCTTCGGCCGCCGGCAGCGCGGTCGGCGCTGCGTCCCGGCGGCCCTGGTACTCGAGTGTGCCATCCTTGAGGCTGCGCTCTCCAACGACCACCCGGTGCGGGATGCCAATTAGTTCCGAGTCGGCGAGGAGGACGCCCGGCCGCTCGTCGCGGTCGTCGAGCAGCACGTCGATCCCGGCGTCGACGAGCGAGCGATAGAGCGAGTCTGCCGCCGCCCGCACGGCGTCGCTCCGCCGGTAGCCGAGCGGCACGATCGCCACCCGAAACGGCGCGATCGGGTCGGGCCAGACGATGCCGCGCTCGTCGTTGCCCTGCTCGATCGCCGCGCCGACGATGCGGGTGACCCCGATCCCGTAGCACCCCATCTCGAACGGCCGCTGCTTGCCCTGCTCGTCGAGAAAGAGCGCCTTCATCGGCGCCGAATACTTCGTGCGGAGCTGGAAGATGTGGCCGACCTCGATGCCCCGCACGATCTCGAGCGAGCCCCTGCCGTCCGGGCTCGGGTCGCCCGGCACGACTTTGCGGAGATCGGCGACGAGCGCGGGCTCGGGGCAGTCGCGCCCGAAGTTCACGCCGGTCAGGTGAAAGCCCTCCTCGTTCGCGCCGCACACGAAGTCGCCCATCGCGGCGACGGTGCGGTCGGCGATCACCCGGATGCCGGGATCGATGCCGACCGGTCCGATATATCCCGCCTTGCACCCGAGGGCGCGCTCGATCTCGGCGTCGGTCGCGAACCGGAACGGATCGAGTCCGGGGAGCTTCTGCGCCTTGACCTCGTTCAGGTCGTGATCGCCGCGCACGAGGAGCAGGTGGAACGTCTCGCCGTGCATCAGGGCGATCGCCTTCACCGTGCGCTCGAGCGGCAGGCCGAGCAGGGCGGCGACGTCCTCGCAGCGGGTCTTGCCCGGCGTCGGCACTTTCTTCATCGGCGCGGCGGGCGCGGGGCGCGCCGCGGCCGGCGCCAGCGCCTCGGCGAGCTCGACGTTCGCCGCGTAGTCGGACTGCGGGCACCAGGCGATCGCGTCCTCGCCCGAGTCGGCGAGCACGTGGAACTCGTGCGAGCCGGTGCCGCCGATCGAGCCGGTGTCGGCCGCCACCGCGCGAAAGCGCAGGCCGAGCCGGTCGAAGATGCGCGAGTAGGTGTCGTACATGTTGCGGTACTCGCGCTCGAGGCCGGCGTAGTCGGCGTGGAAGGAGTAGCCGTCCTTCATCGTGAACTCGCGCCCGCGCATCACGCCGAAGCGCGGCCGGATCTCGTCGCGGAACTTGGTCTGGATCTGGTAGAAGTGCACCGGCAGCTGGCGGTAGCTCTTCAGCTCGCGCCGCGCGATGTCGGTGATCACCTCCTCGTGCGTCGGGCCGACGCAGAAATCGCGCTGGTGCCGGTCCTTGAGCCGCAGCAGCTCCGGGCCGTACCGGGTCCAGCGCTCGGACTCCTGCCACAGCTCGGCCGGCTGGACCGCCGGCAGGAAGAGCTCGATCGCGCCGGCGCGGTTCATCTCCTCGCGGATCACCGCCTCGACCTTGCGCACCACCCGGAGGCCGAGCGGCAGCCAGCTGTAGATGCCGCCGGCGAGCCGGCGGATGAGGCCGGCGCGCAGCATCAGCTTGTGGCTCGCGATCTCCGCGTCGGCCGGCGGCTCCTTGAGCGTGGCGATGAAGAACTGCGTGGCGCGCATGGTCCGATTCTAGCGGACCCCTCCCGCGCCCGGCGGTGCGGCGGGACGCGCGCTTTGCAGCCCCGGCGAATTGTGGAAGAATGGTTCCGGACAACAGCTGCACGGAGCCGATCATGCTCGACCGGGACGGCTACCGCCCCAACGTCGGCATCATCCTATGCAATCACCGGCACGAGGTCTTCTGGGGTAAACGGGTTCACGAGCACGCCTGGCAGTTCCCGCAGGGCGGCATCAAGCACGGCGAGACGCCGGAGCAGGCGATGTACCGGGAGCTGCAGGAGGAGGTCGGGCTCGAGCCCGGGCACGTGAAGATCCTCGGACGCACCCGCGGCTGGCTGCGCTACGAGGTGCCGCGCGAGTGGATGAAGCGCGAGTGGCGCGGGAGCTACCGCGGCCAGAAGCAGATCTGGTATCTGCTGCGGCTGGTCGGTCGCGACTGCGACGTGCGGCTGCGCGCCTCCGAGCGCCCCGAGTTCGACGCCTGGCGCTGGAGCGAATACTGGGTGCCGCTCGAGTCGGTGATCGAGTTCAAGCGCGACGTCTACCAGCAGGCGCTGTCGGAGCTCGCGCGGTTCCTGGCGCGCGACCACCGCCGGTACGAAAGGACGCAGGAGCCGGGGACGCAGGAGCCGGGGACGCAGGAGCCGGGGACGCAGGAGCCGGGGCCGCAGGTGCCGGGAGCGGAGGCGGCGGCGTCGCAGGGTCCGGACCGGACTCGGTGAGCCCTGCCTATTGAGCGCTGCGGGCCGCGTCCCGCGCGCGGGCGAAGGAGGATTGCAGGATGTCCCTCGACTATGCCGCGCTGCCGCTGCGGCGGCTTCGTTCCGGCGCACACCTTCGGGGCGCGACCCCTCACAGCGGCGAGCGCCTAACCCTCGACTCGCGCGCGCTGTCGGTGATGACCGATTTCGCGATCGTGCCGGCGGCGACGATCGCGCCCGGCGCCCCGGTCGAGGACGCGAACCGCACGATGATCGGCCGCGGCGTGCGGTCCCTGATCGTCGTGGATCACGACCACCGCGTGCTCGGCATCATCACCGCGACCGACGTGCTCGGCGAGCGGCCGATGCAGGTCGCGCTGGAGCACGGCATGAAGCGCCACGAAGTGCCGGTGCGCGAGGTCATGACGCCGCTCGAGCGGATGGAGGCCCTGCCGATCGACTCTCTCATCGACGCCAAGATCGGCCATGTCGCGGCGACGCTCGCGAAGGCCGGTCGCCAGCACGCGCTGGTCGTGGAGAGCGGCGCGGGCGGCGACAGCGTCCGCGGGATCTTCTCGCTCACGCAGATCGCGGCCGACCTCGGCATCAGCATCGAGGCGAGCGTGGTCGCCGGGACCTTCGCCGAGGTCGAAGCGGCGCTCGGGCGCTGACCCGCAGCCTGCTGTCCCTCGAAGCCTGTTCGCGCCAGCGCGCCGAGTACCGCGCCCGCGTGATCGCGCACAAGCAGCACCGCAAGGTCGAGCTCGGCGACCACGTCGCGCTCGCCTTCGAGGACGAGCTGTCGATCCGCTACCAGATCCAGGAAATGCTGCGCATCGAGCGCATCTTCGAGGAGGAGGGCATCCGCGGCGAGCTGGACGCCTATAATCCGCTCGTCCCGGACGGCCGCAACCTCAAGGCGACGATGATGATCGGATACCCGGACGAAGCCGAGCGCCGGCGCATGCTCGCACGGCTGAGGGGCATCGAGGATCGCGTCCGGCTCAGGGCAGGGGAGGGCGAGCGCGTGTACGCGATCGCCGACGAGGACCTCGAGCGCGAGAACGAGGACAAGACCTCGTCGGTGCACTTCCTCCGCTTCGAGCTCGCCGAGACCATGATCGCGGCGCTCAAGCGCGGTGCGCCGCCGGGGATCGGTGTCGACCATCCCGAGTACCGCGCGGAGATTCCGGCGCTGCCGCCCGACGTGCGCGACGCGCTGGTGGCGGATCTGGCGTGAGGCGCACGCGGCTCCTCGCCTTCGCCGCGGCGTTCGCCCTGGCCGGCTGCGCGCAGCCGCTGGTCAGCGAGGACCAGCGCGACCCGACGGCGACCCCCGGCAGCTTCGCGCTCGAACCGGCGGTGGTGCTGCCGCCGTACCCGAGCGACCAGAATCTCCTCAAGTTCGACGTCGTGCCGCGGACCGGGCTCGACTTCTTCGTCGACGCGGCGTCGATCTCGCTCCCCGGAGAGGGGGTCGTCCGGTTCACCGTCGTCGCGCGGTCGGACTCCGCCGCGAACGTCAGCTACGAAGGCTTCCGCTGCATCACGCGCGAGCACAAGCTCTACGCTCGCGCCGGCCGCGGCGGGACCTGGAC
>Ga0187892_10008087_pt1 | contig 14579 bp, 20 predicted proteins | sample MA1701073metaG_FD_139345 | JGI IMG/M metagenome (GOLD analysis project Ga0187892, IMG submission 139345) | Bio-ooze microbial communities from a basaltic lava cave in the Kipuka Kanohina Cave System on the Island of Hawaii, USA - MA170107-3 metaG ... | reverse complement strand
CGATTACATCGGCACCGGCCTTGGCAATCTCCTTCGCTGTCTTTGCATCTCGTATACCACCACCAACGATCAACAACCCATCATAGTTCTGCCTCACAGCAGCAACCATCTTTGGGTGCACGTGAGACGAGGCGCCTGAGCCAGCCTCTAGGTAGAGCGACCTCATGCCCATGTATTGGGCAGCAAGGGCATACATAACAGCCAAACTTGGTTTGTCAAACGGTATACCTCTCGCTCTTCCAATAAACCACACCGAACTTCCTTCACCTACCACAAGGTAGGCCATTGGTATTGCTTCGATGCCATGCTTCTTGACGGCAAGTGCGCCAAGAGCCTGCGCCCCTGTCATAAAGTATGGATTTTCTGAATTCAATAAGGAACTGAAAAGTATCGCGTCTGCCCTTGGCGATATCCCGGTCACGTTTCCAGGAAATAATATAGTGGGTATTTCGACCATGGTCTTGATCAATGCCACAACATTATTCAATTCGACCTGATCGACGGCTGATGAGCCTCCGACCAATATAGCGGCTGCACCGGCACGCTCTGCCCTCTGAGCCATATCAGCCGCTCTGTCAATGGAAAGCGATTCGGAATCGATAAGAGCGAAACAAAGTGTCTTTCGCTTGGCCTCGTAAACAATCTTCCTCTCTACTGGGCCCATTGCAAGCAGTTGTTCCGTTCACGTTATTATCTTTATTATTCAGTGTAGCTATACAGATCTGGTATACTTATGGGATCTGATGAAATAAAAAATAATGCAATATTGAATTTTATTATTGAAAGATCTTTATTTACGTCGAAACAATTTGATATAATTTCTAAAAGACGAAGGGGGGAGCGTGGTGCACAGCAGAGGAGTAGAGGCGCGTATTACAGGCTTCTGAAGCAGGGCAGAAACAAGTTATCTGGTCTGATCTACAGTATTTTGCTGCTGCAGGTTGCTGGGCTACTGGACGACCAGACAAGAAATGTCCTTGACCGACTGGCAAAGCAGGTTGCTGTGACGCAGTCAAGTGATATAGACGAGCAGGTTGCACGTGATGTGATTCGTGTAATGGAAGAATTGGTAAGAAGGGTAAGCAAAGTGTGAGGCAAATATGAAGCTAAGACAGCAAATTATCAAGGATATTTGTCCTATTCGGTGATATATCACAGTTAGGTTGTGATTGTGATGCTTGACATGGAGACTGTGCTGTTGGTCACGCTTGCCTACATCATAGGCATAGTTAGCGTGATGATCTTTAACAGGGTAAGACCTTCGTTTGGTACGCATGAAACTACGGGAGAATACGCCAGACATATGAAAGAATATGAAGATATGCTGGTTGACCTTAGAATACGCTTAGATACTTTAGAAATAAGAGCAGGTGAAGCATCACATCCGATATCACAGCACATCAGTGATACAAGTCACAACATCAAGCCGCCTACCATCAGAAGAACGTTGGAGCAGGAAGGTGCTGGTATGGTAGACTATGTTTTGAAATTGTTGGTGGAAGGACCTAAGACGTCCAGACAGATCGAGGGTTTGATAGGAAGATCTAGGGAGCATACAGCCAGGCTCATGAAGAAGTTGTTTGAAATGAACTATGTATCAAGGGATATGGCGACAAAGCCGTATACTTATGCTATAACAGATGCAGGTAAAGGCGCTATACAACAGGTAAGCGTCAGTGTTTGATGGTCATCTTCCTGTATTGCCATTCTCTGCTGCTTCTCTTGCGTTCGAGCGCTCCCCTATCGGTAAACCTTGAGAGGTATGTTGAGATCACGCTTAACTTCACAGGTTCGTTAAACTCGTCCTCATAGGCTCCTAGTAGTTCAGAGGAGGTAAAGTCCCCGAAAGAGAACTTGTTCTCAACCAGGTTCCATATCTTAGAGCCTACGGAGTTCAGGTTAGCCTCTCCCTCGACCTTCTCCATGTCCAGAAGGTCCATGAGCTCGAATACCTTGATAATCTTCTCTCGTGTGACATTACCCTCTACGGAAAGCGAGTACTTTCCACCCTCTCCATCGTCCAATTGTATCCTAATCTTCTTCCGGGCCAATTTGGCAGTAGATCAATAACAGGTTAACAGATAAGCGTGATAATGATCATTTTGTTAACTTGATCGATCGTATTTGTTAAGCTGCCATGAGAAGGTGCTATTCTTGTTAACAAATTAACATCCAGTGGAAATGGTGGTCTTCCCTTGGGGTCGGTTTTAGGCTCCAGTGGAAATGGGGGTGTCTGCCTAGACACCAATTAACACTATTAACAGCTATCCTAACGCTCCAGTGGAAGAAATGGTGTTGTTTTCTTGCTATTTCCAACTATCCTTAACATATAATTAACACCTTGTTAATAGAATAATTACACCTATACACAGACACCAAGCGATCCTTTCCATATTATATTATTAATTTAGATAAACAACAATAATACAAAATTAACATATTATATAATAATAATTGATTCTACCCAATAAAAAGAAATAGAGTAGGAGTATTGGAATTTGTTATGATTAATGTTAATAATCTGGATAAGAAGATCTGGTGTGTGGGTGTAGTATGAGTAGTGATGATGTATTACATAATGTCTTTGAGAAAGCGATTACTGGTAAACCGCTTATCAGAAGACGTGATGTGTTAAGGGCAGATTTTATTCCTGACAAACTGTTGTTTAGGGATGACGAAATCCGATCTGTAGCAGAGCCTTTATCTCCATTGTTGAAGGGTTCAAGGGCATCTAACCTGTTCCTGTACGGGAAGCCTGGTACTGGCAAGACCGTGGTTGCTAGGCATGTGCTGAAGCACCTGCGCAACCGAGCGGCTGAACTAAAGGTGAAGGTAGCACTGGCGTATTCGAATACAAAGATCACGGGCAGGGAGTATAGTGTATTGGTAGAACTTGGAAGTGCGTTAGGCCTGAAACTACCTCCTACAGGGCTGGCTTCAGGCGATCTGTTTTCCAAGATACTCACGCACATAAACGACCAAGGCATCAACACCGTCTTTGTGCTCGACGAAATAGATTTCCTAGTAAAAAGGCATGGCGATGCTATACTGTATGAAATGACTAGAGCAAACGAGCGCCTGAAGAAAGGGTCCTTGGGGTTAATCGGAATATCGAACGACCTGAACTTCAAGGAGTTCTTGGATCCGCGAGTATTGAGCAGCTTGAGCGAAGAAGAGCTCGTATTTCCACCTTATACGGTAGAAGAGTTGAAAGGTATACTGAAAGAGAGGTCCAACGAAGGTTTCTACGAAGGTGTAGTGAAGGAAGTTGCAATTAATTTATGCGCGGCAATGGCTGGCGCGGAACATGGTGATGCTAGGAGAGCCGTAGATCTGTTGCGCGTTGCTGGCGAAGTTGCGGAGCGTGAAGGCGCGAACGCTGTTGATGAGAAACATATCAGGATAGCCGAGCAGAAGATCGAGCAGGACACGGCAAGCGAAGCGCTACGTTCTTTGGCGGTACATGAGAAGATCATAGTCTACAGCGTCATGCTGTCAGAAAAAGGATCGACTGGGGATATTTTCGACAAATACAAGGAACTGTGCAGAAAGCTGAGTCTGGAGCCGGTTACGCAGAGAAGGGTAGGGATGATCGTAAGCAACTTGGATACATTGGGTTTGATTTCGGCTCCCGTGATAAACCAAGGCAGGTACGGTAGAACTAAAAGAATTTCACTGGGAGTACAACCTTCTGTTGTAAAGAATGTCTTCAAGGAAGATTCCATGATGGCAGCACTAGTTTAAGAAAGTATGATAAGATAGAAATAGTTCTGCATTTTATGTCAAGCATGAGTGAGCGATTTTCTATTTGGTATATGAGCAAGAGGCGAAGGCTTGCCTTTCTTGCGATCGCAGCTGCTGTCTTTGTTGGAGCATATTCTGCAGGTGCAGCGACCAAGATGACCGATGAAGAAGCTAAAACTCTGAAGGAGGAATTTGAAAAGCAGGTCGAAGGTGTAGATGCGATTGGCATCTTTCTTAACAATATTAGAATTGCCGCTTTAATGTTCATTCCAGGATTTGGCATAGGTCTAGGAATGTTCGCAGCTTTTTCAACAGGTCTTATTTTCGCAGCATTAGCACAAACAACACCAGAAATTGCAAACCTACCTCCCTTGATAATTTTGGCAACGCCATTTGGTATCATGGAAGTATTTTCATATGGTATGGCAATGTCACAGAGTGGAATTTTGATAAATGCAATCCTGCGTAAGCGAAGCCTTAAACCATGGATTATACCAACGATGGTTGAGTTAGGTATAGTTGTTGTCGTGCTACTGGCTGCAGCATATATAGAATTTTACATGATAGAGCAGTTCACTCCAGAAATTGCAGAGATAGAAAGATAGATCCGTTTTTATGCCAGTCTAGGAGATCGAATTTTACATGCTAGGTGTTAAGATTCACAGCTATCCAAAACTGGAGTCACCAAATATGCTGGCAGCACTTCCAGACATGGGCAATGTTGCGGGCATAGGTCTATCATATTTGATCAAGAAACTCAACGCAAAGTTGTTTGCGGAGATATACGCTTACTGGCCTCCCTTTGTATCATACAAGAACGGAGTAGTTGATTATACACAATCAACCTACAAATTTCATTATCTTGGCGATGAAAACCTCTTGATATTCAACGGTGATTTTAATCCCACAGATCCGAGAAGGTTGTATGAGTTGTGTTATGAAGTCGTAAGGATGGCAGGGCGGATGAATGTTAAACGACTGTATTCAATAGGCGCCGCTCTTAGACCTGCAAGCGCTACAGAACCCAAAGTGTTTGGTGCTGTGAATAACGAGCAGTTGCTCGAGGATGTAAGGAATCATGGTGTGGTTATGCTCGAGGGTGAGGGACAGATCACAGGTTTCAACGGATTGATTTTGGGAATAGCCAAGGAGCAAGGCGTTGATGCTGTCTGCATCTTGGGAGAAATCGATAACCCTGGGGTTATACAACCAAAGGCTGCTCAGAACATACTGAAACTAATCATCAATATGCTGAACATAAAACCGTTCAACATGGACGAGCTTGACGAAGAGGAGAAACGCAAGCAGTTCATGGAACAGCAGATGGGATATCTTGAACGTGTTATGGAACGCGGTGAACCTCCAGGCATAGCATGATTTTTTATTGTTGTGTATAACCCTAAAAAGGGCTACTATCGAGCACAATACGAATGCTTATATCTAGAGCAGCCTTTATTAGGGCTAGTGCGCATTTGACAGGTAAAACGATTCCCAAACTGAATGGAGGCGAACTTAGGATGCTGTTACTGCTAGCAGAAGGCCCAATACATGTAAATGCATTGAGGGCAGAACTGCATGATTATGGCTCAGCCAGCAAATACCTGCAACATCTAGAAGATCTAGGTTTCATTAGGCGTGAAAAGAGGAAGACAAGGGTGGTAAACATCCTAACATCAAAGGGAGAGCGTGTTGCAAAGGCCTTACGAGTGTTACAGGACTAGTTACTTGTGAATTACCATAACACAAAGATCGCTGTACTCCCTCTTCGGGATCTCACTCATCCTGCTCTTCGTTACTCTTTCATTACTGAGTGTTAGAAACTCGTAAATATCCACTTTAAACTTTCCTAAATCAATTCCATTCTGCTTCAAAAACTCCACAACATCTGCTGGCATAAAATCCCAAGGTCTGGGAAGCATGATTACGTTCCTTTCATTCTTCATGGCTTCCAGAAGCATTGATTTCTCTCGTTCTATGGCGCCTGTTATGTGAAATGTTATGAGAGCACTCTTATCGATCGGTATCTTTGATTTCGAGGCTGCCACCTGTATCGAACTTATCCCTGGCACGATCTCAACATCGCCAAATATCTGTATCAATCGATCAACGATCTCAGATTCCGAAAAGTCAGGATCTCCGGTAAACGTTACTGAACATGTTTTGCCGTTAAGGTTTTTTGAAACATCATCATAAACCTCCTCCTGTGTTTTCAATGTTATCGGTCTTACATCCTTACCATCCAACAAACTTCTAATTACATCTAAACTATGCTTATAACCGATCACAATATCAGATTTGGTGATAACCTGTTTTGCCTTGTCTGTAATATACTCTGGCGACCCTGGACCCACACCAACAACATACACCTTGCCCATGTGCTATGCACTATCTACTGGTCTTAAAAATGTATTAAACGCTATGGAATTATCATGTAGTAATTTTTAATAATGGTTTGCGCAGAGCAAGAGCATGGTTCTGGACCAGAAGAAGGTACCCAAGGACGTGTATGACTTTCTTACTAACGAGGCTTTCGAGTTTCATGAGGGCAACGAGCAGATAATGAAGAAGGTAAAGAGCACGGACATCAAGACCGACGCCACCTGATTATAACTGGTAAATCACTATTTTGTGATACAGAAAATTGCTTGTTCGTAGATTTTTTCCATAATTGGTTACTGTTCCAGTTTTGGAAAGGTCGTTTCGGCAGATTCCTTAAATCAATTCTTCTCTATACTATAGGTATGACAAGCATAATGGAAATGGAAGATATGCCGGCAAAGAGTCAGCCATGTGGCAAGGACGCTCACGAGGTTTGCGTATATGCCTGGTGCACGTGTCACTGCCATAAGTGCGATACGGCAATACTGGACTAAACAAATCTACTTTTTCTATACTATTTTCTATCATATGATATGCGGCAGAAGGCTATTGAAGCTGATCCTTACAGACTAGAGATTTTAAGGCATTGCCACTATTACAATACATGGAAAGATCGCAGTTAGAAAAGAGAAGCAGAAAATCTTACCTCATACCTGAATGCCAAATAAGAATTCGAGTACCGAGTTTGTTCAAAGGGATTGATGCAGAGGATTGGAGCGATATGCTTTCAAAACATCTTGTTAATCATGGTGTAGCGACGTCAGCTCCAATAGACGATGAAAGTGTTAGATTCACTAGTTTAAACGATCAAGCTTGGTACAAGATCGAGGAAGCTGTCAAAGAATGGTCCAGAGAAAATGGCTTCAAGATGCAGCACGTAATAATCGAACTTTCTCCAGCTGATCCAAAATCTCGATATCGTGTAATAATTAACGCATAGTGAAGAAAGAAAACTAGATCTAATATCATTCGAGTTTGCGTTTGATCAGGGTTACAAGAATTGTAACTAGTTGGAAACAGATTAAGATAAAAATATAGTGGAGTTCCCAAACACGCTTACTTGTCTGAGAACGACCTTAACATCCAAGCCATCTTTTCGTGCTTTTCCATCAGGCCTGTCAGAAAATCGTTAGTCCCTATATCGTGGTATTTGTCTGCAACTGTTTCGAGGTCGACTCGCAGGCTGCGAATTGTAGCTTCGTGATCTGCAACAAGGTTTGAAATCATCTTTCTTGCATCATGGTATTCACCAGGATGTTCTTTCAGTCTAGCATGCTTTACAAATTCACTCATCGTGGCGATCGACCATCCTCCAATAGATCGTATACGTTCCGCCACATCGTCGATTACTTCGTCTAATTCTTCATACTGCGACTGGAAGAACTTATGCAAGTCATTGAACTGAGGTCCTACAACGTTCCAGTGGTAATTCTTTGTCTTTGTGTAAAGAACATATTCGTCTGACAGTAAGGTGCTTAGAATGTTTACTACGCCTTCACGGTCTGGGTTAGCAAGCCCGATGTTGATCTTGGCTTCCGTTTCCATCGTTAAACCAGTTTTCATCTTATCACTTGTCCTGTTATTAATAATGATTCGTATTTAAATGTTATTATTAACAGATAATCGTAAGCATTAAATAATGATCCACCAATACACATGGTAGAAGATGCAGCAACTACAAAGCATCATAGGCACTATGCGTGACAAAGGTTTCAGGGTAACACCCCAGAGGGTTGCTATCGTAGAGTATGTCATGAATGCAGATTCCCACCCTTCCGCAGAAGAGATCTATAAATTGATTAAGAAAAAATACCCCATGGTTAGCCTTGCCACAGTTTACAAGACACTGGAGCTTCTAACGAAGATGGGAGTTGTTCGGGAGCTGAGTTTTGTCGATGGAGCTAGATACGATGCAAACGTCGCTAAGCATGTCAATGTTGTATGTATGAACTGTGGAAGGATCGAAGACATTGGAGACGAATCCTTGGCAGAACTAGAGTCTAGGATTGCCAAAAGGTCAAGGTATAAGATCAATAGCGCGAGATACGAATTATACGGATATTGTGACGAATGCAAATCTAAAATTCAAGGATAGGATTTGATCAAGGATGTGGTTAGGGTTGATAAGAAAGGCAAACAATGTCAATAGACTATGAAAACCGGAGCACTTTTTCTCAGTATATAAAGAACAGGTTCAGAATGAATTTAAGCTATTGCTCTGGTTTTCACTCTTCATCAACTGATCGTATTTCACACATATGATATGTGTAAACCCGTGGCACCTTAGGAATGAACTTCGAGATTAGCTAGCGCCATGCATTTATACGATAAGGAGAACGAATCAACAATGCAAAAAGATGTACTAATAAGTGTACTTGACGCCGCAGGTGGGCAAGTAAATGGGCGAACTGCTCTCCAAAAATTATGTTACTTTATATCTGTTGAAATTGGAAAGGATTTGGGATATATCGCACATTACTATGGTCCATACAGTCCTTCCATAGCTTTTACTGCAAAAGAATTATCTGGATTAGATTTCATTGATGAACTAGGAATTATCACGTCGAATGACAGACTTGCTTATTCCTATAGGCTAACACATGATGGACAGTCACTTGCGAATGAGATAAGAAGACGTTCTCGGACGTTATATGAACATGTCAATAAAGTAGTAGATATTTGTACTAAAGTAACTGGTAACAATGCTGACATTCTTTCTTGGGCAGCGAAGGTTCACTACATCTTGAGACAAAAAAGAGGCAAAGTAAACTATAAGGAGGTTATGGCCGTTGGCAAATCCTTTGGATGGAAGCTATCTAAGAAGGAGATTGATTCTGGGGTACAATTGTTGAAGGCGTTAAATCTTGTCACAACCAAGAAGTGATATTACAAACCTTACCTCAATACGTGATCCCCTCTATGGTTTTGTTGAATTATCTCCTTTGGAAAGACAAGTGGTTCGTTCTATCATAATGCAACGATTACTGCGTATAAAACAACTAGCTCATACCTACGTAGCATATCCTAGTGCAGTGCATACACGCTTTGAACATTCCTTAGGTGCAATGCATGTAAGCGGAAGGATGTGTGAACGATTAGGCATCATTACTGAGAGGAATAGAAGAATAGTAAGAATAGCTGTTTTGTTACATGATATAGGCCATGGTCCTTTTTCACATGTGTTTGAAAAGATTTTGGAATACACTACAAATGGAAAATATTCACATGAAGATATTGGGAAAAAGATGTTAGAAAATGACAAAGAGTTAAGTTCCATATTGGGCAAAGATCTGAAGTCAGATATTCTTAACTTGTATGACGAAGAAGAAAGTATTGAATCACAAATATTGTCTAGCAGTCTGGATGCTGATAAATTGGATTATCTAAGGCGAGATACTCACCATATTGGTGCTGCATATGGGTTATTTGATTTTGAACGTGTAATTCGCAATTTAGCTGTAATCAAAGATGGGAAAGACAAGTATATTGGTATTGAAGAGAAGGGAAAGGACGCACTTGAAAACTATCGCTTAGCACGTTATCTAATGCATTCACAGGTTTATGAGCATCATGCACGCTTGATAGCTGATGATATGTTCATTAGAGCTGTAAAATTTGCAATGAAAGAAAACATTATAGACAAAGATCTACTTAATCCTGATAAGAACCTTTACAAGTTCTTAAACTATTATAGAACATTAGATGATTATAATATACAATATGTAATAATGCAAAAATCCAAAGCTAAGGCAAAAGAGCTCATTACCGCAATTCAGAATAGACAATTATTCAAACGTGCATATAACATTCCTCTAACTAGCCAAGCCATACCAAGTTATGTGAAGAGAGAGAAGTTGAGCTATATGGATGAACAACAGATTTCAAAACTTGAGAAGAAGATCGGCGACGAAGCTAGTATAGATCCTGCTGATATTTTTGTTCATATTCAAAGTATAAACATAAAGCTTTATGAAAGATTCGAGTATGCTAAAAGTAGGAAAGAAAGACCAATCCTAGTACACCGTCCAGATTGCACCCCCAGTGGCATGGATGAAGAATCACCTTTTACCGCTGAGTTTACTCATGTGAGAAGACTGTATGTCTTCTGTCCGTTCAAGGTTCGTAAGAAGGTAGCAAAGGCAGCAGAATCCGTTATTGGGATTCCAAATAGATACGACCCTCGCAAAAAAATATTTCCATAAGTTAATTCTATGCATCTCTTACGAAAACCCAGTTCGCAGCTTTCCCACAAGATCTTATTGGAGGAAAACGTTCACCTTTTGATAACGGAATCTGTCTTTCTTCTGACGTTGGATGACAACCCGTGGTGCGATCAACATGACCAGCAAATCCGTAAATTCCCGACCTTTGACAAATTTCACCTGTATGTGGCATTATGATCAGAAGGTTATCGCCTTCGGTCTTTAAAAAGGGCACGTGGTCATATGCAATCAAATGTAGCTAAATTAGACATGCTAAAAAGTAGTTCTCTTAAGCAAGTGCTTAGTATCATTCCCTATGTCAGATCCAATAATAATTCAATCATCAATGGGTGAGATTTGGTGGTTAGAGTGGTTAGAGTTTGGAAGAGATCTACTTGCAGTAGGAGTAGGTGCTTTCTTAGGATATTTGTTTGCTCGTTGGGCAGATAGAGAAAAATCAAAAGAAGAAATTGGGAGGATTAAGAATCATATGATAAATTCGATAAGCGAGGAATTAAAGGTAATAGAGAAAGCACTTGGTGACACTTCCCAACCCGTAGATGTAACATGGAATAACACTAACCGAAGGTTTGAAGGTTCTTATATGATGATGTCTACACCAGCATTCGAAGCTGCTGTCAATTCGGGAAATTTCACTCTTCTTAGCACATCGCTGCAAACTTACTTGAGCACTATTTACTTGACAATTCAAGGTTGCAATATCTATACTCAAGAGATAGTGCGATTTTATACAGCGCCTATCTATACCACCGAGCGAGCGGAAGGAGAAGCTAACAGACTAGTTTCTGCCATGAACGGAAAACTATCAGAGCTACGTAAAGAGATCCCGGAAGTGTTACCTGAACTTGAGTTGGAGAAGGTCTGACATCTCCATCGCCCACTTTTGAACACCGAAGAAGATCGCTCGTTAATTGTACAGTACCGCTGACAATGTTTAAATAAGATTAGTTAGGCTGACCTAATTAGGCAAGCCTAAGAAGTCTGGACGCACTGGCATCTAACGGCCCTGCCACCATTTTAGTGGTAGGGCACCCACCTCACAAAATATATCAAGATCTTTCTTTCTTCATGCAATATGGCAGACAAGATTCGCTGTGCCCATATACTGGTAGCAAAATTCACCGAAGCACAGCAGTTACTCGAAAAAATAAAACAAGGAGAAAGTTTTGCAAAACTCGCGCAGGAGCATTCCTTGGACGGCAGCAGAAAGCGCGGAGGCGACCTTGGATTCTTTGGCAGAGGTATGATGGTGAAAGAATTCGAAAAAGCGGCCTTTGCGCTGCAGAAGGGTCAGGTTTCGGGTCTAGTAAAAACACAGTTCGGCTACCACATAATAAAACGCCTGGACTGAATGTAATGCTTATATCACTGCAAACTAAATTCAATGTATGAAATTCGACTTTGAAGAGTTTGCAACCGTAGAGGAAGTTCTTGTATACCTTGTTACCATTGCGCCAATGATGAAGCAGGTTCTTACAATAAACTTCTACAAAGGCTACACCTTTGCAATGATACCAGTTTCACCGCTTTCTAGCGACCATATACTTATTGTTTATACGAAAGAAAAAATTGAACCCGGACTGCTCGAGTTTGATATTTCAACACAAAAGTACCGCAAGGTTCCTGCGGTCGAAAGGGCAGACAAGAACTACTTCATCGTGAGCAGCCCGAAGAGAAACACGCTTGCCGACTTGGCACTAAAGGAAATCGAAGGCAAGTAACGAATTCATAGATTAAGGAACAAGTTCCCCTGCTGAGGTTTCAGCTCTATACTTTACGTTTACCTGTTCCCCAGCTTTTTTGCTATCGCAATTATCTATATTTATGATGCGTGTCGATTCCGTCTCTACAACGCATTTACCATCATTGAACGTGATTACTTTCGCCCTCTCATGTACCTCTGGCTTCACCCAAGGCAGGAACGGTACAGTGAATACCAATACTATTCCGATTATTGCAGCAAGAAAGGCAAAACCAACGCCTAACTTCATGCTCAATTATGTTTTGATTCTTCTACTTAAAGATCGAAATACAGATGGAATTCGTGCGGGTGCGGCCTCATTGAAACGTCCATGCTGTCCTTCCTCTCCATCTCTATTATCGTCTGTATGGTGTCATCGCTGAACAATGGCTTCAGGTAAGCGTTGTCGCTCTCCAGATGCTCGATCGCCTGCTTCAAACTCCCAGGGAGTTGCTTTATTCCCATCTCCTTTCTTCTTTCGGGGCTCATCTTGTAGATATCTTCGTCAACGGGATCACCAATCTCGCGCTTCTTTCTTATTCCATCTAAACCAGCTGCAAGGACAGCTGCAAAGCACAGATACGGGTTGCATGAGGGATCGGGGGCCCTGAACTCTATCCTCTTGGTCTTTGCTGCCTTTTCTCCCTTGAAGTAAGTTGGTATCCTTACAATCGCGGATCTGTTGCGCTTGCTCCATGCAATGTATACCGGAGCTTCATAACCCGGAACCAGCCTTCTGTAGGAATTTGTTGTTGGTGCAACTATCGCAGACAATGACATAGCATGTTCCATTATGCCACCTCCAAAATATCTTCCCAGCTGACTAAGTTCAGCATGTTTATCATTTGGATCGTAAAACTCGTTCTTATCGTTCCACAAACTAACATTTACATGCATTCCGGAACCGTTATCTAGCGCTACAGGTTTGGGCATCATAGTAGCTACCATATCATACTTTCGTGCAATGTTCTTCACAACATACTTGTAGGTTAGAGCGCCATCGGCCATGTTCGTCAGCGTATCATAGTATATGTCGATCTCGCACTGCCCTCCTGTAGCAACTTCGTGATGGTGCGCATCGCATATCACGCCAAAGTTTTCGTTTAGAATATCAACGCACTCGTTCCTATAGTCAGTCAAAGTATCGTTTGGTGTAGCTGGTAGATAGCCATCCTTCAGTCTTATGGGATAAGCGGCGTTGCTACTCCATGGCGCCTCCCTTGACTCGATTGAATACCCAGAACCTTTGCTAGGGCTCATCGAGTCCCAAGTTACTTTATCAAACACGAAAAACTCGACTTCAGGACCCCAATATGCGATGTTGTAGCCCTCTTCCTTGAGAAACTTTTCAGCTCTCTGTGCTATCCCTCTAGGATCCCTTGCCAGCCTTCCTCCTCCATAACCCCAGTAGACATCGCATATCATGCGGGCGGTCTTGTCGCGCTCAATCCATGGTATAGCTGCAAATGTGTTAGGGTCAGGCTTTAGCACCATGTCAGATTCGTGTATCTCGCTAAATCCCCGAATGGAAGAACCGTCCAGTTTGGGCATGCCGTCCTCTATTGAACTTTCATCAAACATGGCGGCATTTACTGTGGTATGGTGAAACCTTCCCATCAACCCCGTAAACTGGAGGTCAATAAACTTGATACCTTGCTCCCTTATGCCCTTGAGAACATCATCGGTGCTGTGCTTGATAGGTTTGGGTTCGCCATTAACCAGCTTGTAAGGCATGGCTGTATGCGCTAATATTTGCTATTTAATTATAGCGCTGGTTTTTGCGTAAATAAACACTCTTTAAATCTAACTTTCGAGCAACTTGCACCATGGTTGTAATGTCCGAATGGTTAGACGTGAAAGCATTGTACGGCATGCTTGAAAGAGAAATTGAAAACGATTCGCTACAATACCTCCAACCGAACACATATCGCGACATTGCAAGTATGTTGAGCAACCTGAAGGGTCAGGGTTTCGATGGTTTGGAAGCAAAAGTGAAGGACTCGCTTGTTTCACTTGTCATAGAAATTGCAGAGGCGTTGCTGAACGCTAGGCTGGCAAAGATAAGAAATTCCCAAACTATCAACTATGCGAACCTTACCGATGAAGAAAAATACATCGCGGCAGCGGAAAAAGAAACACGTTCAAGATTCGAGCTCGTACTATCCGCAACGGTAAACGGAAGGGAAAAGGCACTTGAATCAATAGCACTAAGAGCAAAGACGATGCAGATGCTTGTTAGATTCATCAAACCGATGGAAGCTATTACAGGCGTTGACAATACAAGGTACGGACCTTTCGAAGAAGAGGATGTTGCTGTGCTGCCGTTTGACAATGCGAGAACGCTTACGGAGCGCGGCATAGTCATGGAACTACCGTGGCTCGACCAGTAACGAAGATATCCTTGCCCCTCGAACCTAACTTATGGCGCATACTGGAATAGACATAATGACGCATTTGTTGCTGGCCCTCTACCCTGCAGCAGCAATATTCTT
>Ga0187892_10008085_pt1 | contig 14580 bp, 10 predicted proteins | sample MA1701073metaG_FD_139345 | JGI IMG/M metagenome (GOLD analysis project Ga0187892, IMG submission 139345) | Bio-ooze microbial communities from a basaltic lava cave in the Kipuka Kanohina Cave System on the Island of Hawaii, USA - MA170107-3 metaG ... | reverse complement strand
TGCTCCGCCGCGCTGCCAGGCTGGCGCCTCGAGGCCACCGAGCGGGACGAGCGGAGCCGCGCGCGCCTCGAGGCGATCCCCGGCTTCGCCCGGCTCCACGTGGCCCCCCCCGAGGCCCTCGCCGCGAGCTACGACCTCGTCTCGCTGGTGCACGTGCTCGAGCACCTGGAGGAGCCCGCGGCGGCGCTGCGGGCCCTCGCCCGGCGCGTCGCCCCGGGCGGCGGTCTCTTCGTGGAGGTGCCCGACCCGGACCAGAACCCCTTCGACCTGGTCGTGGCCGACCACGCCAGCCACTTCACGCGCGCGACGCTGCGGCGCGCGCTCGCGATGGCCGGGCTCGAGGTGCTGTCGCTCGCGTCGACCTGGGTCCCCAAGGAGCTCAGCGCCTGGGCGCGGCCGGCGGGAGCGATTGCCGCGCATTCCGCGCACGGCTCCGGCGATGCGGACTCCGGCGCCGCGGAGCCGGGCGCGCAGCTCGCCTGGCTCGAGCGGGTGCGCGGATGGGCGCGGGCGCGAAGCGCCGCGGGGAGCGTCGGGATCTTCGGCACCGCCCTGGCCGGGAGCTGGCTCGCCGGCGCCCTCGGAAAGTCCGCGGCCTTCTTCGTCGACGAGGACCCCGCCCGCGCGGGCGGCCGGCACCTGGAGCGACCCGTGCTCGCCCCGGCGGACGTGCCGGCGGGAGCCCGGGTTCTCCTGGCGGCGCCTTCCGCGCGGGCCGAGGCCCTGGCCCGCCGCCTCGCCGCCGCCCACCGCGCCTGGACGCCCCTCGCACCGCCCGCCGGGCCGGCTCCCAGAGGCTGAGAAGAGCCGTCCACGCCCTTCGGGCTCTCCCCAGGACTTTGCTCGCCTGCGGCTCGCTGCGCGCCCTTCGGGCCTGCCCCCTCAGCGCGGGTGGGCGCGCACCGAATAGTCCCTGGCCAGCAACCCGGCCACGTCGGCGGCGATCTCCGGGTAGTGGCGCGCGCCCTCGAGGCTCGTGTCGTGGGAGAGCTGGTGCTCCCGCACCAGCGTGCGCGCGCGCCGATCCGTGAAGCGCACGACCTCGCGCCAGGTCGCGTGCTCCTGCTGGCGCGCGAGCTCCAGGACCCAGCGGCTCAGCACCGCCCACCCCTCGGGCGCGAGGGACTCCCGGACCGGCCCGCCGGCCAGCTGCTCCTCCGACCCCAGCGCGACCTCGGGCTCGTGGCGGCGGAGCTCCCAGGCCAGCTGGTGGCACACCTCCCGCGCCACGAAGGCCTCGCTGGCGTGGTTGCCCCAGCCATGGCCCTCGAAGTCGCGGCGGCGCCGCTCCACCCAGGACTTGGCCGCGAGCCAGGCGTCCTCCGCGGCGTGGCGCCGCACGGCGCGCTCGCAGCGCTCCAGGATCTCGCCGGGGCTGCCGTGCACAGCGGCCGGGTGCTCTTCCAGCCAGTGAAGGATCTCGGCTCGGTCCATCGCTCGTCCCTCCTCGTCGCTCGGCCGGTCCGCCAGGGCGGAACCCAGGGGCAGGATCCGGAAGGGCCGCGAGCGGGGACAGCGCGGCGCCCGGTCCCCGAAGGTGGCGCGGACGCCGAAGAGCAGCTGGAGCCGGGCTCGGGTCCTCCGGGTCTGCCAGCAGATCCCCTTCATCGTAACACAGCTGCGTGGGCAGGTGGCGCTATCCTCGCCGCGATGCAGGTCTCGATCCGCTACTGCGTGCGCTGAGACTACCGCCCCCGGGCCGCCAGTCTGGCGGCCGCGATCTCCCGGGAGCTCGGCGTCGAATCCGAGCTGATCCGGGGCGACAACGGCGTCTTCGACGTCGTCGTCGATGGGCGGCGGATCTTCTCCAAGGGCGAGTCCGGCCGCTTCCCCGAGATCCCCGAGATCCTGGCGCTGCTGCGCCCTTGAGGGGCGTCCCGCGGGCGCCTCTCGCGCGCTCCCGACCGCGGGGATCCGCCGATACACTCCCGGCGCATGGCGTCCCGCGGCCTCCGCGCGTGGCTTCGAGACTACGGCGCGAAGGCGTTCGGGATCGACCTGCGCGCGCTGGCCGCGTTCCGCATCGCTCTGGGGCTCACGCTGCTCGGACTCGTGGGGAGCCTCTCCCTCGACTTCGAGCTGCTCTTCACCGGAGGCGGCGTGCTCCCCGCCCGCGCCGTCTGGCCCGCTGCGCCGGGCCGGCTGCTCGACCCGTCGCCCCTGCACGCCGTCGTCGACTCGCCGGCCTTCGTCCTCGCGCTCCTCGCGGCGATGGCCTCCGCGGCGGTGTTCCTCGCCGCCGGGCGCTTCTCCCGAACCGCCGCCTTCTGCCTGTGGGTCGGGATGAGCTTCCTGGTGCGCCGCAATCCCTACACCAGCAACGCGTCGCACAACATGGTGCTCTTCTGCCTGCTCTGGTCCCTGTTCCTGCCCGTCGCCGGGTGGGCGTCGCTCGATCAGCGGCGCGGCCGCGTCTCCCCTCTCCCCCGCCAGGTGGTGAGCCCCGCCAGCGCAGGCCTGGTGGTCCAGATCGTCTTCGTCTACGTGACGGCCGCCCTGGCCAAGAGCGGGCCGGTGTGGCACGCGGAGGCCACCGCGCTCTTCAGCGTCGCCCACGACGAGCGCTACCAGACGCTCTTCACCCCGCTGTTCGCCGCGCTGCCGGCCCCCGCCCTGGCGGCCCTCACCCATTTCGTCTGGCACCTGGAGGCGCTGGCCCCGCTGTTCCTGCTGTCGCCGGTCCTCTTCGTCCCGGCCCGCGTCGCGGCGACGCTGCTGCTCGCGGCCCTGCACCTCGGGCTGGGCGTCTTCATGCGCCTCGGCGTCTTCCCGTGGATCTGCCTCACGTACCTGATCGTCCTGCTGCCCGAAGCCTTCTGGGACCGGCTCGTCCCCGGGGCGGCCCCGGCGGCGGCCCCCGCGGCCCCAGCGCGGGCCGGTCCCGGCCGGCGCGCCGCCCAGGCCCTGGCCGGCCTCCTGCTCGCGGTCACGCTTGCGGGCTACATCCGCCTGGTCCCGGGCCTGGCGGGAAACGCCCCGGCCTGGATGCGCCAGCTGGCCGGCCAGCTCCGCATCGGCCAGGTCTTCCGCCTCTTCGCCGGGGTCGGGCCCGCCACCTCCCGCTACCTGGTCCTGGGGCGTCTCGCGGACGGGTCCCTGGTCGAGCTTCCCGCGCTCGAGCCGGCGCAGCCCGCCTGGGAGGTCGCCGGGATCAGCGTCGCGCCCGACGGGAGCGGGCGCTTCCCCTGGATCCAGTACTCGGGACTCCTCGGCCACCCGGGCTTCTACCGCACGGCCCAGGCGCCCCATCTCGCGGCGTTCTACTGCCGGAGGCTCGCGGAAGGCGCGGCGCGCCTCGAGGAGGTCGAGATCTACCACTTCGCCCGGCGCACCGACCTCGCCTCGCGGCCCACCTTCGCGCGCATCGCCTACGCCTTCCCGTGCCGCGGGCCCCTGCCCTAGCGCCGGCGCGCAAGCGCGCCCCCACGGGCCCGGCGTCTCGCGCCTTTTGGGATCTCCGGTGAACACCCGAGGTCCGGCGCCGGGCGGGCGGAGGCGGCGGCTCAAGCGGGCCGGGGGTCCGCCGATGCGGGCTCTGCGGGACTGCGCCCGCGCCAGCCGCCCGACCCGAGGTCAGCGTGATCGCGTTCCTGGGCATCCTCATCGTGATGGGCTCCGTGGCGGGGGGCTTCCTGCTGGCCGGCGGGCACCTGGCCGCGCTCTGGCAGCCCTCCGAGTTCGTCGTGATCGTCGGCACGGCGCTGGGCGCCGTCTTCATCGGCCAGCCCCCGGCGGTGCTGCGGGCCACCCTGGGCCAGCTCCTCTCCCTGCCCCGGGCCGCCGTGGGCCGCCAGGACTGCCTGGACCTCCTGACCATGCTCGCCCAGATCTTCCAGCTGACGCGCAAGGAAGGCCTCGTGGCCCTGGAGTCCCACGTCAACAGCCCCGAGGCGAGCGCCCTCTTCACCCCCTATCCCCGTTTCCTGGCCGACAAGCAGGCCCTGCGCTTCCTGCTCGACACCCTCGAGCTCCTGATCTCCGGCGCCACCATCAACCCGCACGACCTCGAGTCCCTGCTCGAGCTCGACGTGGAGGCGCGCCACGAGGGCGACCAGCTGCCCTCCCGGGTGCTCTCGAACGTGGCGGATGCGCTCCCGGGCATCGGCATCGTGGCCGCCGTGCTCGGCATCATCATCACCATGCAGCACATCGGCGGACCGCCCTCGGAGATCGGCCATCACGTGGCCGCCGCGCTCGTGGGCACCTTCCTCGGCATCCTGCTCTCCTACGGCTTCGTCCAGGGCCTGTCGACGAACCTGGCGGGGAAGTCCGGCGCCCGGAAGGCCTACCTGCTCGCGCAGCAGCACGTCCTGGTGGCCATGCAGCGCGGAGCGCCGCCCTCCGCGGCGGTGGAGTTCGGGCGGCGATCGCTGCCCGAGAACATGCGCCCGAGCTCCGAGGAGCTCACGGCCGCGATCCGCGCCAAGAAGTAGCGTGGAGCACCCGAGCGGCCATCCGGTCATCATCAGGAAGCGGCGGCACCACGGCCACGGCGGTCATCACGGCGGGGCCTGGAAGGTCGCCTACGCCGATTTCGTGACGGCCATGATGGCCTTCTTCCTCGTCATGTGGCTCGTGGGCCAGACCGACGCCGTGAAGGCGTCCGTGGCGGGCTATTTCCAGGATCCGGTCGGATTCCGCGACAAGATGGCCGACATGGGCACCGACCTGGACGCGAAGGCCGCCGCCGGGCCCAGCCCCGTCGAGGGGCTCCTGGGATCGCCCCCCAGCGCCCAGTCGCGGCGCGAGCTGGAGGAGGCCGCCCGCAGCCTGCGCAAGTACCTGGGGGAGGTCGCCGCCTTCGCCAGGCTGCGGGATGCCGTCGAGATCGAGGTCACCGACGAGGGCCTCGCCATCTCGCTGATCGAGGGCAAGGACGACTCCTTCTTCAAGCCCGGGGGCAAGGAGCTCTCGGCGGCGGGAGAGGAGATCCTGGCGGCGATCGGGCACGAGATCAGCGCGGGCGGCTTCGAGGTGATCGTCGAGGGGCACACGGACAGCGCGCCCTTCCGGGCCCGGGACGACTACACGAACTGGGAGCTCTCCTCGGACCGCGCCCACGCGGCCCGCCGGGTGCTCGAGACCAGCGGCGTGGGAGAGGCCAAGATCCGCTCGGTCCGGGGCTACGCCTCGCGCAAGCCGCGCCCCTACCACTGGCCCGAGGACCCGCGCAACCGGCGCGTGTCGATCCTCGTGGCCCGGCACTTCAAGAATTGAGGCAAGCCCGAAGGGCGCGCAGCGAGCCGCAGGCGAGCGGGGTTCGGGGGAATGCCACCAGGGGCCGGGTTGCCGATGCTCTCGAACCCTCTGCGCTACCCTCCCCCCATGAGCCGCCGAAGGGTTCTCGCGACGGCCCTCGCGACGGTCGCCGCTGCGCTCCTCGCTCCGGTCCCCGCGCTGCGCGCGGAATCCCCTGCCGTCACCGTCTACAAGACCTCGACCTGCCACTGCTGCTCCAAGTGGGTGGATCACCTCCGGGCGGCGGGATTCCCGGTCGTCGCCCACGACGTCGAGAACCTGGACGAGATCAAGGCGCTGCAGGGCGTCCCCCTGGTCCTGCGCTCCTGCCACACGGCCCTCGTGGGGGGCTACCTCATCGAGGGCCACGTCCCCGCGCCGGTGATCGAGCGCCTGCTCCGCGAGCGCCCGCGGCTCGGCGGCCTCGCCGTCCCCGGAATGCCCGTGGGGTCGCCGGGGATGGAGGGCCCGAACCCGGAGCCCTACCAGGTCCTGGCGTTCGACGCGAGCGGCCGCGTGCAGGTCTACTCGCGCCACTAGGATCGGGCGCGGCGGCCGGCGGGCTGCGCCCGGCGGCTACTGCCCCTGGATGTAGCGCTTCAGATCCTCGATCTCCCCCTCGCGCTCGGCGATCTCGGCGAAGAGGAGGTCGCGGATCGAGAGCATGTCGACCACCCGGCCCTCCTGGAGGATCGGCAGGTGGCGACAGCCGGCGGCGCGCATCTTCTCGATGGCGCTCATGCGCGCGTCGTCGGGCGTCGCCGTGATGGGATCCGGCGTCATCACCGTCCGCAGCTGGGTGCGGTCCAGCGGGAGGGACCGCGCGACCACGCGCCGGACCAGGTCGCGCTCGCTGAAGATCCCGACCAGGCGATTCGCCTCCACCAGGAGGACCGCTCCCACCTGCCGCTCCGCCATGAGGCGCACCGCATCCTGGACCGGTCGCTCGGGGCCGAATGTGTTCACCACCGGTGACCGCTTTGCGAGGAGCTGCGCGAGTTTCGGCATGCCCTCCCCCCTTGGCGGGGACTCCAAGCGCTTCCCCGCCCATCGGACTCCCTGGTGGGCCGTCGGGGGATCGAACCCCGGACCAACGGGTTAAAAGCCCGCTGCTCTACCAGCTGAGCTAACGGCCCGGGGAGAAGGTACCGCCGCAGGACCCGGGCGCCGCCCGCGCGCGTCACGAAGCGCGGGGCGGCGGGCACCCACTCGTCGGGAACGAGGGGGTCCGCGCGGGGGCGCGGGCCCCGATCAGCCAGCCAGAGACGAGCGGCAGTTGCCGCCGGGCGCCGGATCGCGCCGCCCGGGCGGGAGGACGCGCGCGCTCGCCTCGTAAGAGCTGCCCGGAGGCCCGATGTCCCGCGCGCAAGCGACCTGGATCCTGCTCCTCACGACCTGCCTCGGCGCGGCGCCGGCGCGGGCGGAGCTCGTCGGCAGCTGGTCCTTCGAGGAGGCCTCGGGCACCAGCGCCGGCGACGCCTCCCCTTTCGGCAACCACGGGAGCGTCCTCGGCGGGCCCGCCCGGGTCGCGGGGCGAACCGGCAGCGCCCTCGAGCTCGACGGCGCCGACGACCGCGTCTCGGTGCCCGACGCCCCCTCGCTCCGCCCCGCGAGCGCCCTCACCCTGGCGGCCTGGATCCGGCCCCGGCGGGCCGCGACCCAGTACCTGATCAAGAAGGCGCGCCAGGGGGCGCTGGACGGCTACGAGCTCTCCCTCTCCAGCGGCGGGCAGGTCTTCGTGCGCCTCCACCAGGCGAGCGCAGGCGACGCCTTCAAGCTCACGTCCCAGCGCGCCTATCCCATCGATGGTGCGACCTGGCTGCACGTGGCCGCGAGCTTCGACGGCGCGGCGCTGCGCCTCTACCTGGACGGCGTGCTCGAGGGGACCCTCGCCACCCCGGGGCTCGGTCTCGCGAGCAACGATCTCCCGCTCGCGCTGGGCTCGGAGCCGGACGGGAGCCGCCCCTTCCAGGGCGGGCTCGACGAGGTCCGCGTGTTCGACCACGCCCTCTCCCAGGCCGAGATCCAGGCGCTCCGCAGCGAGGCCCCCCCGGGCGGCGACGACGACGAGCAGGACGAGGACGCCGACGGCGATGGGGTCCCCGACGACGAGGACGATTTCCCCTTCGACCCGAGCGAGTGGAGCGACAGCGACGGCGACGGGGTGGGCGACGAGGAGGACCTCGACGACGATGGGGACGATCTCCCCGATGGCTGGGAGCTCGCCAACGGCCTCGACCCCCTGGACCCCGACGACGCCTCCGGCGATGCGGATGGCGATGGCCTCGACAACCTGGGCGAGTTCCTGGCCGGGAGCGACCCGCTGGACCCGGCGGTGGCGCGCTGGAGCTTCGAGGAGGGCTCCGGGGCCCTGGCCGCCGACGCCTCCGGGCACGGCTTCTCCGGCAGCCTCGCGGGGGCGCCCACCTGGATCCCGGGCCTCGTGGGCGGCGCCCTCCATTTCCGCGGCGTCTCCGGGAGCGGGATCTGCCGCCTGGGCGGCGGAACGTCGCTCCGCTTCGACAGCAAGCGGGTCGAGTGGAAGATCACCAACACGGCGAGCGCGCGCGAGACCCTCGTGCGGGTCCAGGCAGCCTGGCCCTCCGCCAATGGGAAGCTGCGCAAGATCTTCCTGGATGGCACCACGATCTACGAGACCTCGAAGTCGCCTCCCTCGGCCAACATCAGCTCGGGCTGGAAGGGCTCCTCCTCCGCGCGCTGGATCAACGCGGGGCAGACGCGGACGCTCAAGCTCGAGTTCGAGAAGAACGCGGTCCGCACCGCCAGCGCCTACGCTCTCGAGGGAGAGCTCTCGGGCGGCTGCCGCCCGAGCTTCCCGACCGTCGTGGACCCGCCGGTGGGCGACCGCGTGGTGGTGCCGGACCACCCGGCCCTGGACGCCTCCTCGGCGCTCACGCTGGTCGCCTGGGTGCGGCCGGAGCGGGTCGGCTGGCAGACGCTGCTGCGCAAGGGCCGCCACGGGATCTCGGACGGCTACGAGCTCTCGCTCTCCGATGCGGGACGCGTGGTGGTGCGCCTCGACCAGGCGAGCTCCGGCGACGCCCATCTGCTGGCCTCCGCGTCGGCCTACCCGACCGATGGCCAGAGCTGGATCCACGTGGCCGCGAGCTACGACGGAGCGGAGATCCGCCTCTACGTGAACGGGGTCCTGGAGGGCACCCGGTCGGCGCCGGGCCTCGCGGTGGGGCCGAACCCGCACGCCCTCTCGCTGGGGGCCCAGGACGACGGCCTCTTCCCCTTCGCCGGCGCCCTCGACGAGGTCGCGCTCTACGACAGCGCCCTGGAGGAGTCGGACGTCCGGCGCCTCGTCCACGCCGTCCGGCCCCCGCCCCTGGACACCTGGCTCGCGAGTGGGCTCGCGCCGCTCCCGACCAGCGCGGGGACCGCCGACAAGCCCCAGTCGAAGCTCTGGAGCTTCGGCGGGAGCGTCTGGGGGGTCTTCGCGGACGACCGCGGCACCTGGCTGCGGCGCCTGGACGCCGACCGCTGGACGCGCATCCTCGAGCTCTCCCCCAGCGCGGCCGTCCGGGCCGACTGCCTGGTCAACCCGGCCAGCGGGCTCGCCCACGTCCTCCTCTTCGAGCCGGGCGGCACCAGCTGGCTCGCGAGCCTGGAGCCCGTCGCGGGCTTCCCGGGGAGCTACCGGGCCTGGTCTGCGCGCCCGGATCCCGCCCTCGTGCCCGTGAGCAGCGCCGCCGAGTCGGCGAGCCTGGCGCTCGATGGCCGCGGCGACCTCTGGGTCGCCTACGACACGGCGAACGCCATCGAGCTCCGCACCGCCACCGCCTCCGATGCCTACCGGAGCTTCAGCGGGGCGATCGAGGTCGCCTCGGGCGTGACCCTCGACGACCTGGCCGGGCTGACCGCCTTCGACGGGAAGATCGGCGTGCTCTGGTCGGACCAGAACACGCGCCGCTTCGGCTTCCGCTTCCACCGGGACGGGGACGCGCCCACGGCCTGGTCCGCCGACGAGGCGCCGGGCGCGGCGGGCGCCCTCGCCCTGGGGGCGGGTCTCGCCGACGACCACGTGAGCCTCGCGACCAGCTCCGACGGCACGATCTTCGCGGCGGTCAAGACCGGCTACGACACGCCGGGCGTGGTGCGGGTGGGCCTCCTGGTGCGCCGGCCGAGCGGCAGCTGGGAGCCGCTCCACGAGGTCGACGCCCAGGGCACCCGCCCCATCGTGATGCTGAACGAGGCCCTGGGGACGCTGCTCCTCGCCTACGTCGAGCACGAGCACGGCGGCGCCATCTTCTCGCGGGCCAGCAGCACGGGACTGATCTCGTTCGGGCCGCGCCAGACGCTGATCGCGGGGACCGACCTCAACAACCCCTCGAGCGCGAAGCATCCCTTCCGGGACGAGCTCGTCGTGGTGGCGACGCGGGGCGGCACGGGAGGCCAGGTGGTGGGCGTCGCCCTCGCGGCGGAGTGAGCGGAGCCCGAAAACCGGGCGGCCCCGCCTACTTGGCGACGAGGTCCACCAGCAGGCCGCAGTGGTCGGAGCCGGGAACGGCGACGACGCGCAGCCCGTGGACGTCGAGGCCGCGGCCGAAGCAGTGGTCGATGCGCAGGAGCGGGCGCGGGGACCAGCTGGGCCAGGTGGGCCGGGGCCTGCTCCCGGCGCCCCGGGCGTGGCTGCGGGCCAGGTCCTCGAGGTGCCTCGCCACGCCGCGGTAGACGGGCCAGAGGGGCGTGGCGTTGAAGTCGCCCACCACGGCGCGCGCGCGCGCCGGGTCGGCGTCCAGGTGGGCCAGGAGCCCGCGGAGCTGCCGGCGCCGCACGCCGGCCTGGCGCCAGACGGGCCGCGCGGTGGGCGCGGCGAAGTGCACGTTCACGATCTCCAGCGGCTCCTCGAGGCCGGGCCAGCCGGCGGGCTCGAGCAGCGCCACGCGCGCGTCGCGGTAGGCGAGCGGCACGCGGCGCAGCCCGGCCGGCGCCCGCAGCGCGATCCCCATGCCGGTGAAGTCGGTGGCGGGCTCGAGCGCGCCGTGGGGCAGCAGGGCGGAGAGCACCTCCGCCTGCTCGGGCCCCAGCTCCTGCACCGCCACCACGTCCGGGGCATGGGCGCGCACGAGCTCCCCCAGGGCGGCGGGATCGGCCCCGCCATTGAAGAGATTCGCGCTGAGGATGCGGAGCTCCCGGGCCACGCTCCCGTTTCGTCGATCGCCGGACCTGGTTGAGCGCCTGCCGCCGGCAGGCCGCGCGCAGCTCCGCCTGCCTGGGCTCCGCTCGGCTTCGCCTCGCTGCGCGCGCCTCCGGCGCTTGCCGGCTCCCTGCGTGCGGGCCGGGCCCTCCCCGGCGGGGCTCAGAGCGGCCGGAAGGGGTCGGCGCGGTCGATGGTGGCGTCGCGGCCGGCGCCCACCGAGAGGATCTCGACGGGCACGCCCACCAGCGCCTCCACGCGGCTCACGTAGCGGCGCGCGTTCTCGGGCAGGTCCTCGAAGCGCCGGCAGCCCCCGATGTCCTCCTGGAAGCCCGGCAGGCGCTCGTAGACGGGCTCCGCGCGCTCGATCTCGGCCAGCGTCATGGGGAACTCCTCGGTGAGCTTCCCGTCCAGCCGGTAGGCCACGGCGATCTGGAGCACCTCGAGCCCCGGCAGCACGTCCAGCTTGTTGAGCGCCAGCGCCGTGAAGCCGTTCACGGTGGCCGCCTCGCGCAGCATGACCGCGTCGAGCCAGCCGCAGCGCCGGGGCCGGCCGGTCGTGGCCCCGAACTCGGCTCCCGCCTCGCGGAGCCGCTCCCCCACGGCGCCGGTCTCCTCGGTCGGGAACGGGCCGCCGCCCACGCGCGTCGTGTAGGCCTTGCTGATCCCCAGCACCCGGTCGATCCGGGTGGGCCCGATCCCGGCTCCCCCGCAGGCGGCCCCGGCCACGCAGGAGGACGAGGTGACGTAGGGGTAGGTGCCGTGGTCGATGTCGAGGAAGGTCCCCTGGGCCCCCTCGAAGAGCACGTTGCGCCCCTCGCGCAGCGCCCGCTCGAGCGTCCGCTCCGTGTGGTCCACGTGGGGCTCGAGGCGCCGCCCCCACTCCACGGCCCGCTCCCAGGTGGCCCCCACGTCGATCGGCGGCCAGCCGTAGTAGTGGACCAGCTCGAAGTTCTTCTGCTCCGCCACGCGCTCGATCTGCCCGCGCAGGCTCGCGGGATCGAGGAGATCCGCGACCCGGATCCCGCGCCGGGCCACCTTGTCCTCGTAGGCGGGGCCGATGCCGCGCCCGGTGGTGCCGATGGCGTGGCGCGCCGCCTTCTCCTCGCGCGCCCGGTCGAGAGCCTGGTGCCACGCGAGGATCACGTGGGCGCGCCCGGAGAGCCGCACCCGCGAGGGATCGCGCAGCACCCCGCGCGCCTCGAGGGCCGTGAGCTCGCCCAGCAGGATCTCCGGGTCCACCACCACCCCGGGACCGATCAGGTTGACGGTGCCCGGGTGCAGCACGCCGGCGGGCACCACGTGGAGCACCGTCTGCTCGCCCTCCACCACGAGGGTGTGGCCGGCATTGTTGCCGCCGTGGAAGCGCACCACGTAGTCCGCGCGGGGCGCCAGCCAGTCGACCAGCTTGCCCTTGCCCTCGTCGCCCCACTGGGCGCCCACCGCGACCAGCGTCGTCACGGGCCGAGGTCCAGGACCTGCGCGGAGATGATCTGGGGCAGGCTGCGCAGGCGCTCGGCGAGCTCCGCGCTCGGCAGCGCGTCCACGTTCACGAGCATGGCGGCCTCGCTGCGATCCGGCGCCAGGGCGAGCTGCATGCGCGAGATGTTGATCCCGCCCTGGCCCAGGGTCATCCCGATCGCGCCCACGACGCCGGGCTCGTCGTGGTTGTGGATCAGGAGGGTCGGGCCCTCCGGGATCGCCTCCAGCATGAAGTCGTCGACGCGCACGATGCGCGGCTGCCCGCCCTGGAAGACGGCGCCTTCGATCAGGCGCTCCAGGCAGCCCCGCACCCGCGTGGTGATCGAGCTGGCGAAGTCGCGCGACGTGCTCGTCTTGGACTCGATCACCTTGATGCCGCGCTCCTGGGCCAGGAGCGGGGCATTCACCATGTTCACCTGGTCCGAGGCCGACTCGAGCAGCCCCTTCAGCACCGCGATGGTGATGGGCGCCACGTCGAGGGCGGCGGCGGCCCCGGCGTACTCGATCTCGATCTGCTCGATCGCACCGGGGCAGAGCTGCCCCTGCATGCGCCCGAGCTTCTCGCCCAGCCGCAGGTAGGGGCGCACCTGGTCGAGCAGCTCCCGCGAGATCGAGGGGACGTTGACGGCGTTCCCGATCAGCTCGTGCAGCAGGTAGTCGCGCACCTGCTCCGCCACCGCCACCGAGACGTTCAGCTGGGCCTGCTCGGTGGAGGCGCCCAGGTGGGGCGTGCAGATCACGCGCTCGTGCCGCAAGAGCGGGTGGTCCGGCCGCGGCGGCTCCGGGTCGAAGACGTCGAGGGCCGCGCCGCCCACGCGGCCGCTCTCGAGGGCCTCGAGCAGCGCCGCCTCGTCCACGATCCCGCCCCGGGCGGCGTTCACGACCAGCACCCCGGGCTTGACCTTGGCGAAGGCCGCGCGCCCCAGGAGCCCCGCCGTGTCCTTGGTGCGCGGCACGTGCAGGGTGATGGCATCCGCGCGCCGCAGGAGCTCGTCGAGGCCCACGGGCTCCACATCGAGGCGCGCCGCCACCGACTCGGTGAGCAGCGGGTCGTGGCCGACCACCTTCATGCCGAGCGCCTTGGCGAGCCCCGCCACGATGCCCCCGATCTTGCCGAGCCCGATGACGCCCAGGGTGCGGCCCGAGAGCTCCATCCCCAGGAAGCGGTCCTTCTCCCAGCGGCCGGCCTTCATGGAGGCGGTGGCCTGGGGGATGTGCCGCGCCAGCGCGATCAGCAGGGCCAGGGCGTGCTCCGCGGTGGTGACGTTGTTGCCGCCCGGGGTGTTCATCACCACGATGCCGCGGGCGGTGGCGGCGGGGACGTCGACGTTGTCGACGCCGATCCCGGCGCGCCCGATCACCCGCAGCCGACCCGCCGCCTCGATCACGTCGGCCGTGACCTTCGTTCCGCTGCGGATCACGAGGCCCTCGGCATCGGCGATGGCCTCGAGGAGGCCGCCCGGCGCCAGGCCGGGGCGGTAGTCGACCTCGATCCCGCGGGCCTGCTCGAGGACCTCGAGCCCCTGGGGCGCGAGCTCGTCGCTGACCAACACCTTCGCCATGGCGGACTACTCCCCGAGGAGTTCGGTCGCCGCGCGCGCTCCCTCACCGAGCTTGCCGGGGTAGCCGCAGGCGGCGAGCGCGATCTCCACCGCCGCCACGCAGGCGATCGCATCGAAGCGGTCGTAGTAGCCCAGGTGGGCGATGCGCAGGATCCTGCCCTTGAGCTTGCCCTGCCCATCCGCGACGGTGTAGCCGAGCTTCTCGCGCAGGGTGCGGCGCAGGAGGTTCCCGTCGATCCCCTCCGGCACCCAGACGGCGGTGCAGGCGGGGCTCGGCGCGTCGGGGGCGAGCAGGCGCAGCCCGATGGCGCGCAGGGCCTCGCGGGTGGCGCGCGCGATCTTCTCGGTGCGGGCCCAGGTCGCCTCGAGCCCCTCCTCGTCGAGGATGATCGCGAGGGCCTCGCGCAGCCCCATCAGGAGCCCGATCGCCGGGGTCCAGGCGGTCTGGTTCCCGGGCAGCACCTCGAGCTCCTGCTTCAGGTCGAAGTAGAAGTGGCCGCAGCGGGCGCTCGTCATGAAGCGGCGCGCCCGCTCCGAGACGCCGATGAAGGCGAGCCCCGGCGGCAGCATGAAGGCCTTCTGGGAGCCCGAGACCACCACGTCGAGCCCCCAGGCGTCCATGGGGAGGTCGTAGACCCCCGCCGCGGTGATGGCATCCACCGCGAGCAGCCGGTCCCCGCTGCGCCGCACGATCTCGGCGATCTCCTTCACCGGGTGGCGCACGCCGGTGCTGGTCTCCGTGGCAGTGACGTAGACGGCGCGCAGGTCGGGGCTCTTCGCGAGCGCCGCCTCCACCTGGGCGGGATCCACGGCCCGGCCCCACTCCACGTCGATGCAGGTGGTCCGCACGCCGTAGCCCGCGCAGATCTCGGCCCAGCGCTCGCCGAACTTGCCGCCGCGCACCACGAGGGCGTGGTCCCCGGGCGAGAGGAGGTTCGAGACGGCCGCGTCCATGGCGCCGGTCCCCGAGGCCGAGAGGATCGCGACGGGGCTCTCGGTCTGGAAGACGCGCTGGAGCCCGCGCCGGCACTGCTCGAAGACGGGCAGGAAGTCCGCGGCGCGGTGGTTGAGGATCGGCTGCGCCATCGCGAGGCGCACGCGATCCGGGACGGGGACGGGCCCCGGGGTGAAGAG